>Ga0214872_100173_pt1 | contig 25987 bp, 18 predicted proteins | sample Stichaenrichm18X_FD_168614 | JGI IMG/M metagenome (GOLD analysis project Ga0214872, IMG submission 168614) | Xylose enriched microbial communities from anaerobic bioreactor in Madison, Wisconsin, United States - 18X | ecosystem: Engineered > Bioreactor > Anaerobic > Unclassified | place: USA... | reverse complement strand
TGGAAAAGCTGGGCGTTGCGGGCAACCTGAAGCATGATCCCACTGCGCCCGAACTGGGCGTCTACGTCGACGACGACTCGGGCGCCAAGCTGTCCTGGTACCTGAGCGAGGACACGCAGGTGGGCGATGCGGTGAAGAATGCCGATGGCACCACGAGCTACCAGGTGACGACTACCTACAAGAACAACCTCACCGAAGACCAGGCCAAGAGTTTGCCTTCGTACGTGGACAACCATAACGGCATCGCGCGCGAGAGCGGCGACATGGTGCTGTTCCTCTACCTGATCGCGCCGGCGGGCGGAGCCATCACCATCGACAACGAATCCGGCTACTTCGATTCGTCGATGTATCCTCCCTATTCGGGCGTGATCTCGCAGGCGGGCATGGCCCAAGCGAGCTACGAAGGCCTCGACACCTGGTATTGCGCCACACAGGTGGCGCCGGGCGAAACGACGTCGATCACCTACACGGTGACGGTGTCGAGCCAGGCGACTCAGCCGCTTTCGGTGCGCAAGACGCCCACCTTGCAGCAGATCGCCGGCTGGAACTAGCGGGCGTACCGGTCATGCCCCTGCGGTTTGCTCGCCGCGGGGGCATGACAACGGGGGCGCGTGATGTCGTCACACATTTGTGCGACGACATCACGCGCCCCCGTTGTCACAGGCGTTCCGAACATTTTTCAAAAAAGTTCTTGCGTTCGGGAAATGGGTCTGACTATAATAGACAAGTCGCTTCGAGCGGCACCGCATAAGTCCCTATAGTCTAGCGGTCAGGACGCGGCCCTTTCAAGGCTGAGACCCGAGTTCGATTCTCGGTAGGGGCACCACAAAATTTTGAAAGCCCCGGGTACCTAGTACTCGGGGCTTTTTCGTAGGAGAGGTTTTGACGGCAAAGGGAATGCCTCGGGCGAAAACGGCACTTGCGTATCTAGCGGCTATTCTCGTACCGATCGGTTGCTTTCTCGCCTTTTTGGCAGCAAGCGGCATCTACCCGTTCGGCGACACCTCCTTCCTCACCGAAGACCTGAAGTACCAGTACATCGACTTCTTCACGTGGTACCGATCGGTTCTTACGGGCGAGGGGTCGATCTTCTACTCATTCGCTTCGGGCATGGGCAGCAATGCGTGGGGCATGGTGGGCTACTACCTCGCCGGCCCGCTGAACTTCCTCATCGTCCTGTTCGACGACGACCACATCACTGATTTCGTCGTGCTCGTCGTCGCCTTGAAGCTCGGCCTGGCGGGTGCGTCGAGCATGTTCTACGCGCGCCGTCGTTTCGAACTGGGGTTCGCTGCCGCTTTGGCGCTTTGCGTTGCCTTCGTCTTCTCCCAATGGACCGTGTGCAACCTTCGCAACCCACTCTGGCTAGACGCGATCGTCTTTCTGCCTTTGGTTGCGCTTGGCGTGCATCGGTTGGTATTCGAAGGCAAGCGGGCCCTTCTTATAGCGTCTCTGGCTGCCCAAATCGCGATCAACTGGTACATGGGCTACATGACGGTTCTGTTTACGCTGTTGCTGTTCGCGGTGGAATGGGCGTATGCGAAAAACGACGCGCGTCGCAATTCCGAAGCGTCCTGTTCTCAGACGTTCGTCAACCTGTTGGCATGCGAAGCGGTGGCCCTTCTGCTTTCATGCGCGATGTTCGTGCCATCGGTGGCTTCCCTGCTGGGGTCGTGGGGCACCGGCTATACCGCGGCGGTGCTTGTGGGCAGTGCCGTGCTTCTTGCGTTCGCGGTGCTCGTGTTCGTGCGGGGTTGCTCCGCCCGACTGAGTTCGATTCTTGTCCGCATCCTTATCGTGCTCGTCTGCGCGGTGGGCCTTGCAGGTTGCGTCTACCTTGCCGCGAAAGGCAAGCTTCTGGCAAGCCACGGCCTTTGGGTGGTCCTTGGTTCGCTGGTGAATCCCACCTATACGCTCAACGTGACGCCTCAGCTTTTTCCTGGCGTGCTGGGCTGGGCGCTTGCAATCGTGTTCTTTGCGAGCGCGGCGGTTCCCGCTCGCGTGAAGGCGGCTTATGGCATCGTTCTCGTCATTCTGCTGCTTTCTGCCTGGCTCAAGGCCCTCGAGGTCGTCTGGTGCGGCTTCCATCAGCCTTCGGGTTTCTACTGTCGTATTGCCTGGCTTGCGCAGTTCGCTTACTTCATGGTGTCGTGCGCGGCGTTCGCGGTTCTGCAGCAGCGCCTCGCGCAGTCCGCGGCTGCGACGGGCGCGCTGTCCGTGGGCGCGCTGGCGCTTGCGGTGGGTACGACCCTCGCGGTAGCCGTTTCGACTGCCCCGGTGCTGTACGGCGGCTATACGCAGAGCGCGCATAACGCCTATGTGTCGGCAAGTAAGGACCAATACGACGAACTCGCCGCCACGGACGTTTCGTGGTACCGAACCGAAAAAACCTATACGCGCGTCTACAACTACGCGCTCAACGAGGGGCTCGTCACCGGTGCGCACATGATTTCCGCCTACAGCTCGGCTACCGACGCGCAGGCTGCGCTGTTCCTGAAGTCCTTGGGGTACGCGCACGACGCGAACGATAACTCCCGCATCGTGTCGTACGAAAGTCCCGTTGCGCTCACCGATGCGCTCTTCGGCGTGAAATACGTGTCCTCGACCTATCCCGCTCTTTTGCTGGCGGATGCGGGGCTTGCATCGGTTGCCGGTTACCCCGCCTATCAGCTGAATCCGTATGCGCTCTCTATAGGCTACGGCGCTTCTTCCAACGTGCTCACCGCCCCGGTGAGCAGCGCCGAAAATCCCTTCGAAGCCCAAAACGAGCTCGCAAGCGCGATCGTGGGGAAAGATGTGCAGCTCTACGAACCGGTAGACGCGCAGGAGACGGATGCGAACAACACCGAGATGTGGAGCTTCGATACCCCCGCGGGGGAGGTGGCCTATCTCTACGTCACCGACGACGGCTCGAACGCCGATTCCTACTTCGGCATCGATGTCGACATCGATGGGGGAGCGAAGGCCTATAAGGAAGATTGGTTCTCGGGGCATAGCGTCATTGCGGTCGACTCTGCGGTGGGCGATGCCACCCGACCCCATTCTGTATCGCTGCGCATCGACACGGGCGACTCGTCGCTCGCGGGCGTGTCGTGCGTGGTGTATGCATTGCGCGTCGACGCGTTCGAACAGGTGATGAGCGCCTTGTCCGCGCATCAGCTTCAGGCCTCGAGCGTCGAAGACGGGGCCGTAGAAGGTGTGTATGAATCCGACGGCGATGGCTGGCTTTTGCTGAGCATCCCCTATGATGAGGGCTGGTCTGTGCAGGTGAACGGCTCGACGGTCGCCGCGCAGCCGGCATTTGAAGGCGGAATGATGGCCGTGCCCGTGACGAGCGGGGAGAACCGCATCAGCATGCACTACGTCTCTCCGGGCATCGCAGAGGGCGTCTGCGTCACGCTCTGCACGGCGATCGTCCTCGTCGCTCTTTTCGTTCGCGGAAAGCGCGAGCAAGGCGTTACAGATTCAGGAAAGAAGCGTTCATGAAAAAGCTCATCGCCCAGTTTATGAAGTTCGGCGTCGTCGGCGTGATCGCGTTCGTCATCGACTTCGGTTTGCTCGTCTTGCTCACCGAAGTCTTCGGCGTGAACTATCTGGTGAGCGCGACCATTTCCTTCGTCGTTTCGGTCATCTTCAACTATGTGGCCTCGATGCGCTACGTGTTCACCCATAAAGAGGATATGAGCCGGCGCAAAGAGTTCGTCATCTTCGTCGTGCTTTCGGCTATCGGCCTGGTGATCAACGACGTGTGCATGTGGGCGGGCGTAACCTTGCTCGCGATCAACTATATGGTCACCAAGATCTTCGCGACGGTCGTCGTGGCGGTGTGGAACTTCGTCACGCGCAAGATCTTCCTTGACGCCGGTGATCAGGCCCAAGCGTAAGCGCCCGTTTCGTCAAACGTTCGGCAAATGAAATCGCCCCCATCGAGTGCGCATGCTCGATGGGGGCGATTTTCTGTGCGGGTATGTGAGTGCGGCGAGCGCGCGCTACTGGTGGTCGGTGGCCTCGTAGGCGTCGCAGACTTCGTTTACGTCGCCCACCATTTTCACTTTGCCGTGGTCGAGCCAGAGGGCCTTGTTGCACACGCGGCGCACCTGGTCGGGGATATGCGACACGAACAAGAGGGTGGTGCCGTGCTCGTGCACCAGGTAATCGATGCGCTTCTCGCACTTTTCCTGGAACATGAAGTCGCCTACCGAAAGCGCTTCGTCGACGACGAGGATGTCGGGTTCGGTGACGGTGGCGATGGCGAAGGCGATGCGGGCGACCATGCCCGACGAGTAGTTCTTCAGCGGCATGTCGATGAAGTCGCGGACTTCGGCGAAGTCGACTATATCGTCGAAGTGCTCGTCGATGAACTGCTTGCTGTAGCCTAGCAGGGCGCCGTTCAAGTAGGTGTTTTCGCGGGCGGTGAGCTCCATGTCGAAGCCGGCGCCCAACTCGATGAGCGGGGCCATAGAGCCGCGCGTGCGCACGTAGCCGGTGGTGGGCTCGAGCACGCCGGCGATGCATTTCAGCAGGGTCGACTTGCCCGATCCGTTGACGCCCACGAACCCATAGCGCTCGCCCGGGTAGATGTTGAGCGTGACGTCGTCGAGCGCGACGAATTCGCGGAACATGAGCTGATGGCGGGCGATGGCGATGAAGTATTCCTTCAGGCTGTTGAGCTGCTGGTTGGCGATGTTGAACACCATATGCACGTGGTTGATTTCCACGATGGGTTCTTCGCCTTCGTGGCTGTCGCTCGGTGCAGGCGCAGGCTCGCCTTCGGCGGCGTTCGTGTCGGCCGGTTCTGCTACGGCCGGCTCCTGCTCATCCTGTTTCGCGTCGGTGGCTTCGGTCACGATCGTCTCCTATACGTACAGAATGAACTTGTGCTCGGTCTTGCGGAAGGCGAACAGCCCCACGGCGAAGGTGATGGCCGCCATGCCCAGGCACACCAGGTTGAGCTTGAGGCTCGGTGCCGTGTTCCACATGAAGATGTCGCGGAAGTAGGTGATGAACTGCCACATGGGGTTGAACTTCATCGCGGACAGCATCCAGTCGGGGAGCATCTCGATGGGGTAGAAGATAGGCGTGGCGTACATCCACATGGTGCAGATGACGTCCCAGAAGTGAATGACGTCGCGGAAGAAGACGGCGAGCGAGCTCAGTAGAAGCCCCAGGCCGGCGGTGAAGACGGTCACGTACACCAAAAGCAAGGGCAAATAGAGCATGAGCCAGGTGGGCATGACCTGCAGGTAGACCATCACGATGACGACGGCGATGAGCGAGATGGCGAAATTGACGAGCTCGAAGAGCACCTTTTCGAGCGGGAAGACCATCTTCTCGATGCGGATCTTCTTCAGCATGGACGACGCGTCGATGATGGAGTTCATCGCCGAGGTGGTTGCGCCCTGCATCATGCCGAACATGATCTGGCCCAAGATAAGGTAGAGGGGGTAGTGGTCGATCTGGAAGCGGAACATGTAGCTGAAGACCGCCGTGAGCACGACCATCATGAGCAGGGGATTCAGCACGCTCCAGAGCACGCCAAGGATGCTGCGGCGGTATTTCAGTTTGAAATCGCGCGTGACGAGCGATTTCAGCACGAACCAGTTATGGGTGAATTCCGACACCTGGGTGGTGCGGCCCTGCTTGCGCGCGGCGGTATGGGAAGTGCTCATAGCATCAGGCTTTCGTTAGTCGGTTTCCCGTTGGAGACCCTTAGGTCCACGAGCTTTCTTATTCTACCTGCAAAGGACGGGCGGGCAAAATGCATGTGCAGGTTCTTTGATGGTGCGGCGCGAGGTTTCGGGCGGCGGTGCGTATACTGGTGAAAACGAGAAAGGCCTTCTATGAGCGATCCATCACGCATGCAGCCCTTCGTCACGGTGCTCATGCCCGTCTACAATGCGCAGACCTATTTGAGCCAGGCCGTCGATTCGGTGCTGTCCCAGTCCTTTGCTGATTTCGAGCTCCTCTGCATCGATGACGGCTCGACCGACGATTCGCCGCGCATGCTCGCAGACTACCGGGCCCGGGATGCTCGCGTACGCGTGCTCACGAAGGAGAATTCGGGCTACGGCGATTCTATGAACCAAGGCATCGCCCAGGCGCGGGGGACCTACCTGGCGATTCTCGAGCCGGACGACTTTTTCGAACCTGGGGCGCTCGAGCTTCTTGCCGAAACCGCGCGGCGTTGCGATGCCGATATCGTCAAGGCCAACTACTGGTTCTATTGGTCGAAGCCCGAAGAGAAGAACCAGAAAATCGCCGTGGTGAAGCCCGATATGGCGGGCCATGCCTTCTGCGCCAAGGACGAGCCGGACATCCTCACAAGCATTCCCTCCATTTGGTCGGCCGTGTATAGGAAATCGTTCCTCGACGACGAGGGCATCCGTTTCCTTGCCACGCCGGGCGCCAGTTTTCAGGACATGGGATTCAGCTTCAAGGTCTTTTCGGCAGCGCAGCGCATCTACTGCCTGGAGGACGCTATTCTGCATTATCGTCAGGACAACGAAAGCTCGTCGGTGAACAACCCTGCCAAGGCCTTCTGCGTCTGCGATGAATTCGATGGTATCGCCGCTTTCATACAAGAAACGCCCTATCGCGATTGGCTTAAACCATATGCGTACAGACTTCGGTATGACAGCTACGTCTGGAATTATTCGCGGCTGTCGAGCGACCTGCGCGATGCCTTTCTCCCCCGTATGGTCGAGGACTTGCGTGCGGGCAGGGAAGCGGGCGACTTTCAGCCCGATCTGTTCAACGAGTATCAGGCCAAGAACCTCGCCTTCTTGCTCAGCGACCCCGAAGGCTTCAAACGCGACTATCCGGTGCATCCCACCAAGCTGAGCAAAGCTCGCTACTATTTCAAGATCGGCGGCTTCGGGGCATTGGCGAGCGCCCTGAAGCGGTAGACCCAAAGTGCCGTGCGCGCTGGACCCTCTGTCTGGGCGCGTATGACGTAGGCGCCCAGAATTCCGCTGTTACCTTTCCGATTTGATTTTCGTGAACAGGGGCAGGAAATGCGTGCGGGCCGCATGGATCACGTGCGCGAGGCGCACGGTGCCTTTTGCGTCTTTTGCCTTCAGGGGCTTCAGCGCTGTTGCGAGGGCCTTGCTTTCAGCGGCCTGCGCGTAGGGGATGAGCTCGTTGTAGAGCGGCGTGTCGAAAACAGTACGCGCCCAGGAAACCTGGTCTGCCCGGTTCATATGGGAGCGCGGGTCGCAATTGCGCTCTGCAGCCGAAAGCACGTAGCGGGCGTAGAGGCCGCCCAACGTGGCTTTCGACCCATCGTCGAGCGTGCCCCAGCTGCGCTGCTGGTCGACGAGCATCTTTATGCGACGTTCGTGCAGCTCGAAGTAGTCGGGAAGAAACTTGTTGGTGAGGTTGCCGGCGATGCGCCGGGCGTAGCGGTAGGGCGCACAGTCGAGCACGACCATGCGGCTCGCGTTCTGGAAGACCTGCACGTTGAAAGTGATGTCCTCGATGAGCTTCACGTTTTCGAAGCGAACACTGGATGCGTCTAGGAAACTGCGGCGGTAGACCTTGTTCCAGGCATAGCCGTAGCAGGTTTCCTGTTCCAGCTGTAACAGGCGGGCATGCACGGCTGCCGGCGTGAGATAGGCGCCGGGTTCGGGCTGCACCACATGGTCGTAGGAGAATGCGCCGTGCGCGTCGTAGTATTCCTCGCGTACGCCGAAGACCGCGATTTCGGCTTCGTGCTCGTCGAGCGCCCTGATGCTCTCTTCAAGCAGGGTGGGGTCGTAGGAGTCGTCGGGATCGGCGAACCACAGGTAGCGTCCGCGTGCCTGCGCCATCCCCGTGTTGCGCGCGGCCGAAAGTCCTTGGTTTTCGCTGTGGTGCACAACGGAGATGCGCGGATCCGCGCATGCGAAGCGCTCGGCGATGGCGGCGCTCTCGTCGGGCGAGGCATCGTCGACGACGATCAACTCCCAATCCTTCAGGGTCTGCTTCTGCACGCATTCGATCGTGTGCGCTATGTACGCTTCGACGCCGTATGCCGGCATCACGATGCTGACGGTGGGGATAGTTCCCATTTCGCTCCTGGTATTCGCTCGGGCTTTCGCCTTGTTGTGTGATCTACGTATAGTAGTATGGGCGAAAAACGGCAACTGCTTTTCACAAAGGCTGTCTTTCATTGCGTATTTCCTAACTCGATGCAGGGGCGACGCGCAGCGAGGGCGGCTCGTATGGGTTATGACTACATCTAATCATCTTCAATCAAGACGAATTTCGGCAGGCGATTCCCCTATGGCTTGGGGCACGTATGGGCTTGCCCTGTTCTGTGCGCTTCTCATTTCCTCCTGCAATCTGGTGTCAGAGATATTCCGCGATTTCGACCATTTCCAAGAGTTCTTGCAGAGCGGGCTAGCGTTTCGCTACTGCTTGCGCGCTTTTGCCGTGGCGGCGATAGTGTTCGCCCTGTGCGTTGTCCTGTTCCGTTTGTGGGACGCGACGGGGAACCGGCGCGGCTCTTCTCCCGTGCGCGCGGGCGTAATCGGACGGTTTCTTTCATGGAGGATGACGCTTACCGATAGGCAGCTGTTCGCGGTCGGGGCACTCGTTCTTGCTGTTCCCTGGATGGTATGGGCGATCGCTCATTTTCCAGGCGCTCTGCGCGACGACACGTTTGCTCAGCTCTTTCAGTACTACGGCGTTCACCGCTATTATTCCCAGCATCCCGTGCTCGCTACGCTGGTGTTCGGCTTCTTTTGGGATTTCGGCGCTTTGCTGGGAAATCCCGCTATCGGCCTGTTCGCCCTCATCGTTATTCAAATCGTGCTCACCGCCTGCGTGATCTCAGCTTCGACGGTGTTTGCCATGCGCCAGGGGATGCCTCATGCGATAGCGGTCGCCCTCATCGTTTTTATGGCACTGGGCAGGGCGTTCTATCAACCGGTGGATACGATGTCGAAAGATGCCCTCAACGGATGGCTGTTCGTTCTTTCGCTGCTATGCTTTGCGCGCATCACCGAGACGAAGGGCTCGTGGCTTTTGGAAAGCAGGTGGAACGCCCCTGTTTCGACTCTTGCGATGACGTTCTGCTTTGCTACGAAACGCACGATGGTGTATGCGTTTTTCGGCGCCGTTCTCATCATCGCTGTCGTCTGTCTCTTTTCACGCAGGCGCCGTCCTTCGAAAAAAGCGCTGTGCGCTGCCGCCCTCGTCCTCCTTGCGCCTTTCGCTCTCTGCTTCGGCCTGATTCAGCCGGTGCTCGATGCGTCGCTCCAGGTAGCGCACAATGCGACCTATGAGATGTATTCCATCCCTGAACAGCAGGTGGTCCGGACGCTCGCGGAGCATCCGGATGCTTTGACGGCAGACGGCTACCAAGAGCTCGATTCCGTTCTGAATCTCGATGCGGCAATCTCGACATACAATCCCAACCGCTCAGATGAAGTGTCCAGCACTATCCGGAAAAACGCGGACGTCGCACCTCTTCTGCGGTGTTGGCTCGCTTTGGGCGCGTGGTATCCGTCGACGTATGCCACTGCGTATGCCGAGCTGGCTTCGGGGTGGACTTCGCTCTCCCTTCCGCTGGACTATGCGCATGAAGTCGAGGGGGATTTGCTTTCGCCCGTTCGCATCACCTTTTGGGCAAACGGGTTTTTCGGAGGGGACGAAGATGCCATGAGGGCTTTCTTCTCAAATTGCGACTTCTCCCTGCCCTCCTGGCTTTCCGGCGCCAATGCCTTGCTGGAGAACATGGACGCTTGGAAAGCGAGGCATCTTCCCGTCTTCTCGAGCTATGGCTTGTTCTGCTTCGCTGTGCCGCTGGTGACGTTCGTCTACCTTGTCAGCAGGAAACGGTTCCGAGGGCTCTGCGCGCTTCTTCCGTATTACCTTTTGCTCGGCTCGCTCTATGTGGGCCCCATGGTTCTCTTCTGGTATTCGATTCCCTTCGTGTATGCGCTGCCCCTCGTTCTGGGGGTTCCCTTTTCGTCAGAAAGAGGGAATCGGCAGCGGCGCTCTGCCCCGGCTGAGCTTCAGCACCATATTGAAAAGCGATAGGTTCCTTGCGCATCTTTTTTTGGCGCTTGCCCGTCCGTGAGGGGCCTACGGCCTGGCGCTTTGTGGGCGTTAGGTAGAAGCTTTGCATACCCTCCGTCTTTGCGAATATCATCTTTTGAGTATTGAACGGACTCGGTACGAGTACCCGCATAGATATGTTTCTTTGCGAAGTGGGAACCGCTTAGAAATTCTTCGGAATCTCCGATTCTGCTGCATATCATGCACCGGCCTTTAGGTGCGACCATGGGACGTGCTTCTTCATCGCGTTCCCGCGCAGGTTGATGAAAGGAATCTTCTGTGCTTCGTTTCAAGCTAATGAATATCCTTATTGAGGCGACTCCTCAGTTCTATCAGGCGCCCGGTCTCTATTGCGCTTCGAACAACGCCATCTTGCGCGACGAAAACGGCGATTGGGTGCTCCTTGGTCCGGGCACGTTCGATTTCACGACTTTTTTCAATGCCGTCTCGGTGCAGAAGTGGCGCAGGTACACGGTTGCCAACAAATTCCACCTGCATCTTGAGATCAAGGGCGCTGCTTGCTCCTATGTGCAGACGCGGGCCGATACGTATACGTGGTATTCGGAGAAGCTTCCCGAAACCAAGCGCGATTTGCCGGCATCCGACGAGTGGACGTCGTATGAGTTCGACGTCCAGACGCAGGACGCCGACATCATGGACGGATTCATTCTCTCTTCGGATGGCGACGTGCGTATCCGCAATTCGTACTACTTCACCGACGTGGACGATTCCGCTCTTCGTCCCGTCGAACTCGCCCTGTGCACGACGACCTTCAAGAAAGAGCACTACATCACCCATAACATCGACTTGGTCGAAAAGAGCATCATGGGTAGCGACGAGCCCATTGCCGACCATATCACGATGCATGTGGTCGACAACGGGCGCACGCTTGATGCCGAAGGGCTCAGCCACGGCCGCATCCATGTGTACCCCAATCAGAACGTGGGCGGTTCCGGCGGCTTTGCACGCGGCATGATCCAGGCTCTCGAGCAAACGCCCAAGGCGACCCACGTCCTGCTCATGGACGACGACGTCTACATTTCGCCCGAAAGCATCGTCCGCACTTACAACCTGCTTTCGATCGTCAACGACGAGTACCGTTATTCCTTCATTAGTGGTGCGATGATGAATATGGACGAACCGGAAGCGCGCCACGAGGACATCGGCTTCATGCACACGAGCGGCACCTGCCGCGCGGCGAAGTTGTGGGGTCGCATGAACGTACTGCATGACGCCATCGTCAACGAAGCCTTCCGCATCCCGTACGGCGAGCATGATTTCAAGGATATGGCGACTCAGCACTATGCGGCCTGGTGGTATTGTGTCATCCCAACGACGGCAATCGAAGAGAACGGCATGCCCTTGCCTCTTTTCGTGCGCATGGACGATGCGGAATACGGCCTGCGCTGCAAGCCCAAGCACTTCATGACGATGAACGGCATCTGCATCTGGCACTCGCCCTTCGCCATGCGCTACAGCGCGGCTGCCGAGCGCTACCAAGCGGTGCGCAACTCGCTCATCGCCCAGTTCACCACAGGTTTCGCTCCCATGTCCGATTTCGTCGACAACTTCTACCATATGGTCAGTTTGGAGCTGAAGAAGTTCAACTACGCCGATGCCGAACTTGCGCTCGACGGGTTCGAGGACTTCCTGAAGGGCCCCGATTTCATCGCGACGAAGGGGCAGTCGGAAGCGTCGTTCCTCGCCGCTTCGAAGAACGCCGAAAAGCTCGAGCCTTTGGAGCAGGTCAAGGAAGAGGCGCGCGAGCTGGGCGTCGACCTCGACGAGCTTACGAGCTTGGATATCACGCGCGACCCCTCGCGTACGCGCCAAGAAGCGTTCATCGACTACCTTACCTTCAACGGCCAGCGGTTCGGGGAAGGGGAGCGCGGCGTTGCCGTCATCGACGCGGCGGGCGGCGCCTATCCGGCGGGCCGCATCCGCGGCAAAGACGTGATCATCGCGATTGACATCCCCAACCACAAGGGCGCCATTCGTCGCAAGGACAAGAAGCGCTTCCATCAGGTATGGTCGCGCTACAAAGCCGATATGAAGCAGTTCAAAGCAAACGAATCGAAGCTTCGCGAGGCGTACGGCGCGGCTCGCGAAAAGCTTACGTCCGTTGCTTTTTGGAAGGATTATCTGGACATTTCCTAGTCTCTGACGCGTCCTTCGAGCGCGTTGTTGCGCCGTCTTCGCCCATACTTTGCCCGTTGCCGCTCGCGATTCCTCGGGCGATTTGGTGGTCGGGGGCGGTAGTGCGCTCGAGCCGTTATACACTGGCTGGTAACGATTTCTCATGTTCGAGCCAATGAAAGGGTCGTTTCCGCCCATGCCTGCTATTTCCCTGCTCGTGCCTATCTACAACGTGGAGCGCTATCTGCGCGCGTGCCTCGATTCCGCCGCGAACCAGACTTTCCACGACCTTGAGATCATCTGCATCAACGACGGATCGACCGACGGTTCGCGCGACATCGTCCAGGAGTACCTCGACGCCGACGACCGGTTTCGTGTTATCGACAAGCCCAACACCGGGTACGGCAACAGCATGAATCGCGGACTCGCCGAAGCGACGGGCGACTACATCGCGATTCTGGAATCCGACGACATCATGTACTCGCGCTCTCTCGAGATCCTCTTCAATGCTGCTCAAGAACACGATGCTCGAGTGGCGAAGGGTCCGTTTAATTTCTATTGGAGCACGCCCGAAGAACGCGACGAGTTTTTTTGGGCCGTGCCCGAAGACCAGGTGGGGAAGGTCGTCAACCCCTCGGAGCACACCGAAATCTTCTACCTGAAGCCGTCGATCTGGTCGGCCCTCTATCGTGCCGATTTCCTGCGGGACGCCGGGATCACGTTCCTGGAAACGCCCGGCGCCTCCTATCAGGATGCCGGCTTCAACTTCAAGGTGTGGGCGAGCGCCGACCGCGTGGCATTCGTGGGCGCGCCTATCTTGCGCTACCGCCAAGACAACGAAGCCTCGTCGGTCAATTCACCGAACAAGGTCTTTTGCGTCTGCGACGAATACGAGGAAATGGAGCGCTTCCTGCGCGCCCATCCTCTGAAGCGCAAAGAACTCGAAGGCGTGAAGAACCGCATGAAGTTCGATTCCTATTTGTGGAACTATGACCGCTTGTCCGACGACCTGCGGGCCCAGTTCCTTACGCGCGCTTCGAAGGAGCTTGCAAGCGACATCCAAACGGGCGTGATGGACATGAGCCTGTTCAGCGTGTCGGAAGAGGCCGACCTGCGCGCGATGGCCTACCAGCCGGAAGCGTTCGCTGCCTCGCGCGGAGCCTTGGCCCAGCCGGGCAAGCTCAACACCCTGCGCCGCTACTACCGACTCGGCGGTGTGCCCTTGGTGACCAAGCTCGTCGCTTCCAAACTGAAAGGGCGTGCCTAGATGGCGAAGCTTTCGGTCATCGTTCCCGTGTACAACGTCGAAGATTACGTGGGGGAATGCCTCGAATCTATATGCAGCCAGGGTTATGCGGATATCGAGGTCATCTGCGTCAACGACGGTTCGACCGACGGTTCGCGCGACGTGCTCGCCCAGTGGCAGGAGCGTGATGGGCGCATTGTGGTCGTCGATCAGCCCAACAAGGGGCTGTCCGCTGCGCGCAATACCGGGATTGCATTAGCCTCGGGCGACTATCTTTGCTTTGTCGATTCCGATGACAAGCTCGAACCGGGTGCGTGCGCGCGTATCGTCGAAGGGCTTTCGGTCCCAGGTACTGAAGCGCTCGTGTTCGGGGCGCATACGTTCCCGCAGCAAACCGATGATGAATGGTTGCGGGCGACCCTCTCGCCGCATACCGTTCGTTACGAAAAGTTCGAACCGGCTGTTCTTTTCGACGAGGCATCTACTCCCTATGTGTGGCGCGTGGCCGTCGCGGCGGAAAGTTTGCGCCGTACGGGAGTGCAATTCGATGAGTCCCTGAAGTTTGGCGAGGATCAGCTCTTTCTTTTCTCCTTGTATCCGCAGCTCGCAGGTATCCAACTGATTCCAGACAAGCTGTACGCGTATCGTATCGATCGCAGCGGGTCTCTGATGAATCGCGCGGAACAAAGCGATGCCGATAAAGTGCAAAAGAACCTGGTGATTACCGAGAGAGTCTTCGGATTTTGGCAGCGTAAAGGCTTCACGCGAATGTGGCCTGTCGACATTCTCAACTGGAGCGTGAAGTTCGTTCTTTATAGCATCCTGTGCCAAGAGAGAGGCGAGCGAAACAAGATGGTGCGTCGTCTGGTCGCCCTTTGGGACAAATGCGTGAACGAATCCAAGCTGCATGCCCTTCGTTTGCCCTCTTATGCGCGCGACATGGTCGATCTTGCATATCGAATGGCGGGGCAGGGGGCCTTCCCGTCGGAGCGCCGCATCAAAGCGGTGATGGTTCGCTATAGGCTCGCTGAATACGGGACTGCTAGTTTCGTTGCAGGCGCCCTGCGAAAAATCAAGAAGAAGTAGGTTCAGCCGTATTGTGGTTCTTGCCTATGCCCACCTCGTTTTCGGGCGGGGGACTCGTATCATTACTGCGTAGATTCTGTAATACGTTTCGGAGGAATAATGCCTAAAGTCTCAGTGATTCTTCCCATCTACAACGCCGGCTCCTATCTCGAGCCCTGCCTCGAGAGCATTCGGGTGCAGACGCTCGAAGATATCGAAGTGCTCTGCGTGAACGACGGGAGCAAGGACGATTCGCTTGCGACCATGCAGAAGTTCGCGGATATGGACGCGCGCTTCAAGGTGCTCGACAAGCCCAACGGAGGCTACGGCCATTCCCTCAACTACGGCCTTGCGCATGCGACCGGCGAGTACATCGCCATCGTCGAACCCGATGATTTCATCGACCCCGATATGTACCGCGACCTGTACGGGTACGCGCACGTAGACGGTACCGCCGATGTGGTGAAGGGCTCTTACTGGGAGTATTTCGATGGGCGCGACGGGTTCGAAGAGGAGATTCGCGAGCCGAACATCTCCCGTTGCATGCCCAAAACGGCGCATGCGTTCACGCTCGATGAATATGCGGAGGTCTTCTGCCACCATCCCTCCATCTGGTCGGCCATCTACCGCCGTGCCTTCTTGGAGGAGCAGGGCATCAGGTTCGTCGAGCCGAAAGGGGCTGGCTGGGCCGATAATCCCTTCTTCGTCGAGACGCTCGTTTCTGCTTCGCGCATCGTTTGGGTGCCCAAGGCCTATTACTTCTACCGCCAGACCAACCCCTCTGCTTCGAGCTTCCTGAAGGATTTCCACATCCCCTTCGACCGCGCGCGTGAAATGCGCAAGATCCTTGCCGACCATCAGGTCTCCAATGACATTCTGGCCGCGTTCTACCTGCGCGAGTTCGACTACATCTTCTCGGTGATCGGCGAGTTCGGCTTCGACGCGATCGACCTTGAGATTCGCACCCTCATCCAAGAGGTGCTCGACAGCATGGACCCCGACATCGTCCACACGAACCCCAAGCTGCGTCGCAAAGACGTGAAGCTCTACGACAGCTTTAACGAGTATCACCTGGCGACCGTTCAGCTCACCGACGGCGTCTTTCGTGCTTCAATTGACCGTGACGCACAGCCGAAAATTTCGTATATCTTGCCCATCACTCTCGATGGCGGTTGGATTGAACGGAGCCTGAAGTGCCTACGCGAACTCGAGCAGCCCGCCTCTGAGATCATCTGCGTTAATTGCGGTTCCACCGACCAGAGCCTTCTCATTACTCATGTGGCCGCTGAATTGGATGCGCGCGTCATTTGTCTCGAGCACGACTTCGGATCGGTGCCCGCGGGCATCAACGCCGCGATGGAGCAGGCCACCGGCGAATACCTGTTCGTCTGGTCGCCTGATACGGCCGTTGACAACCGCTTCCTCAAGGCAATCGACGCCACCCTTGCCGAACAGCCCGACGTCTTTCTCATCGATCACGACATGCGCTTTTCCGTCGACGTTATGCGCGTGATGGGGGAGGCGTACGCGCTCGACGACGCGCGAGTGCAGTCTTCGCCGAACGCAATCGATTCTTACATTTCCAAGCCGCTCGATCCCAAGGACATCGCCTCGTTCGTCTTCAACTGCTCGGCGCCGAATTTCCGTACGGCATTCTATAAAGCAAATTTCCTCCGAGAGAAGGGCCTTACATTTGCGGATGCCGATGTGTGCGGCGACGGGTCCTTCACCGTGCGTTCCGTGCTTCAGGCGGAGACTGTTGTGTATGCTGCGATGAGCTGTTTCATTCAACTCGATGACGAACCGCGCATTATGCCCTTTTACCTCGATTTGCACGACGAACTCCAAATCGAAGAGCCTCTTTGTATTACCGGGGCGCTCGATGTGTGGAACGGCCTAGCCAAAGAGATGCCTAGCGCTTATGCGACCTCGCTTAAGAATTTTGTGCTCGATTCCTTTATGGTCGATTTGGGCCTTCGTCCTTCGTACCAGTCGATGTCTTCGTACGTCAAGACGTATCTGCCTAAGGTGCGTGAAATCATCGGCGATGATTTCACGGGTCGCGTTGCCCATGTCGATTCCTGTTTCAATGCGTATCAGATGCTTCGCTTATTCGGGCTATCAGGTTTCTTGGCCGATCGGTCCCTGCAGTCTTCGATCGATATCGTTTGGCTCAAGCGAGAGCTTGATAACTTGTATGTTTCTCCAACCATGAGGGTGGGACGCAAGGTGAACCGCATGGTGCGTATGGTCCTACCGGATAAATTGCTCGGGTCGCTCAAAGCGAGCATGGGCGGTTCGGAAGAACGATAGCCATGTGATGCGTCCTCTGGTGTTTTTCTTCGTCAAGGGCGTTGGGTATAGCATGGCTGACTCTTCGCGCTGGAACTGTCGCATCTTGGGTTTTTGTACTGTGTGCAGGAATATGGTACTCATCATCGCTCTAAGTTTTGTTTACTTTCGATAGGAGTTTCCAACGAGGGTTGTAGATAGACCGTGCAGGATGCGCCCGCAACCAGATCGATAAGGAAGGTTGGAAAATACAATGTGGGCTCTCTTCTTTGGAACAGTCATTATTGCTGTGATCGTGCTGTATATTCCTGGGATGTTGGCAGTTCGTGGTATGGGCGCGTCATGGTTGGTGGCGCTGTGCACTGCTCCTGCGGTTTCGCTTGTCGGATACTGCGTGCTCGGCATCGTCTACAATCGTGTGGGCATCTCCTGTTCTTGGGCGACTGTGCTGGTGCCCTGGCTGATCGTTTGCACGGTCATCCTGTGCGCGGGCCATTTGCGAAGGGCCCGAAGCGTGCGACGGGACGTTCCTTCCTATCTTTCAGTTGAAGCTCCTGCTCGCACGGCGCTGTTGTATGCGGTCGTTGGCTTGGCCGTGGGCCTTGCGGTGTTCGTCTGCAATCTCGACACTCCCTATTCTTTTCTGCAGGAATACGACAATGGCTTTCATCTGAACGTATTGCGTTCTTTCGCCGATTCGGGGTCTTGGTCGTGTTTGGACGTATCGAAGTATTTGGCGAACGGCGACGCCTCCATCAGCCCTCTTCCCGCCGGGGGCTTTTACCCTGCCGGTTGGCATGTAACCGGCGCTTTAATCATCAGCCTGTCTTCCCTGTCTCCGGAACTGGTTGAAAACGCTCTGAACTATACGTTCAGCTCTCTCGTGTTTCCCCTGAGCATGTTCGTGCTCATGGCTGCTGTATTTCGCGAGCGCACGAGCATTGTGGCAGCGGGGTCGGTGGCGACAATGGCGTTTGCCGCTTTTCCTTGGGGAATAATTACCTGGGGGCCACTTTTCCCGAATATGGCGGCCGATGCGGTGCTACCGGGCGTAGCTGCTGTGTTCGTGTTGGGCTGGAATCGCTTGTGCTCCTTGCGCCGCGGCTCTGGGGCGGGTCTGCCATGGGCGGCGATTCTGCTTGTAACCGTTGGCGCTCTTGCGCTGGGCTTGTTGCAACCCAATGCCGTGTTTTTTGCACTCGTGCTCCTTACTCCGTATGCGGCCTATCGGTTGGCGCTTCGGTCGGTACCGAGGGACGGGGCGCCGAGGGCCCGCGATATCGTTGCAGCTGCGGCGCTCGTGCTCGTGGTCATCGCCTTTTGGACGGCTCTCTACGCTTCGCCGGTCATGGCGAACGTTTTCGGCGACACATGGCCTCGGTACGCGTCTAAATCACAAGCCCTCATGGATGTGCTGACGGTGGGGGTCGTCGGCTTCCCCATGCAGCTCTTCGTCGCTGTGCCTATCGTGGTGGGAGCCGTGTATGCGCTGCGCCATCGCGAATATGCGTGGATTGTCTTGGCATATGCGATCGTATGCGCCATGTACTTCTTCGATGTCTCAACCGACGGTACGATTAAGCGTTTCCTTACGGGGTTCTGGTATTCCGACTCGCACCGCATTGCGGCTTGCATGGCAATTGTGGGTGCGCCGATGATGGCGATGGGGCTCGAACAGATCAGCGAATGGATTGCTGCGATTGCGCGGAAACTACGCGGTCGGCAGGTTTCGCTTGTGGGAATCGGTTGCGTCGTGGCCGCGCTCTTTGCAGTGGCTAACGCGATGGCTCCTGCTCCTTCCGTCAACGAGCAGCCGCCTACGACGGCGCTCCAGACCGCTGGCGTCTGGTTGAGGGATGGAAACGATTTGAGCGATTACCAACACATGTACTCGAGCGACGAGCAGAGGTTTGTCGACGAGGTCAAGGACGTTGTTCCCGATGATGCTCTCGTCGTCAACGTACCCGATGACGGTTCTGGATTCGCTTACGGCGCGAACGGATTGCGCGTGTACTATCGGGATTTTCGCACCTATCGGAACACGAATGATCCGCGGACCGAAAACGAGGTTCCTGAGTCTTCTGAAAGCGTTCTGATTCGTACGGAGCTCGATGAGGTGTCGTCTAACGTGGATGTGCAAGAAGCGCTACGTGCCATCGGCGCTGAATACCTGTTGTTGCTCGACGAAGGCGATATGGACGATCAGAGGCATCTCATTACGTATAACGAGACGCTTTGGACTGGTATCACTGATATTTCCGATGCCACCCCTGGCTTCGAAGTCGTTTTGAGCGAAGGGGATATGCGGCTTTATCGCATCGAGGCGGTTTCCGTCGACTAGCGCGGTTCTTCCTCCTCTGTTTTGTCTAGGCTTGAAGGATGGTGCGCGGTCTCTGCGACCAACTGGTGCGTGCGCCTCTTCCCGTAGCTTTTGGGGCGATACTATTTCAAGTCGTTTGCTGCAAAGTTTTTCACTCGCTGCCATAAGGGGCCTGCATGCGGTAGCATGTACAGTAAGGAAGCTATGCGAGGCCTTAGCGTCCAATGATTGTGCTCGCTGCATAGGGCCTGGCTTTAAGAATTGGTGAAATGAATGACACAACGAAAAGTTCTGCTCATCATCCCCGCATATAACGAGGAAGAAAGCATCGAACGTGTGGTCGATGAGCTGATTGCAGATTATCCGCAATACGACTACGTGGTCGTTAACGACGGGTCAAAGGATTCCACTGCAACGATTTGCCGAAGCAATGGCTATCGGTTTCTCGATCTTCCCATCAACCTTGGGCTTGCGGGCGCGTTCCAGGCGGGCTTGAAGTATGCCTACATGCGCGATTACGATTGCGCAATCCAAATCGACGGGGACGGTCAGCACCGACCTGAATACATTGAGTCTTTGGTGCGCGAAATCGGCGATTACGACATTGTTATTGGGTCGCGTTTTGTCAATGAGGATAAGCCAAAGAGCATGCGTATGCTCGGCAGTAATCTTATTAGCGGAATCATCAAGCTCACGACGGGCGTGCGCATCAACGATCCCACTTCTGGAATGCGCGCCTACAACAAGAAAATGATTAAAGAGCTCGCTTTCGGACCGAATTTGGGTCCGGAACCTGACACTATTTCCTATTTGATAAAACGCAAGGGAGCTCAGGTAAAGGAAGTCCAAGTGCAGATGGCCGATCGCCTCGCAGGCGAAAGCTATTTGAATTTAAAGAGCTCCGTGAAATATATGACGCACATGTTCTTTTCTGTGCTGTTCATTCAGTTCTTCCGCTAATGGATAGGTAGATTCATATGTCGGTTTTCTTGCAGGCAATTTTGTTCATCGCGGCCGTTATCCTGACGGCGTTCGTTACGCGGAGCGTGAAAAAGTCGAAGATGAGAATCGAGGACGCCTTCTTCTGGGTGGTTCTCTCGTTCTTTATTTTGCTCCTTAGCATTTTCCCGCAGATAGGTTATTGGTTCTCCGACTTGCTCGGCTTCCAAGCGCCGATAAACTTCATCATGCTGTTCTTTATCTTCGTGTTGTTGATAAAGGGCTTCATTACGAGCCGACATGCCTCGCAGCTTGAAACAAAAGTGCGTGAGCTTTCAGAGCAGGTGGCCTGCGATCGACTCAACCATTACGAACGAACCCATCCCGAAAAGTAGGGATTAGCATGGACCGGCGGCAGATGGGATGCTCCGTTTGTCCCGTTTGTCCCTTGAACGTGGTGGCGCTTCTTCCAAATGCATCCAAGCATGCCTTCGGAAGCGCTTACGGCAATTTCGATTCGCTAAAAGGGCTTGGGTTGTGGCGACATGCTGCGACAACATCATCGTCACCGGCGGCTGCGGTTTCATCGGCAGCGACTTCGTTCATTACGTGATCAACAATGACCTTGCCGGCCACGTCACCGTCCTCGACAAGCTCACCTACGCCGGCAACCCGCGCAACCTCGACGGCCTGCCCCAAGACCGCGTCGAGCTCGTGGTGGGGGACGTCTGCGACGCCGGCCTGCTCGGGCGGGTCGTGCCCGGCCACGGCGCGATCGTCCACTACGCCGCGGAAAGCCACAACGACAACTCGATCGCCGACCCCGAGCCCTTCCTGAAGACCAACGTCGAGGGCACCTACCGCCTTTTGCAGGCGGCGCGCGCGCACGACGTGCGCTTCCACCACATCTCGACCGACGAGGTCTACGGGGGCCTGGCCCTCGACGAGCCGCGGCGCTTCCGGCCCGACGACCCCTACCGCCCCAGCAGCCCCTACAGCTCGACCAAGGCGAGCTCCGACCTGCTCGTGCGGGCCTGGGTGCGCACCTACGGCGTGAGGGCCACGATCTCGAACTGCTCGAACAACTACGGCCCCTACCAGCACGTGGAGAAGTTCATCCCGCGCCAGATCACCAACGTCATCGACGGGGAGCGCCCCAAGCTCTACGGGGACGGGCGCAACGTGCGCGACTGGATCCACACCGAGGACCACTCGTCGGCGGTGTGGAAGATCCTCACGGAGGGGCGCATCGGCGAGACCTTCCTGATCGGGGCGAACGGCGAGCGCAGCAACATCGACGTCCTGCGTACCATCCTCGAGCGCATGGGGAAGGACCCGAGCGATTTCGACTGGGTGCGCGACCGCCCGGGCCACGACCGCCGCTACGCGATCGACCCCACCAAGCTGGAAACCGAGCTGGGATGGGAGCCCCGGCATACCGATTTCGCGGCGGGCCTCGACCAGACGATCGCCTGGTACCGCGAGCACGAGTCCTGGTGGCGCCCCGCTAAGGCTGCTACGGAAGCCAAGTACGCCCAGGTCGAATGAGTCAATGGGGTCGCATCTCTCTGACTCATGAGTCAGAGAGATGCGACCCCATTGACTCATAAAAAGAGGGGCGCCGAAGCGCCCCTCTCCATGTGTGCGTCTTATCGCCTGTTGCCGCGGCCCGGGCGGTTCGACCGGTTGCCGCCGCCGTGGTTGCCGCCGCGGTTGGTGCGGTCTTTGCGGGCACCGCGCCCCGGACGGGCGCCGCTCTTCGACCCGCCGCCGTTCACGCTCTGCTTGTGTGGCTTGCGGTAGGTGTTGAATTCGGTGCCGCCCCATTCGTTATGCGCAGCACCCTGGTTTTGGCCCTTGCCCCTGCCGTTGCGCGAGCCCTTGCCGCCGCGCTTGCCTTGGTTCTGGCCCTTCCGCCCGCCCTGGCCGCGGCCTTCGGCGCCCTTCTGGTTCTTCTTGCCCTGCTTCTGGGCCGTGCCGCGGGTCTTTTGGGGCTGCGGGCGACGGTTCTTGCGCTGCTTCTTCGAGCCGCCTTCGGCACGCTCGTCGCGGTCTTCGCGCTCGCCGGCTTGGCCCTGGTCGCGCTTCTGCTGCTTCTTTTTCTTCGACGCCTTGTGGGATTCGAACTCCTTGGCGGCGTCGGCCAGTTCGGAGTCGTCCTGGGCGTTTTTGCGCGTGGCGTTCTTAGCGAGCGCGGCGTCGCTTTCAGATGCGTCGAAGCTCTTCACTTCCATCACGGGAATCTTCTTGCCGATGAGCTTTTCGATGTCGCGCAGGAGGTTTTCGGTTTCGGGCGACACGAACGACACGGCGAAGCCCTCTTCGCCGGCGCGGCCCGTGCGGCCGATGCGGTGCACGTAGTCTTCGGCCTGTTCGGGCAGGTCGAGGTTGACCACGTAGTTCACGTCGGACACGTCGATGCCGCGGGCGAGCACGTCGGTGGCCACCAGGATGTCGCAACGGCCGGCCGCGAAGGCGTCGAGCGCTCGCTTGCGCTGGTTCTGACGGCGGTCGGAATGGATGGGCTCGCACTTGAAGCCCGCGCGGCGCAGCTTGCGCACGCAGTTGTCGACGCGATGGCGGGTGCGCGCGAACACGATGATGCGCGTGCCGCCCTGCTCCTTCAGAAGCGAGATGAGCAGGTCGTTCTTCTGGCGCTGGGCCACGCGCACGATGTACTGGTCCACCGTGTCGGCGGTTTCGCCCTTATGGGCGATCTCGACGAAGACGGGGTCGTGCAACAGGTCCTTCATGTTGCGCTCGATGCCGTCGTCGATCGTAGCGCTGAAGAGCAGGGTCTGGCGGTCGTCGGGGCACTGGGCCACGATGCGCTTCATGTCGGGCAGAAAGCCCATGTCGAGCATGCGATCGGCCTCGTCGAGCACGAGCGTTTCGACCTGGCCCAGATGGGCGGCGTCCTGCTTGATCAGGTCGACCAGGCGGCCGGGCGTGGCGATGAGCACGTCGGTGCCCTTGGCGAGCGCGTCGATCTGGGGGCCGTAGGCCACGCCGCCGATGACCTTGCTCACCTGGTGGTGGGTTTCCTTGGCGATGGCGGTGCAGACCTCTTCGATCTGCATGGCGAGTTCGCGGGTGGGGGTCACTACGAGCATGAGCGGGCCCTGCCCATGGCGGGCGTGCCCCAGCTTGTCCATGGAAGGCAGGCTGAACGCGGCGGTCTTGCCGGTGCCCGTTTTGGCTGCGGCGATGACGTCGCGGCCGGCGAGCACGGCGGGGATGGCCTGCTCCTGCACGGGGGTGGGGTCGATGTATCCAAGGTCGCGCACGGCGGCCAGAGCGAGCTCGGAAAGGCCGAGCTCATCGAAATGTTTGGTCATGTAGGTTAGTCCTTGATGTAATCGAATAAAAGGCGGCGGAATCTGGACGTGCGCTCCCAAGGCGCGTTCCGCACAAAGATATATATTACTGCGCGGTTAGGTGCGCACGTGGAATCTGCACGAGGAAACCGCGAACGCAGGCGTGACGGGGGGGACGGAGGTTGTTGTCACTCTAGGCGAGCCACTCTTCGAGCTTGCGGATCGTTTCGCCTTCGCGGGCGCGGTTGGGCGAGGTGTAGAAATCGACGAAACCGCCCAGCGCGGGGTTCATGCAGTCTTCCCTGGGGCAGCCGCCGGGGTGGAAGAGCAGCTCGAGGGGCTGGCCCTTGGCCTTCGCGTAGGCTTCGAAGGATTCCAGCACGTGCGACACGCGGTCGGGCGTCATGTGCCCGCTTAGATTGATGCCGCAGAACACGCCCGTGAGGTCCTGGTGGCCTTCGAGCTCGTCGCTGTCCCAGCGCCACAGGTAGTTCAGCAGCCAGTGCTTGATCCAGTTGATCGGCGGGATCTTGGGCAGCACGGCCGGGTTCTGCAGGAAAGGCGTCACCGGTTCGGCCGGGATGCGGATGTATTCCAACTCGCATTCGCGCGAGTCGATGACGGCGAGCATCGCGTCGAACACGGCGGGGATGAGGTGGAAGTGCTGGTGGCTGTCGATGCGCAGGGCGTGGCGCGCCTTGGGAAAGCGTTCCAGGTAGCGGTCGAGCTGGGCGCCGATTTCCATTTCCAGCTGGGCCTGCAGCTCGTCGTGGCGGCTTCCCATCGAAAGCGAGAGCATCTGCTGGAAGCTCAGGCAGAAGACGTCGTTTTCGTCGACGAGCAGGGGCACCGTGCGGGCGCCGAGCACCGAAGGCCCTTCGACGACGTTGACGTGCAGGGCCACATGCAGATTGTCCCAATGCTCGTCGAGCAGGTAGGCGCAATCGGCGAAAGCGGGGCCGTTGGCGAACACCGACACGCTGTTGAGCGCGCCCTGGCCGCCGCAGGCGGTCGAATAGGACAGGATGCGCTGCGACTGTTCCACCGTGATGCCGAAATCGTCGGCATGCACGAGCACCGACGTCTTCCGCTGCGGTTTGGGCATGCGGATGGGCTTGGCGGCCGAAGCCCGGCGCTTCTTGCGGTGCGTGATCGAGCGAACGGGGAGGGGAGGCTCGGCGTCGGGGGCGCCGGGCGCAGAAGCGGCAGAAGTGCCGGCTTCTCGTTGGTGCGACGGGCTTACCGCGTGGGCTAAGTCGCCGCTGTCTTTCGAAGTGCCCATAGTTCCTTTCGGGTGCGAGGCTGAAATGTGCGTTGTGCGTCTTTTCGATTCTAGCAGAGCGCATTTCAGGAATTTTCAAGATGGCGGGATAGACTGAAAATGCAAGGCAAGAGCACACAAGAAGGGGTGTCCCATGCAGTCTTCGCTCGAAGGCGAGCAGTCATACGCTACGTCCGCGCCCGCAGGGCCATCCTCGATCGAGTTGTCGCTCATCGTTCCCTGCTTTAACGAAGAGGGCAACGTCGAAGCTTTCTATCAAGAAGCGGTGCAGACTTTCGAAGCCGCCGGCGTGCCCATCGAGATCGTGTTCGTCGACGACGGCAGCCATGACGCCACGCTTGCCCGCCTGCGCGGCGTGGTGGCCGATGCCGACGGCCGCGTTGCCGTGCAGGTGATTTCCTTCTCGCGTAACTTCGGCAAGGAAAGCGCCATCTACGCCGGCATGAAGCAGGCCGTGGGCAACAACCTGTGCATCATCGATGCCGACCTGCAGCAGCCGCCCGCGCTCGCCCTTTCGATGTTCGACTACCTGCGCTCCCATCCCGACACCGACGTGGTGGCCGCCTATCAGGACGTGCGCAACGAAGGCAAGTTCGTCGCCTGGCTCAAGCGGTCCTTCTACAAGTGGTTCAACCGCGTGACCGACCATATCGAAATTCCCGAAAACATGAGCGACTTCCGCGTCTTCCGCCGCAGCGTGGCCAACGCTCTGCTGTCGCTGCCGGAATACTACCGCTTCAGCAAGGGGCTCTTCGCCTGGGTGGGCTTCCACACGCACGCCGTGCCCTACACCCCGCGCGAGCGCAATTCCGGCCAGAGCACCTGGACCGTGCGGTCGCTGTTCAAATACGCCTTCAGCGGTATGATGGCCTTCAGCACGTGGCCTTTGAAAGTGGCCAAGTGGATCGGTGCCGTGGTGTCGCTCGCATCGTTTGCCTACCTGCTCTACGTGGTCATCGTCGATTACCTGATCATCGGCACGGGAGTGCCCGGCTATGCCACGCTCGTGAGTCTCACGCTGCTCTTCGGCGGTATCGAGATGATTGTTCTGGGCGTCATGGGCGACTACATGGCGCGCGGCTACATTGAAGAGAAGCGCCGGCCGCTCTATATTGTGCGCGAGCGCATCGTATCCGACGCGCCCGCTGCGCACGACGAACGTCAGTAAGGATTTAGCGGAATGTCATCGAACAATTGGCAGTACAAGATGCAGGAATTCATGCGCGGCCGCAACGGCAGCGACGATTTGGGGCGCTTCGCCTTGGGCGTGGCCATGGTGCTGCTGGTGGTCAGCTTCATCGTGGGGATTTTCAGCGCGGGCGTCGCGAGCGTGTTCAGCCTGCTCGCCC
>Ga0214872_100171_pt1 | contig 26209 bp, 28 predicted proteins | sample Stichaenrichm18X_FD_168614 | JGI IMG/M metagenome (GOLD analysis project Ga0214872, IMG submission 168614) | Xylose enriched microbial communities from anaerobic bioreactor in Madison, Wisconsin, United States - 18X | ecosystem: Engineered > Bioreactor > Anaerobic > Unclassified | place: USA... | reverse complement strand
TTCCGCGTCGACCCCGACACCTTCGCCAAGCTGCGCGCCGATTTCGCGAGCGATTCGGTGAGCAGCGAGGACTGCCTGAAGACGATCAAGGACGTCTACGACGAGCACCGCTACCTGCTCGACCCGCACACGGCCGTCGCCTACGAAGTCGCCCAGCGCCTCCGTTCCGACAACCCGGTGCTCATCGCCAGCACCGCCCACTGGGCCAAGTTCGGCCCCAACGTTTACCGCGGCCTGCACGGCATCGCCCCGAGCGAAGCCCTGCCCGATGCGGCCGCGTCCCTCACCGGCTGCCAGCTCAACCGCCTCATCGCCGAGGAAACCGGCCTGCCCTTCATTCCCGAAGGCCTGGCCTCTCTCGACGACAAGCCCCTGCGCTTCACCGAGACGATCGACGCCGGCACGGCCTCAATCGAAGAAGCCACACGCGCGTTCCTTGCAAGGAACCGGTAAGAAAGCAGGTGCTCCCATGAGCAAATCGCTGAAACTCTCCCCCTCGATCAAGCTGATCCTGCAGAACCCTGCATCCGACAGCAGCTCCGCCTTCGGGCCGGGCATCGCCGCGCTCTGCCGATCGGTGCGCGAAACGGGGTCGCTCAACGCGGCCGCAAAGTCGATGGGCATGGCCTACAGCAAGGCCTGGCGCATCTTCAAGGAGACCGAAGCGACGCTCGGCGTGACCCTGCTCGACCGCGACGGCACCCATGGCAGCACCCTCACGCCCGAATGCGAGCGCATCCTTTCGTCCTACGAGAAGATCCTGGACGACCTGAACGCCCAGGCGCAGCGCGAAACCGCAGAGCTTCTGGGCTAGCCTTCGCCGCCGAGGGGCACGGGCTCCAAGCGCACCACCAACTGAAAGCGCGCCACCCCCGCATCGAACGCGAGGGGCGCATACGCCGCCGCCGGGGCCCCGCCTCCCGCGGCGGCGTTTTCATATGCGCGCGCGGGAGGCGCCGGCGCGACCGGAACGGCGAGCGGCAGGGATGCGGGGCCGCTCTCGGCAGGCCGTGCAAAAACGGGCGCGCCAGCGCTTGCCGAATCGGGTGCAGGGACGGCGCCGCCCGCGATCGCCCCCGCTGCTGCGGGCGGCGCCGCGTACGCCGGGGCGGGCATCGATACAGGGGCGCACCCCACGGCTCCGGTCGCTGCTTCGGGTGCTGCGGACGGCGCCGCAGCGGGGACGACAGACGCCGGCAAGGGGTCGCGCGCAGCGGTCGGCGACGGAGTGGAAACGGGCGCTTCGACAGGTGCAGAAGCTCGCGCCTCATCCTCGTCGAAACGGTGCATGCACCCGAAGCACACGGGCATATCGTCGAAGACCTGGGCTTTGCAGACCGGACACGTTTTCATCTCTGACATCCTTTCGTTTGAAAACCGAGTTCCATGAGCGCCCCCGCGCAGGGAAGTGCATCCGCGCTGTGAAAGCGCTCTATCGCGACGTGGGCCTTCGGGCACGAGACCACGCGACGGGGCGGCACCTGCGCATGCGCCGCGAGCACCCGCCCCTGTCGGTCGACGAAGACCACGTCGAGCGGCGCGCGCATGCCGAAGGTGTGGACGCTCCGGCAGGGCGCGAGCACGAGCACCGTGCTGTCGCGCGGACGGCCGATAAGGCCGCGCAGGCGGGCCCAAGGGGTGCACGCGACTTCGACGGTCATGCGTCCTCCTCTACCATGATGACGACGCAGGTCCCGCCCGCAACCGCCTGACAGTAGGCGAAAGCCCAGCGATAGGGTCCCTCGTCCCGCTCGAACGTGTCGCCGCGGCCCTGGGAGCTCTCCCCCGCCACCGCATGCCAGCCGCGGGAGCCGAACTGGTCCCGCACGGCCGCGCGCGCTGCATCTTCCGCAAGCGGCGTCACCACGCCGACGACGCCGCCTTGCGCCTGCACCTGCGTTGGATCGAGAGTCTCCACGTCGCAGACTTCGGCCGCGAAATCGGCGGGCACGCCGTCGTCTGCGAGTTCCGCCCCGCCCACCTGGGAGAATGCCCGGTCTACCAGGCCCGCCGGCCCGTTTGCCGCCCAAGCGTCCCGCTCGGACGACAAGGGCGCCGACGGCGTCTTCTGCACCGTGCTCACCGTGCGCGGAACGAGCGCGGCGCCTGCAAAGAGGCAGGCCACGACTGCGACGGCGGCCCATGCGCGCGCCCGCCAGCTCATAGGATCGCCCCCGGCTTGTAAGGATCGACCGTAAGCGCCGTCTCATGGGCGATAGGCGCAAGCTGCACGCCGAACGCGCTTCCCGAAAACGGCCGCCCGAAGAGGTTGGGGCGGAACTCCAAGCGCGCCACGAACCGCATGTAGCCCGGCGAGCGTCCCTCGGTGCGCACCGACACGCTTTCGTAGGCGGCGTCGAAACGAGCGGCGAGCTCGCCTTCGACGCGGGCGGCGCACGATGCCGTGCTCTCCCCGTAGGCGGGAGCCGTGGCCTGAGCGCGCACGGCGTCACGGGCCAGCCGGTCGAAGGCGGCGCACTCCCCTAACAGCACGAGGGCGTTCACCGTGATCACGGCCACGGCGATGACCACGGGCAGGGTGACCATCGCCTCGACGGTCACCTGACCGGACGCGTTTTTCCACATTAGGCCCATGGTTCTACCTCCTCTTCGCGCGCCACGAGCGATTTGAGCGCCTCGCGCGCCCGCTGGATGCCGTCGTGCCCGGCGCTGCGCAGGGGCTCGGGCAAGGTGATCGACAGCGGCACCGACGGCCCTCCCTCGCCGAAAAGCTGGATGCGGGCGATTTCTATTTCCTGGCTCGAGCGTTGGTCGAATTCCTCGGTGACGAAATCGGCGTTGAGGTCGATTGCCGCGCGCAGAGGGTTCTGTTCGGTGGGCCGGATATGAGCGCCGATTCGCTTGGCCTGGGCGATGGCCGTCATCGGCTTCGATCCGTCTGCGCCCACGACGTGCCAGCTGTTGACGGTGACCGGCTTCCAGGCCGCAAGCTCGGCCGGCTCGAAGCCCGCATCGGTGACGAACGCCTCGATCTTCTGAGCCGCCCAGGTGCCCAAACCGCTCGATCCCTTCTTGATGGGCAGGGCGTCTCCTATCTGGCGCACCGCATCGAGCAGGGCGTCATGCCCTTGCGTGTAGGCGCCGAGCAGCCTCGACCACAGCGACAGCACGAGCTTGGGCGCGCCTGCGATGCCCGCCGCGTCGGCGTCGACGCCATCGAGCAGGGACGTGATGACCGTTTCGGTTTCCGAGCTGTCGTCGCGGGCGAGCGTGGCGGCCGAAAGCGCGGCGCGCGCACCGAGGGCGGTGGGCTGCGACACGAACGACGAGGGGAAGAGGTCGCTCGCCGCCACTTCGTGCACGTCGGCCACGATGGCGACCGCGCCCACCGACCCGGGCGGCGCGACCTCGATGCGCTGCGAGGCCGCCTGCTTGGTCACGTCCCCCATGATCTGGGTAAACGATTCGATCGGGCCCTGCACCTCCCGCTTGGCCGCATCGGCCCCAGCGCGCGCTCGAGCGTAAACGCCGGCTTCTTCGGCCACGATGCGGTACCAGTGCTCGAAGCCGTTCCCGATCGATGTCGACGCCGCCGCAACCGACCCCAAGCTCGCCGGCGTGAAAGCGCATTCCGGGCAGACGGCGAACCCGCCCGCCTCGAGCTCGGCCACCGAGCCCGTGCCCGCCTGCCGAGCGCCGGCGCAGGCGGGGCAGCCCGCCCAGGCATGCATCGTGCGCGTGCCGTCCTCTGCCGCCGTGACGGGATAGACCCGCTCGGCGAACAGGCTCGTGGCGCGCATTTCGTCGGTATTGGCGGGCAGCACAGGCAGGAAGGCTTCGAACGAATCGCCCGTATCGCACACATAGGCGCTCTTCATCTCGCGCACGGCATAGGCGTAGAACCGCGCGCGCAGGGCCGAATTGGCCTGCTCGTCGACCGAATCGCCCTGCGGTTGCTCATGGGCCGCGCGCTCTGCGTAATAGGCCCGCGCCCGTTCGAGCGCCACCGAAAACGACCAGGTGTCCGCGCTCGAGAAGCGGGGGTTGCGCGCGCCCGAAAGGCCCGCAAGCTTGCCGGCGCGCTCGTACATGCAATAGCCGGGCGCATTGCCGCAGTCGGCCCGCCAGGCGCGCTCCTTGCTCTCCTGCGCCTCCTTCGACGCTGCGTCGGCCCGCTCGGCCGCCTGCGCCACCTGGTCTTGCCGGGCCCGCAGATCGTCGATCGCCTGCGTCGCCTCGTCGATCGACCCGAAGTCGATGGACGCACCCGCTTCCGGCGCGAGGAAGGCGATGCCGAAGTAGCGGGCGACGCCGTCGTCGTTGGCCCGGGCGACCTGCGATGCCTGCAGGGCCGCGAAATAGGGCAAGAGGTTCTGCAGCGCGTTCAAACGGTCGGCGGCCTCTTCGGCGAACCTCTGCCGCGCGCGGGCGATATCGGCCGAGGCGTCGAGCAGGCGAGAGGCGACCGTCTGGCTGCCCGGGATGCACAGGGCCACCGCTCCGGCGCCCGCCGTGACCGCAGACGTCAGCGACAGCGACAGCACGACGGCGTCGCAGACCTGGGCCACGATGTAAAAGGAGGCCACCTGGTTTTCGGCGGCGAGCGCCGCCGCGTCCGCCACGTTCTGCACGTCGGCCGCGACCGAGTTGATCTTGTAGACCTTCGCGGCGCTGAACAGCAGAGCGAGCGACACGAGCAGGGCGAGCACCATGCCCACCGTCGTGAAGCCGCCGTCATCTTCGTGGAAAGCCCGCCGCACCGGACGGCGCCCCGTTTCGCGCATCGCGCTCACCTACCCTCGTGCTCCCACCCAGGCACCCGGGCTGATCCCAGACGCCTGCGCCCATGCCGGCTGGGTGGACGCCGTCTCGCGCACCGCAACCGTGAGATTTCCGTCTCCGTCGACCGCCCCGGCATACGCGGCAACCGCGCCGATAAGGGGCAGGGGCCTGACCTTCGTTTGAATCGACACGGCCACCTCGCCCGCGTATTCGTCGCCCTCGCACACCACCTCCCAGGTACACGACGGCTCATGCACGTGGAAGAGGTCGTGCGGGGGCACGGCACCCAGCCACCGCTTGACCAGGTCCTCGCAGGAAGCTGCAGACGCCCCGCCTGCCTGCGTGCTCGTGACGAGCAAGCGGCAGCCCTGCGCCGCCGCTCCCTGCATGACGATGCGGTCGTAAAGCAGGATGCCCGGCTGCAGCAGCAGGAGCAGGGCGACGAAGACCACGGGCACGAGGAAGGCCGCTTCGACCGTCGCCTGCCCCGATTCGTCAGTACGCCAGCACATCGGCCCACGCCCCGATCGATGCCCCCACGCAGTGGGAGGCGCTCGCAACCGCATGCGCGACGAAGGCTCCCCCGTCGAGCAGGTGCCAGAAAGCCGCGAGTCCGCCCGCGATCGAGAGGAAGGCGACCAAGAGGACGGCGATTTCGACCGATCCCTGCCCTCGGCAACCGCGCAGCAGGGTCCTGCCCGCTTGCACCGCGCGCCATGCGCGCCCTCTCTGCGCCGCCTTGCGCCTAGAGACTGTTGATGCCGTCTGCAATCGCATTCCAAAGCTCCTGAATCTTCGGCCTGAAGACCGTGATGGCGAGAATCGCTATCACGACGAGCACGCCCACCAAGATGGCGTATTCGGTCGTTCCCTGCCCGCGCACGTCACGGGCGAGCACCGCCGCGGTTGCGCGCCCCCGCGCGCACAGCGCCCGCGCCCCCTCGCACGCCCGAACTCCTATCTTCGCTGTCATCGCTTTCATCGTTTCCATCCTTTCCGCGCCCCAAGGCGCCTCGCATTCCCTTCCCCGGTTACCATCCCTGGGCCAAATCGAGCAGCACCGGCCCCAAGACCAAGATGAGCATCGACGGCAGGATGAGCGTTCCCACGGGGACCATCATCTTCACCGGGGCCTTCATGACCGCTTCCTCCACGTCTGCCTTGCGCGTCTGTCGCGCCTCGACCGCCAGCGACTCGAGCGTGTCGGCCAGAGGCGAGCCGAAGCGCGCCGATCGAACGATCGCGTCGACCACGCGCGCGAGCAGGGGCGCTTCGTAGGTGGCGGCCAGCCGACGCAGGGCCGCTTCGCGCGTGGCCAGCCCCGATTGCCATTCCATGCGGGCCTCGTCGAGTTCACAGGCGAAATCACCTTCGAAGCAAGACGCGTAGAGCTCGATAGACCGGTCGAGCGAAAGCCCGCTGCGCAGACCCAGGCAGAGCACTTCGATCGTTTCCGAAAGGCAGCCCCTCAGAGCGCGCGCCCGCGCTTCCACGCATCGTCCCAGGGCCCAGGGGACGAGCCCCGCCCCCGCGGCCGCCCCGGCAACGGCGCCCGCAAGCGCCAGCTGGCCGCTCGCCCCGGCTCCCGCGACCGCCCCTGCCGCCGCGCAGAGCGCCACGGCTTCGAGGCGAGTGCGGGCAAGCCCGTCGACCGTCACCCGCCGCTCGAGCCCCGCCTTGCGCACCCTGCCCTCGAAGGACGCCGTGCCCAGACGGGCCCAGCCGGCGAGCGGCGCCTGCGCCCGCGAAAGGTCTTGCGCCCTTCTCACTACGGCTTCGGCGAGTCCCGCGCTCGGCCGCGCTCGTTCGGCCGCGCCCGACGCGATCGCGTGCAGGCGCTTGGCGCGGGCCGCTTCCGCATGGGAGCGCAGCGCCTGCGCGACCGCGCACGACCCACCGACCCAGGCCGCGGCCGCCCCCACAGTCACCAGCACGCCCATCGCTACCCCACCTCCACGTCGAGCAGGCGGCGCACGGCGAAGATGCCCGCCACCTGCATGGCCACCGCCATCCCGAAGAGCGCCATCCCCGCCGGGGAAGCGAAGAAGGGGCCCAGAAAGTCCTCCGACAGGGCCGAGAGCGCGGCGACGAGCAGGACCGTAACGCCCACCACCACCCGCGCCGACAAGCGCGCCTGGGCCGTATGAACCCGCAGGGACCGCTTCAGATCGAGCTCGCCTTCGAGAGAATCGCGCGCCGCGCCGATCACGGGCCCCATGCTCCCGCCCGCCTGGTGCTGAATCTCGAGCGCCGCCGACAGGAAGGCGAGCTCGGGCACGCCCGCTTCCGCGCGCATGCGCGCCAGCACCGCGTGCAGGGGCTCGCCGGCCTCGAAGGCGCGGGCCGCCCGGTCGAACACGTCGGAAAGAGGTCGCGGCGCCTCGCGCGCCAGCTGCTGGAAGGCCTGGCTCTGGCTTAGCCCCGCATGGAAGCAGGCTTCCATCGTGCGCAGGGCATCGGGCAGGGCATCGCGCACGAGCTCGCGCTGGCGGCGCACGCGGCGCGACACCGCGCCCGTGACCGCAAGCACCGCTGCGAATGCGAGCGCAGCGCCCGCCACCGGCGAGAACGCCGCACCGCAGACCGCGCCCACGGCCACGGCGAAGGCCGCAAGCAGAGAGCACACGGCAGCAGGATCGGCCCGCACGCCCCTATACGCCAGCAGCGCGCACGCCCCTGCCGCCCAGGCGCCCGCCTTCGGCGCGGCTGCCAGACGGCGCGCCAGGGGCATGAAGGCGGGCACCCCGTGGGCGAGCGCCCGGCGCACGAGCGACAGGCCGCCCGCCGCCCGCGCCATGCGCGCGGCACGCGCCCCTTCCGCGACGCGCGCCGCAATCGAAGCCGCCGCACACGCCGCACAGAGAAAGGCGAATCCAGCCGCTAGGAGGAGAGCGACGTCTGCCGTTTCCATGCCGCCACCTCCTCTGCGGGAAGCCGGTCGTCGCCGAGCCAGGCCGGGGCCGCGCGCCAGCCGCCTGTCGGCGCGTTGCGCGGCTTTTCGTAGACCGGCACCACCGAAAGGGCCCGCGCGCCCTGGTCGTAGCTGACCGCGTCGATCTCGCACGTGCGGCGCTTCCCGTCGGGAGCGCGCACCGTCTGCACGATGTAGTCGAGCGCGCTTCCTATCTGCGCCTCGATCACGTCGACCGGCAAATCGACCGCATAGCGCACCATCGTCGTGAGGCGCAGCACGCAGTCGGCAGGCGAATTGGCGTGCAGGGTCGTCAGCGACCCGTCGTGCCCCGTGTTCATCGCCTGCAGCATGTCGAGCGCCTCGCCGCCGCGGCATTCGCCCACGATGATCCGATCGGGGCGCATGCGCAGCGCGTTGCGCACGAGCTCGCGGATCGTCACCTGGCCGGTGCCCTCGGCGCTCGGCGGGCGGGCTTCCAGGCGCACCACGTGCGGATGCTCCAGGAAGCGCAGCTCGGCCGAATCCTCGATCGTCACGATGCGCTCCGACTGGGCAATCTCGCAGGACAGGGCGTTGAGCAGGGTCGTCTTCCCGCTGCCCGTACCGCCCGACACCGCGACGTTCTTCCGCAAGCGCACGAGCCAGCGCAGGAAGGTGGCGACCGGCGCCTCGAGAGAGCCGGAGGCTTCCATGTCACCCAAGCCGATGACCTGGGGCGAGAATTTGCGGATGGTCACCGCCGGCCCGTCGATCGCGATGGGCGGGATAACCGCATGGACGCGATGCCCCTGCGGGAGCCGCGCATCGACGAGCGGCGACGACTCGTCGACGCGGCGGCCGAGCGGGGCGATGATCCGGTCGATGAGGGCGCGGACCTCGTCGTCGTCGGCGAAGGGCTCGGGTACCTCCTCGAGCGCGCCGTCGCGCTCGACGTAGAGCGACCGGCTTCCGTTCACCATGATTTCGGTCACCGTGTCGTCGGCGAGCGCCCATTCGATGGGCCCGAAGCCGAAGACGCCGTCGAGAAACGCTTCGGTCAAGCTCGCGCGCACCGCCGCGTCGGCCACGAACCAGGGGTCCTCGTCGAAGACGCGCTTGCAGGCCGTGCGGACCTCGCTCTGGGCACGGGCGGGATTGTCGGCGCGCAGGCGCACGATCTCCTGTGAGGGAAGCAGATCCTGCACGCGACGGCGCAGCTCCTCAAGCAGTTCGGGGTCGCGCTGCCGCGCGCCCAGGGCCGTGCCCGCGTTGCCCGCCTGGCGCACGCGTTCCGTTAGAGACATGCCGCCGCCTCCTTGCGCCTGCGCGAGCGGAAGAGGCCGCGGCGCACCGGAGCCTGCGCCGCCACAGGGGCCGCCCCGTCGCTTTCGGGGAACAGCTCCATGGCGAGCTTGGCCAGGCTCAGGTAGAGCGGGTTATGGGCGTCTGCCACGTCGAGCGGCTGACCCGACCCCAGGTACTCCTGCACCGCCTTGCCGCCGTCGGACAGCTCGACCGTGTTGGCGGCGCCCAAGGCCACCGCCACGTCGATGCCGCTGAAGAGCGCCTGCTTCGACCAGCGGTTCACCGCGAAGAGGAACTGCTTGGTCGCCGCCCCACAGCGGGCGCAGAGCTCGAGCACGTGACGGCAGAGGCGAATCGAGGTGGGCCGCTGGTCGAGCACGAAGATGACCTGGTCGGACAGGCCGATGAGGTCCATCTGCACGTCGCCCCAGGCCGGGCCCGTGTTCACCACGACCGCGTCGAAGCGGTTCGCCAGGTCGCGCACGACGCCGGCGACCTGACCCGCCAGCTCTTCGGACGCTTCGAGCTTTTCCGGCGAGGCCACCACGGCGGGCAGGCGGCTCTTCGAAGACAGCGACGACGCGCGCTCGGGCTGAGCCGCCAGCTCGTCGATGCCCAGCGCATGGTCGGCCCCCATCAGGTAGCGCACGTCGCCGCACTGCAGGTCGGCGTCGACGATGGCCGTGCTCAGGCCCCGCTGCTGCACGGCCACGGCGAGCAAAACGGCCACGGTGCTCTTGCCCGTGCCGCCGCCGGCGCCCACCACCGACACGATCGTCCCGCTCGGGCGCTCGCTCGCAGACGCCTTCTGCACGCGAGCGGGCGCGGAAGACGGCAGGGGCACCGCAGCGGAATCCCCGTCCTGCTCGGCCGCCTTCGCCGCGCGCTCGCGCAGCATAAGGTCGATGGGACCCGTACTCTCTTTGGTGCGAGCGAGCGAATCCTGCAAGAGGGCCGCCTGCTTGCAGGTTCCGTAGGCCTGCAGGAAGGCCGCCTCATCGAGCACGTCGGACACGCCCGCCGCCCGCGCCCTGCTTGCAAGAGACCCCGACCCGTGGAAGGCGACGAGCTGCACCGCTCCCCCGTCGGCCCTCACTGCGGCCGCCAGGTTCAGGGCGCACACGTCGTCGCTGCCCGCGATCCAGACCTTCAAACCTCGACCGTGCGCCTTGATCCAGCTGCGGGCGCGCTCGGCATCGGTCATCACCGCGAGCCATCCCTGGTCGGCCAGGTTCTCGTCGGGAAGCCCGAGCAGTTCGGGATGCCGCACCTCTTCGGTCGACGCGCAGAGCACCGCGCGCACGTTATTCGCTGCCATGGGAATCCTCCTGTTCGCTTTCGCCGCTAGCGGCGTCGGACGGCAGGGCCAGATAGAGCGACGACGTGTCCGCCGCCGTCACCAGCTCCTGCACGCGGTCGGGCGGGACGGCGAGCGTGACCCACATGCGCGACGAGCTCTGCGCGCCCTGGGCGAGCACGCGGGCGCCCGCCACGACGAGCTGCGCCCCGCTCTGCCCCGTCGCGTACACGTCGACGCGGGCGTCGACCTGCAAGGCGCCGCCCACCGCCTGGGCGCTATCGACCTCGACGCTGAGCGCCGAGGTGCCGGCCGGCACGCGCACGTCCGACGACGCCGCTTCGAGCCGGGTCTGCGTCACGACTTCGCCCGAAACGATCGAAGAAGCCGCGGGCATGCCCTCCACCTCGGAAAGCGAGGACACGGCTCCGCTGGGCAAGAGGTCGACGAGCCACTGGCGCTGTTCGGTGTTCGACGCGTCGAGCACCTCGCCCGGCGCGATATCGCGCGTGGCCACGCACACTTCGGCCTGCTCGCCACCGTAGCGAGCAAGCGCCTCGTCGCGCGCCGCCTGCGCATCGGCCTCAACGCCGTGGGCGTACACGAGCACCGACCCGGCGCAAAGCGCCCCGCATATAAGCGATATCGCGATCATGCCCCGTCGCTTCATTAGCCCTCCTTCGGTCTGTAAGGGGCACTATGGCAGCCTCATCTAGCGCATCGCATCGAGCTTTCCCGCAGAATTCCCCCGACACAGGCGCCCGCCCGCTTCCGTAGGGGCGCGCAACCTGCGCAGAAACGGCGCATATCCCGCGCACATAAGCACTTCATACCCGTTTGACACTGCGAGTCCGAATTCGTACCATAGCCACTCGCATGTACGAATTCGGACCAAGAAGGACCCATGACCCGCCCCACCGCACGCGAAGAGAATCCCGGCTCCGCCCGCGACTACAGCCGCATCGAAACCCTCAACCGCATCTACAAGCGCAACGACGGCATCTACGCCTCCGCCTGCCAGCGCATGCACCTGCCCGCAAGCGTCTTCGACGTCCTCTACGCCCTCTGCATCACCGACGGCCTCACGCAGAAGGAAATCTGCGATGCCTGCTTCTGCAGCAAGCAGACGATCCATTCGGCCGTCGCCCGCCTGCAGAAGGAAGGCAGCCTGCGCGCCGAGCGCGGCGCCGGCCGCAGCGTGCGCCTCTTCCTCACGCCCGAAGGCCGCGCGCTCGCCGACCGCACGGTCGCGCCCGTGATCGAAGCCGAACAAGCGTCGCTCGCGACCCTTTCCGACGCCTCGTTCGCCCTCCTCGCGCGCACGGCGCAGGCGCTCAACGACGACCTCGCCGCCCGCATCGAGGCCATCCCCTTCTAACCGCACGCGCCCGTCCGCCTGTCGCACCGCTACGGGAAAGGAGCACCTATGACTACCGATATGGACCGCCATTTCACGATGGGCGCCCTTGTCCGCTACACCCTGCCCTCGATCTGCATGGTCATCTTCATGTCGATCTACGGCGTGGTCGACGGCCTCTTCGTGTCGAACTTCGCCGGCACGACGGCCTTCGCCGCCGTGAACCTGATCATGCCCTTCATCATGATCCTGGCCACCTGCGGGTCGATGATCGGCACGGGCGGCAGCGCCCTGGTGGGCAAAACGCGCGGCGAGGGCGACGACGCGCGCGCCAACGCCCTGTTCAGCGAATTCGTCATCGCGGCCGCCGCCATCGGCACCGCGCTCGCCATCGTGGGCGCCGCCTTCATGCCGACGGTGGCCCAAGCCCTCGGCGCGTCGGGCGACATGCTCGACCTGGCCGTGACATACGGCCGTATCTGCATGATCTCGCTGCCCTGCTTCATCCTGCAGTACGCCTTCCAGATCCTGTTCGTCACGGCCGGCAAGCCCAAGCTCGGCTTCGGCGTCATCGTCGTCGCCGGCGTGGCCAACATCGTGCTCGATGCCCTGCTCGTGGGCCTGTTCGGCTGGGGCGTGAAAGGCGCCGCGATCGCCACGGTGATTTCGGAATTCATCGGCGGCCTCGTGCCCATGGTCTATTTCCTGCGGAAGAACTCGAGCTACCTGCGCCTTGGGAAACCCGCCCGCGACGCGCGCGCCCTGGGCGCCGCCTGCGTGAACGGGTCGTCGGAAATGGCGTCCGGCATCGCCTCATCGGTGGTGTCGATGCTCTACAACCTGCAGCTGCTCGCGTTCGCCGGAGAAGCGGGCGTGGCCGCCTACGGCGTGATCATGTACGTGTTCATGATCTTCTCGGCCATCTATATCGGGTTCACGTTCGCCTGCGAGCCCCTCATCAGCTACCAGTACGGGGCAAGGCGGACAAACGAGGTGAGCAGCCTTCTGCAGAAGAGCCTCGCCTTCACCGCGATCGCCGGCGCGGCCATGTTCCTCTTGGCGCAGGCGACCGCCCCGGTCGTTGCCGCCACCTTCGTGGGCTACGACCCGGAGCTTGCCGCCCTCACCGAGCACGGCTTCCGCATCTATTCGTTCGCCTTCCTGCTCATGGGCGTGAACATTTTCGCCTCGGGCTTCTTCACCGCCCTGAACAACGGCAAGGTGTCGGCGATCATCTCGTTTCTGCGCACGCTCGTCTTCGAGACGAGCACGGTGATGCTGCTGCCGCTGGTCCTGGGGCTCGACGGCGTGTGGATGGCCGTCGACGTGGCGGAGATCGCCGCCCTCGCGGTGAGCGCGGGCTTCCTCGTCGCCCTGCGGTCCGCCTACGGCTACAAGCTGCGCCCCTAGCGGCCAGGGAGCCAAGCTGCCGCGCGCGTCGCCGATACGTCGCGGTTTCGCCGCGTGTGCGGCGTGAGAGGCGCGCAGAAGGGTCGCGGGTGCGGCGCGATTCGAACGCGAAACCGCCGCGCGCCCCCGCCCCTGCAGAAAAAGGCGCGCCGCCCGAAAGCGACGCGCCTTTCCGTTTCAGTATTTTTCGGCCGGGCGCTAAGCCCGCCAGACGCCTAGTCCCCGAAGGTTACGCGCGGGCCCTGCGGGGTGTCCTCCACCGTAAAGCCCAGGTCGGTGAGGCCGTCGCGCACGGCGTCGGCCACGGCGAAGTTCTTTTCGGCGCGAGCCTTGGTGCGCGCCTCGAGCAGGGCGTCGACGGCTTCATGCGCGTCGGAGCCGGCATAGCCCGCCACCTTGGCCGCCAGGTCGACGACCTCGGCCGGGTAGTCGCCCGCCGCTGCGCCCTCCTGCGCCAGATCGATGCCGAAGACGTTCATGAGCTCGCAGATCACGGCGCGCGCCTCGCGCAGCACGGGCACGTCGGAAATCGAGACGGTCTTGTCGCCCAGCGCCGTGTTGAGCTCGCCCACGAACGTGAAGATCACGCCCAGGCCCCCGGCGGTGTTGAAGTCGTCGTCCATCGCGAAGATGAAGCCGGTGCGCGTCTCGCGCGTGCGGTTGATGATCGTGCGCGTGTCGAGCGGGCTCGGGATATCCTGGGCGTTTTCCATCGCCCAGTCGATGCGGGCCACGAGGCTCTGGATGCGCTCGAGCGCCGCGGCGGCTTCCTCCAGGCGGTCCTGGCTGAAGTCGAGCGGGCTGCGGTAGTGGGTCTGCATCATGAGCATGCGCAGCACCGCGGGCTTGGTGGTCTTCAGCACGTCGCGCAGCAGCAGGAAGTTGCCCAACGACTTGCTCATCTTCTCGGCGTTGATCTGCAGCATGCCCGAATGCAGCCAGTAGTTGGCGAATGTGGTGCCCCAAGCCGCCTCGCTCTGGGCGGTTTCGTTTTCATGATGCGGGAAGACCAGGTCGGCGCCGCCGCCGTGGATGTCGAGCGGCAGGCCCAGATACTTGCGCGACATGGCCGAGCACTCGATGTGCCAACCCGGGCGCCCCATGCCCCAGGGGCTCTTCCACGACGGTTCGCCCGGCTTGGCGGCCTTCCAGACGGCGAAGTCGAGCGGGTCGCGCTTGCGGTCCTCGATGCCGTCGACGTCGCTCGCGCGCAGGTCGCGGTGGCCGCTTTCGAGCTCGTCGATGTCGCGATGCGAAAGCTCGCCGTATGCGGGGAAGCTGCGCACGCTGAAGTAGACGTCGCCGGCGGCTTCGTAGGCGTGGCCCGTGTCGATGAGGCGCTGCACGAGCTCGATCATTTCGGGAATCTCTTCGGTGGCCTTGGGGCGCACGTCGGGGTCGAGCACGCCCACGGCATGCATGTCGTCGATGAAGGCCTTGGTGTAGCGCTCGGCGATTTCGGCCGCCGTGGTGCCCTCTTCGTTGGCCTTCTTGATGATCTTGTCGTCGACGTCGGTGACGTTCTGCACGAAGGTCACCTTGAAGCCGCGCCACATGAAGTAGCGGCGGATGACGTCGAAGGAGATGAACGTGCGCGCGTTGCCGATGTGGATGTAGTTGTAGACCGTGGGGCCGCACACGTACATGTGCACTTCGCCCCGGTTGATTGACTGGAAGTCTTCCTTGGTACGCGTTTGCGTGTTGTAGAGCCTAATCATTGACAACGCTTTCCCGCTTGAGGATCGATTGAACCCATTAAGGATAGCCGAAGCGCGGCAGGCGTGCTAGTTGGAAGACCCGGCGTCGGCGAGCACGGCGGCGGCCCCGGCCGCAACGTCGTGGGTTGCCGTGCCGGCGGCCGGGAATTCGGCCGGTTCCTTCACGCAACTCAAACGGTCGAGACGGGCCTGCAGGGCGGCCAGGTCCTTCTTCAGCTGGGCGATTTCGGCTTCGGGTGAAACGGCTGCGGGGGCGGGCTTTTTGCCCACGCGCTGGCCGTCTTTGATGATGATCTTGGCCGGCACGCCCACAAGCGTGCAGTTGGCCGGCGTGTCCTTCACGACCACGGCGCCGCCGCCGATCTTGCAGTTGTCGCCGATCGTGATGTTGCCCAACACGGCCGCGCCGGTGCCGATCATCACGTGGTTGCCGATCGTGGGGTGGCGCTTGCCCGTTTCGTTACCCGTGCCGCCCAGGGTGACGCCCTGGTAGATGGTGCAGTCGTCGCCCACGATGGCGGTTTCGCCGATGATCACGCCCATGGCGTGGTCGATGAAGAGGCGGCGGCCGATCTGGGCGCCGGGATGGATTTCCACGCCCGTGCGGTTGCGGGTGCGCTGGGCGAGCCAGCGGGCCAGGCCGCGATGTCCCTTGACCCACAAGCGATGCTCGCGCTGGTGGCGCCACACGGCGTGAAGGCCCGGGTAGGTGAGCCAGATTACGAATGCGCTCTCTGCGGCCGGGTCCTGTTCTTGGACCATGCGCACGTCTTCGGCCATTCTCTGGAAGATGTTCATGTCTGCACCCCTTCTCGTCAGAAGGGATTCTAGCATAATACCTAGTAAACCTAGGGGAATTAGGGATATTGAAAGCCAGCGTTCGAAAATTCGGAATGCCCGCAATACGCGTGCGAAGGGGCGGGTGCTGTTGTCACGCTATGTGCGACAACAGCACCCGCCCCGTCGTCACGCCCGTCCTGCTTACCGCACCTTCTCGAGCAGGGCCACCGCCTGGGCGGAAATGCCCTCGCCGCGGCCCTCGAAGCCGAGCTTTTCGGTCGTCGTGGCCTTCACGCCGATGTTGTCGACGTCGATACCCATGGCCTCTGCCAGGTTCGAACGCATGAAATCGCGGTAGGGCGCCATCTTGGGCGCCTGGGCGCTGATCACGCAGTCGACGTCGACGATCTCGAAGCCCAATTCGGAGATATGGCCCGCGACCGCGGTGAGCAGCTTGAGCGAGTCGGCGCCCTCCCATTTGGGGTCGGTGTCGGGGAAGAGCTTGCCGATGTCGCCGGCGCGTGCGGCGCCGAGCAGGGCGTCGCTCACCGCATGGGCGAGCACGTCGGCGTCGGAATGGCCCAGCAACCCCTTTTCGTAGGGGATCTCTACCCCGCCGATGATGAGCTTGCGCCCCTCGACCAGCTTGTGCACGTCGGTGCCCAGACCGATGCGCAGGTTCGCCATGCTACTCAACGTTGCCGCCTTCCTCCGCCAAACGCGTGTGCACCGCCGCCGCGAGCATGAGGAAGTCCTCGGGCACGGTGAGCTTGATGTTGTCCCGCTTGCCTTCGACGACGAGCACCTTGCCGCCCAACCGCTCGATCAGCGACGAATCGTCGGTGCCCACGAAGCCGTCGGCCAAGGCCTGGGCCTGGGCGCGGCGGTAGATGTTGGTGCGGAAGACTTGCGGGGTCTGGGCGTTCCAGAAGACCGTGCGGTCGGGCGTTCCCATGATCACGCCGTCTTCCACGACCTTCAGCGTATCGACCGACGGATGCGCGACCACGGCGCCGTCGGCGTCGAAGTTGCCCTTGACCGTGTTGATCGTGTGCTCGATGAGCTCGGGGCTGATCAGCGGACGGGCGCCGTCGTGCAGGACGACGAACTCGTAGTCGTCGGGCACGTACTCCAGCCCGTTGAAGGCGCTCTCCTGGCGCAGCGACCCCGCCGGCGCGAGCACGATCGGCGTGACGAACGGGAAGGGGTCGATCGCGTGTTCCAGATACTCCTTCTGGCGGTCTTCGGGACATACGATAACGATGAGCCCGATGTCGCCCACGGCGTCGAAGGCCTCGGCCGACCAGGTGAGCACCGGCTTGCCGGCGATTTCCACCAGCTGCTTGCCGCCTTCGCGGCCGAACCGCTCGCCGTGGCCGCCGGCCAAGATGATGGCCGCCGTCTTGGGATGCTTGTCGACCGTGCCTTCCAGCTTGGTCATGCTTTCCGAAAGCGCGTCGAAATCGAGGTTCTCGAAGAGCTTTTCGGGGATATGCAGCGACGTCGGCGCGAAAATCGGGTCGACGGTCCCCGTGCGCTCGCTCGCCGGTTCTTTCTCGTCCATACGCGCTCCTTCACGTAAACGTGGGCGCCGGTGGCACCCTTCCCACCCATGATACAACGAGCGCACCGGAAGAGGCCTCCGATGCGCTCCTTTCGCTTGCGCGCCACGTGCAGAACAGGCTTTTCGCTACGCTGCCGCTCTCGTCGACCCGGCGCCGGGCCCACGCGTCGAGCCGCTGTGCAACCGGCGCCGCGCGCGTGCCGGGTCGGCAAAGGCGCACCGACGCGCGCACCGTTAAAGCCGGTAGATGTAGTTCTCCTTGCGCGGGGCGGCCTTCGGAGTCATGTCGGGGTAGCCCAAGATCACATGGCCCACGCCCACGTAGTCGCCCTCGATGCCGGCCTTCTTCAGGATCTCCTTGCCCTCGGGGCGCTCGAACTCCTCTTTGGCGCGATAGATGTAGCAGCCGCCCAGGCCCAGGTCGGCGGCCGCGAGCAGCATGTTCTCGATCACGAGGTTGCCGTCGTCGCGGCCCGTAGGAGCGGCCGCGTCCACGAGCACCGCACAGACCACGGGCGCCCCGTAGAAGGGGTCCATCCCGCGCTTGACGCCCATGCCGGTCTCGATCATGATCTCGCGGTTCATACGGGCGAGCTCGTCGCGCACCGCCTTGTCGGTAACGCAGAGGATCACCGGACTCTGGCGCCCCATGCCGGTGGGCGCCCAGGTGCCGGCTTCGAGCACCTTGTCGAGCACATCTGCCGGGACCATATCGGGCTTGAACTTCCGCACGCTGCGGCGCGTGCGGATAACATCGAGCGTTTCTGCCATGAAGAATTCCTTTCTTAGGGGAGGTGCTGCGTCCCGTTGCCGCGAGTGCGGCCCCGAGCGCGAAAACGGGAGGGCGGCCGTGCGGTCGTCCTCCCGTTGCGGTTCATATGCGTGCGGTCGTCGCCATGCGCGCCTAGTCGGCCGCGCCGCCTTCGGCGCTGCCGCCGCTCGGCAGGGCGCTTCCCGTGTTCGAGAAGTCGTAACCCATCATCAGGCGCTCGGCCTCGCGGGCGATGCTGTCGCGCTTGCGCGGCGCCGGAATCGACCCCGTGCCCGGCTCGAAGGTGAGCTCGCCGTCCTTGAAGTCGACGTCAATGACCGACCCGCTCGTCCAGCGGCCTTCGAGCACCTGGTCGGAAATCGGGTCCTCCAACAGGCGCTGGATCGCGCGGCGCAGCGGACGGGCACCGTAGGTGATGTCGGTTCCCTGCTCGGCGATGTAGCGGCAGGCCTCGTCGGTGATGTTGATCGTCATGTTCTGGGCGATGAGACGCTGGCGCAGGTCGTCGACCATGAGCTTGACGATTTCGCTGATCTGCTCCTTGGTGAGGCTCTTGAACACGATGACTTCGTCGATGCGGTTGAGGAACTCGGGGCGGAAGAGCTTCTTCAGCTCGGTGGTCACGCTGGCCTTGATGTCCTTGTCGGACGGGCCCTGCGACGACGCGCCGAAGCCGAGCGTCTGGGTCTGGGCGATGTCGCGGGCGCCCACGTTGCTCGTCATGATGATGACGGTGTTGCGGAAGTCGACCACGCGGCCCTGACCGTCGGTGAGGCGGCCTTCCTCAAGGATCTCGAGCAGGATGTTGAAGACGTCGGGGTGGGCCTTTTCGATCTCATCGAAGAGCACGACCGAGTAGGGGCGCTGGCGCACCGCCTTGGTGAGCTGGCCGCCCTCGTCGTAGCCCACGTAGCCCGGAGGCGAACCGATAAGGCGCGAGACCGTGTGCTTTTCCATGTACTCGCTCATGTCGAAGCTGATCAGAGCGTCCTCGCTGTTGAAGAGGAACTCGGCGAGCGCTTTGGCCAGTTCGGTCTTGCCCACGCCCGAAGGGCCGCAGAAGATGAACGAGCCGGTGGGACGCTTGGGGTCGGAAAGGCCGCTGCGCGAACGGCGGATGGCCTTCGACACGGCGGTGACCGCTTCGTCCTGGCCGATCACGCGTTGATGGAGCACGCTTTCCATGCGCAGCAGCTTGCTCGCTTCGGCTTCGGTGAGGTCGGAGACGGGCACGCCCGAGGTCATCGACACGACGTCGGCGATGTCTTCGGCGGTGACCTTCGGCACCTCCTTCTGGGAGCTTTCCTTCCAGTCGGCTTCGGCCTGGGCGCGCTTGGCCTTGAGCTGCTCTTCCTTGTCGCGCAGGCGCGCGGCCTCCTCGAAGTTCTGGTCGGCGATGGCCGCTTCCTTCTGGCCGCGGACGTCGCGCAGCTCGTCGTCGAGGGCCGAAAGCTCGGGCGGCAGCGTCATGTTGCGGATGCGCTGGCGGGCGCCGGCTTCGTCGATGACGTCGATCGCCTTGTCGGGCAGGAAGCGATCCTGGATGTAGCGGCTCGAAAGCGCAACGGCTTCCTGGAGCGCTTCGTCGGTGTACTTCACGTGATGGTGCGATTCGTAGCGGTCGCGCAGACCCTGCAGGATGCGGACCGACTGCTCTTCGTTAGGCTCGCCGACCATGACGGGCTGGAAGCGGCGCTCGAGGGCCGAGTCCTTTTCGATGTGCTTGCGGTATTCGTCGATCGTGGTGGCGCCGATAACCTGGATCTCGCCGCGGGACAGCGGCGGCTTCAGGATGCTGGCGGCGTCGATCGAGCCTTCGGCGGCGCCCGCCCCGATCAGGGTGTGGAGTTCGTCGATGAACAGGATGATATCGCCCGCGTCGACGACTTCCTTGATGCACTTCTTCAGGCGGTCTTCGAACTCGCCGCGGTACTTGCTGCCGGCCACCAGGCTCGAGATGTCGAGCGTGAACAGGCGCTTGTTGCGCAGGATGTCGGGCACCTGGTTGCTCACGATGAGCTGGGCCAGGCCTTCGGCCACGGCGGTTTTGCCTACGCCGGGCTCGCCGATGAGCAGCGGGTTGTTCTTCTGGCGACGGCAGAGAATCTGCATGATGCGCTCGATTTCGCCCGCGCGGCCGATGACCGGGTCGAGCTTGCCGTCGGCAGCCTTCTTGGTAAGGTCGGTGCCGTATTCCTTCAGGGCGCCGCCCGACTTCTGGGCCTGTGCGTCGACGCCGGGGCGGCCGGCGAAGACCGACGACTGGCCCACGAGGTCGTTTAAGGCACTGCGCACCGCGTCGCCCGACACACCCAAGCGGCCGAGCACTTCAATGGCCGTGCCCTCGCCCTCGCGGACGATACCGAGCAGGAGGTGCTCGGTGGAGATGTAGCTCTGCCCCATCTGCATGGCCTCGCGCAGACTGTTTTCCAGCACGAGCTTCACGCGCGGGGTGAAGCCCAAATGACCCGACACGTCGGCGTCGGGATCGATCGTGACGATCTGCTTGATGGCGGTGACCACGTCGTCGTAGTGGACGTTCAGGCGTTCGAGCGCCTGAGCGGCCAGACCGTCCTTTTCCTTGATAAGGGCAAGCAGGATGTGCTCGGTGCCCACGTAGGGCTGATGCAGGGTTCGAGCCTCGTCCTGGGCAATCACCAGCACCTTGCGCGCCTTATCGGTGAATTTGTCGAATGACATCGATGCCTCGTTTCTTCCAGGCTGTGTTTCGCGAACAATCCTAGCACTCCAATTTTCCGACTGCCAATTCACCAGCGCCTAGGTGCCAATTTGACACCTTTCCGTAATGCGGATACACACAGCCCTCTAACGCAACCAGGGCGCACCGGGAAGCTCCCGACGCGCCCTTGGGTCTGGATAGACCGCTCGCTTGCGGCTTGCGCCATGCGGACGTGCGCTATTCGGCCTTCGCGGCCTTAGCGGCCTCGATGCGCTCCTGCTCGGCCAGCTGCGCAGGCGTGAGCTTGCGGTAGTGGATGAAGCCGAACACGATGAGCACCAGGCAGATCGCGATGCCCAGCACGAACTTGCTCTCGATCGTGTTGCCGAAGGGGGTGGACAGGGCCTCGAACACGAGCGGCGAGAGCGCCATGCCGAAGTTGATGCCCGCCATGCCGATGGCCAGGTTGAACGCGCGTCCTTCAGGCGCGCTGTTGCCGGCGGCGAAGTTGCCCTCGTTAGGCACGTAGGACTCCTTGCCGAGCGAGGCGATGAAGCCCGCCGCGCACATCATGCCCAGGTCGGGGGCGATGAGCGCGAGCGCCAGGCCCGCCAGGGTGATGCACCAGGAGATGGGCATCGAGAGGTTCTTGAACTTGGCGTAGAGGGCGCCCACGATCAGGCCGGCCACGATGCCCGCCAGGCTCACGATCGAGGTGACCGTGCCCGCTTCGGCCACGCCGCCCATGCCGCGCGCTTCGATGAGCAGCGACGAATTGGTATTGAAGAGCTGGAAGCACATGACGAAAACGAAGCTCACCACGGTGATGATGGCGACTTCCTTGGGCATGGCGCTGAAGACGTTCTTCTCGTGCTTGGGCTCCAAGTGGCCGTTGGGCAGGCAGATGGCCTCGATGATGATCAGAGGAATCATGCCCAGGTAGGCCAGATAGCTGTTCACCCAGTTGTCGGCGCCCAGAGCGGACGAAAGGCCCACCCAGAGCACGCCGCCCAGGGCGACGAAGGTGGAATAGAAGCCCATCACGAAGCTGCGGGACTTGCCTTCGAAGTAGTCGGCGATCAGGGCGTCGGAAGAGTTCTGCACGGCGCCCAGGGCGATGCCGATGAACGACGAGCCCACGAGGATCTGCGCCAGGCTGTTATGCAGGAAGAAGAACACGGCCAGGCCGGCGAGCACGTAGACGCAGTGGGCCACGAGCAGGGTGCGCTTTTTCAAGATGCGCGGCGCCAACAGCGACGAGACGAGCATGGCCGAAATCGCCATGAACAGGGGGATGATGCTCACCACCATCTGCACGGCGGCGATGTTTTCGTTAGGGAAGGTCGCCGCGACCTGCGCGACGATCGGGACGGGCACCAGCATGCCCATGATGCTGAAAGCGGCCGCGTAGATGCCTACGATGTACTTCGCTTTCGTTTTCTTGTCGAGCTCCACCATTGTGGGCCCCTTTCTTATCGATCGCTTCCCGCGCTGGGGAAGCCGTTCCAGACCGGTTCGCCGGTGTATCGCTTCGCTTCTTCTTCGCCGTCGAGCACGCGATCGGCGCCTGCGGCCATGGCCTCGAGCTCGAACTCGCCCGGGTAGGCGGTCACGGGCGCGATCCAGCCGCAGTTCTTGCGCACCGCCTCGACGAGCTCGTCGCTGTGGACCATGCCGCCGCCGAGCAGGATGCCGTCGACCTCGCCGCCGAGCGCGCAGGCCATGGCGCCGATCCATTTGCAGAGCTGGTAGGTCATCGCCTTCCAGGCGCGCGCCGCCGCTTCGTCGCCTTCCGCCGCACGTGCCTGCACCTCGCGTGCATCGCTCGTGCCGCACAGGCTCACGAAGCCGCCGTTCTTCAGGCAGAGCTTGTGCGCCTCGTCGAGGGAGTGCCCCGCCTTCAGGTAGTCGATGACCTCGACGGCGGGTAGCGACCCGCAGCGGGTAGGGGTCATAGGCCCTTCGCCGCCCACGATGTCGTTGCCGTCGATCATCCGGCCGCGTCGATGGGCCGACACCGAAATCCCGCCGCCGATATGGCAGACCACGAAGTTGCACGCGTCGTAGCGCTTGCCCATCGAGCGCGCGTGGCGGATCGCCGTCTCCTTGAGGTTCAAGGCGTGCAGGTGCACGTGGCGGTAGACGCCCGCGACGCCGGTCATGCGCGCCTCGTCGCAGAGCTCGTCGGTGTCGGGCGGGTTCACCACGAAGGAGGGCTTGCCCGTCTGGCGCGCGAACTCGTCGGCGATCTGGCTGCCCAGCTGGGCGGGATGCTGCACGCCGTTGGCGCCCACGCGCGCGTCGTGCAACAGCGTCTCGTCGATGCGGTAGGTGCCGCCTTCGAGCGGCAGCAGCCCGCCGCCGCGGCCCACGAACGCGTCGACGCTCGCCAGGTCGATGCCCTCGTCCTTCAGAATGTCGAGGATCATGTCGCGGCGGTAGGGCATCTGGTCGCTCACCGTGGGGAATTCCGCCAGCTTGGCGGCATCGTGGTCGACCGTTTTGGAAAACACCTCGCGCTCGCCGTCGAAGAGTCCGATTTTCGTCGACGTGGAACCGGGGTTCACCACGAGCACGCGCCAGTCTTTCTTCGCCATGCTACTCACCGGCTTTCAGAGCCTGGGCGCGCACGCAGCTCATGACCACGTTGCCCTCGATTTCGCTGACGCCGGCACTGCGCGAGCAGTCGCAGACGATCTTGCGGAAGCCCTGCAGCATGGGGCCGTAGGCGTCGGCATGCGCGAACTGCTGCACGAGCTTGACGCCGATGTTGCCCACGTTGAGGTCGGGCCAGATCACGATGTTGGCGCGGCCCGCCACGGCGCTTTCGCGCTTGACCTTGCGCGAGGCCGTCCGCTCGCTCACGGCGCTGTCGAGCTGGAACTCGCCGTCGATGGCCAGGTCGGGACGGCGTTCATTGGCGATCTCGCGCGCCTTCACCACCTTTTCCACCAAGGGGCCGTCGCCCGACCCGCAGGTAGAGAACGAAAGCAGGGCGCAGCGCGGCTCCCAGCCGGTGAGCGCAGCCACCGTGTCGCAAGCCGAAATCGCGATCGAGGCCAGCTGTTCGGGAGTGGGGTCCTGGCACACGGCCGAGTCCCCGAAGCCGAGCATGTTGCCCTCGCTGCCCTCCCAGCCGGGGATTTCGAAGATGCCCACGCTCGAGGGGGTGTCGATGCCGTCGGCCAGGCCGATGAGCATCTGGGCGCCCAAAATCACGTCGCCGGTCGAAGACGAGATGCCGGCGAACGTGATGTCCACGTCGCCCACCGCTTCCATGATCAGGGAATGCTCGAGCGGCTTCTTCAAACGGCGGCGAATGGCCTTTTCCGAATAGATGCAGGTGGGAAGCGCGCTGAAGCGGGCGACCAGGTCGTCGTTGGCGGCTTCGTCGTCGAGGTCGACGAATTCGAGCAGACTCTCGTCGACGCCGCGCTCGCGTGCCTTGGCGCGCAGCTCGTCGGCATGCCCCACGAGCACGCAGGTCGCCACGCCTTCCGCGGCCACCGCGCCCACGGCGTCCATCATCGTGTCGTCGTCGGCTTCGGCGAACGCCACGCGCTGCGGATCGGCCTTGGCGCGCTCGCGCAGGGCGTCGAGCAGGGACGTGTCCTCCATGGCTCTCTCCCCTCTCCCGCTACTCGTCGAGTTCCTGCTCGACGCGGTCGACGAGTTCGCCCACGGTCTTCATCTTCATGATTTCGTGGATGGTGACCTCGACGTCGAGTTCGTTTTCGATCGTGGAGGTAAGGGCGATCATGTTCATCGAACCGCCGTCGAGGTCATCGAACGTGGTGTCAGCCGTGATGGCGGACGCATCGGTCTTGTAGGCGACGCCGGTGTATTCGGCGATCTTCTGGGTGAGTTCTTCCTTGGTCATGACTGTGCCTTTCTGTAGGGCCCGCGACCGTGCGCGGGCCGGTGGATTGCTCTATGCGGAAAGCGCTTACTTCTTCAAGCTTTCCTTGACGTCGTCGTCGAGCTCGAAGCAGAGCTCGACCCAGCCGTCGCGCTGGACGTTCTTGGGGTGCACGCCGATGGTTTCGCCGGCCTTGATGCGGCGGTTGAGCTCGGGGCGGTTCTTCTTGGTGAGTCCGTAGACGACGAAGGTATAAATCGGGCCCTCGTCCATCTGCACGGCGCCGTAGCCGTACTTGCCCTCGTCCTTCAGGTAGGGCTTGTTGTTCTGGATGCCCGGCAGCACCAGGGAGAGCAGCTTGCCGTGGCCGGTGAGCTGCACCCATTCGGTGTCGCGGTTGCCGCAGCTGTTGCACATCAGGTGCGGTGGGAATTCGATCGCGCCGCATTCAGGGCACTTGCGGCCCCAATACTCGCCCTTGGCGACGCCCTCGTAGAAACGCTTGACGATGGGCTCCATCTTGCTCAATTCCATTGCGAAACCTCCCTATTTCACCGTGCGAAGAATCTGGCAGCGCACGTTCTGGCCGCCGCCGAAACCGCGCAGGAAGGTGGTTTCGGGAACCTTGGCGCACTGGGTCGCGCCGGCCTGCCCGCGCATCTGCTTGACGGCTTCGTAGATGTCGGCCAAGCCCGAAGCGCCGTGCGCGTGGCCGAAGTTGCAGCGCCCGCCGTTTGGGTTGATCGGCTTGTCGCCCGAAGGGGCGACGCGGCCGTCGAGGATGTACTTCCACGCCTCGCCGCGCGGGATGAAGCCGCACTCCTCGGAGGCGGTGATGTCGCCGCCCAGGAAGAAGTCGTTGCACATGAACAGGTCGATTTCGTCGGGCGAGACCCCGGTGAGCTCGTAGACCGCCTTGGCCCCGTCGCGGGTGCCCTGGTACTCGTTGTTGTAGAGGGCGCCTTCGTAGGCGGCTGCGCCCGTGCCGAGCACCTCGATCGCAGGCAGGCCCAGGGCCTTGGCCTTTTCGGTGGGCATCACGATCGCGGCAGCGGCGCCGTCGCACTTGATCTCGAAGCCGCTCACGCGCAGGTACTGGGTGACCTTGGGGTTGTAGGCGCTCGTGAGGTACTCTTCGGCCGTTTCCATGCCGCTCTCATGCGCCAGGTCCTCGTAGGTCTTGGTCGAAAAGCCCAGCGGGTCGGCCACGGCGTTCTTGCGCAGCTGGATGGACAGGGCGTTCAGGGTCTGGTCGATCTGGTCGTCAGTGAGCTCGTAGGTCTGTGCGTACTTGTTGACCCAGTTGTCGAAGGAGATGCCGAAGGCCGAATCGAGCGGGCGACCGTAGGCGCGGTCGTAGACGTAGCCGATCGAGGGCAACATGACCTCGAGCGGGAAGTCCTTGCGCATGTGGGCAGGAGCATCGTCGACGGGAAGCGTGGATGCCAGGTCGACGGCGCCGGTAAGCACCGTGTCGTAGCGGCCCGAAGCGACGGCCATCACGGCGAGCTCGAGGGAGGTGTAGCCCGTGCAGCAGGCTTCCGAATGATGGATGCTGCCCTTGCCGCGCATGCCGATCCATTCCTGCACCTGCATGTTGGGAGTGAGCGCTGCGCCGATCATGAAGGGGTTGGCGGCACCGTGGAAGAAGTAATCGATGTCGCGCGGCTGCAGGCCGGCGTCTTCCATGGCCTCTTTGGCCGCATAGCCGAAGGCCTCGCCTTCGCCGATGCCCTGCGTTTCGGGATGCTCTTCGAAGCTCGTAAACGGGGTGCAGCCCACGCCCACGATGGAGACGCTGCGGGCGTCTTGTCCTTTGGTCACGATTCAT
>Ga0214872_100169_pt1 | contig 26456 bp, 22 predicted proteins | sample Stichaenrichm18X_FD_168614 | JGI IMG/M metagenome (GOLD analysis project Ga0214872, IMG submission 168614) | Xylose enriched microbial communities from anaerobic bioreactor in Madison, Wisconsin, United States - 18X | ecosystem: Engineered > Bioreactor > Anaerobic > Unclassified | place: USA... | reverse complement strand
GTAGCCGAGCGCCATGCCGATTCCGTTGTGCAGGGCCACGACGGCGAGCACGAGCGCGCCGGACTGCACGATCTTGACGTTGTTGACGGCCACGATGCCGGCGACGATCAGCGCGATGGCGAGCACCGACACGAGCGGCAGCACACCGGAAACCTTCTGCACGGCGTTGCCGGCGATGAAGTTCACCAGGATGCCGGCGAGCACGGGCAGGAGCACGACCTGCACGACCGACTGGAACATGGCCCAGAAGGACACCTGCACCCAAGCGCCGGCGAGCAGGTAGACGAGCGCCGGCGTCACGAGCGGCGCGACGAGGGTCGACACGATCGTCATGCCCACCGACAGGGGCACGTCGCCCTTGGCGATGTAGGTGATCACGTTCGATGCGGTTCCGCCCGGGCAGCAGCCCACCAGAATCACGCCGAGCGCGATGTCTGCCGGCAGGTGCAGGGCCATGGCCAGCGCGAACGCGGCGAGCGGCATGATCGTGTACTGGCAGACCGCACCGAGCACGACCTCCTTGGGATGGGTGAACACCACGCGGAAGTCGCTCGCCTTGATGGTGAGCCCCATGCCGAACATGATGATGCCCAAGAACACCGTCGTGTAGTTGGTCGCCCACGCGAACATGCTCGGGGCGAAGAAGGCCCACACGGAAAGCGCGATGATGATCACCGCGACGTAGCGCGTGAGCACGTTGCCGATTTTGGAAAGCGTCGCCATGACCTACTCCCCGTCTTCCGGATCCCAGCTGAAGTTGTCGATGAGGCGCGTGGGACCCACGTGCACGGCCATGGCCACGAGCACTGGGCGGTCGATCGTCTCGACCGGCTGCATCGTGAGCGCGTCGACGACCTTGACGTACTCGGTGTCGGCCAAAGGCTCGGCGTCGAGGACCTTCATCATCGCATCGACCAGGTCGGCGGACGCCATGCCCGCCTCAATCACGCGCTCGCCTTCGGCGATCGAACGCGACAGCACCGGGGCAGCGGCGCGCTCTTCGGGCGACAGGTAGGTGTTGCGGCTCGATTTGGCCAGGCCGTCGTCCTCGCGCACGATCGGGCAGCCGGTGATCTTCACGTCGAAGTTCAAATCGAAGACCATCTTCTTCACAATGGCGAGCTGCTGGGCGTCCTTCTGGCCGAAGTAGGCGTTGTCGGGCAGCATGATGTTGAAGAGCTTGGTGAGCACCGTGCAGACGCCGCGGAAGTGGGTCGGGCGCGCCAGGCCGTCCATGCTCTCGGTGAGCAGGCCCATGTTGACGTAGGTCTCATGGTTCTTGTACATCTCGGACGGTTCGGGATGGAAGACCAGATCGGCCCCCATCTCCTCCGCGAGCGCGCAGTCGTGCTCGAAGTCGCGCGGGTAGGAGTCGAGGTCCTCGTTGGGCGCGAACTGAATGGGATTCAGAAAGACCGAAACGACCACCTTATCGTTGTTCTCGCGCGCCTTCTTGATGAGGCTCGCGTGTCCTTCGTGCAGGTAGCCCATCGTGGGAACGAGCCCGATGGTCTGGCCTTCCCTCTTCCACGCGCGCGTGATCTTCTTGGCCTCTTCAACCGTGTAGGCGATCTGCATTGCTAACCCCTCTCGAACGCCCGTTAATCCATGTCCGCCAGCAGGCCGTGCTTTTCGTAGCGCGTCACCCGCGAGATCTTGTTGTCCTCGTCGACGAAGACGACCTTGGGCGAAAGCCCCTTGGCTTCGGAAGGCTCGACGGCGGCGTAGGCCATGATGATCACCTTGTCGCCCTGCTGAGCGCAGCGGGCGGCCGCCCCGTTCAGGCAGATGATGCCGCTGCCGCGTTCGCCGGCGATTGCGTAGGTGACCAGGCGCTCGCCGTTGTTGACGTCGGCGATTTCCACGCGCTCGTATTCCAAGATGCCGGCGGCGTCCATCAGGTCCTCGTCGATCGTGATGCTGCCCACGTAGTCGAGGGCGGCCTGGGTCACGGTCGCGCGATGGATTTTGCCATGCAACATTTGAATGGACATAGGGAAAGGCTCCTCTTTCTTATACATACGGACAGCGCCTGGCCCCTCTCGCTCGGGCGCCGTCCTGCATTCTGACCACCCCTTCCCCTCGACGCAAACGAAATTGAAGAGACGCGGGGGACCGCGGGGGACTACCTAATATGAAAGCAAGCGCGCCAAACCGCTCCCGAACAGGGAGAACAGCGTGACGGCAGCTCGTTGACGCACGGATGGCAATAGACAACACCAATGCTTCTTGCCGCTTCGCGGGCGTATCTTCTATAAAAGGAAAGCGAAGCGAGCAGCGAAGCACCCTGTTGGACGCGTTGATTGCGGATGGCGTAGCGACTGCGCCGTCCATGCGCATTCGACGAACAATAAAGACGCTCTAACTATACGGTCGATGGTGCAGCAGCGCCGCCGCACAGCATGCGCGGTTGATGCGACCCCTTGCGCAAGCAACACGACGAGTGCTCGAACTGCAGGGTTGCTGCAATCCCGTGCACAGGGCGCGCGGACGTTGCGCATTGGACACTCGTTTCGCACGGTTGTTGAACGGGGACACTCATCTCGCAAAGTTGCTGCAGCCCGCCGCTCGTTTCGCAGGGTTGCTGCACGGAATTTCGCGCTCAGCCCCTCTCTAGAGGGGCCTCTGCTCGTTTGGCAGGGTTATGTCACGCCGAACAGGGAAATCCTGCTCGTTCTGCACGGCCCTTGCACGATTCTGCTCAAGATGCACGGTTGCGTTTGGTATCGCGCGCAATAACCGTGCGAAACGAGTTTGCAGAGCCTTGTTTCCCGTTCGGCCTGCAATAACCGTGCACTTTGAGCAGTCACGCACGCAGGACGGAAGTCGCCGAGCCCGAATCGACTCACCACCCGCTTGTCCAGCGAGCGCACCCGTCCCCCGACACGCCCAGGCATAAAAAAATCGCCGATGTCGTAAGACACCGGCGATGGCAATTGTGGTGGAGCCTAGGGGGTTCGAACCCCTGACCTCATGGCTGCCAGCCATGCGCTCTCCCAGCTGAGCTAAGGCCCCGTAAATCAGCGATATGTATATTACCAAAGACCGAAATTCGGTCAAGCATTTTCTGAAACTTTTTTTTGAAAATATCTCTCCACGCGTCTGAGCTGGGGATACGTATATTGTCATCTCTCAGAAAACCCGATCACACCGCCACGCCAACCGTCAGATGCATCATATAGAAGGAAAATCGCATGATGAAAATGGCGACGAAAATGAGGAGGGCGGCTAAAGAAAGCGAAATTATGCCTCGAAGCCGTCTCCGCTGAACGCCCAACCCCCTTTGATGCCGCATCACAATCGCGGGAATCACATACGAGGCGCCCAAAAGCACCGAAGCGGCAACGAGCATCGGCCCGTACATCGGGACCAAATCGGCCACGACATATAGCTCATTGTGCATGCTGAGCACATCCGCGCCGATGCTGAGATGAAGCACGACCCACACAATAGAAGCCGCGATTGGCACCGCAAAGGAACAGCGCACCAACCGCGCCGAGCATTCGAACCCCTTCGAAATCCACAACACCAGCAAAGCAACGAGGGGACCGCCCATGAATGCGCTCACTGGCACCGTCGCCATGAAGAACGGGCTATCCCACGTTCTAATAGTCGGCACGGAATAAGCGACGCTCATCATCCCGAGGAACACGAGCCCCATGACGCACATCGCGATACGCAGCGCACGATCGATACCGCGACGCCACTGCAGCATGAACCCGCACAACCAGTACGCGGCGACAAGCGCGAGGAACCCCGCGGCGGTGAACACCTCGTTCGACAGAGGGCTCGCGCCCACGCGAGACAGCACATAGAGAGCATTCGCGGGATTGCCCAGATGGGTGGCGGAAGCGATAAGCCCGACCATGCAGAGCAACAGCGGAATCCACATGTTCTTGCGAATCTCGCGCCGGACTCCATCGTTTACCGAACCAAACGAAAGCGGCACGAGCAGAATGAGCGCAGCGAGCACCGCCGAAGGAGCGATTGAAGTGAATACGGCAAGGGTGATCTCGCCCAGCGCATTCGAAAGCGCGAGGTCGGCTCCTGACATGATTCCACTCCCCTATCGATAGAACCTCGTCGGCTTTACGTTCAGATGCAGCGACGCGCACATACCCGACAGCGTGGCATTCGTCGTCTCCGCCAATCCTTTATAGAGCGAATGGCGGCTCGCGCTCTGCAGAAGCTCCACGTAGTGCAAAGCCCACGTGAGAAAATGAGCCTCCAATAATTCGCGCACCAGATCCGGTCGATGCGCGGCCAGCCACGCCGTGAGCTGGAACATCGTGCCGATATGGTCGTCGGGCATGGCATGACCGCCCGCTACCGAAACTCCCTGTTGCGACAGCCAATCGTGAAGAGCGATTTCGCTCGCCCCGAACATCACGCCATCGCGGTCGGTGTAGACCGATCCCCACGGGCTCGCCTCTTTGTGGCCAGGGCCTATGAAGAGGCGACGATATTCCCGCGAAGCCTCTTCTCGGTCACCGGAAGCGCCCGCACGCATTGCGCTTAGAGGCTGAACGATCCCGGAAGGCTCGACAAAGGGCCACTCGTGCGCAGCCTCCTCCACATCAAGCGAGGCAAAGGCATCGAGCACCGCGCCTACAGATTGCTGCAACGGATCGTACAGGTAGACCGGCGCCAGCGTCTGTCCGATGAACACCAAACCGTCCAGCTGATCATCGGTGATTGTTTCCGCCATGGCGTTCTCCCTCGCATTCTTCATTCGTTTGCGTCCTCTCCAACGCAAAAAGAGCGGGCCGATTACTCGACCCGCTCCTCGTATGCTACATCACGGTTACGCCCACCGAGAGGAACAGGGCATAGAAGACCAGCCTGAGCATGAAGACGCCGACGCACGATTCCACGATAGCACGCACCGCGACAGCGGACGTCATGCCTGCCTTGTATCCTCGGACGAGCTCGAAGCACGCTACCGCCACAAGCACGAGGCCCGCGACAGCCCAGCCCATCGCAGCGCCCGTCAACTGGGACCCAGAGACAACAGCGTTACCGGCGCCGGACACCATCGCCAAATGAGCCACCTGAGCGATAACGGCAACGGCGGCACCTACAAGCGCAAGGACACGCAGCGCGCCCGCCGCTTTGCCTTCATGACCGGACAGAGCCAGAGCCGCAAAGGCGCTGCCGCCCAGAAGGGCGAACCCAAGCACCTCGATCGGCACGAGCGGCGTGCTCCACGACACGATGGTCGGCACGTGGTACGCAAGGCCCACGAACAGGGCAAAGACGAGACCGAGGATGCCCGTCACGAGGGAGAACGCCTTGCGGCTACCGCCCAGTTTGCCCCGCGACGCCATGATGGCGTACACAAGCGCAACCACCACGAACACGCCGCCAACGCAGATCTCATTCGTGAGCGGGGAATGCCCCAAGCCGTTAAGGGCGAACATGCCATGCGAAGGATCGGCGGTATGGAGAGCAGAAGCGATGAAGCCCACGATGACCGCGATGAGGGGAACCCAGGTAAGCCTATCGATACGTTTCAGCGTCGCCTCGTCGTATTCGTTCGCGGAAAAGGCGACCGCAAGGGCGATGAAGGCGCCCGCACCCAAAGGTGCCAGCGTGGTGAACACCGCCAGCGGCAGTTCAGCAAAAGCCGTTTCCATTATTGAGCCACCTCCGCAGTGTTGACGACGCTGCCTTCGTCGGAATCAACCGGCTTCGCATCGTCGTTGGTCTTGATGAACAGGTTCGGATCGGTGTAGGAGCTATCGGGCAGCGGCGCGATGTTAGCGCGCTCGCCGAGCTGTTCCATCTCTTCGACGGTGCCGAATTCCAGAGCGCGCAGAGGGCACGCATCCACGCACATGGGGTTCTTGCCTTCTGCAACGCGGTCGGCGCAGCCGTCGCACTTCACCGAATGGCCCAGGGACCGATCGACGCGCGGAGCGTTGTAAGGGCACGCCATATGGCAGTAACCGCAGCCGATGCACTTATTGGTATCCACCGACACCAACCCCGTATCGGCATCCTTATGCATGGCGCCCGTCGGGCACACGCTCGTGCACGCCGGATTGTCGCAATGGTTGCACGACATCGAAATGTGGTAGACGAAAGCCGAGGTCACGCACGTGCCGTTATCGGCAACGTCCCAGGAACCGCCCTCGTAGTCGAACACCTTTCGGTAGGCCGTGTCGACGCTAAGGTCTTTATAATCTTTGCACGCCATCTCACAGGTCTTGCAACCCGTGCACCGCGTGCTGTCGAAATAAAACGCGTATTGGGTCATTTCGCTACCTCCTCTACGCCTTCGTCACTTGCACGATCATGGAATGAGCCGGGCCGTTTCCGCGGGAAAGCGCGTTGGGCTTGTAGGTGGTAAGCGTGTTCACGCAGCCACCCTTGTCCACACGGTCGCCGTCCATGTCCGCATCGTGCCATGCGCCCTGAGGAATGCCGACGGTTCCGGGAATAATGCGGTTCGTGACGCGTGCCTCGATTTGAATCTCTCCCGCAGGGCTCTTCACGCGCACCTGGTCCAAATTGGAAATACCGCGCGTTTCGGCATCGATTGGATTGATCCATACCTGCTGGCGGGCGGCCTGCTCAAGCTCGTCGATAAAGCCGTAGCTCGAATGGGTACGGGACTTGTGATGAAAACCGGCGCAATACAGCGGATATTCGTCAGTCGTAGAGCCATATCCCTCGAAACCAGGGGTAAAGCAGGGAATGGGACTGATGCTTTGGTCCTCGTCGTATTCCCAGGTATCGGCAATATTCGCCAGAGCTTCGGAGTAAATTTCGATTTTCCCAGAGGGAGTGCCCAGCGGATGCGCTTCGGGATCTTTGCAGAAGTCCTCGAGGCCGATGACATTGGGCAGCGCCTGCTTGAACACGCCCTGCTTCTTGATCTCTTCCCACGTGGGCATCTGAATGCCTTCTAGAGCGGCTGCTTCCCTGCCCTGCTCGTAGAGGTACTGCACCCACTCATCGTGCGTCCTGCCCTGGGTAAACTCGTCCTTTACACCCATCTTGTCAGCGATATCGGCCATTACATCGTAGCTGGAACGGCATTCACCTGGGGCTTGCTGAGCGGGTCCGCCCACCGTAACGCCCGTATACCATTCACTGTATCCCTGCGTCTGCATGTTCAGCTGTTCGGAACGCATCGCATCCGGAAGCAAGATATCCGCGTATTTGGCAGAGTCCGTCAGCACCGTATCCCACACCAGGATGAACAAATCATCATCGTCCTTCTGGCTGAGCATCTCATGGACCTTGTCGATATTGCCGTGCTGATTCGTGATGCAGTTGCCCGCATAGTCCCAAATAAAGTGAATGTTGTTCTTGAGCTTACCGTCGGGCAGCGCATTCTTCTTGTCGACAACACCCGCATTCGTTGTTGACATGTCGGTGCCATGGTCCACGGCATTGAGCCACTCGTAACAAGGAATAGACCAGGTTACCGCATTTGCAGGTACACCGCCTTCAGGCACGATGCCCGTTTCGGAATCCGCATCGTCGTTCGGAAGACTGTTGACCAGGTACGTAGGCGGCTCGGCCTCGCGCTGGCCCGTATTGGTGCCCGGTTTTCCAATTTGGCCCAAAGCGATTGGCACCATGCAAATCGCACGCGTCGTATCTTCGCCATTCGTATGGCGCTGGGGACCCCAACCTTGGCATACGAATGGCGCCTTGGCGTTCTCCAAATCCGCAGCAAGCTCGCGAATCCTCTCAGCGGGAATCTGCGTGATCGGCGCCGCCCATTCCGGAGTCTTCTCCACCTTGTCGTAGCCGGTTCCCATCACATAGTCCTTGAAAGACTTGTTCTGGCCCTTGGCAGACGCGGGCATCGTCTGTTCATCCCAGCCAACGGTATGGGTGAGCAGGAATTCCTCGTCGGTTTTCCCGTCCACGATGAACTCATGAATAAGAGCCATGCACAATGCGGCATCGGTTCCCGTGCGAATGGGCAGCCACTCATCTGCATGGCCGGACGCGGACTCGTTCATTCGATAATCGATGTTGATGACTTTGCCGCCACGCGCTTTGATGGCTTCACGAGCACGAGCGAAATCCCACGTTGTGTTCGCACCGCCCATGCGCGTCTCCGCGGGACTGTTGCCAAACATCACCAAAAGATCGGAATGGTCCGCCGCCTCAGTCATCGAAGATGCGTTTTTCGCATCATAAGGGCTGAATACGCTCCCCTTCTTTTTATCGGAACCGTACATGTAGGGCATCGCAACGAGAATCTGATTAGCGGAATAGTCGTAGGCGCGAGCCAAGTATCCGCCGCATGCATCTAGGAGGCGCTTGGACGGATTGCCCGTCGTGGAATACATGCCCGTTGCGTAAATCAGGTGAATCGCATCGTTTCCGTAACGCGAAATAGTGTCTTTCAACTTGTCGGCGATGGTATCAATCGCCTCGTCCCAGCTGATGCGCTCGAACTTACCCTCGCCGCGCTTGCCCACGCGCTTCATCGGGTAGAGCAGGCGGTCCGGCGAATTGACCCAGCGGCGCATGCTGCGGCCGCGCAGGCAGGCGCGCGCTTGGAAATCCGCATTACCCGTGTCGTCGGTTTCCATGTACTGGATCTTCCCGTCTTTGGAATGCCACTTGAACACGCAGTTGCCGCCGCAGTTGACGTTGCACTGACTCCAATTGATCTCTTCGGTGCCGGCGGCTTCGTCCGCCTTCGCCTGAATGGCGTCTTCCGAAAGCGCAACGGTGCCGCCGACGCCCGCGAGCGCCGCTAAAGCGCCCGCCGACTTGACGAACGACCTGCGACTCATGTCAGTCTTCGGCATAGGTTCTCCTCCCCTTCTCGTTTGGTGGGGAAGCCCCGTTCCAAGCGAACCGATACGCTTCCCCAAGTCCCTGCGAGGGACTTTCTTCGTCACTGAAAGTACCAGTATCGACGAGCTCCCCTTGTCACATGAAGTGTGGGATTTTCTGGTTACACGCGTGCGAACTGGGAAAACGACGATACCTAAATGCCCTTCCGCACGCAAGCCGGCAGGCGACGCGCAGGGGCCTTTGCTATCATCTATTACAGGGATTCGAGAGGGAGAGGCGCGTGCGAAGCCTTCTGTTACATATGCTCAAGCCGAATATCGGCCTGATTGGCTACGCCTTGTTCCTTGCGGTAAACGCCACGGGCATCTGGGGAGGGGTCTTCCCCTTCCTGCCGCTGACCATGCAGACGCACGAGATCATGTTCTGGTTCTACCTGTCGCAATCCGTCGCCCTGTTCGTCACGCTGTTCCTGCTTGCGCGCGCAACCTACGTCACGCATCGGCCCACTTTCACCTCGCTGATCTTGATAGCCGCATTCGTCTATGCCGTTGGATGGTCGTTCCTCATCGCCGCCATGTATTTCCATGGATGCGAGCTTCAACTCTCCATCGCGGGCGGCATCTCCCTCGGCGCGAGCAGCGCCCAGTTCTATCTGCTCTGGCAGCAGTTCTTCGCGGCGAGCGAACCCGAAGAGGGCATGAGGGACCTCATCTGCGGCTTTGCCTATTCGGCGTTGATGTATTTCGCCCTCTACCTGCTCCCCCATGCGGTGACGGCCTACCTTATCCCCCTCGTGTTCGTCCCCCTGTTTGCCCTTGCACTGATTTTGAGCAACCGCCGCATCGATTTCGACCAGCCGATGTTCGAGGACAAGCCATCCGAAAACGTGCGCGTCTATCGCCGGTTCGTCATCGCCTCTTGGCGCAGCATGCTCGCCGTGGGCGCAATCGCGCTCTGCGCCGGCGTCGTACGATCGATCGCCATCGAGCGCCCCGAGATCGGAACAATCGTCAACGTTCTCTCCATGGTCGCCCTGCTCGTCGTCGCTCTGCTCGTGCTCTTTCTCTGGCGCAACAAAGGGCTGCGACTCAACATCATGAAGCTCTACCGCATCGTGTTTCCCTTGCTGATCGTCGCCTTCGCCGTGCTGCCGTTCGCGAACCTCTCATACACGCGGTTTCTCGCGGCGGCGCTCTTCGCCCTCTACTCAATCGGCCTGATGCTCGCCATGATGCAATGCGCCCAGATCTCGCGCGACAACGGCATCGCCCCCTCTTTCGCATTCGGCCTGTTCGGCGGCGTCGTCTACGCCATGCACGATGTCGGTTTCCTTGTGGGCACCGCCTCGGACAACGTCGCCGCCCAAGGGCTGCCCGTCCTTTTCGTCACCGCGCTTCTGGCAGTCTCCATCCTGGCGCTGATGTTCTTCTTCAGCTCGATCGATTTCAAGAATTCCCGGTCCCAGCTCATCTGCGGCGACATTCAGCTCATCGCCCCCGCCGAAGCGACAATCGAGCTGCGCCCGAAACGGGATGCGTCCGCTGCAAACGGAGACGAAGCCCATATGGGCCAGCGGGAGAGCGAGAAGAAGCTGCCCTACAATCCGAAGAACGGCGAGAATCGCAGCGCGTTCAACGACCGGCTCTCCCTGAAAGTTGCCGACGTCCAGCAGGCATGCGGCTTGAGCGACCGCGAAACCGAGGTCACCGACTACGTCGTGCGCGGCTACACCGTTGCGAGCATCGCCGAACAGCTCTATGTGTCCGAAAACACCGTGCGCACGCACATGAAGCGCATCTACGCGAAATGCAAGGTGCATAAAAAGCAGGAGCTCATCGATTTGGTCGAAGCGCGCTAACCGCCCCGCTGCTTCAGCGCGGTATGCTTGCACCAGCATCCGCCAACGAAAGGACCGCCCATGAGCGAAGAGCGCACCTATCTGCCCGTCCCCGACCCGGCGAGAGCCGCCGACCATCCAGAATTCAACGCCTTTGTCGAAACGATCGCCTGCCTGCGCGCCCCGGGCGGCTGCCCCTGGGACCGCAAGCAGACCCACGCCTCCATCGCCAAGAACATGCTCGAGGAAGCCTTCGAAGCCGTCGCCGCCATCGAAGAGGGCGACGTCGACCACATGCGCGAAGAGCTCGGCGACGTCCTGCTCGAAGTGGTCCTGCAGGCGCAGATCGCCGCCGACGCCGGCGAATTCACGATCGACGACGTGGCCCACGACGTGAACGGGAAGATCGTCCGCCGCCACCCCCACGTCTTCGGCGCTGAAGCCGCCTTCGCGGCCGCCGGGCTCGACGTGTCCACCGTGGAAGACGCCGACGACGTCGAGGCCCTGTGGGACACGGTGAAGGCCCACGAGCGCGCGCAGAAAGCCGCCAAGCGCGCCGAGAAGCTGCGCGCAGCCGGGCTCGACCCGCAGGCCCCGCGCGGCCTTCTGGAAGACGTGGCCCGCACCCAGCCCGCCCTGATGGAAGCCCAGGAAATCTCCCGCAAGGCCGTGGGCGCCGGTTTCGAATGGGACACCGTCGACGAGGTCTGGGCCCAGGTGCGCTCCGAAGTCGCCGAATTCGAAGCGGCCGCCCCGCGCAGCGCCGAAGCCGAAGAGGAGTTCGGCGACGTGCTCTTCTCGCTCGTGAACGTGGCCCGCAAGGAGCACCTCGACGCCGAGACCTGCCTGCGCCGCAGCTGCGACAAGTTCCGCCGCCGCTGGGAAGCCATGGAAGCCGCCGCGTGGAAGGCAGGCAAGAAGATCGACGACTACACCACCGCCGAGCTCAACGACCTGTGGAACGAAGCCAAGAAGCAGGTCGGCTAGGCGCGCGCCCGTCGCGCAACCCGACAGGGAACCTCCCGCTCGCACGCACGCCTCACCTACAAGAAAGCGCCCGCAGGCAGCAAGCCCGCGGGCGCTTTCGCTCTGATCGGCTTCCCTCGCCGGGCGTCTTCCGCCCCGGCGCATTCGCCCCTATTCGGCCAGCAGGTCGACCACGCGATTGAACGACGTGGCCGCGCCTTCGATCGTCTCGCGCGAGCCGAACACGCACACGGCCGGCGAAGCGGCCACCGCGCGCAGCGTCGGCGCGCACGCCCGCACTGCGTCCGGCGTGACGCGCAGCTCCTGGTCGCGCAGCATCTCGCGCCACACGGGCGCCCGGTGCGCGAAGTACCCCACGTCCTGCCGGCGCGCCACCAGGCGCGGCTTCACGGGCGCATCATGGGAGGCCACCGTCGACACGATGTAGCCTTCCATCTCTTCCTCGCTCGGGTCGAATGCGGCGATCCATTCGGCGGCGCGGTCGTAGCGCTCGATCGTCTCGTCGATGTGCGGGTCGCGGAAGGAATAGAAACGCGCGAAGCCCATCGGCGTCCGCTTGAAGCCCACGCCGTAGGCGCCGCCCTTCACGCGCACCTCGTTCCACAGGTAATCGAGCGACAGCGCGTTGCCCAGCACCACCCAGGCGCCCGCGTAATCGCTGATCTGGTGCACGTCGGCGCCCTTGGCCACGTACGACACGTCGCTCGGTACGATGAAGGCCTCGCGCTTGATTTCGGGGCGCGGAATCTGCGCGTAGAGGCCCAGCGGCGGCTCGGGCGACACCGGCAGGCCGAAATCGCCCGCGAGCTCGAAGAAGCGCGCGCGGTCCTCGGGCGCGCCGGTGAAGCTCACCACCACGTCGTTCTTCACGAAGATCTGGGCGCTCACCTGGGCGAGCTTTGCCTTAAGGCGATCGAATCGCTCGTCGAAATGGGCGATGAGGTCCTTCAGGAACAGATAGTAGCCGACCCCGGAAAGCCTATCGGCGAGCACGCCGTTGCCGAACAGGTAGGACTGCAGCCGCGCCGACGCCTTGGCATGGCCTTCGTTGGCGAAGCTCTGCTCCATCGCGATGCGCTGCTGCACGAGCACGTCCTTGATGCGGGACGCGTCGTCGAAGCGGGTCGTGGCCCACACCTCGCGCGGAAGCGCGGCCAGGCTCGCCAACTCTTCGGACAGGGCGCTCGCCGCCACGGTGAGCGTCGCGCGGAAGGTGCGCGGGTCGCCCGTGTCGACGTGCACGTCGGTAAAGAAGCGCAGCGACCCCAAATGCAGGCGGCTTTCGACGTCGAGTTCGGCAGCCGTGTGCGCTTCGGTGTCCAACTGGCCCAACAACGACGCGAGCACCGTGACGTAGGGAACGTCCTCCCAGGCCACGCGGCCCAGATCGAAGTAGGTGTAGAGGTAGTCGATCTTGCGGGTGGGCACCGTGTGGTAGAGGCAGGGCAGCGGCGTGTCGGCAAGCTCGATCATCTCGGGGTCGGGTGCGCCCTCGCCGATGTCGTCGACGCGCAGATGCGGAAGCGTCGCCAGGTCCTCAGGCGCGTCGGGCGCCTCCTGGCGCTCGCGCAGGGATTCCACCTCGCGCTCGATGCGGGCGGCGTCGTCGTCGGAAAGCGCGGCGGCCTTCTGCGCGAGCTCGGCCGCCTGGGCGCCGGCGCCCTCTTGCGGGGTGGGCACCAAGTCGACGAGCGCCTTGTGGCCGCTTTCCACCACGAGCTCTTCGAGAAGGTCCTCGAAGTAGCGGCCCTCGAGCCCGGCGCGCATGTGCGCGAGCGGTCCCTCGTAGTGCAGGTAGGCGGTCGCGTCGTCGTCGGCGTAGAGCCAGCCGGCGAGCGCGTTCATCGCAAGCGCCACCCCGTCGGCGATGCCGCGATCGCGTTCGCGCAGGTCGAAGGACATCTGCGCCAGGCTCGCGCCGAGCAGGTCCTTGGGAATCCCATCGCGCACCAAGGCGGCGGCCTGCTCTTCGACGATCGTGCGGAAGGCGCCGGCCGCGCCCGGCTTGGCACCGCGCAGCATGAACATGACCGCCGGCTGGGCCTGCGAGTCCATCAGGTAGGCCGTGCAGTCGCCGCCAATGCCCGCATCGAGCACGGCGCGCTTGATCGGCGATTCGTTGCCGCCCATGAGCGCGTCGACGAGCACGTCGGCCGCGAGCACCCGCTCGAAGTCGCGCGCGTCGCCCACCGCGTAGGCCAGCCCCACGCAGGCGTTTTCAGGCGCCGTGTCCATTTCGACCGTGGTGTCGGCGGCCACGAAGGGCGCCTGGTGCCCGATCGCGTTGGGCGCTTCGTCGCTTCGGCGCTGGGCCTTCGACAGATAGTTGTCGTCGAGGAAGCCGAGCACGCGGTCGACGTCGAGGTCGCCGTAGAGCACGATGTAGGAGTTGTCGAGCCTATAGTGACGGGCGTGGGTGTCGAGATAGCCCTCGTAGGTGAGACTGGGAATGGCCGCCGGGTCGCCGCCCGATTCGAAGGCGTAGCAGGTGCCGGGCAAGAGCGCCTTGTCGACGGCGTGGTAGAGCACGCTTTCGGCATCGGACAGGGCGCCCTTCATCTCGTTGAACACGACGCCGTTGTAGGCGAGCGCGCGCTTGCCGTCGGCTTCCGAAATCTCGTAGTGCCAGCCCTCCTGCTCGAAGATGCGCCGATCGCCGTAGATGGCCGGGTGCAGCACCGCGTCGAGGTAGACGTCCATCAGGTTGAGAAGGTCCTGTTCGTTGGTGCTCGCCACCGGGTACATGGTCTTGTCGGGGAAGGTGAGCGCGTTCAGGAAGGTCTGCATCGAGGTCTTCAGCAGGTTCACGAAGGGCTCTTTCACCGGGAACTTGTCCGATCCGCAGAGCACCGAATGCTCCAGGATATGGAAGACGCCCGTGTCATCGGCGGGCGGGGTCTTGAAGGCGATAGAGAAGGCCTTGTTGGGATCGTCGTTTTTCAGATAGAGCAGCCGCGCCCCGCTCGCCGTATGACGGAGCACATAGGCTTCGCCGTCGATTTCGGCAAGGGGCTCGCGCGAGAGCACGTGGAATCCGTGCAGGTCCTGATTGGGTTCTAGCATACGGGCGCACCTTTCACTTGTGATTCAGGCGTATTCTAGCGCAAGCGCACACGCCCCCGTAGATCGGTTGAGCGCCCGTTAATTGGGCCTCCCGCGCAGCCCAGGTGCGCTACCATAGGGGAAAGCCGCTTGGCGGCAGTCACCGCGAAAGGAGCAATCCGATGGCCCACCCGTACTTCACCCCGTGCCCCAACTGCCACGGCACCAACATCCACATCGCCGAATGGTTCACCGACAGCGGGGAGACCGAATACTATGGCGCCTGCGATGACTGCGGTTACGAAGACGACGTGCACAGCGCCACCGAAGGAGAGGCCATCGACCACTGGCGCCATTTCGTGTCGCCGGCCGATGACGAAGACGAAGGCGCCTTCTAGCACCGCCCCGCACGCGCGCGGCATCGCCGCTTACGAGAAAGAAGACCAATGGAAACCTTGACTGAATCGCAGAAGAAGATCGCCTCCCTGCTCATCGACTGGGTGCGCGGCCATCGCATGCTCGAGCCCGAAAAGCTCGCCATCACCGAAGACGAGCTCGCCCGCGAGCTGGGCGAGCCGTCCTGGCACCGCGCCCACACCGAAGACCTCTGCCTGCTGTGCGCCTACTGCGACCGCAAGCACTACCCCATGGTCCCGCTTATGGTGGTCATCCCCGGCCTGGGCAAGCCCGAGAAGACGATCTTCACGCACGCGCTGAAGAAGACCCTGCCCACCGCCCAGAACAACAAGGCCTGGGCCGAAGCCATGCAGGAGATCAAAGACGCCGACCCGGCCGTGTGGGACGCCTTCGCCGCCGACGTGGCGCCCGAAGAGCCCAAGCCCAAGAAGGGCGCGAAGAAGCCGGTGAAGGAATCCGCCGCCGAAGCCCCGGCCGGCGAGGGCGCCGAAGCCTAGCGCGACGACGAACCGCCGCACGCGCATTGCCGCGCACGCGAAACGCCTCGAAGGAAGCCCCTTCGAGGCGTTTTTTCGTAAGGGATGCGCTAGCGATCGCGCCGGTAGCAGACGCGGCCGGCGGCGCGGATCGCGCAGTAGGGCCGCGCTGCGCACCAGGCACATCCCAGCTTTGCGCGGGCGGGCGGGTCGTCGAAGAGCCCCACCACGGCCGTGATGCTGCGGCTCGGCGAAAGGAAGCCGCCCTCAACGGCCCGCATGCCCAGCACCCGGCCCGCGTCGAGCGCCGCCAGGAAGGCGGGGTGCACGGAAAGCGGCAGGTCCCCGTAGCCGGGGCTGTAGCGGTCGTTGGCGTACAGGCCGCGCTCGAAGGCCCCTGCGCGCACGCGGGCCTCCAACTGGTTGGCGGCGTCTTCCACCATGTCGGCGAGCACGGCCCCGTAGAGAACGCCGTCGGTGCGGCTGGCCCGCCGAAAGGCGGCGAGCCGATCGTCGGCCGCGGCGCCCATCGTGACGGCGAGCAGGCAGGCAGCGCGCGCTCCGTTCAGATAGTCGGCGATGCTCTCTCCCGGCAGGACCAGCTCGGTGCCGGCCAGGTGCACGCCGGCAGCGTCTGCGCCCGCTACAGAGAAGATGCGGAAGGTTCCCTGGGCGCATTCGGTTTCTTCGGCTTCCGCCGCGAGCGCACGGGAGCGCTCGCGCACCGCCGGCGTCTCTTCGATGCCCGCGTAGCCCGCATAGCGCAGGGCCTCGTCTATGCGCACAGCTCCCGCGCGGGCGGGAAGGGCGACGGCTCCGGCTTCGTTCATGGGGTGCCCCTACTTAGTGGTGCGCTTGGCGCGCTTGATTCGCAGCATGTCGTGCGGGTGCACTTCGAAGGGCACGTCGAAGGCATAGCGGTCCATGCCGCGGTTGGCCACCTCTACCGGCAGCTCGACCACGCCGTCGTGAAAGTGGGCGCCTTCGGGGATGCGGCCGTCGCGGTCGCGGTAGTCGTCGGGCACCGCGTCGGGGTCGCAGACCAGGGCCACGTGGCGCGCGTTGAAGGTGCGCACGGGCTCGTGAGGAGCGAGCACCTCGAATTCGGACCCTTCCCAGAACCGGTTGCGGCACCGGCCCACCGCGCGCCAGCCGTCGCCTGTGGGCGCGCATTCCTCGACGTCGATCGCCCAGTCGTAGGGGCGGATGTAGGCGTCGGATTCCGGCGTCTGATGGGCCGGCCCGTAGTAGAAGCCCGTTCCGTAGGGCCTATGCGACACCGTGTCGAGCTCGCCTTCGAAGGTGGCCGGGTCGGCCCCGTCGAGCACCTGGCGGTAGGCGTTGACCACGGTGGCCACGTAGAAGGCCTTCTTGTTGCGGCCTTCGATCTTCACGCTCGTCACGCCCGCGTCGGCCAAATCGCGCAGGTGGGAGAGCATGTTCATGTCCTTGGCGTTCATGAGGTAGCTGCCGTGGGCGTCTTCCTCCACCGGGAAGTAGACGCCTGGCCGCTTCTCCTCTTCGAGCACGTAGTTCCACCGGCAGGGCTGGGTGCAGTTGCCCGTGACCCCGCTGCGGCCGGTCATGTAGTCGCTGATCAGGCACCGGCCCGAAACGGCCATGCACATGGCGCCGTGCACGAAGGCCTCGATCTCCATGTCTTCGGGCAGCTCGCGGCGCATGCGGGCGATGCTTTCAAGGCTCATCTCCCGGGCGCACACCACGCGGCGGGCGCCCAGCTCGTACCACACGAGCGCCGCCTGGGCGTTCGACACGCTCGCCTGGGTGCTCACGTGGATCTGCACGTGCGGAGCATGCGTGCGGGCTACGCGCAGGGCGCCCAAATCGCTCACGAGCACGGCGTCGACCCCGGCCGCGTCGAGCGCTTCCAAATAGGAGGGCAGGGTGTCGAAATCGTCTTCGTGCATCTGGATATTGCAGGTCGCGTGCACCTTGACGCCCCGCTCGTGGGCGTAGGCCACCACGGCGGGCATTTCGGCGAGCGGGAAGTTGTCGGCGCGCTGGCGCAGGCCGAACTTATCGGTGGCCAGGTAGACGGCGTCGGCCCCGAAGCGGATGGCCGCGCGCAGCTGTTCCCACCCGCCCGCCGGCGCGAGCAGTTCGGGAATGTCTATCGGCTGCATGCGGCGCCCTCCCCTTGCGCGAAGCGCGCGATCGCAACGGGCAGGTCGGCCGGCTGCGCGCACACGAGGCGCGGCCCTTCGGCCAGAAGGGAATCAATCGGGTGCTGGCCCCAGCCCACGGCCACCGTTGCCGCGCCGGCGGCGTTGCCCGCCTGCATGTCGAAGGGGCTGTCGCCCACGTAGAAGCAGGCCGCGGGCTGGGCGCCCATCAGCCGGGCTCCCAACCGCACCGGTTCGGGGTCGGGTTTGGGCGCGGCCACGTCGTCGCAGCCCACGAAGCAGTCGAACAGATTCTCGTAACCCAGCTGGGCGAGGTTCTCGATGGCCACGTCATGGCGCTTCGAGGTCACCACGCCCAAAGCGAAGCCCGCCTGGCGCAGGTCTTCCAAGGCCCGCTGCATGCCGGGGAACTCGTGCAGGGCCTCGTGCTGGATCGAGGCGTAGTAGACGCGGTAGCTTTCGACGAGCGCGTCGCGCTGGGCCTCGCTTGACGCATAGAGGGCGAACTGGTCGACCAGGGGCTTGCCGATCGTGCGGTTGTAGGCCTCCATCGATTCGTCGTGGCCCAACACGTCGACGACCGCATGGTGGAAGGACCGCACGAGCAGCTCGTAGGTGTCGAGCAGCGTGCCATCGAGATCGAAGAGGACCGTATGCATCCCACGCAGGGGTGAAACCATGAACGCACCTTTCAAACAGCCGCGAAGCGGCGCGAAAACGTGCCCTCTAGTCTAATGCCTGCGCCAGATGTCCACGATGACCCACACCGATAACACCATAGCTCCCGCATAGCCGAAGAAGGAAAGCGGGTTGAGCCCCATGATCTTGGGCCCGTCGGAATAGGGGGCGATCAGGCTCGACCCCACGAAGAGGCCGGCGATCACGATGGCGATCGTGAGCCGGTTCATGATCTTCGACACGGTGGCCAGAGGCGCGTCGGACCCCAGTACCTCCATGTTGAACTTCAGCTGGCCGCGCGTGAGCATCTTCAGGGTCTCCCCTGCGTACTGGGCGGCTTCGATGCTGCCGTCGGCCGCGCGCTTCAAGTCCTTGGCCGCTTCGGTGAGCTCGTCTTCCAAGCGCTTCTTGGGGCTTTGGCTCGTTTGGATGTGGGCGTTGATGATGTTGATGATGCTGTTGTTGGGAATGAATTCCTTGACCGTGCCCTCGATAGCCACGATGCCGCGCGACACGTTGGTGATCGACGAGGGCAGGACCACCTTGCTCATGCGCGTGAGGGCCAGGATGTCGTTGATCATGTCGCCGATGTCGAGGTCGGCCACATCGCACGAGGCGTAGTTGGCGAGCAGCAGGTCGATGTCGTCCAAGAAGCGAGCGTGGTCGATCTTCGCGTTGTCCTTCTGCTGGGCGAACCCCAGCAAGGCGTCCTTCAGCGCGGCCGAATCGCCCATGCCCACCGACTGGACGATCTTGCCGAAGCCGGCGCGCTCGTTGGGCGTGAGCCGGCCCATGATGCCTAGGTCGATGTAGACGATTTTCCCGCCGCGGATGATGATGTTGCCCGGGTGGGGGTCGGCATGGAAGAAGCCGTCGTCGAGAATCTGCGACGCGTAGTTGTCGAGGATCTTCTCGCCGATTTCGGCCAAGTGGTAGCCGGCCTTCTTGAGCTTGGCATGCTCGTAGATGGGAATGCCCTCGACGTATTCCATCACCAGAGCGTACTCGCTCGAGTACTCGGGATAGACGTGTGGGCAGGAAATGAACTTGCAGTCCTTGTTGAGCGCGGCGAAGCGCTGAAGGTTTTCGGCCTCGCGGCGGAAGTCGGTCTCTTCGAGGAAGGTCGACCACATCTCCTCGACCACGTCGTTCAGGTCGAGCATGGCATCGTCTTTCACGAACCGCGAGGCGCGGCGAGCGAAGATGCGCATGATGTCGATGTCCTGCGCCATGGTCTGCTTGACGCCCGGCCGCTGAACCTTCACGGCCACCGTTTCGCCGCTCGCAAGCGTGGCCTTGTGCACCTGCGCGAGCGAGGCGCTGCCCAACGGATGGGGGTCGACCGAATCGAAGACGCTTTCGAAGTCGTCGCCGTAGATCGTGTGCAGGGTGGCCAGGACTTCGTCGAACGGCAGCGGGTCGCAGGACGTCTGCAGCTTCGAAAGCTCCTCGCAGTAGGCCTGGGGAAGGATCTCCGACCGCGTGGAGAGGACCTGCCCGATTTTCACGAAGCTCGGGCCCAGCTCTTCGAGCATCACGCGGAACTGCACGGGCGTGAACCCGTTGAGGACATGATGCTTCTGCGCGATCGCGAAGATCTCGCGCATGCGGCGAGAACGCGACTTCCGGTTCAGGTTGAATTGCCGTTCCGGGTCGACGTCCTCGCCGTAACCGAAGAAGTGTTTGAGCAGCGTGTTTTCAGGCATGAAGGGGACCCTTTACGCTTCGGGCTTCTCGTCCTTTTCGTCCGCTTTTTCGGCCGGAGCCTCGTCATCGACGACTTCGGCGTCGACGACGACCTCTTCCGCCTTGGCGTTCTGCTCGCTGGCGATGCGGGTGGCTTCCTCGACGAAGGCCGCGCGCTCTTCGGGGGTCATCGCGGCCATGCGGGCCTCGAGCGCCGCGTCGCGCACCGGTTTAGTCGCTTCGCTTGCCTTATGGACGAGTTCCGAGTTAACCGCCTTGCCCTGTTCCACGGTGAGCTCGCCCTTCTCGACGAGCTGGTCGACGAGCTCCTTCGACTTTTCGCCCGTGATCGCCAGGGCGCCGATGCCCGCCAGGAAGATGTTCTTGAATCCGTCGCCGATTGCCATGATGCACGCTCCCTTTCTGCGTAAAACCGTCGCGCCGGTGCGCCCAGGCGGTGCGAGTTGCGTCCCTCTTGCGCCGCGCACCTGCGCTTATGTGTAAATTGTGCACCAAAACGCACCCGAGCACAACGAAAGTTCGCCACACGTTGCCAAGCGGAGGGATAGGCGCGACAACGGGGACGGAGGTTGTTGCCGCACGTGCGGCAACAACCTCCGTCCCCGTTGTCGCGCCCGAAGGGAATCGGTTCCCCTTCGGGCGCGTTTCGCGAAAAACTAGTATCGGGCGCCTAGGCGCGGTTGGCGCGCGCCTGCGACTCCTCGAGCAGCTGGTGCAGGGCCGCGCTCGCGAGCGCCGGCTGGTGCCTGATCATGCTCACGATGTCGTTGAATTCGTCGACCGAGATCTCGAAACGGTCGCCCGTGTGGCGGTTCTTCACTTCGTAGACGCCGTTGGAAAGACCACGCTTGCCCAGAATGATCTGCAGGGGCCAGCCGATGAGATCGGCGTCGGCGAACTTCACGCCGGGGCGTTCCTTGCGGTCGTCGATGACGACTTCCAGACCCACCGCCGAAAGCTCGCCCGCGAGCTTTTCGGCCGTGGGGAGCACAAGGTCGTCGTTGACCGAAAGAGGCAGGATGCACACGTGGGCAGGCGCGATCGTGGCCGGCCACTTGATGCCGTATTCGTCGTTGTACTGTTCGACCACGGCGGCCATGCTGCGCGAGACGCCGATGCCGTAGCAGCCCATGATGAAGGGGCGCTCCTTGCCGTCTTCGTCGCTGAAGGTGGCGCCCATGGTCTTGGAGTACTTGTCGCCCAGCTCGAAGATCTGGCCCACTTCGATGCCGCGCGCGAGCGTGATCGGCTTGCCGCATTCGGGGCAGGAGTCGCCCGCCTTGGCGGTGCACAGGTCTGCCCAGAAATCGACGGTGAAATCGCGGCCCTGTTCGGCGCCCACGTAGTGGTAGCCGTCCTCGTTGGCGCCTACGACCCAGTGCTTGATGCCCTTCAGGCTCTCGTCGGCGCCGATGCGCACGCCTTCGGGCAGGCCCACGCAGCCAATCGAGCCCTTGGGCAGGCCGGCAGCCTTGATCTCTTCGTCGGTGAGCAGCTCGAAGCCTTCCACCGCGCGGCCGATCTTGATCTCGTTGAGCTCGTGGTCTCCCGGCACGAAGACGGCGACGACGGTGCCTTCGGCGTCCTTACCCACCATGGCCTTGACCGTGGCGGTTTCGGGGATGTGAAGGAACTCGGCGAGCTCGGCAATCGTGTGCACGCCGGGGGTCTCGATCTTGCGCAGGGTGGTTTCGTCGTACTCCTTGGGGTGCGGCAGGCAGGCGGCGACTTCGGTGTTGGCCGCCCAGCCGCAGGTGCAGCTGGCGAGTTCGGCTTCGCCGGCGTCGGCGAGCGCGTGGTACTCAATCGTGGCGCTGCCGCCGATCTGACCGCTGTCGGCTTCCACCGGACGGTAATCGAGCCCCAGGCGCTTGCAGAAGCGCTCGTAGGCCTCGCCCATTTCCTTGTAGGTCTCGTCGAGCGATTCCTTGGTTGCGTGGAAGCTGTAGGCGTCCTTCATGATGAATTCGCGGCTGCGCATAAGGCCGAAGCGCGGGCGGATCTCGTCGCGGAACTTCGACTGGATCTGGTAGAGCGTGGTGGGCAGCTGCTTGTAGGAGCGCAGCTCGTTGCGCACCAGGCTCGTGACGAGCTCTTCGTGCGTGGGGCCCAGGCACAGGCCGTTGCCGTGACGGTCCTCCATGCGCATGAGCTCGGGGCCGTAGTCGTTCCAACGGCCGGACTCATGCCAGATCTGCGCGTCCTGCAGAATGGGCATCATCATTTCCTGGGCGCCGATGCCGTCCATCTCGTCGCGGATGATGGCCTCGATCTTCTTGATCACGCGCCAGCCCAGGGGAAGATAGGTGTAGAGGCCGGTCGCGCTTTTGCGCATGAAGCCCGCGCGCAGCAGGAGCTGGTGGCTCGGGATGGCCGCGTCGGTGGGGACTTCCTTGAGCGTAGGAGCGTAGATGTTGCTCATTCGCAGTACGTGGTTCATGATCACAGTCTTTCTATTTCTTCCATAAGCGCACTTACGATAGACGCTTCATCGACCTTGCGCAAGGTCTGCCCGTCTTTGAAGATGACGCCCGACCCGTTGCCGCAGGCGACGCCGATGTCGGCGTCGGCCGCTTCGCCGGGACCGTTCACCACGCAGCCCATCACGGCCACCTTCACCGGCTTCTTCACCGACTGGAGCTCGTCGTCGACCTGCTTGGCCAAATCGATCAGTCCCACCTGGCAGCGACCGCAGGTGGGGCAACTCACGATTTCGGGGCCGCGACGGCGCAGGCCCAGGGCCGAAAGCAGGGTCCAGCAGGCGCGCACTTCCTGCACGAGATCGTCGGTAAGCGAGATGCGCATCGTGTCGCCGATGCCCTCTTCGAGCAGGATGCCCAGGCCGGCCGAGCTCTTCACGAGACCCTGGAAGAGGGTGCCCGCTTCGGTCACGCCGATGTGCAGGGGCACCTGGGGCAGGCGCTTGGCCATGAGCCGGTAGGCGGCCACCGTGGTGGGCACGTCGGAGGCTTTGGTGGAAATCACCAAGTCGTGGAAGCCGCGGTCGGCGAAGTAGGCGGCATAGCCCGCCGCCGATTCCACGAGCTTTTCAGGCTGGGTAAGGTCGGCGCGGGCCGCGAGCTCGTCGTCGAGCGAACCGGCGTTGACGCCGATGCGAATGGGGATGCCCGCCTCCCCCGCCGCGTCGATGATGGGGTCGCAGGCAGGCAGACCGCCGATGTTGCCCGGGTTGATACGGAGCTTGGCCGCTCCGCGACGAGCCGCTTCGATCGCGATGCGCGCGTTGAAGTGAACGTCGGCGACCACCGGCAAAGGCGACGCCTCGCAGACCGCCTGGAAGGCGTCGAGGCAGTCGGTGCGCGGGATGGCCATGCGGACGATCTCGCAGCCGGCGTCGGCCAGGCGGCCGATCTGGGCCAGGTTGGCCTCGACGTCGTCCGCCTTTTCGCAGAGCATCGACTGCACCGCGCAGGGAGCGCCGCCGCCTACCGGCACGTCGCCCACCATCACGCGATGCGTGCGCGCGTTCGGTTTTTCAGGTTCTGTCATGCTATCAACTCCAATTGCCCAAGATGAACCGTTGGATGTCCTGGTTCGCCATCACGACGAACAGGGCGAGAAAGAAGGCCATGCCTGCCAGGCTCAAGCGGTTGAGCGCGCGGGGGCTCACCACGACGCGGCGGATGCGCTGGTAGATTTCCACGACGAAGCGGCCGCCGTCGAGCGGCGGGATCGGCAGCAGGTTCATGATGCCCAGCGACACCGAAATCATCGCGGTGAACATGGCGAAGGAAAGAAGCCCCTGGTCTGCAGCTGTTTTCGACATGGCGGCCACGCCGATCACCGACGAGGAGTTCTGCACCGTGTCAGCGGCGGTCTGCGGGTTGAACAGGCCCGCCACGGCCATCACGACCATACCGATGTAGCTGAAGCCCGCCTGGATGCTGCGCAGGGGGTCAACCTGGATATGCACGAGCTCGCCCGTGTTGGGGTTGGTGACGTCGACGCCCACCAGCGAATAGACCACGAGGAAAACGAGAATCGCGAAGATCAGGTTGACCACAGGGCCCGCGAGTAGAATCACGCAGCGTTTCCAGAAGGGCAGCGACCGGTACTGCTGGGCGCGCTCGCTTTCAAAGAAGGCGTCGAGGTCGTCGATCTGCATGGGCTCGCCTTCGGCGCGCGTGCCTCCGTCGCCCGCGGCCTTGCTCGACAGGGTGCGGTAGACGTTGTAGGTGTCCTTGCGGCCGGGGCCGGCGATGGTCCCCCACTCCGACAGCTCGTCGAGGGCCGCGTAAGCCTCGTCGTCGGAGATCGAAAGGGCGCGAGCGGCGTCTTCCATGAGGACCTCGCCGCGCTCGAGCACCAGGCCGAGCACCTGTTTCAGGTAGGGGCTTTCCTCCCCCGGCTCCATCCCGCAGACGCGGGCGTAGCCGCCCAAGGGCACCGCGGTCACGCCGAAGCGCGTGCCGTGCCACATGAAGCCCACGCGGGGCCCGGGCAGGCCGACCATGAATTCCGACACGCGCACGCCGAAAGCGCGGGCCGAAAGATAATGGCCCCCTTCGTGGATTACCACGAGGAAGCCCAAAACGATGATGCCGTAGAAAATGGCAAGGACTGCGTCCACGGGCGGCTCCTAGAGTGCGTGCGCAGCCGCGAAGGCGCGGGCCTCGTCGCGGGCGGCAGCGTCGACGGCGGAAAGCTGTTCGAGGCTTTCCACCGGGGCGTTTTCGTGCGCGAGCATCGTGTGCTCGACGGTGTCGGCGATGGCCAGATACGGGAGCCTGCCGGCCAAGAAGGCGGCCACAGCCACTTCGTTGGCGGCGTTCATCGCGCAGGGCAGCGTGCCCCCTTCGGCGCCGGCTTGGCGCGCGAGGGCCAAGCAGCGGAAGGTGTCGGTGTCGGCCGGGTAGAACTCGAGCTTGCCGATCTGGGTGAAGTCGAGCGGCTCGACCGGGGCGCTCCAGCGCTCGGGGTAGCTCAGCGCATACTGGATGGGAATGCGCATATCGGTCGTGCCCAGGTGGGCCTTCACGCTGCCGTCGACGAACTCGACCATCGAATGAATCGCGCTCTGGGGCTGCACGACGACCTTGATGCGGTCGTAGGGCATGTTGAAGAGGTGGTGGGCCTCGATGACTTCCAGACCCTTGTTCATCAGCGTCGACGAGTCGATCGTGATCTTGGGGCCCATGTGCCAGGTGGGATGGGCGAGCGCCTGGGCCGGCGTGATGTCGGCGAGCTCGGCACGCGTGCGGCCGCGGAAGGGGCCGCCCGAAGCGGTGACCCACAGGCACTTCACCTCTTCGTGGGCCTCCCCCACCAGGCACTGGTAGATGGCGCCGTGTTCCGAATCGATGGGCAGAAGGGTCTGCGGGGTCGTGCGCGGCATGATCAGGTCGCCGCCTACCACGAGCGATTCCTTGTTGGCCAAAGCGAGCACCTTGCCCGCTTCGATCGTAGCCAGGCTCGCGCGCAGGCCCGCGGCGCCCACCAGGGCGTTCACGACCAGGTCGACTTCGGGCAGATTCACGAGCGCCACGACGTCGTCCATGCCTCGGCCGAACTCTATGCCGTCGACGGGAAGGGTCGGCGCAGGCGCGTCGGGGGCGCCGGCGGCCGCATAGCGCACGCCGAACGCGCGGGCCGCTCCGATCATCTGATCGACGCGGCGGCCGCAGGCAAGCGCCGTGACCGCGAGCTTGTCGGGATGCTGGCGCACGACGTCGAGCGTCTGCGTGCCGATAGAACCCGTGCAACCGAGGACGGCGATGCGTTTGATGTTAGACATAGGGAAGACACCCTCCTGCAAAGAGCAGCACGACGGCTGCCACGGAAGCGAAAAACAGCGAGTCGCAACGGTCGAGCAGACCGCCGTGGCCCGGCATGATCGTGCCCGAATCCTTCACGCCCACGTTGCGCTTGATGCGGCTTTCGGCCAAATCGCCGATGACGCCGGCGCCACCGCAGAGCACGCCGTAGAGCATGGCCTGCGGAACGGTGATGGCGATGCCGGGGATAAGCACGAGCAGGCACCAGAAGCCCGCCGAGGTGATGAGGCCGGCGATGAAGCCCTCCCAGCTCTTCTTCGGGGACGTGCGCGGCGCGAGCTTGTGCTTGCCGATCTTGCTGCCCACGATGTAGGCCATCGCGTCGTTGAACCACACGCTGCAGAAGAGCACGAGCAGAAGGACGCCGCCCCAGGGTTCGGGCAGAGCCTGGCGCAGAAGAATCAGGCTCGACAGGAGCATGCCCGTGTAGGCCGCGCCGAAAAAGCTCACGCTCACGTCGGGGATGCGGGCGCGCATCCAGTAGACGTACCAGATGAACAGGGCCAACAACAGGGCCACGGTGACCAGGGCGATGCCCGTCATCCCCCACAGGTACATGCCCACCGGATAGGCCGCCGCGCCGATGACGCCGATCATTTCG
>Ga0214872_100165_pt1 | contig 27257 bp, 23 predicted proteins | sample Stichaenrichm18X_FD_168614 | JGI IMG/M metagenome (GOLD analysis project Ga0214872, IMG submission 168614) | Xylose enriched microbial communities from anaerobic bioreactor in Madison, Wisconsin, United States - 18X | ecosystem: Engineered > Bioreactor > Anaerobic > Unclassified | place: USA... | reverse complement strand
ACTGCCAGGTCGAGGAATAGGGGGCTGCCGTTCTGATGGCACGTGGCAGCGCGGGAGTGCCGAGATGTGCGGGACCAAGCTCCTGTCCCCCAACCCCAACCCCAACCCCAACCCCAACCCCAACCCGTGAGCCCCTTCGCTGGATTTGTCAAAGAGGGGAAGAGAAGGTCCGCGCGATGCGCCATGGGAGCCGTCGCCCATTCCAGGACCCCACGGGTGGGCTGGGCAAAACATCAAGATTAGAATCATGGCAGCGAAAGCCTCGCGTGAGCACTTTTCTGGGGAAGTTGCTATTGGAAGATAGAGTCGTTTCCGTGTTTGAGCAGGTAGATGAGTCGGCGCCAATTCAAGGCCTTTCCCGATGGCAGAAGGCGCCCCGCGTGAGCACTCACGCGAGCGAGTTGCTGCCAATCCGTCCGAATCTGGAGCCAAGATGGCAACGGAAGCCTCGCGTGAGCACTCACGCGGGCAAATTTCTGCCAATGTACGAACTTTGATGGATCGCCAACTGCGGAAGCGCAGGGCCGATGCCGAAGGGACACCTCCACAGGTGCTCACGCGAGGGACTTTCTGCCAAAGTACGATGTTTGATGCTTGCCCTGCCGTCGTGAGCCGGTAGGGAAAGGAGTGGGCGCAGCCATCTGGATGCCATCTGACTGGGTGGATGCCCAGTGACGCTCCGTGTCACATTGAAACCAGTAGCGACTTCCGCCACAGCTCCGCGCGGTTCCCCCTCTCTGAACCCCTTCCGAGAGGCTTGCATTTGAGGATGAGCCCAGGGTTCCGTTATGTCGTAAGGGCGAGCTCCCTTTTGTGTCAGAGAGAGGTGTGTCCTCGCTCCTTCACCGCACGTCTCGGACGCCCCACGCCTAGTGCACCTTCGTCGGCGGGGTGGAGTACGTGATGGTGATTCTTCCGTCGCCGACCTCCATCACGGTGTAGCCGCAGTTCGCCTGCTTCACGCTCCAGAAGTCCTCGAGTGGGATTCCCCTGATCAGGCCGATGATTGCGCAGTTGATGCCGCCGTGCGCCGTCACGAGCATGGCATCGTAGTTGCGCGAGGCACCCACGATCACGTCGTCGATGAACGACTTCGCCCGCGCGTACACCTGGTCAAAGGTCTCGCCGCCGATGGGTGCCTGGTACCTCTCGGGATGATGCTCGTAGTCGTTGGCGGGGTTGGTGAGGTAGAACCACGGCGTGTGCCGATAGCTGCGCCCCTCCAGCAGGCCGTACGAGTGCTCCAGCAGACGCTCGTCCTTCACTATGGGGACGCTGGGGTCGTCGAGCGCGATCTTCGCCGTCTCGACCGCGCGCACGAGCGGGCTGGAGTAGCACACGTCAAAGTCGATGCCCGAAAGCTGGTCGTGCAGCTCGTGCGCCTGCCTCCGCCCCTCGTCGTTGAGGGGAATGTTGACCTGCCCCTGCATCTTCTTGCGGGCGTTCCAGTAGGTGAACCCATGACGGGCGAGCACGACGGTACAGGGCATCCTGCCTCCCAGCGCGATGTGGTACGAATCAGGGACAATTGTATCTCTCACCTGCGGAAACCTTGGGTCTCCAATGAATATGGAGAGAATGTGGATGCCATGCTGCCACGAGGGCACTTGTTGTCCGGGGTCCCGCATAGCCTAGGCGTCAAGGCAGGCGAGAGGCACGAGGCAACTTGGAGGCAGCCATGTACGAGATGGGAAGGCAGTTCGTCCTTTGCAACGTCGCGGGATTCTCCCACTGGGACGGCCCCGAGGTGCATGACAAGCTGAGGGTGGGGGCACCCCTGGAGCTCGTGGCAGAGCCGGACAACCCGTACGACCCCCATGCGGTCGCCGTGCTGCTCGATGGCACCAAGATCGGCTACGTTCCAAGAACGTGCAACTCCGTGATAGCCCAGCTCCTGTTCTACGGCCACGGGAACGTCTTCTACGCGCTGGTCGCCTCCATCAATCCGGAGGAGGACCTGGAGCATTGCGTGACCATGAGCATTCGGGTGACCGACGCCAGGCAGCTTGGGTAAGGGAGAGAAGCTGCCCGTTCTCCTCGGGGCGGCGTCCCACTGGCTTTGCGGGTGAGCGAAGGTGGGCAACGGAACTGAGGGGCGAGGCGCCCGCAGGCAAAGCCCGTCGAGCGTCCCACCCCTCGAAGGTCAGCAATGGCACTTGGACGGCAGCGCTCAGTCGTGCCGGCGGTTGCGGACGATACGTGCGATGCCCGCGGCCACGACGGTCACCAGGCCAGCCAGGAAGAACGCCTCGGCCATGGGCACCAGGAAGAAGTTCTCGTGCAGCATTCCCGCCGAGTCCACGTACTCAACGGAGCTGGCCTTCACGAAGAGGCAGAACGCACCCATCAGCATGAGCGCGCAGCCAACGGTCACGGTGACCATGTTGCTGTGGGCGCGCCTTCCCTCGCTGCCGTCGCGGATGAGCTTGCGGGCCACCTTGCTGTCGGCCGCCTCCGCGGCGCCTGTCGTCTGGCTGGCCCCCGCCAAGTCCTTGTCGTCCATGTTCGATTCCCCCTTGCCGAGGATGAGTAGGTCGAGGGACACGTGGAAGGTCGTCGCGATGCGGATGAGCGTCTCTATGTCGGGGAGGTTGGTCCCCCTCTCCCAGTTGGAGACCGCCTGCCGCGTGACCATGAGGCGCTGCGCAAGCTGCTCCTGGGTCAGCCCCTCGCGCTTGCGCAGCTGCCGCATCTGATCGCCAAACTCCATGTGCTCCTCCTTCGCCCACACCATCCCCCGGATGGGGGCCGGGGGCAAGAAAGGGTCCCTTGCAGGGCGGTCGTGGCCGTTCATGTCCACGCAAGGGGTGCTTGCACAAGGCTATCACCTGGCAAAACGTGGGGGGAGAGGCCATTTGCGCCAATCCTGGGGGCATGCGCTCCCCGGGCGCGGCGAGACATCCCAAGGCGTAAGGTTAGTGACGGAAGCCTTGAGCTTCCGTTCCCGTTGCTCGCCCGTTCCAGGAGTGGTCACATGATCAGGCTCGTCCTCACGGACATGGACAACACCCTCGTGCCCTTTGGCGACGAGAGGGTCTCGCGGCGCGCGATTGACGCGATCCGCGCCTGCCAGGAGGAGGGCATCGACTTTGGCCCCGCCAGCGGACGCGACCGCGGGGAGGTGGCGAGCTTCTTCGGCAACGACGCGAGCTGCTACAACACCGGCGTCATGGTCAACGGGCAGAAGGTGTACTTCCTGGGGGAGGTCGTGTACGAGAAGACCCTGCCCACCGAGTCGCTCCGCAAGGTGGAGTCGCTCGTTGCCCCGCTCCCCGGATGTGCGTTCATCACGTATCGCGACAACAACTTTGGGGACTGGGTCGGTGTCACGCGCGAGGAGCTGGGCACCATGTACGACCGCGCGTTCATGTGCGGCGGCAGGCGGCACGAGCGCGGCGGGATGCCCGACTACCCCGTGGTCAAGGCCGGGATCATCGTCCGGGGCCCCGAGGGGCGGGCGCTCGACCTGTCTGCGCGGCTGACGGAGGCGTGCGCGGACCTCACCTTCCTGCACACCGTGGAGCAGTGGCTCGACGTGAGCCCCCGGGGATGGGGCAAGGCCAACGGCGTGGGCATCCTCTCAAACGTGCTGGGGCTGGAGCCCGACGAGGTCTGCGTCTTTGGTGACGCGGACAACGACCTGGACATGCTCCGGGCGGTCCCCAACTCGTGCGCCGTCGCCAATGCCAACCCCGCTGCCTCGCGTGCGGCGCGCTGGCACGTGGGTGCCTCCGCGGACTTTGGGGTGGCACGCGCCCTCGAGCAGATTGCCGAGGCGGCCCGTCTCTCGCACGTGACCGGGCGAGAGGTGCTTCCCGCCTTCATGCGGGAGGGGGAGTAGCGCCGCCCAACAAGGGTGCGCCCGCATCCGTCGCGGTGGATGCGGGCGCCCTGGGATGCGGAATCTCTCGCCTTGCTACGAGAGGAGCATGCGGTCGTTGGCGAGCTCGCCGCCCGAGACCTCCTCGAACTTCTTGAGCAGGTCGGCGACCGTGAGGCCGGACTTCTCGTCCCCGCGCACGTCGTAGATCACGTTGCCCTCGTGCATCATGATCAGGCGGTTGCCCAGGCGGATGGCGTCGTGCATGTTGTGCGTGACCATCAGCGTGGTGAGGTGGTTCTCGGCCACCAGCTTCTGGGTGAGCGAGAGGACCTTGCTGGCGGTCTTGGGGTCGAGTGCCGCCGTGTGCTCGTCGAGCAGGAGCAGCTTGGGCTTCTTCAGCACCGCCATGAGCAGGGTGAGCGCCTGGCGCTGGCCGCCCGAGAGCAGGCCCACCTTGGAGGTCATGCGGTCCTCGAGCCCCAGGTCAAGCTCCCTCAGGCGCTCGTGGTAGCCGTCGCGCTCCTCCTTGCTGATGCCCCACGAGAGCCCGCGGTGCTGCCCGCGGCGGGCGGCGAGGGCGAGGTTCTCGTCGATCTGCATGTCGGCGGCGGTACCGCGCATGGGGTCCTGGAACACGCGGCCCAGGTCGGCGGCGCGCCGGTGCTCGGGGAGGCGCGAGACGTCGCGACCGTCCAGCACGATGGTGCCGCCGTCCAGCGGGAACACGCCGGCGATGCTGTTGAGCAGGGTGGACTTGCCGGCGCCGTTGCCGCCGATGATGGTGACGAAGTCGCCGGCGTCGAGGTCGAGGTTAACGCCCGTGAGCGCGGGCTTCTCGTTGACCGTACCTCGGTTGAAGGTCTTGGTGACTCCCTTGAGCGACAGCATCAGCGCTCGCCTCCCTTCGAGTACGCGCGGCGCGCCTGGCTGCGCTCCACTACGACGGGGATGACCAGGGCCAGGGCCACGATGATGGCCGAGAGGAGCTTCATGTCGTTTGCGTCCATGCCCATCTGGAGGACGACGGCGCGGATGATGAAGTAGATCACGGAGCCCACCACGGCGGAGGTCAGGCGGCTGCCGAACGCCTGGAGCTTGCCCGGGGTGAGGCGGCCGAGCACCTCTCCTATGACGATGGCGGCGAGGCCGATCACGATGGCGCCGGTGCCCATGTTGATGTCGGCGTACTTCTGGCTCTGGCACACCAGGGCGCCGGACAGGCCCACCAGGCCGTTGGAGAGGCTGAGCGCGATGAGCTTGGTCACGCGCACGTCGATGCCCAGCGCGCGGCACATGTCCTCGTTCTGGCCGGTGGCGCGCAGGGCGGAGCCGATCTCGGTGCCAAAGAACCAGTAGAGGAGGAGGATGCAGAGAACGGCGATGACCAGCCCGATGAGCAGGGACGCCATGCTCTGCGAGATGCCAAGCGCCTTGGAGACGCGCGTGAACACGGTGTCCACGCCCAGCAGCGGCGTGTTGGACTTGCCCATGACGCGCAGGTTGATGGACCAGAGCGAGATCTGCGTGAGGATTCCCGCGAGGATGGCGGGGATGTCGAAGAGCGTGTGGAGAAGCCCGGTCACGGCGCCGGCGACGATTCCGGCGAGGGTTCCCAGCAGAATCGCGACCAGCGGGTCGAGCCCCAGGTTGACCGACGCCACCGCGGCGACGCAGCCGCCCAGGGCAAAGCTCCCGTCCACCGTCAGGTCGGCAATGTCCAGCATCCGGAAGGTGATGAACACGCCGAGCACCATGATGCCCCAGAGGATTCCCTGCGACACCGCCCCAGCGAGTGCCAATGCCATACGTTCCCCCAAACCCGATGATGTGCCCGGGACGCGTTGCCCCGGGCACATCTGACGTCGCCGCACGTGGCGGCCCTACCTTGCTCCGTTTGACCCGAAGGGTCGCACGTCTCCTATGCCGAGGCGCTGTCCGCGGAGTCCGCTCCGTTGCTCGAGGTTGCGGAGTCGCCCAGCACGGTGAGGTCCACGCCAACCGCCTCGGCGGTCTTCTGGTTGGTCGACAGCGTGCACTCCTTGGCGCTCAGGTGCTCGATGGGCATGTCCGCGGGCTGCGACTCGCCCTTCAGGATCTTGACCGCCATCTGGCCGGCCTTGTAGCCCAGCTTCTCGTAGTCGATGCCGTAGGTGGCCAGGCCGCCGTTGTCGACCATGCCCTTCTCCCCGCAGATGACGGGGAGCTTGTTCTCGTTCGCGACCATCGAGACCGTGGACATGCCCGCCGCGATGGTGTTGTCGGTGGGGGCGTAGCAGGCGTCGACCTTTCCTACCATGGACTCCACGACCTGCTGGATCTCGTTGGAGCTCGAGACCGAGTAGCGGGTTGCCGTGAGGTTGCGCTTCTTGGCGGCCTCCTCGGCCATCTTCACCTGGACGTCCGAGTTGCTCTCTGCGGTGCAGTACAGGATGCCGACGGTCTTGGCGTCGGGGAGCAGCTTCACCAGCAGGCTGAACTGGTCGTCGACCGGCGTCAGGTCCGAGGTGCCGGTGACGTTGTTGCCGGGCTTGTCGTTGCTGTCCACCAGGCCGGACGCGGCGAAGTCGGTGATCGCCGTCCCCACGATGGGGATGTCGGTCGTGGCGCCCGCGACGGCCTGCGCGGCGGGGGTCGCGATGGCAAGGATCAGGTCGTCTCCGTCGTTCACCAGCTTGGTGGCGATGGTCTGGCAGGCGGACTGGTCGTTCTGTGCGTTCTGCTGGTCGATGTCGTATTTGATGCCCGAGTCGTCGAGGGCGCTCACAAAGCCCTTGTTGGCGGCGTCGAGCGCGTCGTGCTCGGTGAGCTGCAGCACGCCGATCTTGTAGGTCTTGGAGCCGGCGGAGCTGTCCGAGCCGCTCCCGCCGCCGCTGCATCCGGCCAGCGTAAAGGCCGCCAGACCCCCAAACAGTGCAATGGCATCGCGACGTGTGACGTTCTTGGTCATGCTGACAGCCTCCTCCTTGTGCAGTGCCATGCCCGTGCATGGCGGTTGCGCTTATCAGCACATCCTAAGTTTGATGTTGGGGACGTATGGTTTGGGGAGAAAAACGATTACAAGCTCGTAACCGCACGCGCTGGCAGCGAGCCGTCCGAGGTGCATGGAATCCCATCCCGCGTCGGGTATCCTCTATCAATGTTGGGGCATTGTCTCGCCGGCGGGCGAGGCGGCGCGAGGGGAGAGCTGCGTGGAACAGGGGAGAGGCCACACCGTGAAGGGCCGCGGGGAAAGCGACGGCGGGAGCCAGGGAACCCTCTCGGAGCTCAGGGGCTCCGACCGCGTCCGGGCGTCCGCCTTCCTCCTCCTCGTGGCGCTCGTCCTGGGCGTCGTGGTTGGCTTCCTGACCTTTGCCGTGCTAAGGCTGGGCGACCTGGCGCAGTCCACGGTGTGGGAGGGGCTGAGGGGTACCCTCCCCGAGGGCGTGCGCGCTGCCTACCCCCTTGTCGTCTGCACGGTTGGCGGCATCCTGGTGGAGGCATGGACCCGCAGGTGCGGCTACACGCTCGATACCCTCTCGGTGGTCGTCGCCCACTGCCGCGAGAACGGCGGCTACTCCGTGAGGAGCTGGGGCCGCTCCCTGGTCCTCTTCCTGCTTCCCATCGCGTTTGGCGGGGCGGTGGGTCCCGAGGCGGGCATCTCGGGCTTCGCCGCCGCGGGCTTCACCGCCTCGATGGCCGCCCTGAGGCGCTCTGGCGGGGCCGTCGCCGACGACCCGTCCAAGCCCGTGAGGAGCGGCGTCCCCGCGCTCAGCCCCGAGTGGGTCGGGCGAGAGGCGCGGCTCATGCACAAGCGCCACAAGGCGGTCGTGTGGGCGGTCGCCGGCATCGGCTTCGTCCTGGGCGCCGTCGCGCTGGCGAGACTTGCGGGGCCCGCCGGGGCGCTTCCCCGCTTCCCGGCGATCGACTACCTGCACTCCTCGGTCTTGGCGGCGCTTCTCGCCCTGGTCCTGGGGTGGGGCCTGAGCGTCGCCGGTGCCGTCGCCGGGAGGGCCGCGAAGAGCGCTGCCGACCGGATGTCCCAGGCAGGCGTGCCGCGCGCGGTCATCTGCGGCGTGGTGCTGGGCGCGGTTGCCGTGCTTCTCCCCAACGTCCTCTTCTCGGGCGAGTCCGCCACGGGCGACCTGGTGGGCGGCTGGCAGGGGGTGGGCGTCGCGGTGCTGTTTGCGACCGCCCTCGCCAAGGTCTGCCTCACCAAGCTGTGCGTGGCGTGCGACTGGGTGGGCGGCGAGTTCTTCCCGCTCATCTTCTGCGGCGTAAGCATGGGCTACGTGGCGGCGGCGCTTCTCGGCGTTGACCCGCTCCTGCCCGTTGCCGTCGCGGCAGGCGCAGTCGTGAGCGCCAGCACCAGAAAGCCGCTGCTCACGGTATGCGTCCTCGCCCTGTGCTTCCCGCTCCAGAGCCTGCCCGCCGTCGCCGTCGCCGCGTTTGTGGCGGCGAAGCTCCCGCTGGGCGTCTCGTCCGGGAAGACCTCGGAGGACCAGGGGGAGTAAGGGGAACGTTGGGCTGCGGGCTCTCGCGCCCGGGCTGCAGTGCGGACCGTCCCCAGGAGGGAAAGAGCCCTGAGAAGGGGTGCGCCGGCGGCCTGGCGCGTGCGGAGGGGCCGGTGGTCCTGGACGGTCGGCGGTTCGCTGGACTCCCATCTCCAGCGGAGTCCTCCTGACCTGGCGGCGAACCCCCGCGTGGGCACCTCCACGGCCGGCTGGCTGGCGAACCCTGGGCTTCCGCGGCATTCGTGTGGATAGCGGGCTCTCGGAAAAATGAGCGACCTCGGCCCTGGCAACAGATGCCTTGCGTGTCTGCTTGCGATGGATGGGGGCCAAGAGTCAAAGAACGGAGGGGGTGCTGTCGCCGAGGGGACGGGGCGTGCCAGCCCCCCCGCGAGTAGGCCGACTGCGCTGGGTGGGCCCAAGGGTCAAAGAACGGAAGTGGGCCGACGCCGCCGAGGGAGTTGGCCTACCTCCGCCCGAGAGGGCCCACCGCGACCGACCCCGAGGCGCGGCCAGCCCCATGGGATCCGGGCCCGTAAGGATTGACGCGTTTAGGGCCCCCGTAAACGCGTGTGATCTTACGGGACTCGGAGTTTCGTAAGGATTGACGCGTTTAGCGCCTCCCTAAACGCGTCAACCTTTGCGGAACGGCCTCTGCGCGGATGTTTTGCCGCCGAGGTTCGAGGTTTGATGGGACGGCGGTCGTGGGTCGTGGGAGGGAGACCTCCGATGGCGGCCGGAGCCCGATGTGAGCGCTTCCCCACGGAAGGGTTCCTGGCACTGGCCGTGCATCCCTGGCGTTTCCCCAGGTGGGAGAACTCGGGACCCACCCGTCTCCTCTCGCTCGTGGCGGCAAGCTCCCGCCGTGAGCACCCACATCCGGAGTTCGCTGCCAGGAGATTATCCTCTCGGGGTTCGAATGGCAGAGGGGGCCCGAAGTGAGTGCTCACAGCGGGAGCTCACTGCCATGGTTGGCCTACTGGTGTACCTCAAACTGGGAGAACGGCCGGCCTCTCTCGCCTCCATGGCAGCCAAACCCCGCGGTGAGTGCTCATTTCAGGAGCTTGCCGCCAGCATGCCCACCTCGGAGGAGGCCCGGCCCGCAACGCCGCCCCTTCCCCGGTTGGAGGGAGCTCGATGAAGGGCGTGCGGCGACCCGGCGTACGCGGGGCGGCAACTTGTCCGGACGGTAGGCAACCAGCTTCATTCCGAGCCCACCGATTTGCCTTCATGACCGTTGCTGCTTGGGGTCGGATGTGTAGGTGACGCAGCACCGGAAAGCGCCCGTGCGCGTACGCTCGGGTCGGGCTTAACGCGGGATGGAGCGCCCGACCGCCGTGGGGTGGGCCGACAGCGCGCGCCCCGTGCGTGCGAATTCTAGCCCGTGGCATCCCCTCGCGCCTTGGCCGGTCCCTCGTCCTCCCGCCCTTTGATATCCTGCGAATGTGTGGAGGGGGAGCGCGAATCCCCCGTCCTGGGCAGCGTCGGGGGGAGGAAGCTATGGCAAGGCTCGATGGTGTTGGCGTCGCGTTCTGCGGTGGTGGGTTCCGCTCGTTTGCCGAGGTCGCAGCCATAGAGGACATGGAGTGCAATGACGTGCGCATTGCCGCGGCGGCGGGGACCTCCATGGGCTCGATGGTCGCGGTGCTCACGGCGGCGGGACTCCCCTCGTCCCGCATCGAGGAGCTCCTGGTGAAGATGGACCGTCGCGTGGTCGAGGGCGGCTTCCTCAAGAACATGCAGTTCAAGGTCCTCAACATGGTCAAGAGCAACGGCTTCCTGGACTCGGGGGTGATGGAGGGCTACGCCCGCGACATCCTGGGCGAGGCGGGGGCGCTCCACATGGACGACCTCAAGATGCCCGTGGCCATCCCGGCGGTGGACATCACCACGGGGCAGCTGTGCGTGTTCACCAACGATCCCGACCTGTTTGGCGACCCCAACGGCTCGTGGGCGTGCCTCACCGGCAACCTCGACCTGGCCAAGTGCGTCACCTGCTCCGCCTCGTACCCCCTCGCCGTCACGCCCACCCAGTACCTGGGCCGCACCTTCATGGACGGCGGCTGCCGCATGAACCTGCCCACGCCGCTCTTCGACCGAGGCTCGGTGGACGCCGTGGTGGGCGTGGGCCTCATCCGCTCCATGAGCCCGCTCGAGTCTCCCGCCCCCATCGACATCGCCCGTCGGACCATGGCGTGCGGGGCAAACCAGCTCGACCGCCTGTACTCCCAGGCGGCAGACGTCTACGTCAACCTCCCCGTCTCGGGGGACGACGCCTTCCAGGCGGGTACGGGGCGCCAGGTGATAGACGAGGCGCGCGCCATGCTCGCGGCGCATCCCGTCGACTGGGTGGCGGCCAGGCCCTCCGGGTTCACGGCCCTCAGGAGGGCGGCTCTCGACGCCCTGGCGAAGGTCATGCGCCCCCAGGGGTCCGAGTGGCAGGAGGGCCAGGCGCCCCGCCCGTAGCGCCGGCGCAACCGGGCGGCGGGGGAGAGGACCCACGCACGTCTCCGATGCCTCACCGTCCCGAAACAATCCCCGCCTACGCTGGTGCGAGACCGGGGAGGTGCCATGAGGAGCTTTGGCCTGATGGATGTCCTGGGACCCATCATGGTGGGGCCGTCGTCGTCGCACACGGCGGGCGCGCTCCGCATCGCGCAGATGGTGAGGGAGCTTTTGGACGCGCCTCCCGCCGAGGTCCGGTTTACGCTGTACGGGTCGTTCGCGCGCACGTACCGCGGCCATGGCACCGACCGCGCGCTTGCCGCGGGGATGCTGGGGCTCCACACGGACGACCTGCGCATCCGCGACTCCCTGCAGTTTGCGCGGGACCGCGGGCTCGCGGTGTCGTTCGAGGCTGACCCCACGTCGAGGGTCTCCCACCCCAACACGGTCGACGTGTGGGTGCGCGACGGCAACGGCGACGAGCTCACGGCCCGCGGCGAGTCCATCGGCGGCGGGGCCGCGCGGCTGACGATGATCGACGGTCTGTCGGTGCAGATCACGGGGGAGTACAACGCCCTCATCCTCTACGAGCGAGACGTGCCGGGCGTGCTCGGGCACATCGCCGGCACGCTGGGGGAGGGCGGGGTCAACATAGGCTCCGTGTGGATGTACCGCTCGCGTCGCGGGGGCGAGGCGTTCAACGTCCTGGAGGTCGACGGCCCCGTGTCGCGGGAGGTGCGCGAGGCGATCCTCGCGAGCCCGGACATCAGCCGCATGCGCTTCGTCCCCGCCGACGGGCTGGGGCGCGCCCCCGACGCCGAGGGGCTGGGGGAGCCGTCGATGGGGCCCGGCGAGGCGGAGCGGCTGCTCCCGACGGTCGACTTCGAGGACGCGTCGCAGCTCCTCTCCCATGCCGAGGCTCACGGGCTCACCCTGGGGCAGGCGTTCATGGCGCGCGAGGAGGTGTGCGAGGCCATGCACGGCCGGCCCGTTGCGGCGGCGGAGCGCTACCTGGACCGGGTGCTGGACGTGATGCGCGAGTCTGCGTACGGCCCCCTGGGGGGAGGGGTGCGCACCATGGGCGGCCTCATCGGGGGAGAGTCCCGGGCGCTTTCGGGGCTTGCCAGCGGGGGAGACGCGCTTGCCGGCGGGGTCGACGCCCGCGCGGCGACGCTCGCGATGGCGGTGCTCGAGACCAACGCCTCGATGGGCCGCATCGTCGCCGCCCCGACGGCGGGGTCGTCGGGCGTGGTGCCCGGCGTCCTCCTCGCCATCGACGAGGCGGTTCGTCCAGGGCGAGAGGAGATGCGCGACGCCCTTGCCTGCGCCGCAGCCGTGGGGTTCGTGGTCAGCCGCAACGCCACGGTCGCGGGGGCCGAGGGCGGCTGCCAGGCGGAGGTGGGCACGGCGAGCGCCATGGCGGCGGCCGCGGCGGCGCGCCTCATGGGGGCCGGCCCGCGCGCCTGCCTGGACGCGGCGGCGATCGCCCTGGGCAACCTCCTCGGCCTGGCCTGCGACCCGGTGCGGGGCCTCGTGGAGGAGCCGTGCCAGAAGCGTAACGCCGCTGCGGCCGCGAACGCCCTGGCCTGCGCCCGCATGGCGCTCGCGGGCGTGAGGTCGGTCGCGCCCTTCGACGAGGTGGTCCAGGCCGCCAGGCGCGTGGGGGCCTCGCTTCCCATGGAGCTGCGCGAGACGGCGCTGGGCGGGATCGCCGCCTGCCCCAGCTGCCGCGGGTGCGCCCAGGGCTAGGTGGTGGCGCTGCTCTCCTCCCCAAAGATGAACTCGGCGAAGCTGCGCGACGCCACGGGGAGCGTGTCCCACGCCGACCACGCCAGCGCGATGTTCCTGCTGGGGCGCTCCGCGATGGGCCGCACCTCCACCCCCGTGGCGTAGCCCTCGAGCATGGTCGTGTACAGGATCGAGACCCCCAGGCCCTCGCGCACCATGGCGAGGATGGAGTAGTCGTCGGTCACCTCGTAGCGGATGCGCGGCACCAGCGAGAGCCTGCGGAACGACGAGAGGGCCACGCTCACCTGGCCCTCGTCCAGCAGGATGATCGGCTCCCTCGCCAGCTGGGCCAGGGTCACCTCGTCCTGGGAGGCGAGGGGGTGGCCCTGGGGCAGGACCGCCATCATGGTGTCGGTCGCCACGGTGCGGCAGGGCAGCCCCTCCGAGTAGTCGCCGTTCAGGAAGCCGATGTCCACCCTCCCCTCCGCGACCCACTCGGCTATGCTCGTGTACTCGCCCTGGCGGAGCACGAAGCGCACGTCGGGATGCAGCCCTTCGAACCGGTGCATGAGCGGCGGCAGGATCCTGCGACTCACGCTCGAGAAGGTGCCAACGCGGATGGTGGCCCCCATCAGGCCGGCGACCTCCTGCCTGCGACGGTCGAGCTCCTCCTCCGCCTGCGCCACCGCGCGGATGTTGGGCATGAACGTCTCGCCGTCCCTAGTGAGCGAGAGGGACCCCCGCCTGCGGTCGAGCAGGGTCACCCCCAGCTCCGACTCCAGCGAGTGCATCGTCTGGCTCACGGCGCTCTGCGTGTATCCCAGCTCGCGCGCCGCCTGGGTGAAGCTGCCCGCCTCAACCACCGTGCAGAAGACCTGACAGCGCGACGTCCTCATGTGGGCCCTCCCTCACGTGCATGCATTAGGGGTGCTAATCGAACCATAAAATACATTCGTTTAACTAATCGCTTCCGCGATGCTTTTAAAGAAGTCACAGGGTGTTTACGGCGTGGGGAGCAGACGTGGGACAGGCGAGTATTGCAACAGCCATGGCAGGGTCAAAGGGGTCGTCCCGCCGGGGTGCGGGGGAGTGGGCGGCACCGTTTCGCGAGGGTCTCGCCGACGGACTCCCCATCGCCCTGGGGTACCTCGCCGTGTCGTTCTCGCTCGGCATCGCCGCGAAGATGGCGGGCCTGAGCCTTGGGCAGGGCGTGCTCGTGAGCTTCCTCTGCAACGCGTCGGCGGGCGAGTACGCCGGGTTCACGCTGGTGGCGGCCCATGCGGGATACCTCGAGCTCGCCGCGATGATGCTCGTGGCAAACGCCCGCTACCTGCTCATGGGATGCGTCCTTTCGCAGCGGTTCGCAAGCGACACGCCACTCTGGAGGCGCGCGCTCATCGCCTTCGACAACACCGACGAGATCTTCGCCGTCAACATCGCCCAGAGGGGAGACGTGCGGCCCGCCCGCGCCCTGGGGACCATGGTCCTGCCCCTTATTGGATGGGCGGGCGGCGCGGCCCTGGGCTTGGTCGTCGGCAGCGTCCTCCCCAGCCTGGTCGTGCAGGCTCTGAGCGTCTCGCTCTTTGGCATGTTCCTCGCGGTCATCATCCCGCCGGCTCGGGAGAACCACGCGGTGGCCGGGGTCGTCGCCGTGAGCTTTGCCGCCAGCCTGGCCGCCTCCGTGGCACCGCTGGTCTCTGGCCTCTCGGAGGGCGTCCGCACCATCCTGCTGACGGTGGGGATCGCGGCCGCCGCCGCCGTGCTGTTCCCGGTGCCCGACGAGGAGGGCGAGACGCGCAACGACGTCGCCCCCGACTCCGACGGTGGGCGGCAGGGAGCGTTCGAGCCCGTCGCCCTGTCCTCCGCTACCACCGCGGTGGAGGCATAGCATGGGCGCGACCGGCTGGGTCTACGTCGCGATCATGGCGGGCGTGACGTTTGCCACCAGGGCGCTCCCCGCCACGCTCATCAGGCGGAGGATCACGAGCCCCTTCCTCCGCTCGTTCCTCTACTACGTCCCCTACGTGACCCTCGCGGTCATGACGTTCCCGGCGATCCTGGGCGCCACCGGGGTGCCGGTCGCCGGTGCGGTGGCGCTCGCCGTGGGCATCGTCCTCTCGTGGATGGGCGCCGGCCTGTTCGCCGTGTCGGGCGCCTGCTGCGCCTCGGTCCTCGCGGTCACGCTCCTGGCGCAGGCGCTCTAGGCCCTCGCCCCCTCTGCGGCATCGCTCGCTGGCAAAGCCTGACGTTGCGGGCGACCGCGCCCTTGGGCGAGGCACGCTTACTGCCATGGGGATTGGCGTGGGGGTGGTCCGTCGCACCTCTCCTCAAGGAACCTCGATATACAATAAAACCCACTGCGATTCTCCGCCGTGGGTCGGATGCGCCTCACCCGCTCCGAGCGGCGGTCTCCGTGGTGTCGCCCGCGTGACGCCACGGTGGAAGGGCCCCGCATTGGGCGGGGGAGAGGGGATGTGCCATGAGGTTCTCGAAGAGGCTCGACCTGTTTGGAGACGAGGTGTTCGCCGCCCTCAACGTCAGGCGCCGCGAGCTTGAGGCGAGGGGCCGCGAGGTCTTTGACCTGTCCGTGGGCACGCCCGACTTTGCCCCCGACCAGCGGCTCATCGACGCGATGGTGAAGAGCGCAAGCAACCCCGAGAACTGGAAGTACTCCCTGCACGACCGCGACGAGCTGGACCAGGCGGTCTGCGACTACTACCACAGGCGCTACGGCGTCGACGGCATCACGCCGGACATGGTCATGAGCTGCCACGGCACGCAGGAGGGCATGGGCTTTGTGTGCCAGGCGCTTGTTGACCCGGGCGACACGGTGCTGGTCCCCGACCCGTGCTACCCGCTGTTCCGCACGGCGAGCCTGCTTGCGGGTGCCAAGCTGGCGTTCTACCCGCTCAGCGCCGAGCACGACTTCCTGCCCTACGTGGAGGGGATTCCCGACGACGTGGCCGACGCCGCGCGCTACATGGTGGTCTCGCTTCCCGCCAACCCCGTGGGCTCCGTGGGAACCCCCGAGGTCTATCGTCAGATCATCGACTTCGCCAAGGCCCACGACATCGTGATCATCCACGACAACGCCTACTCTGACATCGTGTTTGACACCAAGGAGCCGGGGGGCTCGTTCCTCGCGTACGAGGGTGCCCGCGAGGTGGGCGTTGAGTTCCTCTCGCTCTCCAAGTCCTTCGACGTCACCGGCGTCAGGCTGAGCTTCCTGATCGGACGTCCCGACATCGTCGCCGCGGCAAAGAAGCTGCACGGCCAGCTGGACTACGGCATGTTCTTCCCCGAGCAGGACGTGGCCATTGCCGCGCTCACGGGCCCGCTCGACGGCGTCGAGCGTCAGCGCATGCTCTACCAGGAGCGTCGCGACGCACTGTGCGACGCGCTCGAGGGCATCGGCTGGGAGCGTCCCAATGCGCACGGCTCCATGTTCGTGTGGGCACGCATCCCGGGCGGGCGCATGGACTCGGTCGACTTCACGCTCGAGCTCATGGAGAAGTCCGGCGTCATCGTCACCCCTGGCGCCAGCTTTGGCCCCGCGGGCGAGGGCTTTGTGCGCATGGCCCTGGTGATGCCGCCCGAGCGGCTGCGCCTTGCGGTCTCCAAGATCCACGAGGCAGGCTTCTAGGAGATCTGCGCGATATTCGCGGTCGCATCGACGCCGCCCATCGATCCCCCGGAGACGTGCGTTGGAGCGTCATCGGCGGTTTCGCGTGGCATCGGGGGGAACACCTTGGGTCGCGGCCCGCTCGGGGCGGATGTCGTGGGAGGTCCCCTTTGAGCTCCCGTGTCCCCGTTCGCGTCCCGCCACGAGTCGCCCAAGCAAGAACATCAGTGAAGCCGGGGCCACGGGCCAGATGTTCGTGGCCCCGGCTTCGTCTTGCGCAGATTCTCTCCCGGTGGTGGATAGTCCGGATGCGGTTGCCTTGCCTGCGCCAGGGAGCCGGGGGCCACCGTTCGATTGCGGAGATGGGCTGCCGTACGCGCCCCGCCTCCCATACTGCTGTCTCCCCTTATGGGTTCTTCTCTGGGGGGCTCACCAGCCGGTCAGACCGTGAGCCCCCGGCGCTGACATGGGGTGCGCCCTCAATGGTCTAAGAAGGGGAGGGACGGTTCTCCGTCGGTGGGTCTCCCGTTAATCGCGCGCTTACTCGTCCCTGATTTCCCTCGAGTCTCGCGTGCCTTGAATCAAGGGTCGAACCATGGCAGTGGGAGACGGATATGAGTGGGTCAGCTGGTGAGTTCTCGTCGGGGGTCGTGGTTACCTCCAGCGTTTCAGCAGGTAGAGGGGCCGAGGGGACATCGCCCGCCCTGGAGCGTGGCAGCGACCTCCCGAAATGAGCACTCACGTCGGGAGCTTGCGGTAGTGCGCACAGAAGTGGTGTAAGAAACGGCGAGGGGCATCGCCTAGAATCCGTCGTTGCTTAGGGTTTTGGACAGGAAGGAAGGACGATGCCCCAGGACGAGAGTGTACTCCGGTTGACGCCGGAGGAGGCCGCGGCGGCCATGGCCGCCTGGAACGAGTGCGGCGACGCGAGGGAGTTCGCGTGCCGCGTCCTCGCCGCCGTGATGAACGCGATGATGGACCGCGAGGCCCAGGAGGCGTGCGGCGCCGGGCGCAACGAGCGCTCCGCCGGGAGGACCAACAGCAGGAACGGCTACAGGGCGAGGTCCCTCAAGACCGCCGTGGGCGACGTCGAGCTCGACATCCCCAAGCTCAGGGAGGGCACCTACTACCCCGAGGGCATGCTCGACAGGTGGTCGCGGGTCGACGTGTCCGTGGCCGCGATAGCGCAGGAGATGTACGTCTGCGGGGTCTCGACGCGCAAGGTGGAGAGGGTCGCCGAGAGGCTCGGGATATCGTCCCTGTCGAGCTCGGAGGTGTCGAGGCTGTGCGACTCCCTCGACGGGGAGGTGGAGGAGATGAGGACGCGCGACCTGTCCGGCACCCCCTGCTGCTACCTGTGGCTCGACGCCACCTACATGAGCTGCCGCGACGGCTCGTCGGTCTCGTCCCGCGGCATGGTCACGGCGATAGGGCTCGGTGCGGACGGCCGCAAGCACCTCCTCGGCGCCGACGCGGTGGACACCGAGAGCGAGGAGTCGTGGTGCTCCTTCCTGGCAGGCCTCAGGGCGCGCGGGCTGTCCGGAGTGAGGCTCGTGGTCTCCGACGACCACGCGGGACTTGTGGCCGCCGTCGCCAGGCAGCTCCAGGGCTGCGCCTGGCAGAGGTGCCTGACCCACCTGCAGCGCGACCTGCGCTCCGCGATGGCCGGCAGGCCCGAGGAGTCCAAGAGGGCGGTCTGCGAGCTCGTGCACGCGGCGGCCTACCAGGCCGACCCCAGCCTGGGCAGGTACGTGTGGGAGGCGGCCGAGCCGTGGGTCCGCGCCGCCAGCGCCAGGGCCGGCGACGTCTTCTCGGCCGCCGAGGACGGCGCCCTCGCCTTCTACGCCTTCCCGCGGGAGCACTGGTGCAAGCTGCGCACCAACAACGTGCAGGAGCGGGCCAACAGGGAGATCAAGCGGCGCTACCGCGTCGTGCAGACCTTCCCCTCGGTGCACTCGATGGTGCGCCTCACCTGCTCCGCCGTGATGGAGGAGGAGGGGCGCTGGGCCACGCAGAGGACCTTCTCGGAGGAGTCGGCCGCGCTCGGGTTCGCCGAGCCGGCCCCGGCGGAGCCGATGGCCGACGGCAGGCGGCGGGCGCTCGAGCGGAGGGCCGAGCAGATCGTCTCCGAGATAGTCGAGAGGCACGGCCTCAAGAGGGAGTAGCATCGGGTCGGTCGCAGGCGTCGCCCGTCACCTCTTACACCACGGTTATGCGCGTGATCTTTTGGTTCGGTCTCGCGTGCTTTGTCGCCCTTCTTTTCCCTGTCACGAAGCGCTATGTGCAGGTTAAGGAGACCCCACAGGCAGCTCTGCCAATCTTCTGCATCTACGCGGCACCGGCTAGCCTGTGCGTCGCCGGCTACGTGCAGTCAGGCCAGCCGAGGTCTTTGCTGCTGGCATATGTCCTTCTTGCTATTGCAAGCTGCATCTATGTGGTCGTACTCCTCAGGCTGCCAAGGCTTCTGAGGCTTCCTTTCTATCCGAGCTATGCCTCGTTCACCTTTCCCTTTGTCATCAGCGCTATCGCGACGAAGCAGGTGGGCGCGGTGTTAGCGAAGGCGGGCATGTCGATTGCTTGGCTGGGAGTGGTGGCGACCGTCGAGACGGCGCTTGCGGCTGCACTCTGCCTTTATGTGGCGCTGCGCTTCTGTGGTGCGCTTTTTGTGGGGCTTAGCGGTGAGCGCGAGGAGTGACTGGCGGATTGAGCGGCTGGGCGCAAGGTAAATTTTCTTTGTATATTTTGCCGCTTACCAGCTGGTCTTGACCGTTTGCGTTAAATGGTGCAAGTTTTGGCAAACTTCTTGACTCAGCTCGCGAGCGTGCTTTAATAGAGAAGACCAAACAAAAAGTTTGGTAAGCAGACATAAAGTCTACATGCAATCGTGTGTTGCAGGACGCAAGGAGGATCCATGAAGAAACTTGACTATGACAGGATCAAAGAAGCCGCGAAAGCCTATGAGCCAGACATCACTGCCTTCTTGCGTGCCATGATCTCCCATCCGAGCGAGAGCTGCCATGAGAAGGAGGTCGTCGCCTGCATCAAGGCCGAGATGGAAAAGCTCGACTTTGACAAGGTGGAAGTGGATGGCCTCGGTAACGTTATCGGCTGGATGGGCAGCGGCGACAAGATTATCGCCATTGACGGCCATATTGACACTGTCGGCATCGGCAACCGTGACAACTGGACTGATGACCCCTACACCGGCTATGAGACCGATGACATCATCTACGGCCGTGGCGGCTCGGACCAAGAAGGCGGCCTCGCCTCGGCAGTTTATGGGGCTAAGATCATGAAGGACCTCAACCTTGTTCCCGAGGGCTATCGCATCATGGTCGTCGGCTCCGTCCAAGAAGAAGACTGTGACGGCATGTGCTGGCAGTACATCTATAACAAGGACGGCTATAAGCCCGAGTTCGTCATCTCCACCGAGCCGACGGACGGCGGCATCTATCGCGGGCACCGTGGCCGCATGGAAATCCGCGTCGATGTCAAGGGCATCTCCTGCCATGGTTCCGCGCCCGAGCGCGGCGACAACGCCATTTACAAGATGGCCGACATCCTCCAAGACGTCCGCGCCCTCAACAACAACGGCTGCACCGAGAGCACGCAGATCCGCGGTCTCGTTAAGATGCTCGACCCGAAGTACAACCCTGATCATTACGAGGATGCCCGCTTCTTGGGGCGTGGCACCTGCACGGTGAGCCAGATCTTCTTCACAAGCCCCTCACGCTGCGCCGTTGCCGACTCCTGCGCAATCTCCATCGATCGTCGCATGACCGCCGGTGAGACCTGGGAGTCCTGTCTTGAAGAGATCCGCGAGCTTCCTGCCGTTAAGAAGTACGGCGACGACGTGAAGGTCTCCATGTACATGTACGATCGTCCGAGCTGGACAGGGAAGGTCTACAAGACCGAGTGCTACTTCCCGACATGGATCAACAAGGAGGACGCGCCCCATGTGAAGGCCCTCGTCGAGGCCCACAAGGCTCTGTTCGGAGACAAGCGGATCGGCTGCGAGAAGTCCATGGACAAGCGCGCCGGTCGTCCGCTGGTCGACAAGTGGACGTTCTCGACCAACTGCGTGGCCATTCAGGGACGCTATGGCATCCCCTGCGTAGGCTTCGGCCCTGGCGCGGAGTCCCAGGCGCATGCGCCCAACGAGGTCACCTACAAACAGGATCTCTCGACCTGCGCCGCGCTGTATGTGGCAGCAGTGAACCTCTATGACGGCTCGGCGGCCACAGGCGACGCCACACAATTCCGCGCTGGCAAGACGAACAACGATATTCAATAATGCTGTCTTGGCTTTAATGGTTTAGGTAGGGAAAGGTAACTATGGATTCTCAGCTCAAGGCCTATTGCGATCAGCTTGACAAGCTTGACTTCTCCAAGATGTACAACGACGATTTTCTTCATACGTGGGACAAGACTACCGACGAGCTTCGTGCGCTCTATGCCGTCGCGAACGCCCTGCGCAACCTTCGCGAGCGCAACATATCGACGCGCATCTTCGACTCAGGCCTCGCGGTTTCGAACTTCCGTGACAACTCCACGCGCACGCGCTTTTCGTTTGCTTCCGGCTCCAACTTCCTCGGTTTGCAGCTTCAGGATCTCGACGAGAGCAAGTCCCAGATCGCCCACGGCGAGACCGTGCGTGAGACCGCCACAATGATCAGCTTTATGGCTGACGTGATTGGCATCCGGGATGACAAGTTCATCGGCGAGGGCGATGCCTACATGAAGAAGGTCTCGAAGTCCGTCGCGCAATCTTATGCTGATGGCATCCTCGACCATCGTCCGACACTTGTTTCCCTTCAGTCTGACTCTGATCATCCAACACAGTCCTCTGCCGACCTGCTCTATTTGATCCACGAGTTCGGCGGCCTCGAGAACTTGCGCAACAAGAAGGTTGCGGTCACATGGGCATACTCTCCTTCCTACGGCAAGCCGCTCTCCTGTCCACAGTCGCTGATCACCCTGCTGACGCGCTTTGGCATGAACGTTACTCTTGCCCACCCCGAAGGCTATGACCTTATGCCTGAGCTGGTCCAAAAGGCTCAGGGCTATGCTGCTAAGTCGGGCGCCGAGTTCAAGACGGTCCATTCCATGGCAGACGCCTTCGAGGGTGCTGATATCGTGATTCCGAAGAGCTGGGCTTCCTATGCCGCCATGGAGAAGCGCACCAAGCTCTATGCGGCAGGTGACTCTAAGGGTATTGACGAGCTTGAGCAGAAGCTCCTCGCGCAAAATGCTACGCACAAGGATTGGTGCTGCACACGCGAGCTCATGGCCAAGACTGCCAAGGGCATGGATACCATTTACATGCATCCACTGCCTGCCGACATCAACGGCGTCTCCTGCGAGCACGGCGAGGTCGAAAATGAGGTCTTCGACTACCATCGCGACGGCCTGTACAAGGAGGCTAGCTACAAGCCTTATGCTGTGGCGGCCATGATCTTCCTGCAAAAGGTCAGAAATCCTGTTGCTATGCTGGAAAAGCTTGAGCAGCGCGGCCGTAGTCGTTGGCTTCAGGCCTAGACACACCCGCGTACGTCTTAGACGCTAAGAAGTGCGACACATGCGGGACCAGCCTTTTTACGTCAATGGGTTGGTCCCGTTTCTTTTCGAAAGAAGGAAGGAATGTCATGGGTAAGAGAATCGTTGTAGCTCTCGGGGGAAACGCATTGGGCAAAAACCTGCCAGAGCAGATGATCGCTGTGAAGCATACGTCCAAGGCTATTGCAGACCTTATCGAGCAGGGCAATGAGGTTATCGTAGCCCATGGCAATGGACCACAGGTGGGCATGATACAGGAGGCGATGACGCAGCTTACCCGTGTTAATCCCGAGAAGTACATTCCTTGTCCCCTATCGGTGTGTGTGGCCATGAGCCAAGGCTATATCGGCTATGATTTGCAAAATGCCCTGCGCGAGGAGCTTGCCGATCGTGGGATACATCATGGGGTGACTACGGTTCTCACTCAAGTCGAAGTTGACCCGCATGATCCTGCTTTCAAAAAACCGACCAAACCTATTGGAGCGTTCATGACCAAGGAGGAGGCCAATCGCCTCGTAGCTGAGCGAGGCTATACCGTTATGGAGGACGCGGGTCGCGGCTGGCGACGCGTCGTGGCGTCCCCCAAGCCCCAAACCATCATTGAACTTGATACGATCGAGTCGCTGGTCGCGGCCGATCATGTGGTCATAGCCTGTGGAGGGGGCGGCATTCCTGTCTACCATACCAAGGGGCATCATCTCAAGGGCGCCGCCGCAGTCATTGACAAGGACTTCGCGGCTGCCTGCCTCGCGCAACAGCTCAATGCGGACATACTTGTGATTCTCACGGCTGTTGAGAAGGTCGCCATTCACTTTGGGACTCCTGATGTTGAGTGGCTGGACGAGCTCACTCCTGACACTGCGCAGCGCTATATTGATGCTGGCGAGTTCGCCCCTGGGTCGATGCTTCCAAAGGTCCAGGCCGCCCTTCAGTTTGCTGGCTCTGCCCGTGGTCGCCTTTCGTTGATCACAGAGCTGAACCGTGCGGCTGACGGCATTGCGGGCAAGACGGGCACCGTCGTTCGCGGCTAGCTTTGCGAGCTGTCGCGCCTTTGGAAGGAAGATCATGAAGCCACGGACAACTTCCTATCTGATGGATGAGGGGGGCGGCCGCTTCTTCGGCCCCGGTCCACTTGACCTTCTCGAAAACGTGCGCCAGACAGGTAGCCTTTCCGCCGCGGCGAAAGCCATGGGCATGAGCTACACCAAGGCCATGCGCATCGTGCACAAGGCTGAGCGCGCCTTGGGCTTTCCCGTCACGAGGCGCTCGATCGGCGGAGAGCGTGGAGGCAGCTCGGAGCTGACCTATGAAGGCAGGGAGCTTCTGAGGCGCTACGGCGTCTGGAGCGCTGCGGCCACGCAAGTCTCCTCAAAGGCGTTTGAAGTGGCTTTTGCTGGCATGGCAGACGTGCCAAAGCTGGGCTGCGTGGTCATGGCCTCCGGTGAGGCCAGGCGCTTCGGCCGGCAGAAGCTCTTGGAGCCCCTCTGCGGCCAGAGCGTCTTTGCGCGCACGCTTGGCGCGCTCAGCTCAGAGCGTCTTGAGGTTGTCGTGGCGACGCGCTGGGATGAGGTCATGCAGATCTGTGAGGAGCGCGGCATAGCTCATGCCAGCCCAAGCGGGCCCCTTCAAAGCGACACCGTGCGCTGCGGCATGGAGGCTCTTGGCAAGCGCGCAGGCTACCTTTTTGTGCAGGGAGACCAGCCGCTGCTGAGCGCGGCGAGCGTAGGGGCTCTGCTTGACGAATTCGCCGCCCACCCGCATGCCATCGTTCGTCTTTGCTGGCGTGGGCGCCAAGGAAGCCCGGTGATCTTTCCGCAGGAGCTTGCAGGGGTGCTTCAGACGCTTAACGGCGATGTCGGCGGCGGCGAGATCCTGCGGTGCAACCCAGCCATGGCTTCTTATGTCCGTTGCGTGGAGGCAGCGCAGGCCGTAGAACTTGACGACATTGACACGCCCGGGGATCTTGATCGCATGGAGAAGCTATACAGGGGCGCGCACACAGGCGAGTCTCTCTCATGATAAGGAGATGTATGCCATGGATGTACAGGTAAGGAAAGTGTTGCGAGGCGGGCGCCTCGTCACGCCGGGCGGCCTCCTTAACGGGGACGTCGTCCTCGATGGCGACAAGATTAAGGCGGTTGTGCCGGGGGGTCTCGCGGAAGGCGACCTTGGGGACGCAGAGGTCTTTGATGTCTCTGGCTGCTGGGTCTTCCCGGGCTTTATCGACGCACACACGCACATGCAGTGCTGGACCGGCATGGATTGGACGGCCGACAGCTTTGAGACGGGCACACGTGCGGCCGCCTGCGGCGGCACCACTACGATCATCGACTATGCCACGCAGGACAAGGGCATGACGCTCGAGGAGGCGCTCAAGGAGTGGCACAAGCGCGCTGAGGGGACCTGTACGGCAAACTACGCCTTTCATATGGCCATCGCTGACTGGAACGAGCATACGCGCGAGGAGATACCAGCCATGCGCGAGGCCGGCATCGTCTCGTTCAAGACGTACTTTGCCTATGATCACCTCCGTCTTGATGATGCGCAGACCATGGAGGTCCTGGAGGCGATCAAGCCCTTCGACGGCATTCTCTGCGTCCACTGCGAAAACGGCACGCTTGTGAACGAGCTCCAACGCCGTGTGCTTGCCAAGGGGATCACCGGGCCGGAGGGCCACCCTCTCAGCCGCCCGGCCGAGTGTGAGGCAGAGGCGATCTCACGCCTCATGTACCTCTCAGAGCTCACGGGGACGCGGGTGAACGTAGTCCATCTCTCCACGGAGCTCGGGCTTGAGCAGATTCGCGCCGCGCGCGCGAGGGGCGTGCGTGTCTCGGTTGAGACCTGCCCGCAGTACCTGCTACTGGACGACACCCGTTACCTGGAGCAGGGCGAGGATGGCTTTGCGGGCGCGAAATATGTGATGAGCCCGCCCCTGCGCAAGCCGACGGACATCGCAGCACTGCGCGAGGCCGTCGAGGACGGCGAGGTTGACCAGATCTCGACGGATCACTGCTCCTTCAACCTTCACGGGCAGAAAGATCGCGGGCGTGCGGACTTTACGAAGATTCCGAACGGCGGCCCCGGCGTGGAGCATCGCCCTGCGCTGATCATGACGACCTTCGAGGGCCAGCTTGGCCCCATGGACTTCCTTCATCTGCTCTCAGAGGGCCAAGCGCGCGTCTTCGGCATGTATCCGCGCAAGGGCGCGCTCAAGGAGGGGTCTGATGCCGACATTTGCGTCTGGGACCCATCGGTTGCGTGGACGATCAGCGCGAGCAACCAGCACCAGGCGGTGGACTACACCACCTACGAGGGCTTCAAGGCCCATGGCCGCGCGAAGCTCGTCTTTGTAGGAGGGGAGCTCGCCGCGAAAGACGGTGAGCCTACCGGCGCAAAGTCAGGTCGCTACGTGGCCCGCTAATACGCTTGGCCTGCGGGGCCTCGCAGCCTCATGCGCTTGCAAATCCCGTAGCCATCTATAGGTCTGTCCGCAGATGCGGGCAAGAAGAAAGAGGAGAGTCTCATGAGCAAGACCGCAATTGTCACTGACAAGGCACCTGCCGCGATCGGGCCCTATTCCGCCGCCGTCAAGGCAAATGGCTCCATCAACGTCTCTGGGGAGCTGCCCATCGACCCCGCGACCGGACAGTTCGCAGGCGATGACATCCAAAGCCAAACCCGCCAGAGCCTCACGAACATTAAGAACATCCTCGAGGCAGGAGGCGCTTCGATGGATGACGTGGTCGAGACGACCGTCCTGCTGAGCGACATCAACGAGTTCGCCGCGATGAATGAGGTATACAGCGAGTTTTTCTCCAAACCCTATCCAGCGCGTGCCGCTTTCCAAGTCGCTGCCTTGCCAAAGGGCGCAAAAGTTGAGATCAAAGCTGTTGCGAGGATCTAGGTCTGGGCTTGCTCGGTCTAGGGCTTGTCATCGAGCGGGCGGTGCAGGCTAGTGCCGGTGCCGCCCGCTTTCTGTGGTGGAGGTGGGTCTGCGGTTCTCTGCGGTCACGGAAAGTGACAGCGAAAAACGCGGAATACGACAACTAAATACGCGGAAAATGACAACGAAAATCGCGGAATCCGATAACGTTGCTGGTAGTAATCGTTGATAATAGCAACAGAGAGCAGACTTCAAGGAAGGGGGATGAGGACAATGTCGGTTGTGCCGGTGGGGTATCTTCCTCGCATTGTCGACGATGAGGTTGATGAGTGTCTCGCGACCTATGGGGCGGTCGAGATTGCGGGCGCCAAGTGGTGTGGCAAGACTTGGACGGCACGACGTCATGCCAAAAGTATCATCTATCTCGATGAGGGCCAGAATCTGGATATGGCGCTTTCGGACCCAATGGCAGCTCTCGTAGGCGAACACCCGCATGTGATTGACGAGTGGCAGCTCGCTCCTGCGCTATGGGATGTTGTGCGCCACGAGGTTGATGACGCTTCTGGAGCAAAAGGCCTCTGGATTCTTACCGGATCATCTACGCCTGCCAAGGACAAGGTTCACCACAGCGGCGCGGGCCGTATTGGCAGGGTGCGCATGCTTCCCATGTCGCTTCAGGAATCCGGAGACTCTACTGGTGAGGTATCTTTAGCGGCGCTCTTTGAAGGAGAGTTTTCGTATGCCACTAGTAGTCTGACCGCAGGTAGACTCGTGTCGCTGTGCTGTCGTGGAGGATGGCCTGAGGCGATAGACACCAAGCCGGCACGCGCTCTCCGCATAGCGCGAGACTACGTGGACGCGACAATCGAGCAAAGTATCCCCTCGAAGGGCGGGAACTCTGACGTTGCCAGGCGCCTTCTGGGAAGCCTCGCGAGAAACCTTGGGCAGGCAGTCACCAGGAAGACCGTTGTACGCGATATGTATGGTGAAGCCGAGAGTGCTGACACTGCGTCGCTTGCGACCATATCGAACTACATGGCGCTTCTCGAATCGCTCTACCTGGTATTGCCTATACGTGGATGGGAACCGCCTGCCCGCTCTCCCAAACGTTTTCGTACAAGTCCCAAGCGCTATCTTGTCGACCCTTCGCTTGCCGTTTCGCTTCTTCAAATGAACGAGCAGTCACTCAAGAGCGATTGGCAGACACTCGGCCTGGTGTTCGAGAATCTCTGTATGAGAGACCTATCCGTATACGCACGTGCACTTCCCGATGCAGCACGAGATCCTGTTCACTACTATCGCGATGATAATGGCCTCGAGGCAGATGCAATAGTTGAAGATGCGGCCGGCAGATGGGGCGCAATTGAGGTAAAGCTCGGAGAGAACAAGGTCGAGGAGGCCGCTGGGAATCTCTTGCGGATACGCGAGAAGTTGGAGAGAAACTCGCTGGCTCGAATCCGCGGCCCGGAGTTTCTTGCTGTTCTCGTTGGCCTTGGCGAACGGTCGTATCGCAGAAACGATGGGGTCTACGTTATCCCCATCGGCTGTCTGGGCAGATAGGGCTGGCTCTCCTCGCTCCCTCTGCAGCTCCTCTCCTCTTTGGAAAATCTGCAGGTTAATTGCAGCCCGCTGAGAAGGCAAGGCCTTTTACCCTTTTACCTGCAGTTCTTTTCTGAGCTACCCGACTGAAACTGACTGAAACTGCAATTAAGC
>Ga0214872_100163_pt1 | contig 27915 bp, 21 predicted proteins | sample Stichaenrichm18X_FD_168614 | JGI IMG/M metagenome (GOLD analysis project Ga0214872, IMG submission 168614) | Xylose enriched microbial communities from anaerobic bioreactor in Madison, Wisconsin, United States - 18X | ecosystem: Engineered > Bioreactor > Anaerobic > Unclassified | place: USA... | reverse complement strand
AGAAGAAGCTCCACGACCTCGACCTTTCCCGCATGGTGGCCCTGCAGACGGGCCCGCAGATTCGCCTGCTCCAGCGCGCCCAACAGACCATGGTCGACAAGATCCAGACCACGTTGGTGACCACGATTCCCCTGTGGAAGAACCAGGCGGCGATCGCCCTGGGGCTGGCCGACGCCCAGGCGGCCCGCGCGGCCCAGGAGACCTTCGAAGCGGCTTCCGACGAAGCACTCGTCGCCCACGCCGAGGACCTGCGCCGCGAGGCGGCCTCGCTCGCCGACGCCCTCGCCGACGTCGCCCGCGCCCAGAGCGAAGAGCGCGGCCGTATGGACCGGGCCCAGGCCGAAATCGAGCGCCTGCAGCTCCCGGCGGCGCCCACGGCCTAGCTACAGGGCACGTCAGCCCCGCGCCCAGACGCGCGGCGATTTTCAACGACTCCTCCGCTTGCGTTGCATTTCCCCTCAAAACCGTAACAGATGCGCGCTATGGTGGAAGGCCGTATACCGAGGAGGAACCCCATATGGCACAAGCATCTGAATCGACCGCTTCCGCCGAAGCCGCCGCCCCAGCCGACTCGAAGGCGTCGCGCTGGGCTGACAAGCGCTTCCTGCTGCACGCGCTGCGCACCACCGTGCGTGCGATCGTGCTGCTCCTGTTCACGGTGGACTGCGTCCGTCTGGCCCTGCTCTACCTCTGGGTGCAGGGCTCCGTCGACGTGAACTTCGGCCGTCCCCAGCTTTCCGCGGGCTTGTCGCCCCTGTCGGGCCTGTTCGACCTGTGGACCTGGGTGAAAACGGGCCAGGTCGACCCGGCTCTGCCTGCGTCGATGGTGATCGTCGTCATCGGTCTGCTCATGTCGATCTTCGCCAAGCGGTCCTTCTGCAGCTGGATGTGCCCGGTGGGCACCCTCTTCGACGCGATGGGCGTCGTGGGCCGCCGCATCTTCCCGGGCGTGCACGTGAGCCCCAAGGTGCAGCGCGTCATCCACGCTCCCAAGTTCGTGCTGGGCCTGTTCGTGATCGGCTTCGTGCTCTTCCTGGTGCCCACGTCCACGATCCTCATGGCTTGGAACGCCCCCTACTGGCGCGTGTCCGACATGGCCGTGCTCAAGCTCTTCATCCAACCGGGCGTTCCCATCGCGGTGGTGGGCCTGGTGGTGCTGGGCCTCAGCCTGCTTCTGGGCCGCAACTACTGGTGCCACGGCCTGTGCCCCCTGGGCGGCATCTACGGCATCGCGTCGAAGGCGTCGCCCCTCGTGGTGGCGCGCGACCCCAAGGCCTGCATCAACTGCAAGGCCTGCTCGAAAGCCTGCGGCGCCCACATCGCCGTCGCCGAATCCACCCGCCCCATCCGCACGGGCGACTGCACGGGTTGCATGGAATGCGTGGCGGCCTGCCCGGCCGAAGGCGCCCTGCAGCTTCACTTCTTCAAGAAGCCGGTGCCCCTGTGGACGGTGCCGTGTGCTGTTCTGGTAATTTGGATCGCTGTCTGGGTCGCCGCGGTCCTGCTGGGGGTATGGTATGGCACCGTAACTCCCGAACAGATCATCATGGGTATGCGTACCCTGGGCTAGGCAGCCGTGCGCGGCGCCGCCCGCGACGAAAGGACGCTCATGTACGGTTTGAAGACCGAAAGCTGCTTCGACAGCGCCCATTTTCTTTCCGAATACAACGGCAAGTGCGAAAACCTCCACGGCCATCGCTGGCGCGTCGTGGCGTATCTGGAGCAGGAAACCCTGCGCACCGAAGGCGACATGAAGGACATGGTCGTCGACTTCGGTCCCTTCAAGGCCGCCGTGCGCGGGCTCACCGAAGCCTTCGACCATGCCTTCCTGGTGGAAGAGGGATCGCTCATGCCCGAAACGATCGACTGCCTGCAGCGCGAGGGCTTCAAGCTCATCATGCTGCCCTTCCGCACCACGGCCGAAAACCTGGCCGCGTATTTCTTCAACCAGCTGGCCGCCAAGGGCTTCCCAGTCTCGCAGGTCGACGTGTACGAAACCCCCAACAACTGCGCGATGTACCGCGCCGATAGGTAGGTACTCATGAGAGTCCAGGTGTATACCGACGGCGGCTGCCGCGGCAACCAGGCCCGCACCAATGTTGGCGCGTGGGCGTGCTATCTGGTATACGGCCAGCATACGCGCGAGCACTACGGGGCCGAACGCAACACCACCAACAACAAAATGGAGCTCATGGGCGCCATTATGGGGCTGCGTTCAGTAAAGAACAAAAACGTGGGCGTCGACCTCTACACCGACAGCGCATACGTGTACAACGGCATCAACCAGTGGGTCTACGGCTGGCTCAAGCGCGGCTGGGTCAACTCGAAGAAGGAGCCGGTGGCCAACAAGGAGCTGTGGCTGGCGCTGCTCGAAGAGAAGAAGAAGTTCTCCGACCTCACGATCAACAAGGTGAAGGGCCATGCCACCAACGAAGGCAACAATCGGGCCGACTTCCTGGTGAACAAGGCCATGGACGAGCTCAAGTAAGCGAAGGGGCTTTTCGAATGTCGAGCGAGTACCGACGGGTGCGCACGCACTGCCATGTGGACTGCGGGGCCGCCTGCGCGCTCGAATTCGTGATGCGGGGCGATACCATCGTCCGTGTGGAAACCGATGCGACGCCCGGCGATTTCCAGGCCCGGGCCTGCGTGCGGGGCCGGGCAATCGACCAGTGGCTCGACGCTCCCGACCGGGTGAATTGGCCCCTGCGCCGCGTGCCCGGCACCAAGCGCGGGGAAGGGGCCTACGAGCGCATCTCCTGGGACGAGGCGCTCGACCTGTACGCGCGGGAATTCACCCGCATCCGCGCGGCGCACGGCAACGAAGCTATCTTCGTGCAGCAGTGCTCGTCGCCCTCGCAGAGCGCGATACGCCACCTGCCCCTCATCCGCCTGTTCAACCTGGCGGGCGGCTGCCTGCTCTCCTACGGCAACTATTCCAACATGGGGCTTTTCAAGGGGGGCCTGCGCTACACCTACGGGGGCAACTGGGCCGTGCGGTCCTTCCGCAGCTTGCAGGAAGGGCAGCTCGTCGTCCTCTTCGGCAACGCGGTTGCCGATACGCGTATGGCGGGCGATGGGTCGGTGAAGGACCTCATCGACGCCATCGCCGAAAAGCACGTAAAGGTCATCTGCATCGACCCGCGCATGAGCCGCCTGTGCGCCAACGGGCGCGCGGAATGGGTGCCGGTGAATCCCGGTACCGATGCGGCCCTCGTGGCGGGCATTGCGCACGAGTTACTCGCCGCCGGCCTGGCCGACCGCCGTTTCCTGGACGCGTATTGCGCGGGCTTCAGCGAGGATACGCTGCCCGAGGGCGCGGCTCCCGGCTCGTCCTACGAAGCCTATATCGCGGGGGAGGGGCCCGATGGCATCGAGAAGACGCCCGCCTGGGCGGCCTCGATCACGGGCGTGCCGACCGAAAAGATCGTCGAGCTCGCCCATAGCATCGGCGAGGCCAAGCCCTGTTACATCGGCCAGGGGTACGGGCCCCAGCGCCGCGTGAACGGGGAAGCGGCTGCACGTTCGGTGCTCTTGCTCGCCCAGATGGTGGGCCAGGTGGGCGCGCCGGGCACCAACAACGGGTCGCGCGAGGCCGCCTCGCCGATCGAGATGCCGGGCATGCCGGTGGGCAACAATCCTATACGCGTATCGTTCCCAGCGTTTTCCTGGGTGCAGGCCATCGAAGACGGGCCCGCGCTCGATCGCCTGCATAACGGCGTGCGCAACGCCGACCGCTTGTCTGCGAGCGTGAAGATGATGGTCTCCTACGGCAACGACCTCATGGCTTCCCAGCACGGCGACCTCAACCATACGGCGCACGTCCTGCGCGACGAATCCCTGTGCGAGTTCATCGTCTGCCATGAAGTGGTCATGACGCCTTCTGCGCGTTATGCCGATCTGATCCTGCCCGACCTGACGCCCCAGGAAACCCATAGCCTCACGGCGACGGGGGAGAACTGCCGGTCTTGCGGGCTTGTGTTCGGCTCGCCCATTCGTCGGCCTCAGTTCGAGCGTCGCGACCTCTACGACGTGTGCGCCGACCTTGCCCGCCGCTTGGGCGTGGAAGAGGCCTTCACGGAGGGACGCACGCGCCGCGACTGGCTTGAATACGTGTATAGGAAATTCTGTGGCGAGATGGCGGGCGCACCTGGCTTCGAGCAAATGCCCACCTACGACGAAGGCGAGCGCATCGGCTTTTGGAAGACCGCGACGCCTGCGGAGGCCGCCTCTGAGGATTTCCTTGACGACCCTGCCGCCCATCCGCTCCCTACGCGTACGGGCAAGATTCAGGTCTATGCGCCTGAAATCGCCGAACGCATCCAGGAAAACCCTGCTCTCGCATCGACCGTTTCGCCGTTGCCTATCTACATACAGGAATACGGCGAACGCGATGATGCTGCACCGGGCACCTTCGATGTGTTCGCCTTCCATACCTCGGCGCGCACCCATTCCACCTTCGGCAACGTACCCGTCCTGCGCGACGTGGCGCCCGATGCCCTGTGGATCAACGCGGAAGACGCGCGTGCGCGGGGCATCGGCGAAGGCGATATGGTGCGTGTCGTCAACGAGCGGGGGAGCGTGGTGATCCCCGCTCATCCCACGGCGCTCATCTGCCGCGGTTCGGTTGCGATGCAGGAGGGTGCCTGGCCCGACCTGGCGGTCGACCGCGACGGGCGGGGGACGATCAACGACCTCACGAGCTTCGCCGAAGCGCCTCTTTCGCACGGCAACGCCCAGCATTCGGCCCGCGCCTGCGTCGAGCTCGTTGCGCATGCCGCCCTAAACGCCGCCTCCCCGGCACCCACTGGCGGTCGCGGCTCGCGTGCGGTCGTGTGCGAGCCGGTGCGCTGCACGGGGTGCGCGGCCTGCACGGTCGCCTGCGCCGACGCCCACCATTGCGCAGCGGATGAGGCCCGCATCAAAGTGGTTGCGCGCGAATCGACGCGCGCCGGGGAGCCGGGTCTTGCCCTGGTCGCCGTGGCGCGGCCCGGCTGCGACCGGTGCGCTTCGGTCGTGCCCGCTGCGGCCGGCCCCCTCTGCGTGGCCGCCTGTCCCACGCGCGCCCTGCGCGTTCCCTCAATGGAAAGAAGGTAGCGATGCGCGCTCGCCTCGAAGAGGATGCCGCCCGCGCCGGCGCGGGCACGGTGCTCTGCCGCAACTGCCGGTTCTGCACCACGGTCTGTCCGGTGGGCGTGCGCATCCCCGACGTGATGACGATGATCAACCTTTCCGTCGCCGCGGGTTCCGACGACGTGCGGTCGGGCGACCTGTTGCGCCGTGCCTATGAGGCGCGCACCGCCGGCGGTCCCGCTTCGGCCTGCGTGGGCTGCCACGCCTGCGACGGACGCTGCCCCCAGGGCATCCCCATCATCTGGCAGATGGCCCGCGCGACCCTGCTCTTCGAGCGCTAGCGGCGAGCAGGCAGCTTGCCCCCCCCTTGCCGGCGCGCATGCGTTCGACACGCCCGCTCGTCCCTTCCTTCCTGCGTACGGCACGCTCTCGCGCATACGCGGCGCAGCGCCCACATGCGCGCTGCGCTTTGCCGCCGTGCTCCTGCGAGCGGCTCGACGCTCGCTCGCGATTGCCTCATTCCGTGCTCGCCCCGGCCCGTTTCCGCCGCACGCGCCCTCGCCTTCGGTATAATTGCGACCGTTGTGCAATCAATACTGTCTCCTCGACAGCTATCGGCAAGGAACGTGGTCACCATCGCTACCGAACAAGCGCCCGCCGTCGCGGGCAACCCCCAGCGCGAAAAATTCGCCTCGCGCCTGGGCTTCATCCTCATCTCTGCCGGCTGCGCGATCGGCCTGGGCAACGTCTGGCGCTTCCCCTACATCACCGGCGAATACGGTGGCGCCGCCTTCGTGCTCATGTATTTGGTCTTCCTGGTCATTCTGGGCCTGCCCGTGATGGTCATGGAATTTTCGGTGGGCCGCGCGAGCCAGAAGAGCGCCGCGCTCGCCTTCGACAAGCTGCAGCCCAGCGGCCGCTTCCACTGGTTCGGCTGGTGGGGCTACATCGGCTGCCTGGTCCTCATGATGTTCTACACTACGGTCTGCGGTTGGATGCTCGCCTATATCGTCAAGCTCGGCGTGGGCGAATTCAACGGGCTCGACGCCGCGGGCATCGGCGAGCAGTTCAACGTGTTCTTGGCCGACCCCGTGCAGCAGGTGGGCTGGATGCTCGTCGCCTGCCTGCTCGGTTTCCTCGTGGTGAGCCTGGGCCTGCAGAAGGGCGTGGAACGCATCACCAAGGTCATGATGGTGTGCTTGCTCGGCATCCTGGTGGTGCTCGTCTTCCGCGCCGTCACCCTGCCCGGCGCCGAAGGGGGCCTGAAGTTCTACCTGGTGCCCGATTTCGGCCATCTGTTCGCCGGCGACACGCCCGCCGAGCAGTGGGCCAACTTCGGCGACGCGGCCTACGCGGCCATGGGCCAGGCCTTCTTCACCCTGTCGCTGGGCATATCGGCCATGGAGGTCTTCGGCAGCTACATCGGCAAGGACCACTCGCTCACCGGCGAGGCCCTGCGCATCATGGGACTCGACACCTTCGTCGCGATCATGGCCGGCCTCATCATCTTCCCGGCCTGCTTCGCCTTCGGCGTGAATCCGGGGCAGGGGCCCGCGCTCGTGTTCGTCACGCTGCCGAGCGTCTTCGACCAGATGCCCTTAGGCCAGCTGTGGGGCGCCCTCTTCTTCGTGTTCATGAGCTTCGCGGCCCTGTCGACGATCATCGCGGTATTCGAGAACCTCGTGGCCTTCACGATCGACAAGTGGGGCATCTCGCGTAAGCGGGCCGTCGCCCGCACGGCGGTGCTCGTCGTGATCCTCAGCCTGCCCTGCGCGCTTGGCTTCAACGTGTGGAGCGGCGTGACCCTGCCCGGCATCGGCGACATCCAGTCGATCGAGGACTTCGTGGTGTCGAACAACCTTCTGCCGCTCGGCAGCTTGATCTACGTGATCTTCTGCGTGACGAAGAAGGGCTGGGGCTGGGACAACTTCATCGCGGAAGCAGACGCCGGCAACGGCGTGAAGTTCCCGGCCCGCATCCGCGGCTGGGTGACCTTCGGCATCCCCGCTCTCATCCTGGTCATCTTCGTGATGGGCTACATCCCGAAGATCGCCGTGTGGGCGGGCTTGGCGTAACCCGGCGCTACAATAAGTTTCAGCGCGCGATGCGCGCCATCGCCGCGACACACAGGAAGGACATGCTATGCAGAAGTTCATCGCCGAAGAATCGTTCTGGGACCTCTTCCCCGAAGCCGCCATCGGCATCGTTGTCGCCAACGGCATGAAGAGCACCGACGAGGTGCCCGAAGCCGACGCCCAGGCCATCGCCGGCCTGCTGCGCGAGGCCAACGCCGCCGCCGACCAGCACCTGGAAAGCAACACAATCTCCCAGAACGAGGTCGTCGCCGTGTGGCGCGAGGCCTACCGCAAATTCAAGACCAAGAAGGGCGCGCGCTGCTCGGTTGAAAACCTGCTCAAGCGCGTGCTCAAGGGCAACCCCGTGGGCAGCATCACGCCGTCGGTCGACATCTACAACGCGATTTCGCTGAAATACGCCTTGCCCGTGGGTGGCGAGGACGTCGACACCTTCGAAGGCGACGTGCGCCTGGGCATCACCGAAGGCGGCGACGCCTTTCGCCCGTTGGGGGAGGACGAAGACGAGCCCACTCTGCCCGGCGAGCTGTGCTACCGCGACGACGCGGGCGCGATCTGCCGCTGCTGGAACTGGCGCGACGGCGTGCGCACGGCGCTCACCGACGATTCCAAGAACGCCTTCCTCATCATCGAATGCGTCGACCCGGCGCGCGTGGACGATCTGCGCGCGGCGATCGACGAGTTCGCCGGCCTCATCGAGCGCTATCTGGGCGCCACGATCGCGGCCAAGAAGATCGTGACCAAAGACGATCCCGAAATGACGATCGTCGCCTAAACCCTTCTTGCGCGTTCGCGCCCGGTTTGCGGTAGAATCTCTACTGTTGCGCGATTGCGCGCATCTTTGCGCCCATGGCTCAGCTGGATAGAGCATCGGACTTCTAATCCGACGGTCGTAGGTTCGAATCCTACTGGGCGCACCAGATTCATTCCAGCTCAGAGGCGGTTCGCGCTTCTGGGCTGGTTTTGTGTTGGCGGGATGCGCAGGCCCCGCGCGGCTTCGGCGCCTGCGCTGCGGCTTTCACGCGCGCCCGCTGCGCGTGTAGCGGGGCGTCTGCGCGGGCGTCCAACGCACCATTTCGCGTGCGCTGCGTGAAATGCCGCAGCGCTTCGTAGGGGAGGTTCGCATGCCGGGCTTGGGCACGCTCATCAACATGGCCGCCATCGTCGTGGGCGGCTTGGCCGGCATGTTTGTGGGGGAGCGCATGTCGACCCACATGCGCGAGGCCCTGCTCAAGGCCAACGGCGTCGTGGTGCTCTTCATCGGCATTTCGGGCGCGGTGGCGGGCATGCTCACCGAAAGCGGCGGCGCCTACGGCACCCAGCACACCATGCTCGTGGTGGTCTGCATCGTGCTGGGCACGCTCATCGGCGAGGCCTTCGGCTTCGACGCCTGGGTCACGCGATTCGGGGAATGGCTCAAAGCGAAAACGGGCAACGCGAGCGACGTGTCCTTCGTCGACGGCTTCGTCACCGCGTCGATGACGGTCGCCGTGGGCGCAATGGCCGTGGTGGGGGCCGTGGACGACGCCCTGCTCGGCGACATTTCGGTCCTCTGCACCAAGGCGATCCTCGACTGTGTGATCGTGCTCTCGATGGCCTGCACGCTGGGTCGCGGCTGCGTGTTCTCGGCCCTTTCGGTAGGTGCAGTGCAGGGGACGGTGACGGCGCTCGCCCTGCTCGCGGGGCCTTTCTTCACCGATGCCGCGCTTGCCTACCTGAGCTTGGTGGGTTCGGTCGTGATCTTCTGCGTGGGCGTGAACCTGGTGTGGGGCAATAAGATCACCGTGCTCAACATGTTGCCGGCGCTCATTCTGGCGCCTGTGTGCGCCTACCTTCCCATCGCGCTGTAGCGGGGCGGTCCGGTCGCCGGTCCTTTTGCTTGCCAACGTTGGGATGGCCAGGGACCGCAGGCGCTTTGCGGCACGGATTGCGCGCTTTGTAGCGATTAATCTCTGTGGGTGGCAGTGATTGTCAGCTTTGCGGGGTAGCGACTTCAGCGAGTGTCAGGTATCGGCAGCTTTGTAGTGTGTATGCATGCTACAAAGCGGGGTTTCGCTGCCACGAGCCAAATGAGCGCACTACAAAGCTGCGCATCAGTGCCATGGGGTGCGAAAACATGCTACAAATCGCGTCATCTCCGCCATCGGGCGGGGCGTCAGCGCGCGTGCGCATCGAGCGGGTGCGCCTGCCGAGCGCGTGGCTGCCAAGTGCGTGCCTGCCGTGTGCGTGCCCGCTGAGCGCAGAAATCGTTCCTGCGCGTCGTTCACCCTCGTGCCGGGTTGAGACGGAACCGGTGGTTCGCTGCAGTCGAAAGGTTTGCGTCCCGTCTTTTCGCGAAGGCGTTGGCTGGGTAGTTGAACAAAAAATCCCCGGTTGGAAACCAACCGGGGATAAGCGATGCAATGGAGCGGAGTACGGGATTCGAACCCGCGACCCCCACCTTGGCAAGGTGGTGCTCTACCAACTGAGCCAACTCCGCGTGCGCAAGGAAGTATTATACGTGACCGGAAGAATCGCGCAAGCCCCCAATTTCAAAAATTTTGCGACAACGCTGACAACGGGGGCGCGTGATGTCGTCACTCGGAAGAGTGACGACATCACGCGCCCCCGTTGTCAGCGCAGCTGTACCTAAACAAGTACACGCAAACCTTCTCTTACGCGTAGGATGTGCTCATCACATCGAACAGAGGAAAGGGTCCGCCATGGAATTCATCAAAGGCATCATCCGCGTCAACGGCACTACGGTCGAAGTGGAGCGCGACATGCGCCGGGTCGTGCGCTATTTCGACGAATCGGGCGCGCTCATCACCAAGATGGTCTTTCGCGATTGGCGCGGCCGCACCTTCGTGCAGGAGCCCGATGGCGCCTACCATCGCATCTCGCTCGCCGACGAACGCATCCGCATCCTGGGCCGCGCCGCCGAAACCGACGCCCCTCTGCCTCGCATCGCGTAGGGCGGGAAGGCGAAATTGCCGGGCGCGCCGCCCAACCGGTGTGCCCGCCTCTTTCGCAAAAACTTCTTGCCGCCTAACTTTCGCTTGATTTTCCCCTCGAACAGGTGCAATCTCCTATATGACATACCGGGGTGGGGTATACGCCCACCACACGCAACGAAGGGAAGTTCGCCATGTACGAAACCACTGCGAAGATCGACGGCATGATGTGCGGCCACTGCGAGGCCCACGTGAACGAAGCCGTGCGCGCGCATTTCGACGTCAAGAAGGTCACGTCCTCCCACACCAAGAACACCACTACGATCGTCTCCGAAACCCCCATCACCCAGTCCCAGCTCGAAGACGCCCTGTCCGGCACCGGCTACGACGTAGTTTCCGTCGACTCCAAGCAATACGAGAAGAAGGGCCTCTTCGGTTTCGGAAAGTAAACACGAGGCGCGTCTCTGTCGCGCAAGCGCCCTTTCTCTGCACGGTAAGCCGTTCCTCCTACCAGGTGCGGTACAATCGCTCTTCGTGAATTGATACTATCCGCACAGCGAAAGGTGCACTTCGTGTCACAAGAATCGCATACGCCTGCAAACGAAACGCTCGTCGAGGGTGCCGTCGCCCCGCGCGAGCGTTTCGCGTCCCGACTGGGCTTCATCCTCATTTCGGCCGGCTGCGCCATCGGCCTGGGCAACGTCTGGCGTTTCCCTTACATCACGGGCGAGTACGGCGGCGCCGCTTTCGTGCTCATGTACCTGGTCTTTCTGGTGGTGCTCGGCATCCCCATCCTCGTGATGGAGTTTTCGGTGGGCCGCGCGAGCCAGAAATCGGCCGCCCTCGCCATGGATGTCCTGCAGCCCAACCGCAAATGGCACTTCTATTCCTGGGCCGCCTACGCGGGCAACATGCTGCTCATGATGTTCTACACCACGGTGTGCGGATGGATGCTTAACTACGTGGTGAAGATGTTCTCGGGCGAAATGAGCGGCCTCGACGCCCAAGCCACGAACGCCGCCTTTGACGCCGTGCTGGCCGATCCCTCGCAGCTCATCGGCTGGATGCTCGTTGCGATCGTGCTCGGTTTCCTGGTGTGCAGCCTCGGGCTGCAGAAGGGCGTGGAACGCATCACCAAGGTCATGATGCTCGCCCTGCTCGCCGTCCTCGTGATTCTCGTGGTGCGCTCGGTTACCCTGCCCGGTGCCGAAGGGGGCCTGGAGTTCTACCTGGTGCCCGATTTCGGCCATCTCCTCGCCGGCGACACGACCGCCGAGCAGATGAGCACCTTCGGCAGCGCGGTCTACGCGGCCATGGGCCAGGCCTTCTTCACGCTGTCGATCGGCATGTCGTCGATGGAAATCTTCGGCAGCTACATCGGCAAGGAACGCTCGCTCACCGGCGAGGCGGTGCGCGTCACGGCGCTCGATACCTTCGTCGCCTTCATGGCCGGTCTCATCATCTTTCCGGCGTGCTTCGCCTTCGGCGTGGAGCCCGGTTCCGGTCCCAGCCTCGTGTTCGTCACGCTGCCCAACGTCTTCGCGCAGATGCCCCTGGGCCAGCTGTGGGGCGGGCTCTTCTTCGTGTTCATGAGCTTCGCCGCGCTTTCCACGATCATCGCCGTGTTCGAAAATCTCATCAGCTTCTCGATGGACAAGTGGGGCTGGAGCCGCCGCAAATCGGTGATCCGCACGGCCGTGCTCGTGACCCTGCTCAGCTTCCCCTGCGCGCTGGGCTTCAACGTATGGAGCGGCTTCACGGTGCCGGCGATCGGCGACATCCAGTCGCTCGAGGACTTCATCCTCTCCAACAACCTGCTGCCCTTGGGCGGCCTGGTCTACGTGCTCTTCTGCACGCGGAAGGCCGGCTGGGGCTGGAAGGGCTTTCTGGCTGAAGCCGATACGGGCGAGGGCATGAAGTTCCCGGCTTGGGCGCGCGGCTGGATCACCTACGGCATCCCCGTGCTCATCGCGATCATCTTCGTCATGGGCTACGCGCCCAAGATGGCGGTCTGGCTGGGGCTTTCCTAGCGGCTGCTGACGTTTCTCGCGCATGCAACGGGCCCTTCCGGAATTCGTTTCGGAAGGGCCCGTTTTCGTGAGCGGGAAGGGTCTCGCGGAACAGGCGCGGAATCCGCGCGTATCAGTCGCGGAACCGTCGCAGAACGCGCATGCGGCTGTCGCGGAACCCGCGGCTATCTCGCGCGGCCGCCTCAGAACCCGCGCTCTTCTGCTACAGATCCATCTCCAGATCCACGAGCATCAGGTAGACGCTGTCGCGCAGGGACTTCGCGTATTTGCGGCTGATCTTCCCCTCGTCGAGCGCCTTTTGAATCTCATCGAGCTCGATCGAATAGGCCGTGCGCTCGATCGTGTGCATGTTGTCGGTCACGTGGGTGTAAGCGGTCACGCTCGGGCGCGACGCCTGGGCCGCGCGCAGGGCCTGCCGGTAGGTGAGCATCACGCGCGTGAGGGCGTCGGTCGTGTAGGTGTCGTCGTTCGACTGGAACAGCGACGACAAGTGGCGGATCGCCTCTTGCTGGCAGGCGATCTGCACCTCGAGCAAGAGCTGCGCCTCTTCCGAATCGGTGGCGTGCGACTTGAAGCGGCTGATGCGGCTGCGCACGCGGTTCTTCCATCGATGCAGCTTCTGCAGGTCGAAGAGCTTGTCGTCGGCCTTCTTCAGGTACTGCTTGGCCTGGCTCAGGCGGTCGATGTACTTGAATCCCTCCCAGTCGCCGATCGTGCCTTCCTCCATCATCCGCGACACGTAGTTGAGCTGGTGGTTCACCACGTCGATGCGCAGGTCGGTGGTCACCTCGTCTTCCAGGTCGGCTTCGCTGCGCAGACGGTCGATGCGATGGTTGTACGAGCTCATGACCGCCAGGATCGGCCGGCTGTTCTCGCTCGTGCGCATGGCCGCCAGCCGGTCGATCACGGCGCGCAGGATGTCGATCTTCGCCTGCGCCTGCTCTTCGGCGAGCTCTTCGGAAGTCGCCTGCTTGTTGGGCGCCAAGATGGGCAGCAGGAAGTTGGCGAGCAAAAGCGTGAGCAGAATGACGCCCGATGCGATGAAGATGAGCAGGTCGCGCTGGGGAAACGCCGTGCCGTCCGCGAGGAAGAGCGGGGTCGAGAAAATCACCGAAAGCGTGACCGCGCCCTTGGCGCCGCCGATCGTGGTCACCAAAGCCGAGCGGATATGTCCCTCTTCGGTCGCGAATCGGCCGCCCGTTTCGGGGTCCTTCGCCAGGTAGTTCATCGCGAGCACCCACAGGAAGCGCACCAAGAACAGGATTGCGGTGATCGCCACGATGTAGCCCAGAATGGTGCTGTTGCCGATGGTCACGTCGTCCCAGGTGTCCTGCATGGCGTTGGGCAGTTGCATGCCCAGCAGGGTGAACACCACGCCGTTCAGGGCGAACGACAGCACGTTCCACACGCTCTGCGACACGATCGAAAGCTCCGACATGGCCGGCCCGATCTTGCGGTCGGTGAAGATCGTCATGGTGAGGCCGGCGGCCACCACGGCCAGGATGCCGCTCACGCCCAGGCCTTCCGACACCAGGTAGACGATGAAGGGCATCGCGATTTCGAAGAGCACGTGGAAGGTCGTGGAATCGAGCCCCAGGCTGCGTGCGCCGTTGCGAATCTCGTGCCCGATCCAGCCGAGCGCCACGCCCAGAAGGATGCCGCCCACGAACATGGTGACGAGCGTGGTGGCGGCGTCAGCGAGCGAGAAGGCGCCCGTCACGGCCGCGGCGATCGCGAACTGGAAAGCCACGACACCCGATGCGTCGTTCAGCAGCGACTCGCCCGAAAGCAGGGCGCTTTCGGTGCGCGTGAGCTTGGCGACCTTCGACAGGCTCGCCACGGCTACGGCGTCGGTGGGGCCCAGGGCGGCGCCCAGGGCGAAGGCCGCGGCGAGTGGAATCGACGGTTCGAGTAGGTTGATCGCGAAGCCTACCGTGAGCATGATCGCGAGGACCAGGCCGATCGCGAGCGAAAGGATGAGGTTGCGGTTGCGCCAAAGGGCGTGCTTATCGGCTTCCATCGCATCGTGGAAGAGTAGGGGTGCGATGAAGACGACGAGGAAGAATTCCGGGGCGAGTTGGATGTTCCCGGGCGTGATCTGCGCGAGCGCCATCAGAAAGCCTATGGCGATCTGAATGAGCGGCAGTGACACGCGGGGGATGACCTGTTCGAGCGCGGCGGAGGCGAGCACCGCGGCGAGCAGAAGGACGATGAGCTCGAAAGTTTCCATGAACTCCCAATTCGTGGGTAGAGGCGACCGTATACTCATTCTATTAGTAGCAGGCGCTTCGGGTGGGGCGTTTTCAAGGAGGATACAAAACATGGTCGTTGCAATCGTGACGGGGGCCTCATCGGGCATGGGGCGCGCCTTCGTACGCGCAATCGCCGAGCGCTGCGAGGTCGACGAGGTGTGGGCCATCGCTCGCCGGGCCGACCGACTTGCCCAGCTGGCTGCCGAAACGGTGGTGCCCGTGCGTGCACTTGCGCTCGACCTGGCGGCCGATGAATCCTTCGACGAACTTAAAACGCTGCTCGCCCGCGAGGCGCCCCAGGTGCTCTACCTGGTGAACGCGGCGGGGCTAGGGGAGATCGGCACCTGGAAAACCGTGTCGCAGGCCAGCGTCGACGCGATGATTGACGTGAACTGCCGGGCCCTCGTGCGTATGACCCAGCTTGTGTTGCCGCACATGGTGCGCGGTGGGCACGTAATCGAGCTCGCGTCGTGTTCGGCGTTCACGCCGCTCCCGCACTTGAACGTCTACGCGGCTTCGAAGGCCTTCGTGCAGAGCTATACGCGCTCGCTGCGTTGGGAGCTTTTCGGCACGGGCATCTGCGCGACGGCGGTGTGCCCGGCCTGGGTACGTACCGAATTCGTGAGCGTGGCCACAAGGGGTGCCGGGGCGGGGGATATCCGCCATTTTCCCTTGGCGCAGAAGCCCGAGACCGTGGTAAGCAGAGCCCTGTTGGCCAACCGGCTGCATTTCGCGATCGCTTGCTGCGGCATGCCCGCCTTCTTCCTGCGCATCGTGGGGAAGTTCTTGCCCCACTGCATCACGATCGCCGGTTGGGAGGGCGTGCGCCGGCTGTAGGTGCCGGCCGCGGTATTCTGCTTCGGGTCCCTCTAGGCTATCGCCGTGTGCTGCGCAGCCTTCTTGCGATGTTCGGCCGTGGGCCCCTGGGTGCGGTCAATCGTGGAGGCCCGAAATTCCCCCTTGCATTCCCAAACCCGCGCGTTACAATAGCAAAGCGCTGTGCGCACGACATACTTTTTCTTGGACCGTTAGCTTAGTTGGTAGAGCAGGGGACTCTTAATCCCAAGGTCCGGGGTTCGAGTCCCCGACGGTCCACCATTTCGAATATGAGCCCCTGTAAAGGGGCTTTTTCATTTTCGGAAGGTCTTCAGCAACGTTGAGTCGGGGACTCGAACCGATGAGGTGGAAACGCGTTAAGCTCAGGCGCCGGTGGCGCCTGAGCAGCGTTTCGCCCGACCGAGCCTGCGAGGGAGGGGTCGGCTTCGCGCACGCGAAGCCGGAGTCCCCGACGGTCCACCATTTCGCATGAATGCCCCTGCAAAGGGGCTTTTTCATTTTCGGCACAGGTCCGCACTTTGTTAGTCGGGGCTCGAACCCCCTTCCTCCCATGGACGCTCGCATATTCGCTGGTGTTTCGCCCCTCTGGTAGAGAAGCATCGATATGCAGCATATTTCGCATTCGCTTGGCACAGATATACCGATGTGCAGCAGGATTATTTATCCAATGGCAGAGATGAGCCGATGTGCAGCAGTTTCTAGGCTGCACATCGGCTCATCTCTGCCACCAACGTAAAACCCCATGCTGCACATCGGCACATCTGTGACACGGGCGTCTGATTTTTGCTGCACTTCGATCAATCTCTGCCAGCCTTGCTCCTCCGGTCCCGTGACTGCGGACGCACAGCCGCAGTGCATCGCCCGTTTTTCGCCCTCGTGCCCGATTGTCGCGTATCGAGCTTCCTTGGATCCGTTCTTCCGTTGCATCCACAACGCGCCCGCTGCACGCTGACGAGTTGGCTATACTGAAACTCATTACGCAATCGAACGTGGAGGTTCAGGGTCCCATGCCCATCACCGATTTCCTCATGAAGAACGCCCAAACGCACCCCGACGAAATCGCCCTCGTCGAGGTCAATCCGGGCCTGCGCGAAGCGCGCGGCGTCACCTGGCGCGAATACGAGCTCGTCGAAACGAACCCGGCGAAGAAGTACCGCCGCACCATGACCTGGAAGGTCTTCAACGATCGCGCCAACCGTTTCGCCCACCTGCTCATCGACCAGGGCGTCAAGCGCGGTGACAAGGTCGCCGTCATGCTCATGAACTGCCTCGACTGGCTGCCCATCTACTTCGGCGTGCTGAAGGCCGGCGCCATTGTGGTCCCCTTGAACTACCGCTATTCCTCCGATGAGATCAAGTACTGCGTCGAGCTCGCCGATGTCTCCACCATCGTCTTCGGTTTCGAATTCATCGGCCGCATGGAAGCCCTCGTGGGCCAGCTGCCCGGGGTCGACCGCGCCTACTACGTGGGTGACGAAGACACCTGCCCTTCCTTCGCCGACAGCTACGCCATGCGCATCCGCCATTTCACCACGGAGGACCCGGGCATCGACCTCGACGATGACGACCTGGCCGCCATCTATTTCTCGAGCGGCACGACCGGCTTCCCCAAGGCGATCCTGCACAAGCACCGCGCCCTCATGCGCGCGGCAATCACCGAGCAGAAGCACCACAGCCAGACGCGTGACGACTGCTTCCTGCTCATTCCGCCGCTCTATCACACGGGTGCTAAAATGCACTGGTTCGGTTCGCTCGTGAGCTGCTCGCGCGCGGTTATCCTGCGCGGCGTGCGTCCCGAATGGATTCTGCGCACCGTGTCGGAAGAGGGCTGCACCATCGTATGGCTCCTCGTTCCCTGGGCACAGGACATTCTCGACGCGATTGAAGACGGCACCCTGAGCCTGTCCGACTACCGGCTCGACCAGTGGCGCCTCATGCACATCGGCGCGCAGCCCGTGCCGCATTCGCTCATCGAGCGCTGGCGCCGCTACTTTCCGCACCACGAATACGACACCAACTACGGTCTTTCGGAAGGTATCGGGCCCGGCAGCGTGCACTTGGGCGTGGGCAACATCGACCACGTGGGCGCGATCGGCGTCCCCGGCTACGGCTGGCAGGCCGAAGTCCGCATGGACGACGGCACCTGCGTCGAACCCGGATCGGGAGAGGTAGGCGAGCTCTGCCTGAAGGGCGACGGCGTCATGGTGGGCTACTACAAGAATCCCGAAGCCACGGCCGAAACCCTGCGCGACGGCTGGCTCTACACGGGCGACATGGCCGAAATCGACGCCGACGGCTTCATTTGGCTCGTCGACCGCAAGAAGGACGTCATCATCTCCGGCGGCGAAAACCTCTATCCGGTGCAGATCGAAGATTTCATCCGCACCAATCCCAAGGTGAAGGACGTGGCCGTGATCGGCATCCCCAACGAGCGCCTGGGCGAGATTGCCTGCGCGGTGGTGGAAGCCAAGCCCGGCGAGGAGCTTACGGAAGACGAGATGCAGCAATTCTGCCTGGCGCTGCCGCGCTACAAGCGTCCGCGCCGCTACATCTTCGCCGACGTGCCGCGCAACCCTACCGGCAAGATCGAAAAGCCCCTGCTGCGCAAGCGCTACGGCGCCGAGCGCCTGGTCGAGCGCGAAAACAAGGAATAGGCGGGGAAGCTCTGCGGGCGCGGGGCCGGATCGTCGCGTGTCCGAGACGCGAGGCGGCCGGCCCCGCTCGTGGATACCTTGCAGGTGGGCGTGCCGATGCGTGCGGTAGGCATGCGTCGGCCCGTTTGCTTGGAAACTTTTGGAGAAATCGCGAAGCCGCATTTTCTTCTTGCATCAATCGTGGCGGTACCGTAAAGTATGTATTCGCGCCACGGTGGATGTAGTTCAGTTGGCTAGAACGCCAGATTGTGGCTCTGGAGGTCGTGAGTTCAAGTCTCACTATCCACCCCAGCGCGCCTTTGACATACCGCTTCGCAAGAAGCTTTTCATGGACCGTTAGCTTAGTTGGTAGAGCAGGGGACTCTTAATCCCAAGGTCCGGGGTTCGAGTCCCCGACGGTCCACCATTTCGCATGAATGCCCCTGTAAAGGGGCTTTTTCTTTTTTAGGAATTTCCCGAGAAGGGCTAGTCGGGGACTCGAACCTATGAGGTGGAAACGCGTTAAGCTCAGGCGCCAGCCCCGCCTGCGCGAGGCCGGCGCCGGCCCCTATACGTCCATACCGCCCAGATACTCGGAAATGGCCTGGTAGATGAAGTTGGCGTACCGGCCTTCGGTATCGTTGCCCTCTGACGATAGGGACATGGTGATCTGTGCTGTGCAGGTGCAGCGCCATTCGCCGACCGACCGAATGGCCCCGATGCGCTCATGCACCTGGTCGGTCTTCTCCTTCATCACCTCGGCTTCCTTGAAGGCCGTCAGCACGATGAACTGGCTGTCGACCAGGCGCCCGATCACCGCGTTGTTGCCGAACACCTCTTTCAGACAGGTCCCGATGGCGCGCAGGAGCTCGTCGCCCGCTTTCTTACCGTACAGCTGGCTGAAGACCTCGTATTCCTTCACGAACACGCGGATGATCGCGTAGCGGTTCTTATGGTCCCAGAGCTCTTCCAGGTAGCTGGTAATGCCCTCGGCGATGCCCATGGTGTTGGATAGCCCCGTGACGGGGTCGGTGCGCATCGCAGAGAAGGCCCTCTCCGCTACATCGGTCAGCGCGTCCGTATCGAGGAAAGTCCCCATGAGGCCCACGATCTTCCCGTCGCGGAAAATGGGCATCTTGTCGACGATGAGCGTGTGAACGGACCCTTGTACGATACAATTCACGAGGATGTTGTGCGCCGGGCGGCCCTGGGCGATGATGCTCTCTTCCTGTTTCCGGTAGGGTTCGTCGTCAATGTGCCAGCCCATTTCCGCATCGGTCTTGCCCAAGATCTCGTCGACCGACGCGATCCCGTAGAAATCCAAAAAGCTTTGGCTCGCGCCCGCGAACCGGCGGTTGCGGTCCTTCCAGAAGAATTTCCAGTGGCTGTAGAAAAGCTCGTTTTCCAAGAGGATCGCCGGGGTCATGGCGTCGGCGTCCGCCTGGGGCCCGGCAACACGGGTGGCTTCGGCGTCTTCCGAAAAGCTTGCCATGATGTGGGTGACGGCCTGCTGGGTGAGGCCCGATTCGAGCGTCACGTAAAGAAAGCGGGTGAAGTCGGTTTTGGGCACGGGTACGGCAAGGTGGATGAGCCAGCGGTAGTCGCCCTGGACGCTTTTGCTGCGGAAATGCCCCGCAAGAAGCTTGTTGGGTGCCTTTGCCAGTCGTTGGGCGAGCGAGGCTGGGTCGCTGAAATCCTGGAACCGCGCTCGGTCGGGCGGATAGAGGAAATCGCGTTCCCAGGCAGCGAACGTTGCGGCAATGCCCTTCACGTGGTCGCTTTTCGCGATAGGCTGGTTGGGAAGGGACGACTTCAACACGTCGATCGTATCGGTGGCCAGGTCGAATTCGAAGATGTCGTTGCACACGTAGTAGAGGTCGGAAAGCTGCCCGATTCGCAGGCTTTCATCGGAATCGGATTCCATTTCCACGTAGCGCAGCCACGTTTGGTAGGCGCGGTGGGTGGCGGTCGATGCGATAAGGCGCGCCTTCAGTTGCATGTAGTGGTCGCCCGAAGGGTAGGTGATCGTCTGCGTGCCGCCGAGCGCCCGCACCTTCTGGTCGATGAAGGAGCGGTGGAGGATCGCCATGGGGCCGCCGTGCTCGTTGAGCTCCTGTTCCCATCGTGCCAAGTTGGGAATGCCGTCTTTGGCGAGCGCTTCGTCGTATCCTTCGTTCGTGAAAAGGAAGGAAAAGCGCGCCCCGTCGTCCTCCATCACGCACATGGGCTCGTCGGTCTGGTAGTTGATGCGGGCGAGTGCTCGATAGTAGTGCTCGTCGAGGGTGGTTTCCAGGGCTAAGCCCCGCGCGATGCAGTGGGCCCGCAGGTCGACGCCGGGCAGGGGTTTGCCGAAATAGTAGCCCTGCACCTTTTCACAGCCGATCGATTGGAGGAAACGGTACTGCTCTTCGGTTTCAACGCCCTCGGCCAGGGTACTGATCCCGATGCGCTTGGCCATGCGCACGGTAGACCGCACGATCTCGCGCGCCTTTTCGGTTTGGCTCGACAGGAAGCTCATGTCGATCTTCAGCTCGTCGAAGCGGTAATCCTTCAGATTGCCCAGTGACGAGTAGCCGGTGCCGAAATCGTCCATCCAGATCTGGAATCCCTCGCGGTGGAACCGCTCGATTACGCGCTCTATTTCCTTGGAGCTTTCGACGAAGGCGCTTTCGGTGATTTCGATGTTGAGCATGGACCGGGGCACTTCGTAGGAATCGACGATCCGCGTGATGCGTTCGACCACGTCGGCGTGCTGCAGGTCCTTGCGCGACAGGTTGAAGGAGACCGAAGGGATCTCGTAATGTTTGGCCAAGGCTTTGCGATAGTCGCGGCAGACGAGTTCGATCATATGGAGGTCGAGGTCGAAGATCTGCCCGCTCTCTTCGAGCGCGGGTATGAAGTCCGCGGGCGCGAGCAGGCCGTGGTCGGGGTCGACCCAGCGGGCGAGCGCCTCGGCGCCGCACAGGGTGTGCGAAAGGGTGTGCACCACCGGTTGGTAGTAGACCTGGATCCAGCCCTCTTCGAAGGCGCGTTCGAGGTTGGTCAGGGCGAACGACCGCAGCTGTGCCCGATAGAGAATCTTCTGGTTGAAGAAGGCGTAGGCGCTTTCGGGGTGCCCTTTCAGGGAATCGCAGGCCAGTTTGGCGCGGGTGATCGCTTCGGCGGAGGAGACGTGTTCGAAGGCGTATTCGTAGATGCCGATGCGCACGGGCAGGCCATGTGCCACGCTGCAGAGGTCAAGATCGCTCAGAAGGGCGTCGAGCCGCTCTTCAAGGCCGTCGCGCGCGGTGAAGCAGGCATAGTGGTCGCTTTCCAGACGCGACGCATTGATGATGCCGAACTGGTCGCGCAGAATCCGCCCCGTTTCGCGGATGAGCGCATCTCCCTCGTCGAAGCCGTAGCGACGGTTGAACTCTTTGAAGTTGCTGTAGTCCAGGTAGAGCATCACGGGTTGGGTGCCGTCTTCGATCAGGCGGTCGACGTCCTCTTCGATGCGCTCGCTGAAATACCGTGAGTTGGGCAGGCCCGTGAGGTCGTCGTGGCGGAAGGCCCGCTGGACGGACGCTTTGGGTGCCAGCGACACCAGGCGCGTGGCGAGCGAAGCCTGGGCGGGGCTCGCGGAAGCGAGCGAGGCGCTCTCGTCGGCGCACCAAAGGACGGCTAGGTCGTCGTGGTCGTCGATGCGGGTCCCCGTGAGGTGTATGACCTGGTAGGAGGTGCCTCCCTCGCGCCTGTTGCGGAAGAGGAGGTCGATCAGGCGCCCTCCTTCGATGAATGCGCGCACGCTTTCGGCCACGCGCGCGACGTCGTCGGGATGGATGCTGCGGCAGGAATCGACCCCCATGATGCGCGTCGCCTTTTCGCGCGAGTCCACGCCGAGCAAGTCGAGCATGCCCTGTGAAATCGCAAGGGGAAACGAGTGCTCGTGCTGCAGACGGAATACGACAAGCGGAGCGGGCAAAGATTCGAGGAATCGACGGGTGGCAGAATCAATGCAAGAAGGCTTCATCGTGCGCGCCTCTTCCTAAACAACGGCGTGTTCCCTACCGTAAAATGCAACCTCGATTATAGCAGATAGGGGTGCGCGCGGCTTTACGCCAAAGGTTTCCGCTGCCCGATCTTGGTGTGCGAGCAACCGTTTGCCCTTGGCGGACGATAGGGGAAACCCCGATATGTAGATTAGATGATACAGTCAACAATACACCTACAGGAGTACGGGGCGCCGCAAAAAGAGGGTGCGGCACCCCCTTGACATACGGGATTTCCCGTAGGGGAGGTGGATTACGTGAACCTCAGCCGCCGAAACTTCGTACGAGGCAGCGTGGTGTCCCTGGCCGCATTGGCGGCGGGTGCAAGCGCCTACGGCTGCGCCGGTTCCGCCGAAGCCGAAGCCGACGTCGACGTCTTCGACACGGGCTACGTGCGACCGCCTGGTGCGCGCACCCCGGAAGACTTCGATGCCCGCTGCATCCGCTGCGGCAAGTGCATCCAGGCCTGCCCCTATGAATCGATTCACGCGGTGCGCAACGTCTTCAGCCTGCAGAGCTCCACGCCCTATCTTGACGTGCGTGCAAAAGCCTGCCGCATGTGCGAAGACCTGCCCTGCATCGCCGCCTGCCCCACCGAAGCCCTGCACCACCTCGACGACCGCCGCGACATCCGCATGGGCACCGCGGTCATCGACGAGGAAAGCTGCATCGCCTTCGACGGCATGCGCTGCGAGGTGTGCTACCGCGCCTGCCCCCTCATCGACGAGGCCATTACCATCGATTTCCGCGAGCGCCCGCACGACGCTCAACATATGGTGTTCGCGCCGGTCATCCACGAAGATACCTGCACGGGCTGCGGCCTGTGCGTCGAACGCTGCGTGACCGACGTACCAGCCGTGCACATCGTGACCGATATGGACGAATATCGGTCACGCGTTGACGCCGCCTCCCGCTAGGGACGGCTATGGGAAGCCCCTGGCGGGGCCAAGGGAGAGAACAGGAAGAAGAAAGGGAAGACAATGGAGATCACGAGGCGAAATTTCGTCAAGGCAACGGCGGTGTCGCTGGCCATGGCGGCTGCCGGCGCTGCAGGCGCCGGCGCACTTGCCGGTTGCTCGAGCGAGAAGGGCAGTTCGGCCGGTGCCAGCAAAGACGGCACCACCACCTATACGGGCGTCTGCCGCTTCTGCGGCACCGGATGCGGCGTGACGGTTCAGGCCAAGAACGGCAAGATCGTGTCGGTCGCCGGCGACCCCGACAACTGCTCGAACAAGGGCCTCAACTGCGTGAAGGGCTACTACCTGGGCGAACTGCTCACCGGTGAGGACCGTCTCACCAAGCCCCTCATCCGCGACGACGCCTCCACCAAGGGCACCGACGGCGGCCTGCGCGAAGCCACCTGGGACGAAGCCCTCGACCTGGTGGCCGACAAGCTGCGCACCCAGTGGAAGGACGACAAGAGCAAGATCGGCCTGTGGCTTTCCGGCCAGCAGCCTATCACCGAAGGCTACCTCTCCAACAAGTTCTGGAAGGCGGGCCTGCTTTCCAACAACGTCGACTGCAACGCGCGTCAGTGCATGGCCAGTGCCGTTATGGGCTTCATGAACATTTTCGGCACCGACGAACCGGCCGGCTGCTACGAAGACCTCGACTTGGCCGACACCTTCGTCACCTGGGGCGCCAACATGGCCGAAGCGCACCCGGTGCTCTACTCGCGCTTCATGGCCCACAAGATGGGCGGCGAAGGCGTGAAGCACTTCGACCTCACCACGGTGAAGACCCGCACCTCGGCCAACGCCGACAAGGTGATGGTTTTCCGCCCGGGCAGCGACATCGCGATCGCCAACGCCATCTGCAACTACATCATCCAGAACAACCTCTACGACCAGCAGTTCCTAAACGAGCACATCCAGTTCAAGATGGGCACCGAAAATCTGGGCAACGCCTTCGACGACGGCTACGACAAGACGCCCGCCGGCGCTGCCGCCAACGACGTAACGCCTGCCACCTGGGACCAGATCGTCGAACGCTTCGCGCCCTACACGCTGGAATACGCTTCGCAGGTATCGGGCGTGCCCGCGGCTGACATCGAAGCGCTGGCCAAGGAATACGCCGACCCCAACCGCAAGATCATGTCACTGTGGACCATGGGCGTAAACCAGCACAACCGCGGCGTCTGGATGAACCACTGCATTTACAACATCCACTTCCTGGTGGGCAAGATCGCCAAGCCCGGCAACGGCCCCTTCAGCCTGACCGGCCAGCCTTCTGCCTGCGGCACCGCCCGCGAGGTAGGCTCCTTCTGCCACCGCCTGCCGGCCGACCTTTTGGTGGCCAACGAACAGCACCGCCGCTATACCGAAGCTATCTGGAACCTGCCCGAAGGCTACCTCGACGCCATCAAGGCGCCGGGCATGCACACGGTCAAGATGTTCCGCGAGATGTCGAAGGGCAACCTCAACTTCCTGTGGAGCGCCCATAACAACTGGGCGGTTTCCATGCCCAACCTCACTCGCTTCCTGGGTCTGAAGGACGAGTACAAGGGCATCTTCAGCTGCTTCACGGTGGTCAACGAAGTCTATCCCACCAAGACCACCCAGTACGCCGACGTGGTCTTCCCCGTGGCCATGTGGATGGAACGCGAAGGCCAGTTCGGCAACGGCGAACGTCACACCGCCGTCTTCGAAAAGGCCTGCGATGCCCCCGGCGAAGCCTGGTGGGACAACAAGGTCTTCCTTGAAATCGCCCTGCGCGTGCTCGATGGCGAGAAGATCGGCGATGAAGACGCGTTCGACACGCTCTTCGGTCAGATCTACGACAAGAACGCGCATGACTTCAAGAACGACATGCACGAAACCAACCGCCTGCTGTGGGAAGAGTACCGCACCTTCTCGAACCCCGACATGAACGACAAGGCCAAGGCCATCGACGCCAACGCCGACGGCAAGTTCGCCGGCCCCATGCACATGAAGGCCAAGCAGCTCGCTCCCTACGACGTCTATTTCGACCAGCACGACCTCACCTGGCCCGTGCGCGAGGTCAACGGCAAGTGGGTGCCCACCAAGTGGCGCTTCAACGACGGCGGCAGCCAGGAAGACGGCTTCGACAAGATCGGCGTCGAAGAGATGGGCACGCCGGGCAAGTACGGCGACCTGTCCTTCTACAAGACGCCCAACCAGCGCCCCAGCTTCGTCTTCCGTCCCTACGAACCGCCGGCGCAGGAGCCCAGCGACGAGTATCCCTTCTGGTTCTGCACCGGCCGTCTGCTCGAGCACTGGCACACCGGGTCGATGACCATGCGCATCCCCGAACTCAAGCGCGCCGTGCCCGACGGACTTATCTACATGAACGCCCAGGACGCTTCCAAGCTCGGCATCGCCGATGGCGACCGCGTCAAGGTGAGCTCGCCTTACGGATCGGTTGAAATCACGGCTACCACGGCCAACCGCTTCGACTGCGCGCCCGGCTACACCTTTGCCGCCTTCTTCGACGACCGTGTCCTCATCAACAAGATCGTGGAAGACCTTTACGACCCCATTTCCAAGGAAACCGACTTCAAGAAGACCTGCGTGAAGATCGAGAAGGCCTAAGGAGGGTATGAACATGAAATCGACGAACAAGCCCAAGATGCTCGTAGCGGGCGTCGTAGTTGCCACGATGGCCTTCGGCTTCGCGATTGCCGGCTGCTCTTCGCAGCCCAAGTCGCTGGCCACCACCAACGACATCACCTATGCGGAAGGCCAGCCTCCCCTTATGCCGGCCAACGACCACCAGGGCCGCTGGGAATCCCTGGGCGTTAAGGGCTGCGTGGGCTGCCACGGCTACAATTCCGAAGGTAACCCCATAAATGCCTACGCCACCCAGATCCCCGACGATCACTACGTGAACGGCGACCACAACGGCCAGCTGACGTCGGAACGCGAGCAGTGCATCCAGTGCCATCCCCTCGACGACCCGTCGACGCGCTAGCGCAGCGCTCGCACCCCGCATAAGCAACCAGCCGGGCGGCGCACAAGCCGCCCGGCCCCGTAAAGGAGCAATTGCAATGGTTATTTCGAGTCTTGTGGTCGAAACGACCCCGGGCAAGGTGCACGCGGTGGCTGAAGAGCTGGCGAAGATTCCCGGTGTCGAAGTGCACAACGACGAAGGCTACAAGATCGTCGTGACCATCGAAACCGAAACCACGCGCCAGTCGCACGACATCGCGGCTGGGTTCATCGGCATCCCGGGCGTTTCGAACGTGAACCTTATCTATGTGAATTTCGAAGACGACCCCGAACTGCAGGCGGCGTGGGAGCGCCGTCAGCAGCAGAGCCAGAAGTAGACGGCGGCCCGCGTTGGTGGGCCGCGCTCCGGAAAGAAGAGGAGAGAGGCAATGGCAACCGAACGTAAAGGCAAAGGGCGCATCTCGCTTGCCCGTCACGTCGTGCAGGTGCTCGTGCTGGCCCTGTTCTGCATTCCGCCGCTGGCGGTGGGGCAGGGGCTCTTCGGCGTCACGAGCGGCAGCGAAGAGCTTGCGCAAACCGCGTCGACCCTGCCCTTCTTCGGGTCGCTTTCGTCGTCGACCTTGGCGGGCCTGGTGTTGGCCGACCCCTTCGCCGTGCTGGAAACCATCGTGGCCAGCAAAGACGTGGTGGTGGGGGCCCTGGTGGGCGCCCTGCCCATCCTTCTGCTCTACGGCATCGTGCGCGGCCGCGCCTTCTGCGGCTGGGCCTGCCCGGTGAACCTGGTGCTCGAACCTCTTGACGCCCTGCGCGCCAAGCTGGGCATCAAGGTGCGCGAGCGCGGGTGCCCGCGCCTCGTGAAGCTATGGGTAGCCCTGGGCGCCCTGGTGGTGGCAGCGATCACGGGCCAACTCGTGTGGGAAGCGGTGAATCCTATCTCCCTCTTCTCGAAGGGCCTGCTCTTCGGGTCGCTCACCGGCCTTGCCACCTTCGTGGGCATCATCGTGGTCGATCTGGTATGGGGCCATCGCGTGTGGTGCCGGGCCCTCTGCCCTCTGGGCGGCTTCTACGAAGCCCTGGGCACCGTGGGCACGGTGAGCGTGAAGATGGACTACGACGCCTGCATCCACTGCGACAAGTGCAAGCAGGCCTGCCTGTGCGACCCCGAAATCCTCGATGGCGTGCTTTCGGGTGCTGCGAAGCGCGTCGAGGCGGGCGACTGCATGCTCTGCGGCAAGTGCGTCGACGCCTGTCCCACCAAGGCCCTGTCGATCGGCTTCGCCGCCCCTACCCGCACCAAGAAGGACTGAGTCAACGGAGTCAAGGCTTGATTGACTCATTGGGCCCCCTCTGGCATGCGCCGTCATGTCAGAGGGGGCCCTTTTCTTGCGCTACAAGTCGAGCAAGTGGTGCTTGAGGGCGATGTGCACGAGCTCGGCGCGCGTGGTGATGCCCAGCTTCGAATAAATCTTGCTTCGGTGGGCTTCGACGGTCTTCACCGAAATGAAGATCTTTCCGGCGATTTCCTTGTTGGTGTAGCCCTGGGCCAGAAGCGAGAAGACTTCCAGCTCTCGGTTGGAAAGCACCTGGTAGGGATCTTTCTCGCCGATGGCGCCGTCGTGCAGCTTTTCGGTGAGGTCGGCGGCCATGCTGGGTTCGATGTAGACGCCGCCCGCGGCCACCTTGCGAATGCCGTTCAAGAGGACGTCAGTCGACGCGTTCTTCAAGATGTAGCCCGAAGCGCCCCCGCGCAGGGTGTAGAAGAGGTAGTCGATTTCTTCGAACATCGTGAGCATGATGATGCGCGTGTCGGGGAAGTCGCGCGCGATTTTCTCGCAGGTGACCAGTCCGTTTTCCCCAGGCGGCATCGAAATGTCCAGAAGGAGCACGTCGGGCTTCAGCTTGGACGTCACATGGTAGGCCTCGTTGCCGTCGGCGGCGGTGCCCACCACCTTCATGTCCTTCTGCGCATTGATGATGAGCGCGAAGCCCTGTCGTACGACTTCGTGGTCGTCTGCTATCACCACGTCGATCATGCGCGGCTCCTTTCGTCCTGGGCAAGCGGCACCTTCAGCAGCACGGTGGTCCCGTCTTCGTTCGACCGCACGGCCAGCTTGCCCCCAATGATGCT
>Ga0214872_100160_pt1 | contig 28071 bp, 23 predicted proteins | sample Stichaenrichm18X_FD_168614 | JGI IMG/M metagenome (GOLD analysis project Ga0214872, IMG submission 168614) | Xylose enriched microbial communities from anaerobic bioreactor in Madison, Wisconsin, United States - 18X | ecosystem: Engineered > Bioreactor > Anaerobic > Unclassified | place: USA... | reverse complement strand
GGCAAAAGACGCGCCCTCCCGCTATGCAGCCGCCGACATACTCGCCGTCGTTTTGGAAGTCCATGGCCATAATGGGCTTGCCACCCTCATAGTCACGAATGGCACGTATGCGCTTGATCATGTACTTACGCTGCTCGACCGTCGGCATGAGGTCAGCATTGGCGCCCTCTCCCACCGGCATGTAGTGGAAGTACCACTGCCAAAGCGCGCCATGCTTCAAGATGAAGTCGTAGTACTCGTCTGAGGTGACGTCCTCAACGTTGTTGCGGGTGTAGCACGTCGAGATTCCAAATGGGATCCCGTTTGCCGTCATAAGGTCCATGGCCTTTACAACCTCGTCGAACGAGCCGTCTCCGCGACGCGCATCGTTGGCTGTCTTGAAGCCCTCCAAAGACATGGAGAAGACGATGTTGCCGAGGCGCTTGACCTCGTCGCAGAACGGCTGGTCAATGAGGGAGCCGTTCGTGAAGGGGGAAAAGAGGCAGTCATGGTGTTTCTCGGCGAGCTTAAGGACATCCTTTTTGCGCACGAGCGGCTCGCCGCCGGTAAGCATGAACCAATGGCAGCCAAGCTCCTTGGCCTCGGTGACAATCTTGTCGCACTCATCATAGGTGAGGTTAAGCCAGTTGCCATAGTCAGCTGACCAGCACCCTATGCAGTGCTTGTTGCAAGCTGACGTCGGGTCGAAAATGATGATCCACGGCACGTTGCAGTGATACTTGGCAGCAGATTCCGTCGTGGTGCGCAAGCCGCGGAAAGCGGCCTCGTAGCCGCCGTTGGTAAAGGCTGTGAGCAAGATGTTGTGATCCACGCGCTTCGGAAGATTCAAAACGAACTTCGACCACTTGGAGCCAGGATAGAAAGCCTGCCTCAAGGCGTTCGCCATGTCTGGGGCAGTGTCTGACAAGAGTTTCACGCCAATGTCAAGAAGCCGTTCTAGATTCTGCTGCGCCTTGGGACCATCGAAGCTCTTGATAGCCTGGTCTACGGCCATCTCAAAGGCCTTGCGCTCTGCCGCATGCGCGATCTTCGACTGCATGTGTCCCCCTTTTGCCTTACCACCCGCTTGCCGAAGACACGAAAGCCATTTGGTCTGAGCAAGGTAGGTGTTATGTGCATACGCTTACTTTTTGAATTTGTGTCAATTATAGACATATTCTTTTTAAAAGAAAGAAGTTAGGCTCAATTAATAGCGTTAATTGTCAATGTCAAGATATATACGGCAAATGTAGCAAAACAATCCATGAGTGGAGTTACTCCCCACAGATGGGGCCTTCTGCGCACAAGATCGACATCACGTGTCGCGGAACGGCATGTACGACATTTGAGCCAATCGTTGAGCTTGCTGCAAGCTTTGCCTGCTCACAAGCACCATGCGTCGCATATGAGCAGCCAAGCGACGAGAAACGCCTCAGCATCGCCACATCGTTTCCCCCGTCGCCATATACAACGACGTCCTCGGCTGGAATGCCCAGTGAGCCAGCCAGCCACGCAACTGCGGCTCCCTTGTCCACGCCAACGCCGGTGATCTCGAACATAGAAGGATTGAACGGCGCATTTACGACGCTATTCCTACGCTCATACAAAAAAGCGGAGAGATCGGTCTTGGCGCCCTCGTCGGAGATGCGGCAGTTTACTTTCACAATGTCATGCGAAAGAATCTGGGCTGCGCTTTGGTCTGTGACCCAGACGTCACCTGCGTCTGTGGTCATTCCGCGCATCACGATGCGCACCAGCAGGTTTGGCGCACGCAGCTGTGCTACGCGCTGGGCAGCGCTCAATCGCGTATAGATGTGTTGCGTGCCTATGAAATCAAACCCTATCGTCGGAAAACTGCGAAGCAGCTCCTCAACAAATGAGCTGTCAAGTGGCATGGAGCGCAAAAGCTGGCCTGACTGGCCAAAAACGAGCGCGCCGTTGGCGCAAACCACCTCAACAGGCAGCTCGCCAAAGCCAATTGCCTTGCCAGAGCGCATGAAGCGGCCTGTCGCGATCGCGAAGTGACGCCCAGAGGCTATGGCCGCACGCACGGCCCGGACAATCGTACGGTCCGTCACATGCAGAGGGTTAAGCAGCGTACCGTCTAGGTCGCTTGCGAAAAGCTGTGTCAAAACGCCCCCTTCTGCCTTATGCGCACTTGCTATGATAGCGCGCATGGCGTCGTTTGGTGATATACTCACCCACGCGAAGCGGGCCAGGCGATCGCGTGATGCACATGACGTGCACTATGAGGAAAGTCCGGGCTCCAGAGGGCAGGAAGCCGGCTAACAGCCGGGCGGGGTGACCCGACGGAAAGCGCCGCAGAAAAGAAGACTCCCGCTGGCAGCTGTCGCTGCTGAGAGAAAAGCTGAAACGGTGGTGCAAAAGACCACCAGCGCCTTGGTGATAGGGCGGCTTGGCAAGCCCCTTCCGGAGCAAGCGCAAATAGGAGCGCTCCAGTGTGGCCCGCACTGCGCTCGGGTTGCGCGCTAAAGGCAAGCGGCAACGCTTGCTGTAGATAAATGACCGTCCACGACAGAACCCGGCTTATCGGCTCGCTTCGCGCAGGTTGCAGCTGCAGGGCAATCGCTTGCCACGCTGCCCTGCCCTCTTTTTGTTCGCTGCGCGCTATACTTAGCAGAACATAGGTTCTAAAGCTAAGGCAGATGCCCATGGACTGCTACGATAAGCTCACCATACTCGCCGACGCCGCAAAGTACGACGTCGCCTGCACATCCTCAGGCTCGCGCCGCACGCCCCGGCGCGGCGAGGTCGGCTGCACCTTGCCAGCCGGCTGCTGTCACAGCTTTTCTGCGGATGGTCGCTGCATCACATTGCTCAAGGTCCTTCTTTCCAATGCCTGCAGCTACGACTGCGCCTACTGCGTCAATCGACGCTCTGCCCGCTGCTCCCGCGCCACGTTCGGACCAAGGGAGCTAGCGGCGCTGACGCTTGACTTTTATAAGCGCAACTACATCGAGGGCCTGTTTCTTTCTTCAGCGGTGCTCAAAGACGCAGACAATACTGCCGAACGCATGATCGCCTGCCTGCGCATCTTGCGAGGCGAGCTGCATTTCCGAGGCTATGTCCACACCAAGGTCATTCCGGGGACCTCCCCGGAGCTGATCGACGTCATCGGACACCTCTCTGACCGCCTGAGCGTCAACCTCGAGCTGCCGAGCGCCCGGTCGCTGACGGCGCTTTGCCCCGACAAAGACAAAGGGCAGATCGTGCGCCCGATGGAGCAGATTTTCCGAGAAAGGACCGCCGAGGAGCAACTCCTAGCGCAAGCGCCAAAAAGAAGGAAGGGGCTTCCCCCTCGAGACACGCAGGATGCCGACTTGCTCGCATTGGCCACAGGCACGGCCGGCCTGCCCGCATCAGCGCTACGCCCAAAGTCCGAGCGCTCCTTTGAGCGCGAGGGAGCCGAGCTTGGGGGGTGGGGCGCGCGCTACACGCTCCGCCGCCATGCGCGCGTGGCAACTTCAAGACGCAGCTTCGCGCCGGCAGGACAATCGACTCAGCTCATAATAGGGGCGACCCCTGAAAGCGACAACCAGATCCTCAAGCTCTCCAGCGCGCTGTACGAGCAGTTCGACCTCAAGCGGATCTTCTTCTCTGCCTATGTCCCCGTCATGGCCGACGATCGGCTGCCAGCCACCGGCACGCCGGTGCCATTGCGTCGCGAACATAGGCTCTACCAGGCCGATTGGCTGATGCGCTACTATGCGTTCTCGGCTGACGAGCTCACAAACCCACAAGAGCCGTGGCTTGACCTTGACGTCGATCCGAAGCTCGCATGGGCACTGCGCAACATCAACCTTTTCCCCGTGGAGGTCATGGAGGCGACGCTCCAGCAGCTCCTTCGCGTGCCCGGCATAGGGCCCGTGGGCGCGCGCCGGATTCTCGCGGCACGCAAGGCACGCAGGCTTGGCTTCAATGACCTGCGAAGGCTGCACATCGTCCTCAAGCGGGCAGCACCTTTCTTGTCATGCAACGGAAAAAGACAGAGCAGCCTGCCACTGGACGCAGGCGTCCTTCGTCAGGAGGCGATACGCGATGCCACGTCAAGCTCCTACCTTCGCACGCGCAGGTCTTACGAGCAAAGCCAGCTCTCCTTGTTCTAGCACCCTGCCCGCAGAGCTCGCGCCACTAGTGCAATGCCTGGCCAGCGCTGCTTCCAAAGGGCAGCAGATCGCGCTTGTCTGTGAGCCGACGCTCGAAGGAGTGCTCGCAGCCACAGGCCTTGGATATCTAGCTCATGTCCAGGAGGAGCAGATCCGCCTCGTGTCCAGTGCCTGCCCACAGCTGAGGCTGGGAGAGTCCGACATTAGGCTGGCGGCCAGCGACGCAGCGGCAATCCTCGCCCAACGCGTCTGGAGCGGCTTTGCGGGAAGGCAAGGACCAGGCAAGACAATGGCCTGGCGCATCGTGCTGGCCTGTGCCTCAGACGACCCTCACATGCCTGAAATCGTGCATCGCTATGTTCGGCTCGGGTTTTCCGCAGGTCAACGACTCAAAGACATGATCGCCGACCCAAATGTGAGCGCTCTCAACAATCTCGCGCGCTTTGTCTGTAACGAGTGCAAGCATACACGGCAATTCGTGCGCTTCTCGCACATGTCAGACGGAAGCTGGTGGGCCCTTTTCCGTCCGAAAGCCGATACCATACCACTCACCTGCCAATACTTCGCTGCACGCATGGGCTCTGAGCGCTTCTGCCTTGTCGATCCCGGCCACCTGTGCGCGGCTCTGTATGATGGAGAGCGCTCCAGCAGCTGCGCCGTTGTAAGGCTCGACCAGCGCACCGCTGAAGGGCTGGCGACCCGTGAGGACTATGCAGATGACGAAAGGCAGATGCAGGCAATGTGGCAACGCTACTACGCCAGCATGCAGCTTCCTGGCCGAGACAAGACACATCGTGGCTATGACCTGCGCGCGCACTGGATGCCGAAGCGCTTTTGGGCAGAGCTGCCAGAGCTAAGCTTGAAGCCTTAGGAGACAGCCTATACAACAAATAGGGACCCCGCGTATGCGGGGTCCCTTGCCAGCGACAACACGACGAGCAACCATATCGTAATCCAGACCAGAGGGTAGCGGGCGAGGCCTAATCCAAGTCGTTGAAGTCTGATGGGGAGCTCACGGGCTTCGCGCCTGTGAGTGACTGCGTCATTATCGTTGCGTTCGCATCAGGCGCCGAGGGCTCAGGGGCAGGAGCCGGAGTAGCCGGAGCGGAGACAGGCGTCGTAAATGACTGGGTCACAGCCTCAGAGCCATTTGGAGTGGGAAGCGTCTTTGCAGGAAATACAGAGTCGGCGTCATCTATGAAGTGCTGTAACAGCTTCTTGTACTCATCACGGAAGTCCTCGCGCGACTGCTTGAGGCGATCGATCTCATCAAGCTCATTTTGCTTTTCCGCCAGCGCCTGGCGAATGACCTCGCGAGCCTTTTGATCAGCCTCGTTGCGGATCTTCTCAGCGTTTTCGCGAGCGTCCGCGACAAGCTTGTCAGCGCTTTGCTGAGCTACGATCAGTACCTGTGAGATCTGATGCTCAGAGGCAGTCGTCGCAGGCGAAGCCGAAGAGACATGTGCCGCCGATGGGCTGGGAGCCGCCTGCGCTTCAGAAAGCTGCGCCTGCAACTTGCTGACCTCTTCTTGGGAGGCGCTCAGCTGCTGCTCGGAGGTGTTCAGGCGACCTTTGAGGTCCGCGATCTTTTGGAGCATCGCGTCAACCTCGCCAGAAAGCCGGTCGAGAAAGGCGTCGACCTCCTCTGTGTCGTAGCCCTTCTTAGATGGGGAGAAGGTGAGTTGTTCGATGTCTTGTGGTGTGATTGCCATCTTTTTCCCTTTCGATTGGGCATTACTGCGCTGCAATAGCAGCTCCTATACGAGTATAGCCACAACTATTTGCCTAAGGACCTCAAGAGCCAACATAGCCACAATGGGCGAAAAGTCAACCATTCCGAGCGGCGGTATGAATCGACGGAAAAACGACAAATACGGCCACACGATCTTCCCCAGCACCTGAGTCAGGTCCTCAACGAAACCCCCACCCCTTCGCGGTATCCAGCTAAGCAGGCACCAGACAAAGATGAGTATCTCGTAAAAATCCACAAGGCGCGAGAAGATAACGGCAAAGGTATACATTCACTATCCTGCCAGTTCTCGCGTGCGGCCAAGCGCAGCATCGATTGCCGCATACGAGCCTTCGACCAAGGCCGGCTCAAAAGCCTTGAGCGCCTCAGCTGTCGTGCCTCCAGGCGAGGTGACCTTTTCCATGTAAGCCCGTGGATGCTCGCCGCTGCTCAAAAGCTGTGCTGCAACGCCTCCCATGGTGGAGGCTACCATCGGTCGCAGGCTCGCAGCCGGAAGCCCAGCACGCACGCCGGCACGAGTGAGCGCGTCAACCATAAGGGCGAAAAAGGCAGGGCCACAGCCGACCACAGCCCCTTCGGCGTCAAGCTGATCTTCGCGCATTACCTCGCACACGCCCAAGGCACCAAAGACAGAGCGCACAAGCGAGACGTCTGCTTCGCTTGCGGTGCTTCCCTTTGCGAGCGCTGTGGCACCCTGCTTGGCCTGAATGGGAAGGTTTGGCATGGCTCGCACGACGCGCGCACCCGGGAGCGCATCTTCAAGCGAACCAAGGGATACGCCTGCTGCGATAGAGATGACCAAACGCCCTGAAAGCGCAGTGGCGATCTCATCGAGCAGCGAAAAGAGCACCTGCGGCTTCACAGCGAGCACGACGACGTCGGGATCCGACGCAAGGAGTTCCTCTGCTGTCGTATAGGTCGCAACGCCCAGCTTCTCCAACCTTGAGAGCTTGTCCGCATGATGGTCACACGCAGACACGGCACCGGATGGCAAGGCTGACGAGGAGGCCAGCCCTGCGGCGATCGCGCCGCCCATCGCGCCTGCGCCGATGACCCCAAGCTTGCAATCATATACAGCCATGACTACCTCACCAGGTCGCCGTCGGCGACCAACTTATCGATATCCGATTTCGAAAGTTCAACATTTGCCGGAAGCACCACAAACACACGGTCTCCTAGCTCCTGCACTTGGCCGCCAACGCCCATCGCGAGGCCGAAGCTGAAGTCGAGTATGCGCTTCGCAGCCTCGATGTTCGTGTTGCGGAAGACGAGCACCACAGGCTGGTTGGTGCGCACACGACGCACGACCATCTGCACGTCGTCATAGGCGGCGGGCTTCAGCACATACGGCGGCAGCTTCCCCGAGCTTGCCCGCGGGATGGCACGCCCCCCTATGTCCCCTGGGGTTGGGGCGCCAGACGTCCCGAAAGGAACGTCGCGAGCCGGATGCTGCTCGTCAAAGCCCACGCGCTCGTATTCGTCATCTTTGCCCCCGCGTTCCTCGGAGCTGCGCCGTGTCGTGACGGGCCTCTGCTGCTCGGCTTGGTGGTAGTTCCCATAGGTCCCGTTGCGCGCAGGCGCCGTCGTAGTGGGCCCTGCAGAGCCCAAGGGTCGACCGGAGCGCGTGTACACCGAAACGCTCTCGGGCTCGGGGCGGCGCGAGTTGCCAAGCAAGCCTGTCTTCTGTCCTTCGCCATCATCTTGTGGCGCGTTGTCATCATCGTAGTAGTCGTCGTCGTAGTCTTGATCGTCGTAGTAATCATCATCGCGGTTATGGCTAAACCTGTCCCTGATGTTGTCAATAAAGCTCATTGTGATGCCCTTCTCACCTGTACGGCAACGCCGTACAGCACTAATCTAGCAGACCAAGACCCCTAGTGAAGCGCATAAGCGGGATCAAACACGACTCTTCCAAGCCTCAAGAGCGTGGCTCCTTCCTCGACAGCAATCTCAAAATCGTCGCTCATGCCGCAAGACAAGATCTTGAACGGCATCCCATGGGAACTTGCCAGCTCATCGCGCAACTCACGCAGGCCAGAGAAGGTGCGCCGTGCGGCGACCATGTCGCCTGCAGGGGCCATGGTCATGAAGCCCTCGATCGACAGCCCCGGCAGCTCCAGAAGGCCGCCGATGGCCTTGCGCAGCTCTGCTGGCGCAAACCCTGACTTCGACGCTTCTCCTGAGACATTGACCTCAAGCAGCGCATGAGTGTGCTTGCCGCGCGCAACCGCTCGCTTGGAGACGGCTTGGGCCAAATGCGATGAGGATATTGAGTGTACGAGCGTGACATCGCAATCAAGGACCTGATTGATCTTGTTTGTCTGGAGGTTTCCGATCATATCGAAACGGACATCTGACATCTCAGGATAGGCTGCGAGCCCGTCGATCTTGCGCTTGAGCTCCTGAGGGCGGTTCTCACCAAAAGCCTGATATCCTGCCGCGTGGGCCAATACCACCTCAGATATGTCGACCGTCTTTGAAACGGCGATCATGGAGATCTTCGAGCTGTCTCTTCCTGCGCGCCGTGCCGCGGCCTCAACACGCTCGAGAATCTCTCCACGCCTTTTTTGCAGGAACCCCCCATACTCTTCTGAAGTCATATCACTCATTGGTACGATCTTCCTTCTTTTGGTCGTTTGTGTGATTTCCATTCACTTCGCCATGATTGTCACTGCTGATGTGTGTGCCAGGCTGTGGGCCCGGTTGCCCTTCTTCTTCCCCATCTGAGCGAGAATCATTGCCGTTCTCAGAGTCTACAGATCCGTCGCCTTCGACGCTGCCGGCCGTCGTGCTCTCCAAGCCCAGCTCCTCAAGCACCTCTCGCCTGTCAGGCTTGCGTGCAAAGTCTACCTCTGGGATCTGCTCCGCCAGCTCGCGATCAAGATCGATATCTGCAAGCAGATCGGCCGAGCGAGGCGTATACAGGGAGGCGATCTCGCGATCGTCAAGCTCAGAGAGCTCTTGGAGGTGCACGTGACGACCGGTGAGCATCAAGACAAGACGGCTGCCGACGTCAACGGAGTTGTCTGAGATGCGCTCGAGCATGCGGGCGGCCATGACCACACGCGTCGCCGCCTCAAGGTCGTCCCCTGGGGAAAGCGTTGCGAACGTCCGGAAAAACTGCTTGTTGAGCATGTCAACCGGATTGTCAAGGGCAGGAAGCGTCGTCACAAGCGCCACGTCGCTTGTGACGGTAGCTTCCGCGGTCGTGCCGAGCACTCGGTAGACGAGATGGGCCATCGAGGCAAGCAAGTCGAGCAGCTGACCGGGCACCTTGACTTTCGAGGCGCGCTTGGCAGCCTTGGCGATGTTGCGTACATTGCTGCTCATGCGGGCGAGGTCAAACGACGCATAGACGATGAATTGGATCAGCCTCAGGTCGGATGCCACCGGCTGCTGGAGGACGACGAGCCGGAAGGCATCGTCTTCGAGCTTCTCACAGCGATCGTCAATTGCGCGCGTGGTCTTCTTGACCTGCTTCGCCTTGTCACGATCGCCGTTTACCAAGGCATCCACCGCGTCATGTAGCTGAAGGTCCACAGCGGAGTAAATGCTAATGAGCTCCTGGCGCAGGGCCGTGAGCTCCTTGTTGTATTTGTTGCGCATGATATGTCCCTCCCTTACCAAGAGGCTGCAAGTGCAGCTTAGCCGAAGCGCCCTGTGATGTAGCTTTCTGTACGAGAATCCCTCGGCGAGTTGAAGACCTCGCTCGTGTCGCCGTACTCGATGAGCTTCGCTGGCTCCCCCGCGTGCTCTTGGAGAAAAAATGCCATGTAATTGGATACGCGCGCTGCCTGCTGCATGGAGTGGGTCACGATAACGATGGTGACCGTCGGCGCAAGCTCGGCCATCAGATCCTCCACCTTCTGCACGCTCGTGGGATCGATAGCCGAGCAAGGCTCGTCCATCAGCAGCACGTCAGGCTGGACCGCGAGCACACGCGCTATGCAGAGCCGCTGTTGCTGACCTCCCGAGAGCGCAAGGCCATTCTTACCAAGCTGGTTTGAGACTTCCTTCCACAGGTTGGCGCGCTTAAGCGACTCCTCGACGATATCATCGAGGTCAGACTTACTCGTCACGCCCTGCAATTTCGGGCCGAAGGCAACGTTGTCGTAGATCGATTTGGGAAAAGGGTTGGGCTGCTGGAAGATCATGCCCACGCGACGCCTCAGATCGACGGGGTCGACGCCCTCGCCATAGATGTCAGAGCCCTCCAGCAGCATGGTGCCTTGCTCCCGCGTGCCCTCAATGAGGTCATTCATGCGGTTCATGCAGCGCAGGAACGTCGACTTCCCACAGCCGGAGGGGCCGATGAACGATGTCACCTTGTTTGGAGCGATGTCAAGCGTTATGCCGGTCAGCGCATGGAAGTCTCCGTACCAGAAGTCGAAGCCCTCCACGTGAAAACCCTTGTTGGAGGGGTTTTTCGGAGCATCACAGTAGACGGTCACTTACTGCCTCCTTTCGTGACGCTGCGCCGAGATATCGCACGCGCAGCCAGGTTGAAGATGAGGATCATGATCATAAGGAGCAGAGCTGTGCCGTAGGCGGCGCCCATGTTGATGCCATCGTTGGCAAGAAGGTATAGGTGCACCGGCATAGAGCGGCCGGAGTCCAGCGGCGTGACGGGCAAGTTGACGGCCTGACCCATCGTGTACAGCACGATAGCGGTCTCTCCGATGGCACGCCCGATCGCAAGCACGATGCCAGTCGCGATGCGAGGAAACGCCGCCGGCAGGACAATGCGGGAGACCACCTGCCATTTTGTGGCACCGAGGCCGTAGGCCCCCCAGCGTATGTAGCGCGGCACCGCGCGAATGGCGTCTTCAGTCGTGCGCATGATCAAAGGCAGCATCAGCAGCGCAAGGGCGAGGGACGCCGAAAGCATTGAGAGGCCGAAGCCCATGGCCTCGACGAACAGTGCATAGCCAAAGAGCCCCATCACGATGGAGGGCACGGAGGCAAGCGTGTCGGCGGCATAGCGAATGAAGCTCACGAGGCGCCCTTGGTGGGCGTACTCAGCAAGGTACACCGCAGCGAGCACGGCGACAGGCGTGGAGAACAGGGTTGCCAGCGCTGTGACATAGAGCGTCGAGACGATTGTCGGCCAGATGCCGCCTTCGGCGTTCACGCCTTGAGGCCAGCCGAAAATGAAGTCAAGAGATATCTGCGGCGCGCCGTTGATGACCACAAAGGCAATGATGAGGGCCAGCATTGCTGAGACTATGGCGCCTGTCGCACGAAAGACGGCGGACATGGTTGCGTTGGCCGCACCTTTCGAGATGCGGGGGGCGGGAGCTCTCTCCAGCCGCTCGCGAATCTTCTTTGCCGACGACTCTTGGACGCTGCCCGCCGCTGGTGCGCTGTGGGGGTCTGAGACGGAAGCCTGCTGCCTGTCCTCGGCGGAAGCTGATGCGCCGGCTTGATGATCACGACGCTCGCTATGGGTCGTAGCAGCGCGAACGATGCCGACAAGGCAGGCAGAGATGACATACAAGACAACGCCCATACCAAACAAGGCGCTTCGATGCAGGCCCGACGAATAGCCCATGTCAAGGGCGATCTGGCTGGTGAGCGTCGAGATGGGGTCAAAGATGCTGGCTGGCACGACAGGGGCGTTGCCGACGACCATAAGAACCGCCATCGTCTCGCCGATCGCGCGACCCATCCCCAACACCACGGCGTTCACGATGCCAACCTTGGCAGCAGGCAGCACTACTTTGTAAATCGTCTGCCAACGCGTGGCTCCCATGGAATAGCTTGCCTGGCGTATACCGTCATCCACAGAGTTCAGCGCGTCCATCGACAGCGTTGTGATCGTCGGGACAATCATGATTGCGAGCACAAGCCATGCCGTGAAGGCGCCAAAGCCCAGCCCTCCACTTTGTGAGGCGATCAAGGGCCGCAGCACGACAAGTCCGAAGAAGCCATAGATTACCGAGGGGATGCCCGCAAGCAGGTCAACGGCTGTCGAGACGACGCGAGAGGTGCGCTTTGAGGCTATTTCCGTCAGGTAGACGGCACAGCCCACAGCCAGCGGCATCCCAATCGCGAGGGCACCGGCCGTGACCAAAAGGGAACCGGCCAGGAGGGTCGCTATGCCATAGCGACCCTCCGAAGGAGACCATGTGCCGGAAAAGAACTCCGCCAAGCCGATGTCAGTGAAGACAGGAATGGACTTGCCGAACGTGAAGACGAAGATGAGCACGACGGCAAGGACCGCTATGAGGGCGCAGGCAAGGAAAAGGTATTGCAACGCGCGTTCCTTGCGATAGGTCCTGCGGTCGACAAGCTTGAGCATGCGTGTGCCTTGAACGTAGGCTGCCCCCTTGTTAGGCTCTATCGCATCTATATGCGGAGGCTTGATGAGACCCTTGAGGTCTGCTTCTCGCTGCGGCTCATGGAAGTGCACACTCATGAGGCATCACTTTCCTCGTCCGTGCCGTCCTCCTCAGCGCTCACGGGAATGTAACCAGCATCAGTGATTGTCTGGGCCATCTCTTCGGAGGTGACATAGGAGATGTAGTCGCGGGCGACGCCGGTAGGCTCTCCGTTCGTGAAGAAATAGAGATCGCGCGAGAGGGGATACGTCCCATTCTCAACGTTGTCCTCCGTTGGCTCGACGCCGTCAATGCTCAGGCAGCTAACGGTAGTCGAGGTGTATTTGCTGTTAACAAAGCCAATTGAGATATAGCCAATCGCGCCTATCGAGCGGCTCACGACGTCACGCACCTGGCCTGTGCCGGGAAGAACCGCCGCGCGGCGGTCGAACTCCGTCCCCTGCATGACGATAGAGCTGAAGGCCTCCCGTGTACCTGACGCCTCGTCACGGTTGACCAGCTGTATCGTTAGATCCGGACCACCAAGCTCACTCCAGTTGGTAATTTTTCCCGCATAGATGTCGCGGAGCTCATCAAGCGTTATGGCCTGCACCGGATTCGCGTCGTTCACTATGACTGCGATGCCATCATGGGCGATGACGGTGCTTACGAGGTCGGAGGAGGACTCTTCTGCCGTCAAGCTTCGGCTTGAGCTGGCTATGTCGGCCGTGCCGTTTATTGTGGCCTCAATCCCCGCGGAGGACCCAAGCCCAGAGACGAGCACGTTTATACCTGTCTTTGCCTCAAAGCCCTCGGCAGCCATCTCGGCGATGGGCAGCACCGTCGTAGAGCCGGCCACGGTGAGGGTTCCGGAAGATTCCTTCGAAGACGCATCTCCGCAGGCAGCCAGTGACAAAACTACGCAGACTATGAGCACAAGGCCTAGAGAAAGGCGAGTGCGCCATGTCTTCCGCATGTCCCTCCCTCCCCGCGATAGGAAAAGAAACGCTCCGTAGATTGAGCAGTAGAAGCAGCGATGGCAGCGATGTGGCCGGGCAAGATGCCTGCGCCCTCAAGGCTGCTCCTTACAGCATAGCCGAGATCGAGATGCCTGCCACGAGCAACCTCCGCCCCAAACTGAGCTGTGAAACGGGCGGCGAGCTCAGCGGAGACCTCGTAGTCGTCTGCGCCGATATGCGGCCCGACATAAGCATAGACCTCTGAAGGCTCAGCGCAGGCTCGGGCAAGTAGCACGCCAAGAGCTTTCGTTGCGACATTCGCGATCGTTCCCCGCCAGCCTGAGTGGATGACGGCGAAACCCCCATCGCAAACAAGGACGATCGGCACGCAGTCGGCGTAGCACAAAAGGACAGGCACGCCGGCGGCAGTGCAGACGACGGCGTCCGCCCCCTCGCGAGCACCAGCCTGCGCCGCGCGCACCGCCGCGTCTGTAGAAGACGAGACGACGACGACATGTGTGCCATGGACCTGTCGTGGGTTTACGAGCCGCTCAGAGAAGGCTTCGGCGCCAAGAGCGCACAAGGCACGATGGCGGTTCTCAGCTACAGCAGCTGGATCATCGCCGCAGGCGTCACCGAGGTTGAGCGTCGCATAGGGAGACTTCGATACGCCCCCTGTGCGCTCAGTGAACGCAAAGTGGACCCCGCCAAGACAAGCGGGGTCCGCAAACAGCCCTACTCCCTGGGACAGCAGATGCACTAAGGTCGGGCGGGCCATGTTAGATGCGGCTGTTCCTGAGGAAGTCGGGAATATCAAATGTTTTGTCATTGCTGGTAGGTGCTGCAGCTGCCGAAGACGAGCGCGATGTCGAGGAGGTCTTCTTCTTCGAGCCTGCCTTAGCAGGGCGCTGGTCGCCTATCTGTGGCAGGGTGGTTTGCACGTTGCTCGCGTCAAAACCCGTTGCGATAACGGTGACACGCACCTGGTCGCCCAAACTTTCGTCGACGACCGTGCCGAAGATGATGTTGGCCTCAGGGTCAACATTTTTAGCAACGAGGTCGGCAGCATCGTTGATCTCTTGGATGCCGAGGTCCTTGTTGCCAGCGATAGAGAGCAGCACCCGCGTGGCCCCGTCAATGGAGCTCTCGAGCAGACGGCTGGAGATAGCCTCTTCCGCAGCGTCGGAGGCGCGATTGTCCCCTGAGGCCGTTCCGATGCCCATCATTGCGGTGCCAGCACCCCGCATGATGGTAGTGACATCAGCGAAGTCAAGGTTGATGAGGCCAGGGACGGTAATAAGGTCTGTAATCCCCTGGGTACCCTGACACAGCACGTCGTCAGCCATATGAAACGCCTCAAGCATCGTGGTTTTCTTCTCCGAAAGGTCGAGCAGCCGATCGTTTGGAATCACAATCAGCGTGTCGACGTTTTCAGACAGGCGGTCTATGCCCTCTGCGGCGTTGTCAGCGCGCTTGCGGCCCTCGAAGGTGAACGGCTTGGTCACGACACCCACAGTGAGGGCGCCTACGTCGTTTTTCGCTATGTCGGCAACAACCGGCGCTGCTCCCGTGCCAGTGCCGCCGCCCTCGCCTGCCGTGATGAAGACCATGTCGGAGCCAGCCAAAGCGGCCTTGATCTCGTCGTGGGAGTCCTCTGCCGCCTCTTCGCCGACCTCGGGCACAGCTCCTGCACCCAGGCCCTTGGTGATGTCGGCACCAATGTGAACCTTGACGTCCGCGTCGGAGATCGCGAGCTGCTGGGCGTCGGTGTTGATGGCAACGAACTCAACACCACGGATGCCCTCCTCGATCATGCGGTTCACGGCATTGGTGCCGCCGCCGCCGACGCCGACGACCTTGATGACTGCAAGATAATTGCTAAGGCTGTCGTCGTTTGTCATAGTAGGACCTCCTGATGTCCTCTTTGTGCCGCTGTGTTGTTGTGCGTGCTGCATATGGTGTTCCTTGTGTGTAGTGCCGGTGCTACGTGCCGCGTGCGTTCAAACAAATATGTTGTGACTGCTGTTTCGTGCATGATCACGTGCCATAGGCTGTATCTCAGTAAACTATAGACCTCAAGTTAACATCAATATAGCTCCTAAAGCGAGTAATAATTGCACAAGAGCACACCTCTCGTCAATCATAAATTTAAAATGATGGAAAGTGCTGGTAGATGGTACTAAACAAGAAATGCAAAACAATAAATGTAAACCTTAGCTTTAATAATTCTAGGAAGAGGTGCCGCTTCCTGACTGCACATCCTCGCTATCAATCATGCGATAGGATGGGCTAGAGGTCACCCTCACATTGATGTATGTCAGACGATCTGGATACTTGTCAATGAGCGAACTTATGATTGCTTCCTTTGTTCCGATCTCACTTGCAGATCCCAAGGAAATGCTGAGGCCATTGGAAAGCACGCAGCTCACGCTCGACGCGCTTGGGGCAGAGTAGCTGACGATTTGTGAGGAAAAGGACGAGGAGAAGTCGCTTTGGAAGCTTTCCACCGCAGTGATGGTATCGTCTGAGGCGGTCGACCCTGCTTGGGGGCTTACGCTCGACGGAACGTCCGTTATCAATATGACGCCCATCTGCTGTGCTTGGGCAAGCGCCGCATCATTGAAGCTCTCTCCATCGCCGACCTGAATCGAGAGAGGCTCGATCCAGATGTCGTCACTTCCCAAGCACCACGCAAGCTCGCCGGAGCTCATGGTGATAATCGCTTTTACGCTGCGCTCGCCTACACTGATCTTCAAAGTGTTGGGAAACTCACGTGTGTAGCTTACCTCGCTGACCCAAGGATTGCGCTTGATGCGTTCCGCTATGCCCGCCTCATCGAAGTTGAGCAACGTCGATCCCTGATCCACGGCGGCAAGCTGCACGATGCTCTCAGAGCTCACATGCTCGGTCGCATCAGCCTCAACAGTGGTGATGGTAAAGACAGGCATGCGCGAGACGATAAACAAGACTACGGCGCAGGCTGCGATGAGAGCCACAATGATGATGAAGACCCTTCCGATTGATTGGGCTTTCGGCAGCTTGGACTTGCCCTTTGCCGCTTGCTGGCGTTGGGCGCGCATCTGCTGCGCTGAAGCCACCATGAAGGGCGGCACTGTCGCCGCCCCATCGCTGGCCCCTCTTGGGGAGTTTCGTGGCACAGCCCTTTTCAACGTAGCTTTTTTGGTGAGGCGGCGGCCTTTTGCCCGCGTCTCCCCAACCTTCTTCTCTGTGCGCCTGAGGCGCGTTGCAGCCCCACGATCAGCGGCAAGGCCCCTCTGGGAAGTGCTCCTTGTTTTTGAGCGCGGCGTCGGCTTCTTATGTGTCTTGCGTTCTGACATATGGCTCCTACGCGGCAAAGCCAAGAAGCTTGACTTCAGGGCGCAATTCAATTCCAGAGTGGGCGAGCACGCCGTCGTGCATGCGTCGCATCAGCTCGATCACATCAGAGGCGCGTGCGTTGTCACGGTTGACAATGAAGTTGGCATGCATCTCAGAGATCTGCGCTCCACCAACGGTGACTCCTTTGAGCCCGCAGGCCTCAATGAGCTTGGCCGCTGATGCGTCAGGGGGATTGCGGAAGACGGAGCCACAGCTCGGCAGCCCCATTGGCTGACGAAAGCGCCGCTTCGAGAGATATGCGTCCATCTCAGCGGCTATTGCGGATTTCTCCTTGTGGGTGAGAACGAAGCTTACCTCCAAGATGATCTCAGAGGTGGGCAGAGAGCAGCTTCGATAGCCCCATTCTATCTGCTCCCCCCTACGGCGCCTCATACCCTCGCCGGGAACGAGCGTCACAATGTCTCGAACCAAAGAGCCAATCCATGTGTGCCGCGTGCCGGCATCCATCGAGACGGCGCCGCCCACCGTTCCCGGGATGCCTACGAGAAACTCCATGCCGGACAGCTCGGCGGAAAGCGTCATCGAAACGAGGGCATTGAGCTGGGCACCGGCTCCTGCGGTAATGCATCCGTCATCTGCACGGCTCACTTTCGAGAACTCCTCACCCAGGGTGATCACGCATCCGCCGTAGCCGGCATCGGACACGAGAACGTTTGAGCCCTTCCCAAGCACAACCCACGGCACCTTCTCGTCGGCGAGGACAGAGAGTGTGCGAACGAGGGCTGGGTAGCTACGTGGCTTCACATAGAGGTCTGCTGGCCCGCCGATGCGATAGGTCGTATGGCGTGACAGGCGCTCCTCGCGTATGACCTCAGCGTCAACCTTTCCTGACAGAGCCATGTATGCATTGAAGACGCTCACGCTAGTTCCGTTCCTCCTCGTCGCGCTCACGCATGGCAGCAAGAAATGCCGGACCGATCTGGGTGACATCGCCGGCGCCTTGCGTGATGACAAGGTCGCTCGGGCGGACGATACTCATGAGATGGGCAACGAGCTTCTTGCGGTTGGGGATATAGGCGACCTGGCTTACGCCGCCCGCCTGCGTCACCGAGGTGACGACTGTTTTGCCCGAGATGCCCGGTATCGGCATCTCCCCCGCTGGGAACACATCCATCACAAGCAGGACGTCCGCATCGTCAAAGGCATGGCCAAACATCTTGGCAAGCGCCTGCGTGCGCGTGTAGCGATGAGGCTGGAACACACAAATGATGCGTTTGAAGTCAAGATCCCGCGCCGCCTTCAGCGTCGCTGCAATCTCAGTGGGATGGTGTCCGTAGTCATCGACAACCGTCACGCTATCGATGTCGCCTACATGGGTGAAACGTCGGTACGCTCCCCCAAACGACGAAAGGGCCTCAGCAGACGCATGCAGGTCCAAGCCAAGAGAGCCTGCCACGGCAAGCGCTGCGGTGGCATTGGCCATGTTATGGCGTCCCGGGCTTGCCTTCAGGCTCATATGGCAGACGTCACCCTGAGGGGCGCGCACGTCGAAGTGGCTCTCTATGTGGTGGTGCGACGACGATGGCAGGCAGACGTAGTCATTGGCCTCGTCAAAGCCATAGGTGACGACCTTGCGGCCAGTGGAGCGGGCCAGCTCTACGTAATGGGGCACGTCGCCGAAGATGACAATCGTCCCGTCGTCTCCGACCAAGGACATGAACTCGCAGAAGGTCTTTTCGATGTTTGCCAAGGTGCCATAGTGGTCAAGGTGATCGGCCTCGATATTGGTGACGACAACCACGTCAGGATCAATGAAGAGAAACGACCCGTCAGACTCATCAGCCTCGCATACGAAATAGCCGCCATCACCGTTACGTCCGTTCGTGCCATACTCCTCGACGATGCCGCCTATCAAAAATGAGGGGTCGAGATGCAAATGGTCGAGCATCGTTGCCACCATGGACGACGTTGTCGTCTTCCCATGGGTCCCCGCGACGGCAATGGTTGTGGCGCCATGGCCCAAAGCCGACAGCATCTTGGCTCGTGGCCACACCGGTATGCCCAGCTCGCGCGCGCGGATGAGCTCAGGGTTCGTCTCGGGGATCGCCGACGAGATAACGACCACGTCAGGAGAGAACTCATCGATCGTCTGCGCCTTGTGACCTATCCGAACATCGATGCCGGCTTTCTCGAGATCCCGGACATAATTCGAACTTTTTAGATCAGAGCCTGTCACCTTGCAACCGCGCTCATGGAGCACGAGGGCAATGCCGCTCATGCCGGCCCCGCCAATACCAATGAAATGAGCGCTCGAAAAATCCGAGGTCTGTGCCATGAAAACCCCTCTTTGATTCAGAACTGCCTTATGTTGCTTTCCTTCTTTGCCTCTCTGTTACTTTAGCCGAATGCGGCCCCGACGCGCGCGCAACGCCTAAAGCGGAGTCGAATCAATGCATATCGACCGCATACAGGCCTGCGCAAGGGCTCAGCGACGCCCCACAGACTCAACGGCGTCCGCAAGCGTTGCAGCAGCGTTCGCCCCTCCCAGCGTTCGGGCTGCCGTGCGCATGGAGGCGCGGCGAGTGCTGTCATCAAGCAAGCCTAATACGTCATTCTCGAACTCTGCGGAGCCTATCGCGGAGTCATCGCAGATCACCGCGGCACCGGCGTCAGCCAGAAAATGAGCGTTGGTGTACTGGTGGTTCTCGGTGGCATAAGGATAGGGCACAAGCACAGAAGGCACAGCGAGGGCCGCAATCTCTGCAATGGACGATGCCCCAGCCCTCGAGAGCACCAAGTCGCACGCCGCCAGCGCATCGCCCATGTCCTGGATGTAGGCCATGAGCCTCCAGCGCATTGCCTCTGCGTCGCTCAGGCCCAAGGCATCACGGGTGGCCTCAAAGTCTCGCGCACCGGTGGAGTGTATGACATATAGGCCATCGCGCGCCAGGAGCTTCTGCTTGAGTGCCGTGACGCCTTGGTTGAGATGCTGCGCCCCAAGGCTCCCGCCAAAGACGAGCAGCACCTGCGCGTCTTGCGGCACGCCGAGTCGCGCTCGCCCTGCGGCCCGAGTGGCGGAGACGACGCTTTGGCGCACGGGGTTTCCTGTCAGGATAACTTTCGTGTGAGGGCCTACGTGGTCCTCGAAGGCCCTCTTTGCGGCAGGAAAGGACAGGCACAGTGTGTGTGCCCTCTTCGCACAGAGTTTGTTGGCAAGGCCAGGAACCGAGTTCTGCTCATGCAGCACGTACGGGACACCATGGGCGCTACACCAGCGCAGCAGGGCCATCTCCACATAGGCTCCGAAGCCAACCGCCACATCTGGAGTCCCCTCACGCGAAAAGAAGCCCTCTACGCTGTGCTCGGCCGTATGCATGTGGGCAAGGGCGGTGAGGGCCGTCCAAGGGCGGCTGCGATCGAAGCCGGTGACCTTGATGGGGAAGAAGGGATAGCCGGCTTCCGGCACGAGCGTAGCCTCAAGTCGTGTCGGCTGACCGAAGAACTGCACGTCGTGACCACGGTCCGTCAGCTCTTCGGCCAAGGCGAGAGCCGGGTTCACATGGCCGGCCGTACCTCCTGCTGCGATTGCAATTCGTAAGCTATCTGCCACGTCTGCGCTTCCCCTCGCTTCTTTCGCCATAGTTCCTCGATGAGGCCTTCTCATGGGGCCGCAGTCGCTCAGCGGCATCAGGGCCCAAGTCTATCCTCTTCCGTCCATGCGCGTCGATCGTTATCCTCGCGCGAGACGCTACAGAAGACGCTCTTTGCTCACCTGTGAGGTCCCTCCTGACCAAAGGGGTGGACGAAGAGCCCACAACACGCAGGTTGCGGTCATTGCGGTCATGGCGCTTAAAGCCGTCGCGCTCTAGGCTCGCTGAGCGAGGCGTCGGCTCACCGACGGGGCCAAGGTCGTCGACATCTTGCCTTGGATGCGCGCGAAAGGCAAGCGAGATGTCGGAGCGCCGGCGGTCGTAGTCTGTTTCCGTGAGATGCGACGAGCGAGAGACGGACACTGTGAGGCCGACGAGCATGAGGCACGAAATGATGGACGAGCCCCCATATGACAAGAAAGGGATGGGCTTGCCGGTGAGCGGTATGATTCCAAGCACGCCGCAGATGTTGACGAAGAGCTGAATGACCAACATGGAAACGGACCCCGCCGCTAGGAGACGGCCTGACAGGTCGGGAGCATAGCGGGCGATGCGAAAGCCCGCCCACAGGATCGCCGCGAAGCCCACAAGGACGCCGAGTGAGCCGATGAGCCCACACTCCTCGCCGATCACAGCATAGATGAAGTCGTTATATGCCATAGGCAGGTAGGAGTACTTCTGGCGGCCGGAGCCAATGCCGACGCCGAGAAGACCGCCCGAGCCGAAGGCATAGAAGCCTTGTATGAGCTGATATCCTGTGCCATAGGGGTCGGCCCAGGGGTCGAGCATCGTCAGGATGCGCTGGCGCGAGTACTCATCGTGCATGGCATAGGCGAAAAAGAGCGCCAGGCCGACAACGATGATGAGGCCGATGAAGCGGCTTGGCACACCGGACAGATATAGCATCACCAGCAGCGTCGCGACACAGATCAGCGTCGTCCCCTTGTCTGGCTGCAGCAACACAAGGGTAAGGGGAATCACGACACCTACGAACATGAGCCGACAGAAGTGCTTCCAATCAAGCGTGGCTTCCTCAAAGTAGCGCTGGCACAGGTTTGCTACGGTAAGCACAACGGTAAGCTTTGCGAACTCCGACGGCTGCAAAGTGAACCCGGCAATCTGTATCCATCGCGTCGCCCCATAGGCGTCAGACCCCGACGACGTGAACATCACGAGCCCAAGCAGCAGCGTCGTGACGATCCAAGCCACGCTGAGCAGGCCGCCGCACCACAGGTGGTAGTCCTGTGAGGCAAGAAGGGCCGCAAGTCCAATGCCCACCGCCGCAAAGATGAGCTGACGCTGGAGGAAGTAGGCCGGGTTGTTGCCATATGCTTCGCTTGTCAGCGCAATGATCGAAGAGGCCGAGTAGATCATCAACAGGCCAAACGCCACGAGCGCGAAGACGGCGACGCATAGCACCAGTCGCGGGCGCTCGAAGCGCTCTGGGACGCCGAATATCGTTTTTGCCCTCTGCGCGTCCCTTTTCGCACGCCGGGATGAGGCCCTGGATGAGGCCCCGCTGCTGCGCCCACCAGGCATATGCTAGGCGCCCTTCCGCGCAGCGATGTAGTCGGCAACGAGCCGCTTGAAGACGCGCCCGCGTTCCTCGAAGCCCTTGAACTCGTCAAAGCTCGAGCAAGCAGGGGACAAAAGAATCGTCTGGCCCGAGCGCGCGATACGCGTGGCTCGCTGAAAGGCATCAGCCATGTGCGACGCCTCCTCTATGAACAGCTCTGCCTTGAGGCGAGCACGCAGCTGCTCCACGGCTGCAGCGATGCGCGGCCCCGCCTCCCCATAGCAGATGACGGCAGCGCAGTCTCTGCAGACCACCTTGGCCAAATCAGATAAGTCTGTCTTCTTGTCGTGGCCGCCTGCCAGCAGTATCACGCTCCCTGGCTCAAATGCCATGAGCGCCTTCTCAACCGCGTCGGTGTTCGTCGCCTTCGAGTCGTTCACAAATGCCACGCCGTCGCACTCGCCGCAGGGCTCAATGCGATGCTCGAGGGGAGAGAACTCAACGAGGTTGCGGCAAACGGACTGCTCGTCGCAGCCGAGCTCAAGGGCGATTGCCGCGGCGGCAAGCGCGTTTTCCACGTTGTGGTCGCCCTTTATCCGCAGCTCTTCTGCCTGGATGAGCTCATGCTCACGACCGTCGAGGCGCACGATGAGCAAGCCATCACGCGTGAAGGCGGCGTTTGGCCCTGTCGGGTCCTGTGACACATCGAGGGTACAGACGCGCAGGTGACGCGCGGCGAGATGGCCTGCTATCACGCGACAGGCAGCATCGTTGTCAGAGACAATCGCAAGGTCGCTCGGCGTGAGATTTTGGAATATGCGCTCCTTGGCCTCCGTGTAGTTCTGGAAGCTGTGGTGCCACGCGAGGTGGTCAGCAGTGATGTTGAGCAGAGCGGCGACACGTGGGTGCAGCCGCTGGGAGCAAGCGAGCTGGAAGCTCGAGAGCTCTGCGACGAACCATTCGTCTGCATCCCTGCCCTTGATGGCCGACGTTGCGAGATAGCCGATGTTGCCAACCGCAATCGCATCTTTGCCGGCCCCATGAAGGAGGGCTGTTGTGAGCGTCGTTGTCGTCGTCTTGCCGTTCGTCCCGGTAATGCCTACCCAACGATCGGGGCTCTCCCGCCAGGCGAACTCGGGCTCGCTGATAATCTCACGCGAGCAGGCGCGAGCACTGCAAAAGAAAGACGAGAACTCCGATATGCCCGGGGAGGATACCGTAAGGTCGTAGCTGCCCTCGACAACGTCGCAGCCAGCCATAACCTTGACGCCAACCGACTCGAGGGCGCGGCTCTTGTCTCCCCTCTTTGAGGAAAGCCCGCCATACAGCGTCACCGAGCTCACCCGACCGCCAAGGCGAGCCGCGCAATAGCGCGCGACATACTCGCCTGTCTTGCCCATCCCAAGCACGCAAACGTCACCAAGCCTGGTTTGATTCTCATCGCATTGAGTCACGTTGACTCTCGCCTTCCCTGCATCGCGCAACGGAGTTCGTCGCACCGCCTTACTCCCTATTAAAGACCAAGCAGCGCTGATTTGCTCGATCTTTTTCATCTGCCTCTCTGCCTATTTGAGCTGAAAGTACAGCGCAAAGCCGAGGCTCGCAAAGGCCGCGGAGACGATCCAAAAGCGTATGACCACCTTGGTCTCGCTCCAGCCCTTCTTTTCAAAGTGATGGTGCAGCGGCGCCATCAAAAAGACGCGCTTGCCCGTGAAGTGAAAACTCACGACCTGGATGATCACCGAGAGGGCCTCGACGATGAAAAGGCCCCCCATGATGAGGGAGGTGATCTCCGTCTTCGTCAGCACCGCCAACGCCGCAAACGCCGCCCCCAAGGCCAGCGAGCCCGTGTCTCCCATGAAGATCTGAGCAGGATAGCAGTTGTACCAAAGGAAGCCGATCAGCGCCCCGGCGATCGAGGCGGCAAAAACGGCGAGGTTCACTTCGTCATAGGAGAAGGCGACCATTGCCATCATCAGCATCACGACAAGCACGCAGCCGCCTGCGAGGCCGTCAAGGCCGTCGGTCAGGTTGACGGCGTTTGACAGGCCGGCCATCAGAAGGAAGACGAAAAACATGTACAGCCATGGAAGGTCAATCTGCACGCTGCCAACGTCTACCTGTGTGGTGAGCACACCGAGGTCGACCATGAGACCGCCTGGGAACTCAATGGTGGCCGGCGTGCCGCAGACATTGACGGCAACCAGGCAAAAGGCGGCGGAAATCACAATGAGACCGATCATCTTTTGCGAGGGGGTGAGCCCCAAAGAGCGCTTGTGGGCGACAGACTCGATGTCATCCAGCAGCCCGAGGGAGCCTGTCAGAAGCGTTGCCGCGACGGCCAAGATCAGGTCTGCGCTCCAGTGCGCCTGGAAAGCGCATGAGACGAGCGCGCCGATTAAGATGACGATGCCACCCATGGTCGGTGTCCCCTGCTTGACGAGGTGCGTGCCTGGCCCATCGGCCCTGACCTGTTGACCGACATGCTCCTTTTTCATCAGGCGTATGAAAAAGGGCATGAGCACGATTGTGACGGCGGCCGCCACGGCCACCGCTAAGAAGACACGATAGGTCGGATAGCTAGGATCTCCTAACATCAGGCAAGAATCCTCCTTACAAACTCATCAAGGCCGACGGCACGAGATGCCTTCACGAGCACAAGGTCATCTTGGCAAAGCTTGGGAGCGACAGCTGAGAGCGCCGAGGAGACGTCAGGAAAAAGCTTCATGCGCCCTTCCTCGTAGCCCATGGTGAGCGCCGCCTCTTGCATTTCGTGCGCATCGTCCTTCCCAACCCAGACGACAAAGTCAGGCGATACGGCGGCGACGTAGGCGCCAACATATCCGTGAAGCCGCGCGGACTCAGCTCCGAGCTCCCCCATCTCGCCTAGGACGGCGACGCGGCGACCTCGGCAGGAAAGCGAGGAGAGCACCTGCAGCGCCGACGCCATGGAGGCGGGGCTGGCGTTGTAGGAGTCATCGATCACGCGAGGCCGGCCTGGGAGCTTGCGCAGCTCCAGGCGCATGTGCGCAGAGGGCATCTGCTCGATGGCATGGGCAGCCTTCTTGCGGTCGACACCAAGATAGGCGCAGATGGCCATCGCGAACAGAAAATCCATGACTGCCGCCGTGCCTGCGATCGTGAGCTTGGCCTCATAGGACCAGCCATCAGCGAAGCGAAGCTTGAAGAACGGCAGGCCTGACTCATCGAGCTTTATCACGCCATGGCTGACCGCAGCTTCCTCGCTTGTGCCAACGCGTAGGATGTCAATTCCTGCCGGGCGGCAATACTGCTGCTCGATCAGGGACGAGAAGTCATTGTCCTCCGACAGCACCAGACGCGAGGAGAGCGGCCCTACGGCAGTGTCGACGGCCGCAGAGCTCGCAGGAAGGCCCTCTATGATCTCCGACTTTGCGCGGGCGATCGCCTCGCGGCTGCCCAAAAGTCCGATGTGGCTCGTGCCAATGTTGGTAATCGCAGCGATGGTAGGGCGCACGACACTCGTGAGACGAGAGAGCTCGCCTTTGTGGTTCATCCCCATCTCGCAGACGACGACCTGATCATCGGCAGAGGCCGACAGGATGGTGAGCGGCACCCCCACGAGGTTGTTGTAGTTTCCAGACGTCGCATGGACGCGCCAGCATGTCCGCAGGCCGAAGGAGACCATGTCCTTTGTCGTGGTCTTGCCAACGGAGCCGGTAATGCCCACGACCGCCCACTGCGGATTGCGCCTGCGCCACTCGGCAGCAAGCCTGAGAAGGAACTCCGTCGGATCGTCGCCAGCCGCCCGAAGAACGGCGCAGCCAGCAGCCTCCGCCTGGCTCAGCAGCCCCGCTGGGGCCTCACGCGTCAGCGCCACTGCCGCGGCGCCCGCCTCGATGGATGCTGAGGCAAAGTCATTGCCGTCCACTCTGTCTCCCGGAAAGCAGACGAACAACGTCCCCTTGCCCACCTCACACGAATCGCGGACGACCTTCTTCACGCATATGGAGGCTGTTCCTGCTATGAGCTGCGCGCCTGTCGCAGCGACTATGTCTTCGACGCAAAGCGTCAACATCTTCTGCCTTTCGCCCGTCAATCGGAAGGTTTCACGCCCATGTCCGAAAGCGCCTCGCTCATGATGGCTGAAAACATGGGCCCAGCGGCAGAGCCATGATAGGACGTGCCGTTCAAACCGACGTAGACTAGCACACTTGGGTCTGAGGCGTTTGCGAAACCTATCATCGAACTCATGTAGCTGTCCTCTTTGTAGCCTACGCCGTTGTCGTTGACTTGCTGCCCCGTGCCGGTCTTCGCTGCGACATCATAGCCTTCCACGTCGCCGTTGACAGCTGTGCCAGAGTCGACGACAGTCCGCATCATGTCTGTCACCTCAGAGCATGCTTCTGAGGACACGGAGGTGCCAACTGAGGGCCAATCCGCCGCCTGATCGCCTTCTGAGACAAGGAAATGCGGCGTGTAAAGGGTGCCGCCGTTGGCGATTGACCCAACTGCCTTGACCATCTGGACTATTGGCATGGCCAAGCCTTGGCCAAAGGCCATGTTCCCCAGGGTCGAGCCATCGTACTGGTCAAGCGTCTTCACGATGCCCGCTGTCTCGCCAGGGTAGTCGATTCCTGTGGCAGTCCCGATCTGGAACGCCGAGACACCGCTTGAGAAGCGCTCGGCACCGATGTCAGACTGCGCCACGAGTGACATGCCGACGTTGGAGGAGCGCCGCAGTATCTCTCGCAAGCTCATGTCCATCGTATAGTCACGACCGTCCACGTCTGTGACATAGTCGTCTCCCGCCTTCACCTGAGCCGGCACAGACCAGGTGGTCTCTGTGTTCATTAGACCGTCATTGATGCCGATCGCCGCAGTTAGAACTTTGAAGATCGACCCAGGCTCGTAGGAGCTCGACACGAACTTGAGGGAGAAGGCGTCAGCAGTCGCCTCTGATGTGTCAGTGGGGTCGAGCAGCGGCGTAGAGCAAGCGGCCAGGATCTCTCCTGTCTGAGGGTCTGTCACCATCACGGAGCCAGAGTCGGCATTGTAGTCCTTCACTCCCTGGGCAATCTGCTCCTCTGCGACTTGCTGTATGTTTATGTCAATTGAGATGACGATGTCAGTTCCGTCTTTGGCAGGCGTCACTTCTGCGGGCGCTCCGGCAATCGGCGTGCCATCTTGACCGGTCTCCATGAGCATCTGCCCGTCTGTGCCCTGCAGGACATCGTTGTAGTACAGCTCGAGCCCAGAGAGCCCGTCGCCGTCCACGCCGACGACGCCGAGGATCTGGCCTGCCACAGAGCCGTACGGATACACGCGCTTCGTGTCATCGAGAAAGTATATACCCTCAACGCCGGCGTCGGAGAGCTTCTGCTGGAGCTCCTCTGCCTCGTCCTCGTCCACCTGTCGGCGTATGTACACAAACGTTGTATCTTCTTGGAGCTTGTCGATATAATCGCTCGCGCTGCCGCCGAGGACCTCTGCGATCATGTCAGCGGCGCCGCTGGGGTCGTTGACTTCCTCCGGGTTCGCGTAGATCGTCTTGCAGTCGACGCTTGTGGCAAGCACGTTGCCGTTGCGATCGTAGATGGTGCCGCGCCTGGCATGCAACGTAATGGCGTTCGTGCGTTGTGCCTCAGCTTTTGAGGAGAGGTCTGAGGCCGTAAAGACCTGCAGCCAAAGCAGGCGGCCCACGACGATAAGCACAATGACTGCTGCAATGACAAGTATTGTGTGAAGGCCCTTGTCGTTTCCGCCGGAGTCTGCGCCGCCAGAGCGGCGGGACCTCTCGCGGGAGCGGCGCGCCTCATCATAGGAAGCACCAGGGACCTCGTCATATCCCAGGCGAGGCTTATGCCGCATTTTCAAGCTCTGCTTCGCTCACAGCGTTAGCGCCGGCATTGGACGGGCTGAGGTTTGACAGCACCGCCTCGTCTTGCGAAGTGAGCGTGGCGCTGGTGTCACCAGTGGCATCGTCAACAGAGGAGTCCGAAGAGGCCTCTGACGCCGTTGTCACCTCCGCGGACGGAGATGAGCTCTCCGAGCTTTCGCCTGAGTCGGCATCCGCGGCGTCTGAGGAGCCTGCATCTGAGCTCGCATCCGTTGATGCGTCCTGCTGACCATCTGTCGCGTCGCTTGCTGCCTGACCGCTCTCGGCTGAGTCACTCTGATCATTTGTGGAGGCCTGCTGGGCAGAGCCGATACTGATGCTGTCGACGTTTGTTGCCAAGACCATGCCGTAATTTTCTGTGGCAATGCGAATTATGCGCTGAGCAGAGGCATCTACTGAACGCTCGATCTGAAGCTCAGAGTTAAGGTCTTTGGCATCAGATATCTCGCTGCGAAGCGATGAGGTTGTTTCCAAGGATGAGACTGTCGCTGCGCTCAAAGCCACGCGCACGCCTCCAATGGCGACAAGTAAGACAACCGCGAGCACACAAAGT
>Ga0214872_100153_pt1 | contig 28995 bp, 24 predicted proteins | sample Stichaenrichm18X_FD_168614 | JGI IMG/M metagenome (GOLD analysis project Ga0214872, IMG submission 168614) | Xylose enriched microbial communities from anaerobic bioreactor in Madison, Wisconsin, United States - 18X | ecosystem: Engineered > Bioreactor > Anaerobic > Unclassified | place: USA... | reverse complement strand
TGCGGCGTGAACCCGCTGCGCGGCCAGAACAACGTGCAGGGCGCCTGCGACATGGGCGCGCAGCCCAACACGCTGCCCGGCTACCAGAAGCTTTCCGACCCGGCGGTGCGCGCCAAGTTCAGCGAAGCCTGGATGGCGCCCATTTCGGAACATGAGGGCTTGAAATCGACCGAAGTCATGAACGCCGCCGCGAAGGGCGAGGTCAAGGGCCTGTTCATCTTCGGCGAAGACCCCATGCGCACCGATCCCGACATCGGGCATGTGGCCCATGCGCTTTCGACCCTCGACTTCCTCGTGGTCGACGAGCTCTTCCTTACCGAAACGGCCAAGATGGCCGACGTGGTCCTGCCCGGCCGCGCCTATGCCGAAAAGGAAGGCGTCTTCACCAACACCGAGCGCCGCGTGCAGCGCGTGCGCAAGGCGGTCGAGGCGAATCCGGGCACCCGCGACGACATCTGGATCTTCACCGAAATCATGCGCCGCATGGGCTACGATCAGCCGCATCTCACGTCTGCCCAGGTCATGGACGAAATAGCGAGCCTCACCCCGTCGTATGCGGGCATGAGCCACGCGCGTCTGGACACCGAAGAGCTGCGCGGTCGGGGCCTGCAGTGGCCGTGCCCGGCGCCCGATCATCCGGGTACGCCGATCCTGCACGTGGGGAAGTTCTCGCGGGGGACGGGCCTGTTCGCGCCGGCTGCCTACCGTCCGTCGGCGGAATTGCCCGACGGCGAGTTCCCGCTTGTCATGATGACGGGCCGCGTGCTCGCCCAGTACAACGCTTGCGCGATGACCGGCCGCACCGAAGGCTGCAACGAGATCGTCGGCGAATCGTTCATCGAAATGAACGTGGCCGACGCCGCCGCGCGCGGCATCGCAGACGGCGACGCGGTGCTCGTCACGAGCCGCCGCGGGCAGATCCGCTCGCGCGCCCACGTGTCGCAGAAAACCAACGCGGGTGAGACCTGGATGCCCTTCCACTTCCAGGACGGCAACGCCAACGTGCTCACGAGCGATGCGCTCGACCCCACCTGCAAGGTGCCGGAGTACAAGGTGTGCGCCATCGAGGTGGCGAAGGCCTAGGGCCGCCGGCTGGCGAGGAGCGAGAGAATGCAAGGGCGGGTGCCGTGCGGTGCCCGCCCTTTTTGCGTGGTCGCCTGTTGTGCGAGCGGGGCGGGCGACTCTCTCGCGCCGGATGTCGCGCTCGGCCGTCTCACTCGCTTGCGCGCCTCGTGCCGAGCGCAAAATTTCCGGTGGATTTCAGAATTGTTAAAACTTTCGAAGAAATGTTTCGACGGACGTCAGTAGCTATAATTTTCGCAGGCTTTCATCCCGAAAGAGAGGATATACATGAGCTACGTCGATCGTGTTATCGAACAGGTCAAGGCCAAGGATCCCGACCAGCCTGAGTTCATCCAGGCCGTCACCGAGGTGCTGAAGTCCCTCGAGCCCGTCATCGATGCACACCCCGAATTCGAAAAGGCGAGCCTGCTCGAGCGCATCGTCGAACCCGAACGCGTCATCATGTTCCGCGTGCCCTGGGTCGACGACGAAGGCAAGGTGCAGGTCAACCGCGGTTTTCGCATCCAGTTCAACAGCGCGCTCGGCCCCTACAAGGGCGGCCTGCGCCTGCATCCCAGCGTGAACCTGTCGATTCTGAAGTTCCTGGGCTTCGAGCAGGTCTTCAAGAACTCCCTCACCACCCTGCCCATGGGCGGCGGCAAGGGCGGTTCCGACTTCGACCCCAAGGGCAAGTCGGACGCCGAGGTCATGCGCTTCTGCCAGTCCTTTATGACCGAACTCGTGAAGCACATCGGCCCTGACACCGACGTGCCGGCCGGCGACATCGGCACCGGTGCGCGCGAAATCGGCTTCATGTTCGGCCAGTACAAGCGTCTGCGCAACGAATGGTCCGGCGTGCTCACCGGCAAGGGCCTCTCCTACGGCGGCTCGCTCGCCCGCACCGAGGCCACCGGCTACGGCCTGGTCTACCTCACGCAGGAATATCTCAACTGCCACGACGACAGCTACGAAGGCAAGACCGTCGTGATTTCCGGTTCCGGCAACGTGGCCATCTACGCGGCCCAGAAGGCGCAGCAGTTCGGCGCCAAGGTCGTCACCATGTCCGACTCCAACGGCTGGGTCTACGATCCCGAAGGCATCCAGATCGACGTTGTCAAGCAGATCAAGGAAGTCGAGCGCGGCCGCATCAAGGAATATGCCGAGCGCGTTCCGAGCGCCGAATACCACGAAGGCCGCGGCGTGTGGCAGATCCCCTGCGACATCGCCCATCCCTGTGCCACGCAGAACGAGGTCTTCGTCGAGGACGCCAAGCAGCTCGCGGCCAACGGCTGCAAGGTCTTCGCGGAAGGCGCCAACATGCCGACCACGATCGAAGCGACCGAATACCTGCAGAACAACGGCGTCGTGTTCTTCCCGGGCAAGGCGGCCAACGCCGGCGGCGTGGCCACGTCGGGTCTAGAAATGTCGCAGAACTCCGAGCGCCTGTCCTGGACGTTCGACGAGGTCGACGCCAAGCTTCAGGGCATCATGAAGGGCATCTACCATGCTGCCGACGACGCCGCCAAGAAGTACGGCCACGAAGGCAACTACGTCATGGGCGCCAACATCGCCGGCTTCCTGAAAGTCGCCGACGCCATGATGGCCCAGGGTATCGTGTAAGCGAACCGATATATCCGCGGCCGTCTCTGTGAGCGGACCGGCTGCCGTGCGAGAGGGGCGAGTGCCAACCAGGCGCTCGCCCCTCTCGTATGACAACGGGGGCGGGTGATGTTGTCACGCTTGGGCGTGACAACATCACCCGCCCCCGTTGTCACGCCGCATTCCCCCTCGAATCGACCGTTCGCCCTTGCGAGCTTTCTAGGGGAAACCCCGCAACTTTTTCGGGACGTTTCCGCGCCTACACCAAACGGTGTAGTAAAAGGCCACGTCAAATACCTTTCTGTCATAAAGCCAGGTCAATAGAGCGCAATCATCCTGTAAAATGTGTACTTGCGATGAAGAAGTACATCGCTGATAGTACTCGGAGGGGTTTGTTCACCGAAAACGAGGGGGTGTGCTATGAAGCACAAACTAACCAAAAAGGCGGTGACCTGTATATGCGTTCTCGCCATCGGCGTGGTGTCGGTGGGCGTGTATGCATGCGCGCCTAAAGCCAACACCGGCGTGCTCACGCCGGTCGGGCAATCGCCCGAATACGTTCCCGAAGCGAATCAATACGGCGTTGTAGAGGCGAAGGACTGGGCCGACCAGTATCCCGACCAGTACGCGTCGTTCCTGAAGAACAACGAGAACACCTGGCCCGAAGGCAAGGCCAACAAGAACGAGCTGTACCCTGAAATGGTGACGCTGGGCAAGGGCTACGGCTACGCCAAGTTCTTCAGCGAGCCGGGCGGCCATACCTCGGCACTCTACACGGTCACGCATAACGGCCGTATTACCGAAAAGTCGAAGACCCAGTGCCTGGCCTGCAAGACGCCCAACGTCCACTACCAGGTAGCGGCCGAAGGTAACGACGTCTGGAAGACCAACCTCTACGAGCAGGTCGACGAATACACCGACGGGACCAAAGACGTGTCGAAGGGCGAAGGCATCAGCTGCGCCAACTGCCACGAGAACAACGATCCGTCCCAGCTTTCGGTCCTGCGTGCCGACTGGAAGCGCGCCATGGGCGAAAACGCCGACAAGGTGCCCGAATCGGCTCAGGTCTGCGGCCAGTGCCACTGCGACTACTCGATGGACGCCCAGACCGGCGAGCCCACGAGCCCCTATGACGACGTCACCAAGATGACGCCCGACGACGCTCTGCAGTGGTACGACGAGCACAACTACGTCGACTGGACCTACAAGTCCACCGGCGCCAAGATGCTCGCCGTGCGTCATTCCGAATTCGAATACAACTACGGCGGCGAGGGCAACCATATGGCCAAGCTGGGCTACACCTGCTCCGACTGCCATATGGCCGTTGAAACCAACGACCAGGGCGAGGCGTACACGAGCCACTTCTGGGGCAGCCCGCTCGACAACGAAGAGCTGCTGGAAAACGACTGCAACACCTGCCATAAGGACCTGAAGGCCGAAGTGCAGGCCAAGCACGACGAGTGGCAGGAAAAGACCCACGAAGTGGGCCAGCGCGCCGCTTGCTACGTGCAGAACCTTGAAAAGGCCGTTGCCGCCGGCACCATTTCCGGCGAGCAGCTCGAGCGCGCCCAGTACATCCAGCGCGCCGCGGCCTTCTACTGGAACTCCTCCTATGCTGAGAATTCCAAGGGCGCCCACAACATCGAGCTCGTGCGCCACGTGGTCGACCAGGCCAACACCCTGCTCGATGAAGGCGACCAGATCCTGGGCGTCGAGTCTACGGCCGAAGGTTTCGTGAGCGAATACGACCCGAGCGTTGGGACCTTGGACTACGGCTCCGACCACTACTACAACCAGCAGGACCCCGAAACCGCCACGCAGGACTACGGCACTGAAGCGGCCGAAAAGTACGGCAATCAGTAAGGGGTGCGCAAGATGAGCGACGAAACGAAGAAGACGGAGGCTGCGCCCGCAGAGGGCGCGGCTCCCGCCCCTAAAAAGCATAAGAAGGCCGTTGTCGCCGTTGTCATCGTTGCCGTGCTGGTCGTTGCGGGAATCGGGTTCAACATTTGGCACGAGCAACCGAGCTTCTGCCAGACCATGTGCCATATCGAGAACACGTATGTGAGCAACTACTCGCAGCCGCAGAACTCGGTGGGCACCGATAAGTACGGCAACGAGGTGTCGAACACCAACGCCATGATGGCGGTGCTCCACAGCCACACGGAAGCGAGCGCGAAGCCCGAAATCGTGTGCGTTGACTGCCACGTGCCGAACAACTTCGAGCTGGCGCATGACGGCATGAACTACGTGACGGGCAACTACGTCTACCCGCGCAACGAACGTTCCGACGACGATCTTATGAAATGGGACAACAAAGACGGCACGCAGTTCTGCGTGAACGAGAACTGCCATGCCTACCTGCGCGGCGCGGACGGCAAGGTCGACCGCGACAAGCTGGAGCAGTCCACGCAGCGCATGGACTTCAATCCCCATTCGCAGCACCATGAAGGCATCGAGATGACCTGCACCGAGTGCCATAAAGGCCATCGTGCGAGCGTGCTCGAGTGCACCGGATGCCACGACGACGTCGAATTGCCCGATGGATGGGTAACGAAAGAGCAAAGCGACGAGATTATGGCGCATATGCACGAAGCGGCATAGCGCAAGCGAACAAACCCCTCTGTTCGGCCCGAGCTGCAGCCAAGGCCGAAACGCGAACCGCCGCCCTTTGGGGCGGCGGTTTTGCATAGGTGGAGTCGAAGTCGGGGCTCTGCGCAGGGAAGGGGAGGCACAGCCGCTCGGCGTTGCCGTGGCAAGGTGAGCTCGGCACGCGTTGCGCTGGGGCTCGATGACAGGTGTTTTCGGTGAGATGTGGCGGAGACGTGTGCGAATCGAACACACCCAAGACATTCTGCGTATCTCGCAACGGCTTTGAAGGCCGCGGGGCCCACCAGGAACCCATCCGTCTCCATGAGGATGCCGAAGCAGTTCGGCAGCTGCTCATTTTACCGTAATAGGCGCACTAGAAACTATACGCGCTCTCATCTGCGGAATTCTCCCCTCAAATAGCGGGAATACCCTCTATACGCAACAAGAAAACAGAAGTACGCTTCGCTATCGAAAGAGAAGCACGGCGCGGTCGGACCGCGCCTGACGAAGGGGCGGGGCCCTGCGTGCGCCGCGGCGGGGCGAAGGCCGTGCGCCCGCGCTGCGCGCTCATGCGCGCGGGCCTGCGCCGAAAGGTAGTCGCGATGAGAATCACAGACGGCTCGCACGCCGGCGAGCTCGAAGAGCTTGCGGAACTTGCATACGTGCGGCTTGCGCCCGATGGGGCGGCCGAGCGCCGTACCGACCAGCTGCAGGCCGAAAACGCCCTGCGCGTGTACGTGAACGGCGAGCTCACGATGACGCTCGTGTGCTCGCCGAGCAACATCCCCGAACTGGTGCTCGGCCGCCTGTTCACCGAAGGTATGATCGCCGGGACCGAAGACGTCGAGGAAATCTCGATTTGCGAGCACGCCACGCGCGCGATCGTCACCCTGCACGACCGCACTGCCGATTACTCGCGGAAATCGAGCCTCACGGTCGCGTCCTGCTGCACCTTCAACTCCACGCTCAACGGCTACTTCGTCATCGACGAGGAGCTTTCGAAGGTCACCCCGAAACCCTGGGACCCTGCCTGGATCTTCCAGATGGCCGAGCTTTTCGAACGCGACACCCCCGTGCACCGCACCACGATGGGGGCCCACAGCTGCTATTTGGCGCTCGAGCACGAGGTGCTCTACTGCTGCGAGGACCTGGGCCGTCACAACGCCTTCGACAAGGTGATCGGCCGGGCGCTGGAAGACGGCGTCGACCTTACGCGGTGCACGGTGTTCACAAGCGGCCGCATTCCCACCGACATGGTGGTGAAAGCCCTGCGCGCCGGCGTGCCCACGCTCGTGTCGAAGGCGGTGCCCACCGACATCACCGTGCGCATGGCGCGCGAGTACGACCTCACGCTCATCTGCTCGGCGCACAGCGATTCGCTCAAGGTCTTCAGCGATCCGTTGGGTATCGTGGGCGCCTAGGGCGCGTGGGCGGCCGAATGGGGAAGGCCCGCTCGTGGAAAAGGGCCGCCGCGCCCGTGCCTCGCTGCCGAAGCGGTACCATTTCCCTAACACGTCACGCGAGGTGAGGAAGCCTATGCCGCACAATCACGTACAGCCCAACATCGATTTGCTGAAGAAGCTGCCCCAGGTCGAAGAGGTGCTCAAGCGCCCGCAGCTCGTCGAGCTCGCCGCGCGCTTCCCGCGCGAGAAGCTCGCCCAGAGCGTGCGGGAGGCCGTCGACGCCGTGCGCCAGCGCATCCTGGCAGGCGAAGAGCCCGACGAGTCGATCGACGCGATCGCCGCCCGCGCCGCCCAGCAGGCGCTCTCGCTCGAGCGCCCCTCGCTGCGCCGCGTGATCAACGCGACCGGCGTGATCGTCCACACCAATCTGGGCCGCAGCCCCCTGGCGCCCGAAGCGGCCGCCGCCGTCAACGACGTGATCGGGGGCTATTCCACGCTCGAGTACAACACCGACCGGCTCGAGCGCGGTAGCCGCCACGCCCACTGCGAGAACCTCATCCGCGCCCTTACCGGGGCCGAAGCGGCCATCGCGGTGAACAACAACGCCTCTGCGGTCATGATGGTCTTAAGCGAATTCGCCCGCGGCGCGTCGGCGATCGTCTCGCGCGGCGAGCTGGTGGAAATCGGCGGGTCCTTCCGCATCCCCGACATCATGGATCTTTCGGGCGCGCACATGATCGAGGTGGGCACCACCAACAAGACCCACCTGGTCGACTACGCCCGCGCGCTCGACCCGAGCGTGTCGATGCTGCTCAAGGTGCATCCGTCGAACTACCGCATGCTCGGGTTCACCGAATCGGTGCCTATCGCCGACCTGCGCGAGCTGGCCGATCGCGAAAACGGCGAGCGCCGCGCCGCTGCCGACGGTCGCGCCGACGTGCTCGTCTACGAAGACCAGGGCTCGGGCGCCTTCGCCCGGCTCGACGCCTTCGGCACCTATGCCGAACCCACCGTGGCCGAAAGCCTGAAGGCGGGCGCCGACCTGGTGTCGTTTTCGGGCGACAAGCTGCTCGGCGGCCCGCAGGCCGGCATCATCGTGGGGCGCAAAGACCTCATCGACCGGCTCAAGAAGAACCCGCTCGCCCGCGCCCTGCGCTTGGACAAGATGACGATCGCCGCGCTCGAAGCGACCCTGCGCCTCTACCTGCATCCCGAACGCGCCCAGCGCGAGGTGCCCACCCTGCGCATGCTCACCGAAACGGCGGCCGACGTCGACGTGCGCGCGCAGAAGCTCCTCGAAGCGGCGCGCGCGGCGGTGCCGGAAGGCGCGGCGCGGCTCGCCGTGGTCGACGAGATCTCCCGCGCCGGCGGCGGGGCCCTGCCCATGTGCGACATTCCCACGCGCGCCCTGCAGGTGGCCTTCCTGCGCGGCAGTGCGCAGGCATGCCACGAGTACATGGTGCGCGAGCGCGCAATTCCCGTGGTGGGGCGCGTGAAGGACGAGCACGTGCTCTGCGATGCGCGCACGTTGCTCGACGATGAGGAAATCGCCGAAGTCGCCCAGGCCCTGGGCGCCTACTTCGGCTCGCTGGAAGGCTAGGTGGTTCCCATGGTAGACACCCGCGAACGCATGGCGAAGGAGGCCGGCGCCCCCGATTTGGTGCTCGGCACGGCGGGCCACATCGACCACGGCAAATCGTCGCTTGTCCGCGCCCTCACCGGCGTCGACCCCGATCGCCTGGAGGAAGAGAAGCGGCGCGGCATCACGATCACCCTGGGCTTCGCGCAGCTTGCGCTGCCCGACGGCCGCACGGTGGGTGTGGTCGACGTGCCCGGCCACGAAAAGTTCGTCAAACACATGATCGCCGGCGCCACCGGCATCGACGTGGCCCTGCTCGTGATCGCCGCCGACGACGGCGTCATGCCGCAGACCGTCGAGCACGTGGCCGTTCTGCAGACGTTGGGCATCACGCGCTGTGTGGTGGCCCTTACCAAGATCGACCTGGTCGACGACGAATGGCGGGCCTTCATGAAGGGCGAAGTGGAAGCCTGGCTGGCAAATACCGCCTACGCCCACGCGCCCGTGATCGAGGTGTCGAGCAAGGCCGGCGAGGGCCTCGACGAGCTGAAGCGCGCCCTGCAGGCGGAATGCGATAAAGCCGAACATGTGAAGCACGGCAGCCTGCTGCGCCTTCCCGTCGACCGCGTCTTCACGATCAAGGGCGCGGGCACCGTGGTCACCGGCACACTGTGGAGCGGCACGGCGCGCCCGGGCGACGAAATCGAGATCCTGCCCGAAGGCGCGCGCACCCGCATTCGCAGCGTGCAGATGCACAACCAGCCGGTCGAGGCGGCGCCCGCCGGCAACCGCGTCGCGTTCAACCTGAACAACGTGAAGACCGACGAGGTGCACGTGGGCGACATGCTCTGCGCGCCCGCCAGCATCGAGCCCACCGACCAGATCGACGTCCGCCTGACCTACATCGACGTCGCGGGCACGGGCAAGCCCCTGGCGACCGGCGCCCGCATGCACGTGGCGCACGGCACGCGCGAGGTGCTCGGCCGCGTCCTGCTCTGCGACAAGGTGCCCCAGCTCGCCCCGGGCGGGTCGGTCTATGCGCAGATTCGCTTGGAAGAGCTCATCGCCGCCAGCTACGGCGATCGCTTCATCGTGCGCACCTACTCGCCGGTGTCGGTGGCGGGCGGCGGCGTGATCCTGCTCGCCCATCCGCGCCGGCGCACGACGCTTTCGGCACCCGAACACGAACTGCTCGACGCCCTGCGCGAAGGCGACCTGCCGCGCGCCTGCGAGCTTTCGGTGCAGCAGGCGGCCCGTCCTGTTTCGGCGGCCGACGTGGCGCGCATGATCGGCTGGGAAGAGCCCGCGGTGGCGCGCGACCTCGATGCGGCGGTCGACTCTCGCGCGATCGAGGCCTTCGCGGCCAAGGGAATGCCCCGGCTCTACTGGACCAAGCGGCAGCTGCAGCGGTCGGTGTCGGCGATCGAAAAGGCCCTCGTCGCCTTCCATACCGCCCATCCGGGCGAGCGCGGCATGGGGAAGGCCGAACTGCAGGCGCAGGTGGCGGCCCATATGCCCGCGCCCGTGTTCGACGGCCTGGTCGATAAGGCGGTGGCGGCCGACAAGGCCGTGGTCGTGGGCAACACGGTGGGCCACCCCTCCTTCGGCGGTAACACCGACGAGGCCGAGCGCGTGGCGGGCGAGGCGATTCTCGCAGCGCTCGCGGAAGGCGGCATGACACCCGAGGCCCTTCCGTACCTGCTCTCCAAGGCCGTCGATTCGCCGTCGTTGGCGAGCCGGGCGCTCGCGCGGCTCGAGAAAGAGGGGGCCGTGGTGCGCCTGAACCGCGAGTACGCCTTCGACGGTGCCGTTTTCCACGCGCACGTGCAGGCGCTGCGCGAATGGCTGACCGCGCACGGCAGCGGCACGGTGGCCGACCTGAAGGAGCCGTTGGGCACGAGCCGCAAATTCGCGGTGCCCATTCTGGAATACCTCGATGCCCACGGCGTCACGCGCCGCGACGGCGATTCCCGTACCTTGCAGTAACCGCGACGGGGCGGCGGGCCCGGCGCTCGACGCCCCGTCCTCGCAGAAAGGACCCGCATGCGCATCCTGCACATCACGGCCCAGAAACCCGACAGCACCGGCAGCGGCGTCTACCTGGCCGAAACGGTGCGCGCCCTCGATCGCGCCGGTCACGAGCAGGCGGTCGTGTGCGGCATCGCGCCCGGCGATCCGGTTGACCTGCCCCAGGGCGTGCGCGTGCGTCCCGTGGTGTTCGACACGCCCGCGCTGCCCTTCCACGTGGTGGGCATGTCCGACAGCATGCCCTACCCGGCGACCCGTTACCGCGACCTCACGACCGAAATGACGGTGCAGTTCAAGCGGGCCTTCAACGAAGCCTTCGACGACGTGTGCGCGGAATTTACGCCCGACCTGGTCGTTTGCCATCATCTCTACCTGGTGTGCGCGGTGATGGCGCACCGCGCGTGGCCCTGTCCGATCACGGCGATCACCCACGGGACCGACATGCGGCAGATGTGCAAGATTCCGCTCGAGCGCGCCTACATTCGCGAAGGCGTGCAGCGGCTCGACCGCATCTTCGCCCTGCACGACGAGCAGGTCGCCGACATCGAGGCCATCTACGGGGTGCCGGCCGGCCGCGTGAAGGTGGTGGGCGTGGGCTACAACGCGCGCATCTTCCAAAGGCAGGGGAATCGTGCGCGCGGCGCGGGCGTGCGCATCGCCTATGCGGGCAAGATCGCCTTCAAGAAGGGCGTGTCCTGCCTGATCGCCGCGCTCGATCGCACCCAGTTGAGCCCGCGTGACACGCGGGTCGATTTGGCGGGCGGCTATAGCGTGCAGGGGGGGTACGACCTGATCGCAGCCCAGGCCGCCACGAGCCGATGGGACGTGCGCCTGGCGGGCAAGCTGCCCCAGCCCGAGCTCGCCCGCCTCTACAACGCGGCCGACATCTTCGTGCTGCCGTCGTTTTTCGAAGGCCTGCCGCTCGTGGTGGTCGAGGCGCTCGCCTGCGGGTGCGCCGTGGTCGTCACCGACCTGCCGGGCATTCGGCCGTGGCTGGCCGAGCACGTGCCCGATGCGCCCGTGTTCTACGTGGCGCCGCCCCGCATGCGCGATACCGACGAGCCCCTTCCTGAAGATCTGCCTGCCTTCGAGGAGCGCCTGGCCGCGGCGATCGACCAAGCGGCCGCCGCGCCGGTTGCCGCCTGCGACACGAGCTCTCTTTCCTGGGACGCCCTCGCGCAGAAGCTCGTGGAGTAAGCCAGCGAGTCAAAGACGCGTGACAGGGGGACGAAGGTCGTTGTCGCGTCAAAGGCGTGACAACGACCTTCGTCCCCCTGTCACGCGGTCTAGCCTAGTCGATGAACATCATGCCGGCGGGGCCGTCGACCACTTCGCCCACGAGGGCGGGCTCGCGGCCGGCCGCTTGCAGGAAGGCGTCCGCGAAGGTGCGCGCTTCGCTGGCGGGCACGGCCACGAGCAGGCCGCCCGACGTCTGCGGGTCGCACAGCACGCCCATGCGCTCGTCGTAGACCTCGTCGCTCATCACGCCGCGGGGCACGAAATCGCGCGCCCATTCCTTGATGTTGAAGGTTTTGCCCGGTCGCATGCCTTCGGCGGAAAGCTCGAGCATGCCGTCGAGCACGGGCACCTGCGACCAGTGCACGCGCGCGGCCACGCCCGACCCCTCGAGCATTTCATGCAGATGGCCGGCGAAGCCGAACCCGGTCACGTCGGTCGCCGCATGCACGTGCACCTTCGCCATGGCGTCGGCGCCCTTCTTGTTGAGTTCCATCATCATCTCGATGGCGGGGCGCAGCTGCTCGCTGGAAATCGCCCCGGCGCGCAGGGCCGACGTAGCGATGCCCGTGCCGAGCTTTTTCGTGTAGAAGAGGGCGTCGCCCACCTGGGCGCCCGTGTTGCGCAGGATCTTCGCGGGGTCGACCAGGCCGAACACCGAAAGCCCGTACTTGGGCTCGTCGTCTTCGATCGTGTGGCCGCCCACGGTGAAGGCGCCGGCTTCGACCACCTTGTCCGACCCGCCGCGCAGGACCTCGCCCAAGACCTCGGTGCCGATCGTGCGGGGGAAGGCGACGATGTTCAAAACCGTGACGGGCCGGGCGCCCATGGCGAAGACGTCGGACAGGGCGTTGGCTGCGGCGATTGCGCCGTATTCGTACGGATCGTCGACCACTGGCGTGAAAAAGTCGAGCGTGAGCACGCCCGCCGTATGGTCGTCGATGCGGTAGACCGCGGCATCGTCGCTCGTGTCGAACCCCAGCAGGAGGTTCGGATCGTGCGGCGGCGCCACCCGTTTCATTACCTCTTCAAGGTCTCCCGGACCCCATTTCGCCGCTCAACCGCCGCGGCTGGTCAGTTTGGTGAGCCTGATGCGGCCGTTTTCGAATGCGTCGGGTGCGGGCGGGATGCTGCAGGAGCTCCCGGACGAATGACAGGTGCCCATGGTGCTACCTCCTTGGGTAAGCGTGTGTTCTCACCTGTAGCATAACAGGGGACTGCCGCAGCTCGCAGGGCGCATACGTATCAATTCGATGGCAACCGGGCGTGACGACGTGACAACGGGGGCGCGTGATGTTGTCACGCCTGGCTGTGACAACATCACGCGCCCCCGTTGTCATACATTCGGCTCCGAACAGGCGCGATGGGTGAAAGTCGTGTAGTTTCGCCGGGAGGAAAGCAGGCCCATTCCTTACCGAGTATACTAAAGACCGCTGTGTAAAATGTCCGCGCGAGTCCCACAGGGGGAATTGTGACTCTCATCGAGCTGTTCAAGCTGCTCAGAAAGCATCTGAAGCTTGTCATCATCCTGCCCGTTCTGTTCGCATTGGCAACGGGCGTCTACGCCTACGCCGCCATGCCGAACCAGTACACCTCCACCGTGAGCATGTACGTGCTCACCAAGACGAGCACGAGCAACGATCAGGGTATTTCCAATTCCGACCTGACGGCCAGCCAGCTGCTCACCAACGACGTGGCCTCGCTCATCAAGTCCGACCACGTGCGGCAGGACGCCGCCAACCAGCTCGGGATGGCTACGCTCAGCGATTACAAGATCTCGGTCGACAGCGAAACCACCACGCGCGTGATCACGCTTTCCGTGACCGGCACCGACGCCGCCCGCACGGCCGACGTCGCCAACCAGCTGGCCTCTTCCACCGACAGCGTGGCGCGCGAGGTCATGAACGTCGAATCCATCAACGTCGTCGACCAGGCTATCGCTTCGCCGGCCCCCAGCGGCCCGCCGCGGGCCATGTACGTGGCCGTCGCCTTCCTGCTCGGCCTGTTCGTGGCCATCGCGATCGTGGTGATCGCCGACATGGTGAACACCCGCGTGCGCAGCAGCGAGGAAGCTTCGGAACTTCTCGACGACCTGCCCGTTATCGGGCGCATCCCGGTAATCAAGGCATAGGGGACACAAAGATGGCCAAGAAACAACGCAGCGCTTCGAGCAGCATGCTCGAAGCTCAGAACGCCGCCGATACGATGTTCGCCAACATCCGCTTCCAGGCGGTCGACAAGCCGATCAAATCGATCATGCTCACGGGCAGCGTGCCCGACGAAGGCAAGACCACCACGGCGATTCTGCTGGGTCAGGCCATCGCGGCGAGCAATTGCACGGTTCTTCTGGTCGAAGCCGACCTGCGCCGCCGCTCGCTGGCCACCGCGCTCAACCTGCACCCGCAGAAGGGCCTCTACTCCCTGATCATGGGCGAGGTCGATATCGCGCAGGCGGTCGTGCCCACCCCGACGCCCAACATGTACTTCCTCGACGTCGAGCCGGGTATCCCCAATCCCGCCGACGTGCTGGGCAGCACCCGCATGGACAAGCTCATCGGGCAGCTGGCCAACCGCTACGACTACGTGCTCTACGATACCTGCCCGGTGGGCGGCTTCGTCGATGCGGCCGTGCTCGCCAGCCATGTGGACGGCACGATCCTCGTCACGCGCCCCAACTTTGTCAAGCGCTCCGAGTTGCAGCATTCCTACGAACAGCTCGTCAAGGGCAAGGCCCATTTCTTGGGCCTGTGCGAAACGTTCGCCGAATACAAGAACAACAACTATTACAGCGAGTACTATGCCAAGGGCGGCGATTCCAAGCGGCGCGGCAAGGCCAACGTGTCCGACGCCCCCGTGCGCCAGAGCACGCCCGGAACGGGTTTCGCCCCGTCGGCACAGGCTGCGCGCGGGTCGTACGCGGGCGGCGCGCACCGTCAAACGGCCGCGGGCGGCAGCGGCGCCCACGGAAGCGCCATGCCCGCCTATCGCGGCCAGACGGCGACGCCCCAGCAAGCGGCGGCGCAGTCCCAGCGCGGATTCGCGCAGCAGAATCGCAGCGCGAGCGAAACGGTGGCCATGCCTCCCCAAGGGCGCGGCCGCAGACGATAAACGCACGCAGAGCGGTCTTCGGGCCGCTCTTTTCAGTAGAAAGGGGCCGCCATGCGGGACCTGCATTGCCATATTCTCCCCAATGTCGACGACGGCGCGCGCGACATCAACGAATCGCTCGCCATGCTCGCAGCGGCGTATCGGGCGGGCATCACGCAGATCGTGTGCACTCCGCACGCTCGCGACCCCTACTTCGACTACAACGCCATGTGGGACGCATTCGAGGCCCTGCGCAGGCAGGCGCGCGGTTTCCCGCTCACGATGGGGTTCGAGGTCAATATCGCCAAGCTCTGGGAGTTGGGCTCGCAGTGGATTCCGTACCTGGCCTTCGACGGCACGGGGGAATTCCTGCTCGAACTGCAAACGAACGCGACGGCGGCCGATTTCGCGCGCTACGAGCGCACGATTTACGAAATCCAGGGGCAGGGCTACCAGGTGATCATCGCCCATCCCGAACGCTACCGCGCCATCCAGAAGGACGTTTCGATCGCCGAAAACCTCGTGCGGATGGGCTGCAAGCTGCAGGCGAGCACCGACTTCATCGCCGGCGGCCGGTTCGGCGCCGAAAAGAAACCCGCGAAGAAGCTCTTGAAGGCGGGTTTGTACTCTTACTTCGCCAGCGACGCCCATTGCGTCAAGCATTACACGTATTATGAGAAGGCGATGAAGGAATACGGCGACCTGCTGCGCGGCTAGCGCGGCGTTACCTGAGCCGCAGGACGGCCCACAGGCAAGGAGAACCACGGTGGAAGACACGCACAAGGATACCGACGTTTCGAAGCCCTCTCTCTGCGCGCCCGAGAAGGCGCCTTCCAGGCGCGGCGCTGCGGCCCGGCGGGTGGTGGGCGGCACGCGCATGATCGCGCTCATCCCGGCCTTCGCCCTGGCCATCTGCGCTTTCGCGCTCACGCTTGCCACGGCGGTCGACGCCTTCACGGCCATCGGCCACTACATAGAAGGCGGGGTCGACCTCAACCAGCTCGCCATCGAACTGGTGGAATACACCGACATGTTCCTCTTGGGCGTGGTGCTCTACATCGTGGCCCTGGGACTCGTGTGCCTGTTCGTGACCGACAAGATTCCCCTGCCCAAGTGGCTCGAATTCCACGACCTCGACGATTTGAAGGAACGTCTGATCAGCGTCATCGTCGTGATGCTCGGCGTGTACTTCCTGGGCGTGGTCCTCAGCGGGCGCGGTGGGCTCGACCTGGTTTGGCTCGGCGTGGGCATCTGCCTGGTCATCGGCGCCCTCACGTTCTTCACGAGCGCGGTGTTCAAGCACCGAGAATAGGCCCGTTCGGCGCCGGCGCGCGCCGGTTGCATGCTATCCTTGCTTCAGGTAGGTTTCCTACATGCAAAGGAGAAGCGCATGGAATTCAAGGGATCGAAGACCGAAGCCAACCTGCAGGCCGCCTTCGCGGGCGAATCGCAGGCCCACACCAAGTACCAGTACTATGCGAGCAAGGCCAAGAAGGACGGCTACGAGCAGATCGCGGCCCTATTCGAAGAGACCTCGCACAACGAAAAGGAGCATGCCAAGCTCTGGTTCAAGTACCTGCACGGCGGCGAGGTGCCCGGCACGCTCGACAACTTGAACGATGCGGCCGCGGGCGAAAACTACGAGTGGACCGACATGTACGACGGCTTCGCCAAGACCGCCGAAGAGGAGGGCTTCACCGAAATCGCCGAGCGCTTCCGCAAGGTGGCGGCAATCGAAAAGCAGCACGAAGAGCGCTATCGCAAGCTCATCGACAACATCGAAACCGGCAAGGTGTTCAGCCGCGAGGGCGACGCGATTTGGGTCTGCCGCAACTGCGGCCACGTGGTGATCGGCCCCAAGGCGCCCGAGGTATGCCCGGTGTGCAACCATCCGCAGTCCTTCTTCGAGCTGAAGGCCGACAACTTCTAAGCACGGCGCGCGGCGTGTGCAAGCGGCGACGGGGCAGGTGCCTCGCCGCCGCTTTTTCGTAGGAGCCGGTCAAGTGATTCGCGAGGGCAGATTGCGGCCGCAGGCCGCTAGGTTCCATGTGTTTGCCCGTAATCAACGGAGGCGGCGCACGGCCCCCGTAATGCTTTTCCGCCTCGGTGCCCGTCCGGCCGGCTGCTCAAGATGCACGGTTGCTGCATGCCGGCAGGGAAACCGTGGCGGGAAAACCCGTTTTGCAGGGAACATACAGCTGAATTCTGGCACGGACGTGCATAACGAGCGTAATCCTGCAAGAGCCGTGCGAAGCGAGCATGATTCTCGCGTTCGGCATGACTTTTCCGTGCGAAACGAGCAGGGGACCCCGTTCATGGGGGTCGGCCTCGAAAATCCCTGTGATGAACGTGCGAAATGAGCGGATGCGTGCAGTGGCCGTGCATCACGAGCGGGAATTCTGCAGCTGCCGTGCAAGATGAGCAGAGGATTGCAATCGCCCTGCCAAACGAGCGCGATAGTCCAGCGGCTGTGCGGAATGAGCAGGAACTGCGCAACCGCCGCACCGCAAACCCATTTTGACGGTTACTGCGCCCCAAAGGATCGAGGTAGCGCGCATGCGGAAGTCGCGCTCTTGGGTCGAATCCTCGGCCGCATTGGACGAAGGCGCCGGGACTTCGGGGATGGTCGCTTGGACCTCAGGTCGAACCGGTCATTCTCGCTATCGTCGCAAACGAATGCGACGAAAGAGGCTTATCGTCGGACAATCGTCGCTCAGCTGCGACGGAAAAAGGCCGCATCGCCGCGTGCGCGATCGGCCGCCTGCGCTAGTAGAGGGGTAGGTCGCCCGTGATCGGGTCGATGCGGTCGGCGGGCAGGGGCTCGAAGGCCAGGCAGGTGTAGGTGGCCTCGCCGTGGAATTCGGTGAAGCCCGCGTCGCGAATCAGGGCCACGGCGAAGCCGCGGTCGCGCCCCTGCTGGGCGATGTCGAGCAGGGCCTCTTCGCCGTCGACGTAGACGCACACCTTGGCCACGCCCGCGTCGAACCAATCGGTGAGGGGCGAGGCGTCGCCTGCGGCATGGTCGAGCACGACCCAATTGGGGTTGCCCGCAGCGTCGGCGATCGTGCGCACCTGGTCGAGCCGGCCTTCGCGGGCCAGCGCCATGAGGACCGCTTCCACGCAGGCGTGCCCGGCTTGCGCGGCAATCTTGCCCTTGCGCATCTTCAAATCGCGGCGCATCACGATCATTTGCTTCGCTTTGTATGAGCTCGATGGCATGGGCCCTCCTAGGCTGTAAGGTTGGAAGTGCGTTTGCTATGATAGCGGTTCACGGCATGATGCTGCGGCGGGAAGAACGCGGAATGCGCCGGGCCTTTCGGGGCGCTGCGACGCCTTCGGCGCCGGGCCATCAACTGTCCTTATTTTGGGATAGCTGCGAGCGCGGCGTCTGCTATCGTGTCGAGAAACGAATTCACAGGAGGCGGGCGCGTGTCTGGAATCGAACTTCTGGTGCTGGGCATGGCGCTCGCGATGGACGCCTTCGCGGTGACCGTTTCCGACACCTTCGCCTATCGCGGCCAAGCGCGGTGGCGGATGTGGATGGCCCCGGTGGCTTTCGCCGTGTTCCAGGCGCTCATGCCCGTGGCCGGCTACTGGCTGGGCAATCTGTTCGCCGAAGCGGTGGAAACCTACGAAGGCATCGTGAGTTTCATCATCCTGGGCTTCATCGGCGGCTCGATGATCCGCGAAGGCGTGAAGGCCCTGCGCGGCGGCGAAGCCGACGAGGCGGGCGCATCGACGGCCGCCGCCCCCGATGCGGTGCATGTGCTCACCGTGGGCACGGTCGTCATGCAGGCGATCGCCACGAGCATCGACGCGTTCGCGGTGGGCGTGTCGCTGCGCGCCGCGAACGCTGACGTCTTCGCGTCGGCGCTCGCCATCGGCGCGACCACCTTCGCGTGCTGCGCCGTGGCCCTTTTGGTGGGCCGGCGGTTCGGCGAGGTGCTCGGCGATCGGGCTCAGGTGCTCGGCGGCGTCGTGCTCGTGGCCATCGGCCTTAAGGCCCTGCTGGGCCTCTAGCGGTGCACGCGCTGCTGTTCGCGTTATTGGTTTCGGCGGTTCGAGGAGGAATCGGCTTGCGGTTGTTCAAGAAAAAGGAAACGCCCCTAAGCGCATCCGAACAACTGAAGGCGCAGCTCGACGCGGCGCAGGCCGCCTACGACGCGGCGCTGGCCGACCTGCGCGAGCGCACTGCCGCCCGCGATGCCGCCCAAGCCCAGGCAAAGGACGCCCACGAGCGGGTGGGGAAGGCCAACCGCACCGTGCAGGAGCTCACGGCCAAAGCCCACGTGACGCTCGACGCGGCGGCCGAATCGTATTCCGACGCGGTGTCGGCCGCCGAAGAGGACCTCGACGGCGCCCAGGCCCGCGCGGTGGAAGCGGGACTGGCGCTCGAAGCCGCCCGGACGGCCAAGCAAGAGGCGGTCGCTGCGGCCAAGGCGGCCAAGCACCAGTTCGACATCGCCTGTATGGCGGTGCCCGGCGCCCATAAGGCCTTCGACGACGTGGCCCAGACCGCGGTCGATCAGGCCGCGGCCCGGCGAGCGGCCGACGACAAGCAGCGCGTTCTCGACGACGCGCAGAAGGCTGCCGACGCGGCCAACGAAGCCCGCCGCGATGTCGAAGCCCGCCGCGACGCCCTTGCCTCCCAGGTCGAGACCCTCACCTCCGACGTGGAAGACGCTGAACAGGCGAGCCTGGTGGCCGATGCCTCGCTCGAAGCGGCCGACAAAGCCGAATACTCGTCGATCAGCCGTCGTCTGCGCCGCATCGATCGCGAGCTGCACGACGCGACGCACGAGCGCGCGGCGCTCGAAACGGCCCTCAACCGGGCGAAGCGGGCGCGCGTGCAGGCCGACACGGCCCGCTATGCTTCCGATTCCGCACTCGACGCGGCGCGGGCGGCCCATCGGGGCGTGCAGGAGGCCACAATGGCCAACGTGCGCGCCCGCGCGGCGGCCGACGAGGCGCGCGACGCGGCGAACAACGCCCAGAAGACCTTCGACAAGATGGTCGCCCGCATCGAAAAGCTCCATGACGAGGCCGACCATCTGCAGCAGAAGCGCGCCCAGTCGCTTTCCGACCTGCAAACTTTGGACCAGGTGGCGAAGAAGGCCACGGCAACGGCGGCCGCCAAGCGCACGGCGCTGAAGGTAGCCGGCGACAAGCTCGCGGCCGCCACGGCCGATCTCGATCCGGTCGCGAAGGCGGCGGATGCGGCCGATGCGGCCTATCGCGAGGCGCGCCGCGACCACGACGAGGCGCAGGAAGCCTTGGAAGACGCCAACGACGCGCATGCGGCGGCCCAGGCCGTCTACGACCGCCTGCTCACCGACTTCCAGGACCTCGAGCGCCTGCGCGAAGCCTCGATCGCGGCCGCAAAGGTGCGCGATGCGGCTTCCGAAGCGCTGCTCGACGCCCAGAAGGATGAATCCGCAGCCAAGGCGGCGGTGGAAGAAGCCCGCAGGCAGTTGGCGACCGCCCGCGATAACGCCGCGACGATGGCCCAGGTCGACGCCGAGGCGTCGCTTGCTGCCCTGGCGGCGGCCGACGCCGACGGCAACGCCCTGCCGCACAGCGCGCCGGCGGTGGCGGAAATCAACGAGCTCTTGGCGCAGATCGGCGAGGAAGAGGGCGCCGCCCGGTCGGCCTACGCCGACTACACGCGCCTTTCCGCCGAATCCAACCGCCTGCACGAAGAATACGTGGAAAGCGCCCGCAAGTTCGACGCGGCCAACGCCACCTACCTCGATGCCAAGCTCTCCTACGAGCAGGCGCTCACGATGGACCAGGCCGTCGCCTACCGCCGCACGCGCTAGACGCGGCGTCACAGTTCTTCCGTTCGCCCGTTGAACTTGAACTTTATTGTGTGAGTTCAAGTTCAACGTGCTATGCTGCATCCCAGCGAAATTGAACCAGTTCAATTTGAACCGTGCGGAAGGCAAGGTGTACAGGTGGACGAAACGTCGTTTTCCGATCGGCTGAAGCAGGCCATGACCCAGGCGGGCATGAAGCAGGTCGACGTGATCCATCGAGCCCAGGTGGAGGGCGTCAAGCTCGGAAAAAGCCAGCTCAGCCAGTACGTGAGCGGGAAAACCACCCCGCGACCTGCGACGATGGCGTTTCTTTCCCAAGCGCTCGGCGTGAGCTGCGCCTGGCTCGAATCGGGCGAGGGGTCTTCCGCCGGTCCTGCGGCCGACTCTGCGGCGAGCTCGGCGCCTGCCGCAGCGACGCCTCCGGCCCCGCCGGCTCGAGCGGCCGCCCCGGCTCCGTCTCCCGTTGAACCCGCCTCTCAACCTTCCCCTTCTGCCGATTCCGCGAAAGGAACGCCCATGCGCCGCACCTTCAACAAGTCTTCCAAACTCGACAACGTTCTCTACGATGTGCGCGGCCCCGTGGTCGAAGAGGCCAACCGCATGGAGGCCGCGGGCACGCACGTGCTCAAATTGAACATCGGCAACCCGGCGCCCTTCGGCTTCCGCACGCCCGACGAAGTGGTCTACGACATGGCGCGCCAGCTGCCCGAATGCGAGGGCTATTCGCCGTCGAAGGGCCTCTTCAGCGCCCGCAAAGCCATCATGCAGTACGCGCAGACCAAGCACATTCCCAACGTCACGATGGACGACGTCTACACCGGCAACGGCGTGTCTGAGCTCATCAACCTGTGCATGTCGGCCCTGCTCGACACCGGCGACGAAATCCTCATCCCGGCGCCCGACTACCCCCTGTGGACCGCCTGCGCCACGCTCGCCGGCGGCACCGTGAAGCATTACATCTGCGACGAGCAGGCCGACTGGTATCCCGATATGGACGACATCCGCTCGAAGGTGACGCCGCGCACCAAGGCCATCGTCATCATCAACCCCAACAACCCCACGGGCGCTCTCTACCCGCGCGAGGTGCTGCAGGAGATCGTCGATATCGCCCGCGAGAACCAGCTTATGATCTTCAGCGACGAGATCTACGACCGCCTGGTTATGGACGGGGAAGAGCATATCTCGATCGCGAGCCTGGCCCCCGACCTGTTCTGCGTGACCTTCAGCGGGCTTTCGAAGTCGCACATGATCGCCGGTTACCGCGTGGGCTGGATGATCCTTTCGGGCAACAAGAGCATCGCCAAAGATTACATCGAGGGCATCGACATGCTGTCGAATATGCGCCTGTGCAGCAACGTGCCGGCGCAGTCGATCGTGCAGACGGCCCTGGGCGGGCATCAGAGCGTGAAGGATTACATCGTGCCGGGCGGGCGCATCTACGAGCAGCGGGAATACATCTACAACGCGCTCAACAGCCTGCCGGGCATCACCGCCGTGAAGCCCAAGGCGGCCTTCTACATCTTCCCCAAGATCGACACCGAGATGTACCACATCACCGATGACGTGCAGTTCGCCGTCGACCTGTTGAAGCAGGAAAAGGTGCTCATCGTGCAAGGTTCGGGCTTCAACTGGAACAAGCCCGACCACTTCCGCATCGTCTACCTGCCCCGCATCGAGGTGCTGAAAGAGGCCATGCAGAAGCTCGAGCGCTTCCTGTCCACCTACCGCCAGTAGCAGCCTCGCGGACAACGGGGGCGCGTGATGTTGTCACACGCAAGTGTGACAACATCACGCGCCCCCGTTGTCATCCCTGTGCCAAACCCCCCGGGGTTTGGCACAGGGATTGGCGCGCGCGCCCCCGTTGTCACGCTACTTGTAGTCCTTGCGGCGGCGGATGCCGGCGTAGCGGGTCGGCTTGGGCAGGCGGCCGCGCAGGTAGAGCCAGCGGATGGCGTCGATTGCGTGCCGCTCGCCGCGTTCCATGTAGTCGGTGAGGTCGTGGGGGTCGGCGTTGGTGTTCCAGTTGAACCACACGCTGAAGTACCGCAGGCCCGTGGTAACCAGGATGCACAGGATGAGGGCGTAGACCTCGTCCATGCCGATGATCGGGTTGCAGAGCACGTAGACGAACGACCCCGCCAGGCCCGCCACGGCGTAGAATTCGCCTTCCTTGAAGATGGTGGGCACTTCGCCCACGAACACGTCGCGCAGGGCGCCGCCGCCCACGGCGGTGATCGCACCCAGGATGAAGGCCATCACGATGCCGCTTCCGCAGGCGAAGGCCTTGCTCGCGCCCGATGCGGCGAACAGGCCCACCGAAAGGGCATCGAGCAAAAACACGGCGGAATGCAGGTTGCGGAAGGCTCGCCGCGCGTAGAAGACCAGGATGCACAGCGCCACTGTCGCGAGTACCAGGTAGGGGTGCTGGGTGAAGTAGATGCCCTGGTCCTGCAGCAAGAGGTCGCGCATGACGCCGCCGCCGTAGCCGGCGATGAGCCCCAGCGACACGGTGCCGATCACGTCGAGCTTTCGGTCGCAGGCGAAGGTGGCGCCGCCCACCGCGCCCACCAAGACGGCCAGGTAGTCGATGATCGCGGGCACGAGCCCGCCGTTGGGAGCGATGTGGTCGATAAGCCACAGCGAGTACGCCGACGCGTCCATTTAGGGCTCCTGGGGGTGCGCGGGTTTGCTGGGGCAAGCGTCGGCGGGGCTGCCGAAAGCGGGCGCGGCGGCCGAGGCGGGGCCGTCGTCGTCGGTCGCCGAGATTGGCCTGGCCTCGGGCCCGGGTGCGCCTGTCGCTGCATCGGGCGCATTACGTGCGCGGCGACGGGCGGCGCGCACGGCTTCGTCTGCGGCGACGGCGGCTTCGATCACCTCTTCGGCATGGCTTTTGATGCCGAAGAGCGTGCGGGTGGACGTGACGGGCGCGACCTCATCGCCGGCGGCTCCCGCTCGAAGCGCGCGGCGAATCTGCTCCCACTTCTTCTCGTCGTCCATCGCGCGGCCCCTTTCGGTCTAGGAACGGCTTGCGGCGATCGCCTCGGCCCAGGCGGCTTCGCGGAAGCCGGGGATGGCGGTGTCGTCCGTCACGAGGATCGGCCGCTTCACGAGCATGCCGTCGGTGGCGAGCAGGGCGAGCTGGTCCTCTTCGCTCATCGAGGGCAGCTTCTTCGCGAGGCCCTGCTCGCGGTAGAGCATACCGCTCGTGTTGAAGAAGCGCTTGAGCGGCAGACCGCTCTTGGCGTGCCAAGCGCGCAGGTCGCCGGCGGTGGGGTTGTCTGCGACGATGTCGCGTTCCTCGTAGGATATTCCCTGGTCATCAAGCCATTTCTTGGCTTTGCGGCAGGTCGAGCATTTCGGGTAGTACACGAACAGCATACGGTCTCCTTGTGACAACGGGTGACAACGGGGGCGCGTGATGTTGTCACATATGTATGTGACAACATCACGCGCCCCCGTTGTCACTGGCTACGAGCGGAAGGTGACGCCTTCGGGCAGGTCGTCGATCGAGAATCCCTCGTCGTCCTCGTCGCTGGCGGGAGCCGGCGCCGGGGCGGCCTCCTCCTTTTCGGGTGCGCCGAAAACCTGGGTGAAGGCGTCGAGCTGGGCGCGGGGCACGGCGAAGACGACCGCGCGGAAGACGCCGGGGTGGGCGTCGATCCAGGCCTTGAACAGGCCGGCGACCTGCGCGGCATCGTTGCCCAGCACGCCGCAGCCGAAGGCGTTCACCACGAGCTCGTCGACCTCGTTGGCCGCCGCGATGCGCAGCAGGGTCTCGATGCGGGACGCGAGCGTGAGGTCGCATTCGGCTTCGGAGCGGTGGTTTTGCAGCGCGTGCGTGCGATGCGGCGCGGCCACCACGACCACGCCGGCCTTGCGAATCGCCCCGTCGCGCATGAAGGCCACGTCGGGCACGAACACGGCGCGGTCGGTGAAGAGCTGCCCGCACCAGTAGTCGCGGTTGGGGTCGTAGTAGGAGCCCTTGAGCCTCTGCAGGATGGGGTAGAGGTTGCTTTCGGCGCAAAGGGCCTGTTCGGGGCCGAAAGCGCCCGCTTCGTAGCTGCCGCCCGGCTTGCTGAAGGCTGCCGGGTCGACCACGGCTGCCTTGCCCTCGCACTTGAACAGGGCCGTGACCGAAAAATCGGTCGACACGGGCGTCGCGGTGGCGTCGAAGCGGGCTTCGGGGATGTCGAGCTCGCGGCCTTCGCCGTCCTCGTAGATCGTCGCGGCTTCGGCGCTCGCGGCGGTTTCCTTCGCGAACACGGCCTTCATCAGCCCCAGGTGCTTTTTGGCTTCGGCCTGTCGCTGCTCTTTGGTGGGCATGCTGCCTCCTTGTCCTTCGGGGCGTGCGGCCAGCGCCGCCGCCCCCTGCCCGCGGCCGTTCCCGCGGCGCGCGTTCTCGTCGGTATGCGCCCTCATGTTACTCCCACGCGCAGATTTCGGAATACTGCGGCGGCCGGTCGGGGCGCAGCTGCGATTCCATCAGGCTCACCGTTGAAAGGCGGGCGGCGAAGGGGTCGCCTGCCACGATGCGGGCGGCTTCGTCGACGTCGGGCGCCGATTCGGCGAGCAGGACGCGGCGGGCGAGCGTGACGTGGGGAGCGAAGTCGCGCTCGGGCAGCTCGAAACCCGCTTTGGTCAGGGCGCACGCGATTGCCCGCTGCAGGCCGGCGAGCCGACTGTTGGCTTCCGCGTCGAGCTTCCAGACGTCGCCCACGTAGCGCTTGCCCGACTTCTGCGGCCAGCGGCTGGCGGTGCAGAAGGCGAGCTCGCTTGTAAACGACCCGGTCACCGCATCGATGGCTTCTTCGACGTCCTCGATGCGGTCCTCGTCGACCTCGCCTAAGAAGGCGAGCGTGAGATGGAGGTTCTCGTCGGGTGCGAACGAGCCCGTTTCGGCCATTTCGCGCAGGCGGTCCCGGGCGGCGGCCACGCGCGCTGCGGCGGGCGCGTCGGTATCGAAACGTTGGGCGATGAACAGCCTCATGGCGGCCTCCTTGTGGGACACTGGTGGCGGGCGCTGCGTTCGATGGGCGCTTCGCCCGTTTCCAGCAGTGTCCCACATTCAGGGAGCAGAAGATGAACGAGTCGGCGAAGCGTTATCGCGTCAACGAGATTTTTCACAGTATCGAGGGGGAAGGGGCCCGCGCGGGGCTGCCGGCGACCTTCGTGCGGTTGGTGGGCTGCAACCTGCGCTGCAGCTATTGCGACACCGCCTACGCCTTCGAGCCCGGCCCCGCCGACGAGGTGCTCACGGCCGGCGAGATCGCGGCGCGCGCGGCGGGCTTCGGGGCGCGTGCGGTGACCGTGACGGGCGGCGAGCCCTTGCTGCACGACCTGGCCCCCCTGTTCGAAGCGCTTTCCGATTTCGAGGTGAACGTGGAAACCAACGGCAGCATCGCCCTGCCCGCTCCGCGCGCCAACGTGTTCTACACGATGGATTGGAAGAGCCCCTCGAGCGGGGAAGAGGACCGCATGCGAGCGGAAAACCTTGGCCGCCTCACCGATCGCGACGTGCTCAAGTTCGTCGTGGGGACCGAAGGCGACCTGCGCGCGGCCGAAGCGGTGCTTGCCGCCTATCGGCCGGCCGCCCAGGTCTTCTTCAGCCCGGTGTTCGGGCAGATGCCCCTGGTCGATATCGCGAACTTCCTCATCGAGCGGAACCTGAACGCCCGTCTGCAGGTGCAGCTGCACAAGATCGTCTGGGACCCCGACGCCCGCGGAGTGTAATCGGGCGCGGCGTGACAGGGGGACGGAGGTCGTTGTCACGCTAAAGGCGTGACAACGACCTCCGTCCCCCTGTCACGCCCACCGCCTGCGCTCGGGCGATTAACGCGCCTTTCTTGGCTATTTCCCCGATTTCGGCAAATTTCGACGAGAAAGGCGTGTTAATCGCGCCGCCGGGGGGTGCCCACCGTCCGCACCTCCACTACAGCAGATCCTCGATAAAGCCCACGCGGTAGTTCTTGAAGACCGCCTCGCCGGTGGCCTGGGTGGCGTCCAGGTCGACGTCGGCGTCGATCGCGAAGTCGCGGTCCTCGTCCTCGTCCTTGAAGGTCTGGCGCACGTGCCAGGTATGGGCGGTCTGCTCGGCCGATTCGTCGATGTCGAGATAGTTCATGCTGCGCGCGTCGGCGTCGAGGACCACCTCGTCGTGGGCCTCGTAGTAGGCGTCGAGCTCCTGCTTCCAGTAGGGCGCGGGCATGCCCCAGTCGGCGTCCATTTCGCCCAGTTCGCGCGACCGCTCGAGCGAGGCCAGCCGCACGCGGGAGATAAGGGCGTTGCGCACGAGCACGGTGACCGCGCGCCTGTCGCGCACCACGACGTCGGCGGCTGCGGGCGCGGCGAGCGCGGCGCCCTCGGGCTCTTCGCCGGCGTGTTCCCATTCGTCGACCAGGCTCGAGTCGACGCTGCGCACCACCAGGCCCAGCCAGGCGATGATGTCCCCCAGGCGCTCGTCGACCTTGTCGTCGGGGATGGTCTTCGCGAGTACGCGGTAGGCGTCGGAAAGGTAGCGCAGCAAAAGCCCCTCCGACCGGGCGATCTTGTAGCGCTGGATGTAGCCTTTGAAGTCGCTCGCCGTTTCGACCATGTCGCGCAGGATCGATTTGGGCGACAGCTCGTAGTCGCGGGCCCACGGCACGTCCTGGCAGTAGCGCTGGAAGGCGGCGTCGAGCAGGTCTTCGAGCGGCTTGGGGTAGGTGACCTCCTGCAGGCGGTCGATGCGCTCGTCGTAGTCGATGCCCTCGGCCTTCATCGCGGCCATGGCGGCGTCTTTGGCGGCCCGCTCTTGGGCGCGCAGGATCTGCCGCGGGTCCTCGAGCGTGGCTTCCACCATCGAAATCACGTCGAGCGCGTAGGTTTCGCTTTCGGGGTCGAGCAGCTCGAGCGCGGCGAGCATGAACGGCGACAGCGGCTGGTCGAGCGCGAAGTCTTCGGGCATGTCGACGGTGAGCGCGTAGCCGCTGGCCCCGTCTGCGCCCTCGGTGCGCTCCACCACGCCCGCGGCTTCGAGCGTGGCGAAGATCTCGTCGGCGCGCTGGAACAAGGCGAGCTTTTCGGGATCGGTCTGCATGCTGTTGCCAATGAGCGTGCGCACGCGCGTCCAGGCGTCGCCGCCCTGCATGACCTCGTCGAGCACCATGGCGTGCGTGATGCGCATGCGGGGCTTGAGCTTTTCGGGCTCCGCTTCGATCAAGCGCTCGAAGGTCTGCTTGTTCCACCCCACGAAGCCCTTGGGCGGGGTCTTCAGGTGCTTGTTCTTCGCCTTCTTCACGTCGCCGCCGGCCTTGGCCAGGGCGCGGGCCTTCTCGATGTCGTATTCGGTGGCCTCGGCGATCACACGGCCTTCGGTATCGAAGCCCGAACGGCCCGCGCGCCCGGCGATCTGATGGAACTCGCGCGCGTTCAGGCGGCGCATCTTGTTGCCGTCGTACTTGGCGAGCGCGGTGAGGATGACCGTGTGGATGGGCACGTTGATGCCCACGCCGAGCGTGTCGGTGCCGCAGATCACGGGCAGAAGCCCCTGTTGGGCGAGCTTTTCCACGAGCAAGCGGTAGCGGGGCAGCATGCCCGCGTGGTGCACGCCCACGCCGGCGAGCAGAAGGCGGCGCAGGGTCTTGCCGAAGACGGTGGAGAACTGCGTGTCGCGGATCGATTCCTTGATCTTCTCGCGCTGCTCTTTGGTCGAGATGTTGAAGCTCGACAGGGACTGGGCGCTCTTCAGGGCGGCGTCCTGGGCGAAGTGAACGATGTAGAGGGGCGCTTCGCCGGCGCGCATGGCCAGCTCGACGGTGGCTTCCAGCGCCGTGTCGGCGAACTCGTAGGTGAGCGGCACGGGGCGCGGGGCGTCGGCGATCGTGTCGACGGTGCCGCCCGTGCGTGCCTCGAGCGTGGCGGCGATGTCGGTCGTGTCGCCCAGGGTGGCGCTCATGAGCAGGAACTGGGCGTGGGGCAGGGCCAGAAGCGGCACCTGCCAAGCCCAGCCGCGCTGGGGGTCGGCGAAGAAGTGGAACTCGTCCATCGCGATGCAGCCGATGTCGGCGTCCTCGCCCAGGCGCAGGGCGTCGTTGGCCAGGATTTCGGCCGTGCAGCAGATGATCGGGGCGTCGGTGTTGATCGTGCTGTCGCCGGTGATCATGCCCACGTTCTCGCGGCCGAAGATGCGCACCAACTGGAAGAACTTCTCGCTCACGAGCGCCTTGATCGGGGCCGTGTAGTAGACGCGGCGGTCGGTGCACACGCTCAGGAAGCACAGGCCCATGGCCACGAGCGACTTGCCGCTGCCGGTGGGCGTGCCCAGGATCACGTGGTCGCCGGCGGCCAGGTCCATGAGCGCGTCCTCCTGGTGGGGCCACAGCTCGATGCCGCGCGATTCGCACCATTCCAAAAAGAGCTCGAGCGCGTCGCCCGGGTCGATGTTGGGCCAGCCGTCGGAATCTTCGGGCCAGGGAATCTTCGCGCCCAGGGAGCCGGGCGCAAAGGGGTCGGGCGCGGCGGCTGCGTCCTGCGCGTGCGCTTCGAGCGCGGCGGCGTCTTCGGGCGCATCGGCCTGTTCCGTTGCCATCGTCCCGCGTGTGACAACGTCAGCTGC
>Ga0214872_100149_pt1 | contig 30719 bp, 30 predicted proteins | sample Stichaenrichm18X_FD_168614 | JGI IMG/M metagenome (GOLD analysis project Ga0214872, IMG submission 168614) | Xylose enriched microbial communities from anaerobic bioreactor in Madison, Wisconsin, United States - 18X | ecosystem: Engineered > Bioreactor > Anaerobic > Unclassified | place: USA... | reverse complement strand
GCTCGGAATGCAGGCGCGCCGCAGCTCCCTGCTCGTTTCGCAGGGTTATGCCATGCCGAACGGGGAAATCCCGCTAGTTTTGCACGATCGGTGCGCGATTCTGCTCGACGCGCACGGTTGCGTTGGCATTCGCTTGCGGTAACCCTGCAAAACGAGTTTCCGAAGCTCCGCTTACCGTTCGGCCTGCAATAACCTTGCATTCTGCGCAGCGGCGGAAGCGAGTGGTGACAACGGGGGTGTGTGACAACGGCGGCAGGTGATGTTGTCACCTCCGCATGTGACAACATCACGCGCCCCCGTTGTCATGTTTTGGGGGTTTGGCGGTAACAATTGGGAAACGCAGGCGTCCACCTACGAAATATCCTACTTAAGTGGTAGGATATCGGACGAGAATTCAACGGCGGGGTCGCACCTCGCCTGAACCAAGGAGGCATGTAATGGAGGAAGCACTGCTCAGCGTGCAGGGCGTGTGTGCGAGCGCGGGCGAAAAGCCCATTCTGCACGGCATCGACCTTGCCATCGGCAAGGGAGAAACCCACGTGCTCATGGGCCCCAACGGCGCCGGCAAATCGACGCTCGGCCAGGTCATCATGGGCAATCCCACCTATACGATGACGGAGGGCGCCATCGTTCTCGAAGGCAAGGACATTTCCGAAGAGAACGTGGCCGAGCGTTCGCGCGACGGCCTCTTCCTGTCCTTCCAGGCACCGGTCGAAGTTCCCGGCGTGCCGCTGCAGAGCTTCCTGCGCGCCATCGTCGCCCAGCACCCTGAACTCAACCTCAAGGGCAAGCGCTTCAAGAAGCGCATCGCCGAAATCCTCGAGCAGCTCAACATGAGCGCCGACTACCTCGACCGCGAGCTCAACGTGGGCTTTTCGGGCGGCGAGAAGAAGAAGATCGAAATGCTCCAGCTGCTGCTTCTGAAGCCCAAGCTGGCCATTCTTGACGAAACCGACTCGGGCCTCGACGTCGACGCCCTCAACGTGGTGTCGAAGGCCATCGCCGCCTACCGCGCCGAAAACGACGGCACGATCCTGCTCATTACGCACAACACGCGCATCTTGGAGCACCTTTCGGTCGACCGCACCCACGTCATGGTCAAGGGCCATCTGGTGGCCGAAGGCGACGCGAGCCTGATCGGCGACATCGACCAGCACGGCTTCGAACAGTTCGGCGTGGCCGAAGACATCGAGGGCAACAAGATCTCGCACGCACTCGACGAAGACGAGGCCCCGGCCTTCGACGCCGAAGCCGCCCTGGCCCATGCGGAAGCTGCCGTGAAGGCAGCGGAGGCGAAATAGCATGGCCGCCGAAAAGCAGCAGGTCACCGAAGTCGATCGCAGCCTCTACGACTTCGTGAAGAGCGAAGAGGGCTACGAGCGCCTCGACGCCGGCCTGACTCCCGACATCGTGCGGGAGATTTCGGCGAAGAAGGACGAGCCCCAGTGGATGCTCGACCTGCGCCTGAAGTCTCTCGAAATCTACCATTCGCTGCCTATTCCCGATTGGGGCCCCTCGATCGAGGGTCTCGACATGGACCATATCGTCACCTACGTGAAGCCTCCCACGGAGCAGAAGTCCGACTGGGAAAGCGTGCCCGACGACATCAAGGACACCTTCGAGCGCCTGGGCATCCCGCAAGCCGAGCGCGCCTACCTCGCCGGCGTGGGCGCCCAGTACGACTCCGAGCTCGTCTACCACAACATCCAGGAGAGCGCGAGCAAGCAGGGCGTCGTCTATTCGGGCATCGAAGAGGCCCTGCACGGCCCCTACGAAGAGCTCATCCACGACCACTTCATGCAGCTCATCACGCCTCAGGACCACAAGTTCGCCGCCCTGCACGGCGCCGTGTGGTCGGGCGGCTCGTTCGTCTACGTGCCCAAGGGCGTCCACATGGAGTTCCCCCTGCAGAGCTACTTCCGCCTGAACGCCAAGGGCGCCGGGCAGTTCGAGCACACGCTCATCATCGTGGAAGACGGCGCCGACCTGCACTTCATCGAAGGCTGCTCGGCCCCTAAATACAACGTTGCCAACCTCCACGCGGGCGCGGTCGAATTGTTCGTGGGCAAGAACGCGCACATGCGCTACTCCACGATCGAAAACTGGTCGAAGAACATGTACAACCTCAACACCAAGCGCGCCATCGTCGACGACGGCGGCACGATCGAATGGGTGAGCGGGTCCTTCGGCAGCCACGTGGGCTACCTCTATCCCATGAGCATCCTGAACGGCGCCGACTCCACCTGCGAGTTCACCGGCGTCACCTTCTCGGGCGCCACGCAGAACCTCGACACGGGCTGCAAGGTCGTCCTGAACGCCCCGCGCACGAGCGCCCGCATCGACACCAAGGGCATCTCGAAGGCTGGCGGCATCCAGACCTTCCGCTCGAGCGTCCTGGTGACCGAAAAGGCCGAAGACTCCGACGTCTACGTGTCCTGCGCCAACCTCATGCTCGACGACGAAAGCCGCTCCGACACCATCCCCGCGATGGACGTGCGCGCCAAGAACTGCAACGTGGGCCACGAGGCGAGCATCGGCCGCATCGGCGACGACATGATGTTCTACCTCATGAGCCGCGGCATTTCGGAAGACGAAGCCTCCACGATGATCGTCAACGGCTTCGCCAACCCGGTGTCGAAGGAGCTGCCGCTCGAATACGCGGTGGAAATGAACAACCTCATCAAGCTGGAAATGGAAGGCATGGAAGGGGCGATCGGCTAATGACTGCTGCAACCGAAACGCATACGGCCTGGCGCCCCCAGATGACGCCTGCCGAAGTGGCGGCGCTCGCGGTGAACGAGGGCGCCCGCACGATCATGGTGAATCGGCCTCCCGCCATCACCTGGCACAAGCTCAAGATCAACGAAGTCGCGGCCAGCCTGCCCGCCCTGTCTGCGGCGGCACGCACGGCCGTGGAAGTAGCGTCGGGCGACGCGGTGTGGGGCGCCGAAGCAGAGCCCTTCGACGCGGCGCTTGCCGAAGCCGACCCCGAAGGTCACTTCGAGAGCGGCATGGGCGCCGAAGCCGAAGCGTGGCTTTCCGCCCACACGGCCGAGCGCGTCCTCGTCGACGTGGCGGCCGGCGAAGAGCCCGACCCGGTGCTCGTGCACCTCGACGCCGAAGACGGCACCGCGAGCGTCTGCGCGCTCGACATCATCGTGCGCGAGGGCGCGCGCGCAACCGTGTACGCCCAGGCCGATGCGCCTGCGGGCGGGACGGGCGTGGCGGGCTTCGCGATCCGCGCCCTCGTCGGCGAAGGCGCCCACCTTTCGCTCGTGGTGCTGCAGACGCTCGACGACGGCTACACCTATCTGGAAAACACGGCGGCCCTGCTCGGCGCGGGCGCGCATGCCGCCTTCACCCAGACCGAGCTCGGCGCCCGCCGTAGCCTGGTGGGCACGGCCTTCGCCCTCGACGGCGACGAATCGTCGGTCGACATCGACACCCACTACCTGGGACATGGCGAGAACGACCTCGATTTCAACTACGTCATCCGCCAGCGCGGCCGCGCCACCAAGAGCAACCTCGATGCTAACGGCTCGCTTGCCGACGCGTCGAGCAAGATCCTGCGCGGCACGATCGATTTCATCCACGGCTGCAAGGGCGCCGTGGGCCACGAGCGCGACACGGTGCTTCTGGCCAACGACAAGGTCCGCAACAAGACCATGCCGGTCCTGTTGTGCGACGAAGACGACGTCCAGGGCGACCATGGCGCGTCGATCGGCCACGTGAACCCTGAGCAGCTCGAATACCTGGAAGCCCGCGGGCTTTCCGAATCCCAAGTCGAAGCCCTCTTCGTGGGCGCACAGTTCGATTACGCCGCCGTTCACGCATTCGATGAGCGCGCGGCAGCCGGCGTCAACCGCCTGGCACAGTGCGTGATCGGCCGCGAGGCCGGCGCGCAACTGGAAGGAGAAGCATAATGGCAGAGGCCCCCAAAGCCACGCGCGAGGCAATTGAAGCGGTCGACCTCGCCGAAAACCCCTTTAAGAAAGATTTCCCGCTGCTGGCCAACAACCCGCACCTCACGTTTTTGGACAGCGCGGCCACGGCCCAGCGCCCCACGGTGGTGCTCGACGCCCAGCGCGATTTCTACGAGCGCCTGAACAGCAACCCCCTGCGCGGCCTCTACAAGCTTTCGGTCGAAGCGACCGAAGCGATCGACAAGGTCCGCCGCAAGGTGGCCGACTTCATCGGCGCGCCCCTGTCGCAGGGCATCGTGTTCACCCGCAACGCCACCGAATCGCTCAACCTGCTCGCCCTGTCTATGGGGCGGTTGGTCCTGGGTCCCGGCGACGAGGTCTGCATCACGATCATGGAGCATCACAGCAACATCCTGCCCTGGCAGCAGGTGTGCCGCGAAACGGGCGCCAAGCTCGTCTACATGCGTCCCAACGAGGACTGCAAGCTCACGGCCGAAGAAATCGAGACGAAGATCACCCGCCGCACCAAGATCGTGTCGGTCACGCAGGTGAGCAACGTGCTCGGCGTGGAGAACCCGATCAAGGACATCGCCAAGCGCGCGCATGCGGTGGGCGCCCTGTGCTTCGTCGACGGCGCTCAGAGCGTGCCCCATATGGGCGTCAACGTGCAGGAGCTCGGCTGCGACGCCCTGGCGTTTTCGGCCCATAAGATGTTCGGGCCCATGGGCATCGGCGTGCTGTGGGCCAAAAAAGAGCTGCTCGAGAAGATGCCGCCCTTCCTTACCGGCGGCGAGATGATCGACTGGGTGACCGAAGACGACTTCGGCTGCGCGCCCGTTCCGCAGAAGTTCGAAGCCGGCACGCAGGACGCCGCCGGCATCGTGGGTCTGGGCGCCGCGGTCGACTACATGCGCGCCGTCAAGCGCGAGAACCTCGAAGCGCGCGAGCGCGCCCTCGTGGCCGATTTGGCCCGCAAGCTGGGCGAGCTGCCCTTCATTCGCCTCATCGGGCCTGCCAACCCCAACGACCATGTGGCCGTGGTATCGTTCAACGTGTGCGGCATCCACCCGCACGACGTGGCGAGCATTCTCGATAGCTACGACGTGGCCATTCGCGCCGGCCACCATTGCGCGCAGCCCCTGCTCGCGTGGATGGGCATCGAGAGCTGCTGCCGCGCGTCGGTGGCCGTCTACAACGACGAGCAGGACATCGACAATCTGGTCGAGGGCCTGCAAAAGGTTTGGGGGATGTTCAATGGAGCTGAATAACATCTACAACACCGCGCTGATGGAGCACAACGCCCATCCCGACTACAAGTACGAGATGGACGACCCCACGCTCCAGCACGAGGGCGTGAACCCCAGCTGCGGCGACGACATCGTGCTGTCGCTCAAGCTCGACGGCGACGTGATCGAAGAGGCCGCCTTCACCGGGCACGGCTGCGCGGTGAGCCAGGCGTCGGCCGACATCATGGCCGACCTGATCACCGACGAAACGGCCGAGCACGCCCGCCATTTGTGCGATCTGTTCTTGAAGATGATCCGCGGCGAAGTGACCGACGACGCAGAACTGGCCGAGTTGGGCGAAGCGGCCCAGCTGAAGGGCATCTCGCTCATGCCGGCGCGCGTGAAGTGCGCCGAGCTGGGCTGGCGCACGGCCATGACGATGCTCGACGAGCGCCTGGCTGCCGAAGGCAAGTAGGCGAGCGCACGTTCATCGCGTACGAACGGGCGGGCTTCGGCCCGCCCGTTTCGCGTCTTGAAACCTGACAAACCGTCAGAGTATTTGTCAGATTGAATCTGACAAATACTCTGACGGTTTGTCAGGTCCTTTGCTCCAAAACCGGGGGAATGTACTCCGATAGGATGATGTGTGCTCCAAACAGTTGCAATAACGCAACTTTTCTCGTAGGGTGGAGCCGAAACATCGAATGCGCGCACCGGCGCGCCAAGGAGCATACGTGATTCTCAGCAAAGCAGCGGCGGGTACGTCGCACACCATTACCGCCTGTCATTCGACGGGTCCCACGCGGGCGCGCCTCGATTCCCTCGGCCTGGTCGAAGGCGAGCGCGTCGACGTGCTCTCGACGAGTTGGGCGGGGCTCATCCTGGAAATCAAAGGTTCGCGGCTGGCGCTCTGCAAGGCCGTCGCCGACACGATGGAGGTGAGCGACTAATGCCCAACTGCTGCGACGACCCCGTCGACATCCGCACCGACGCTTCGGCCCAGGCGCCCCTGGGCAAGCCCGACCGCGACCGCAAGACCTTCGCGCTGATCGGCAATCCCAACTGCGGCAAGACCACCCTGTTCAACGAGCTCACCGGCACCAACCAGCACGTGGGCAACTGGCCGGGCGTCACCGTGGAAAAGAAGATCGGCACCCTGCGCCCCGAATACGGCGACGCCGACATCGTCGACCTTCCCGGCATCTACTCGCTCACGAGCTACTCGATCGAAGAGCGCGTTTCGCGCGCCTTCATCATCGATGAGCGCCCCGACGTCGTGATCGACATCGTCGAAGCCACCAATATCGAGCGCAACCTCTTCCTCACCTGCCAGATCGCCGAACTCGGCGTGCCGCTCGTCGTGGCTGTCAACATGATGGACGAGGCCCGCGCCGCCGGCGACGTGATCGACACCGCAGAGCTCTCGCGCCGCCTGGGCGTGCCCGTGCTGCCGATCACGGCGGTCACCGGCGAGGGCGTCATCGAGCTCATGCACACGGCCGGCGCCCACAAGCTCATGGACGCGGTGGAATACGAATCCACGAGCCCCTTCCACGAAGGCGAGGAAGAGCACGGCCACGGCTTCCAGGACATCGAAGACCCCGAAGAGCACCGGCTCGACCACCACACCGACGAAAAGGGGCGCACCAACGCCCTCATCTCGGCCTACAAGTACCACAACCACTACAAGGGCCCCATGGTCTACCAGCCCGAAGGCGATGCGCCGCTCACCGAAGAGCAGGAGACCGAGAACGCCAACCGCCGCTACGCCTTCATCAAGGAGGTCGTGGGCGCGTCGGTCAAGCGCGGCCGCAAGGCCGGCGAGCTCAACCGCTCCGACAAGATCGACCGCGTCGTCACGAACCGCTACCTGGGCATTCCCCTGTTCCTGCTCGTGATGTTCTTCATGTTCCACTGCACGTTTTCGGAAGACTTCCTGGGGCTTTCGGCCTTCGGGCTCGATCCCGTCCCCAGCCCGGGCGTGTGGCTGCAAGGGCTCGCCCAGCAGCTCATGGACGCGATCACCGCGGGGATCGAGCCCCTGTTCGTGCCCGACACCTGGCTCTACGGCCTGGTGATCGACGGCGTCTGTGGCGGCGTGGGCGCGGTGCTTTCCTTCCTGCCGCAGATCTGCGTGCTCTTCTTCTTCCTCACGCTTCTGGAAGACGTGGGCTACATGTCGCGCGCCGCCTTCATCATGGACCGCGCGATGCGTCCCTTCGGCATGTCGGGCAAGAGCTTCGTGCCCATGCTCATGGGCTTCGGCTGCAACGTGCCCGCGATGATGGCCTGCCGCACGATGGAAAGCGAAACCGACCGCAAGATCACGTTGTTCTTGGTGCCCTTCATGTCCTGCGGCGCCCGCGCGACGGTCTTCCTCGTGTTCGCCGGGGCCTTCTTCCCCGACAACGCCGACGTCGTGGTCATGGGCCTCTACGTGCTCGGCATCCTGGTGGCCATCCTCACCGGCTGGCTGCTGAAGACCTTCGTGTTCAAGGGCGAGACCACGCCGCTGATCATCGAGCTGCCGCGCTACCGCGCCCCGCACATGCGCTCGCTGGGCCTGGCCCTGTGGGGAACCATCAAGGACTACCTGCAGCGCGCCGGCACGATCATCTTCGTGATGTCGGTGGTCGTGTGGTTCGCGAGCTCCTTCGGCGTGGAAAACGGCGCCTTCGGGATGGTCGACATCCAGAACTCCCTGCTCGCGATCGCCGGCGGCGCGGTGGCCCCGCTGTTCGCCCCGCTCGGGTTCGGCGTCTGGCCTGCCGCGGTGGCGCTCATCACCGGCTTCGCGGCCAAGGAGAGCGTCGTGGGCACTCTGGGCGTGCTCGCCAACGGCGTCGCCGACGACACGGGCGCGGGTCTTACGCAGGCGGCGCTTTCGGCGCTCGGCTTCACGACCGCCGGATCCTTCGCCTTCATGGTGTTCTCGCTCATGTATTTGCCCTGCCTGGCCACGGTGGCCACGCTGCGGCGCGAGAGCAATTCGCGGGCATGGACGGCCGCGCAGGCCTGCTACGGGTTCGCCGTGGCCTGGGCGGTTGCCTTCATCGCCTACCATGTCGCCCTGGCGGTGGGGATGTAGCAACCGCCGCGCCCGCGCGGGATGCGGGCGCGCAGACAGTTGGGGAAGCCGCGGGCGCGCTCGCGGCAAAGGAAGTGGAAGACCAAGAGAGGAGGGCCGATGGACAAACATCGCGAAGCTCGCCCCCTGATGTCCGAATCGAACGAGGATTACCTGGAAGCGATCGTCAAGCTCGGCGGGACCGTCGAGCACTCGGTGCGGTCGGTCGACATCGCCGCCCATATGGGGGTTTCGAAGGCGTCGGTGTCGAAGGCGATGACGAACCTGAAGGCGGCCGGCATGCTCGACCAGCCCTTCTACGGGGCGGTCACGCTCACCGAAGCGGGCTACGACTACGGCCGGCGGGTGCTCGAGCACCACACGATGCTCTTCGATTTCCTGCATAAGGCCTTGAGGATCGACGAGGAAACGGCCGAACGGGAAGCCCACCTGATCGAGCACGACATCAGCGACGAGTCCTACGAAAAGTGGGCGGCGTATGTAGGCGGCCTCAACCTGTAGCGATATGCTATTATACGAACAAGTGTTTGTATAATAGCGAGTGCAAGGGAGCGGCATGCCGCAGCGACGCATCATCATGGGAATCGACCCGGGCCTGGCCAACACGGGCTGGGGCATCGTCTCGCAGAACGGGCCGCGCCTATCCTGCCGCGCCTACGGCTGCATTTCCACGCCGGCCGAACACGACCTGTCCCAGCGCCTGCTGAAGATCTTCGAGCAGATAGACGCCGTGGTAAAGCGGTTCGAGCCTACCTGCCTGGGGATCGAAACGGTCTGGTTCGGCAACAACGTGTCGGCGGCCTTCAAAACGGGCCAGGCCCGCGGGGCCGCGCTCGTGGCGGCCGCGGCCGGCGGCCTTTCGGTGGGGGAGTTCACGCCCAGCCAGATCAAGATGGCCGTGGTGGGCACGGGCGACGCGAGCAAGGAACAGGTGCAGTACATGGTCGCGCAGGTACTCGGCCTAGAAACTGTTCCGCACCCCGACCATTCGGCCGACGCCCTTGCCGCCGCTATTTGCTACGCCACGCACGACAACGTGCTGGCAGGAAGCGGGGTGCCCGCATGATCGCATTCCTCAAGGGCCGGCTGGCGGCGAAGACCGAAAGCTCGGTCGTGATCGACGTGGGCGGCGTGGGCTACGCGGTGGGCATGTCGGCCCATTCGCTTTCTAGCATGCCGGCGGTGGGCGAGCCCGTGCAGGTCTACACCTACCTGCTCGTGCGCGAAGACGCGCTCACCCTCTACGGCTTCGCCAACATGGCCGAAAAGGCCCTGTTCGAGCGGCTCATCAGCGTGTCGGGCGTGGGGCCCAAGGTGGCCCTTGCGGCGCTTTCCTCCTACACGACCGAAGCGCTTTCCAATGCTATCATTGCCAGCGATACCACCGCGGTGTCGCGCATTCCCGGCATCGGCAAGAAAACGGCCCAGCGCATCATCCTCGAACTGCAGGGCACGCTCGAATCGGCCTCCCAGCAGCAGGACGACCTGTTCGCGGCCGGCAACGCCCAAGCCGTGAAGGCCGCGACCGAAGACCTGCTGGCCATGGGCTTCTCGTCGGCCGAAGCCGAAGTCGCCCTCAAGGGGGCCGCCGCGGGAGCCGACGAAGCGGCGCTGTTGCAATACGCTCTCAAACGATTGGGGAAGTAAGTGTCCGAAGGCGTGCATATCGAAGGAATGATCTTCGACGCGTCCCAGCCCGACGCCGGGCGCGAAGGCGACGCGCGGCCGTCCGACCCTGCCTCGCGCATGGCCTCGGTCGAGCTCACCGAAGACGACCTTGCGCTCGACCGCAGCCTGCGGCCCAAGTACCTCAACGACTATCTGGGCCAGACCAAGATCAAGGACAGCCTGCGCATCCTGATCGAAGCGGCCCGCCAGCGCGACGACGTCGTCGACCATATCCTGTTTTCGGGCCCTCCGGGCCTGGGCAAGACGACCCTTGCCACCGTGGTGGCCAACGAAATGGGCGCCAAGATCAAAACCACGAGCGGTCCGGCCATCGCTCGCACGGGCGATTTGGCGGCTATTCTCACCAACTTGGAAGACGGCGACGTCCTCTTTATCGACGAGATCCACCGCCTGAACCGCAGCGTCGAAGAGGTGCTCTATCCCGCCTTGGAAGACTATGCGCTCGATATCGTGGTGGGGAAGGGCCCGGCGGCCCGTTCGATCCGTCTCGAGCTGCCCCGATTCACCCTCATCGGCGCGACGACGCGCACGGGCCTGCTCACGGGGCCCCTGCGCGACCGTTTCGGCGTGCTCTTTCGCTTGAACTACTACACGCCCGAAGAACTGGCCGACATCGTCATCCGGTCGGCGCAGATCCTCGACGTGGCGATCGACCGCGAGGGAGCGCTCGAAATCGCCCGCCGCAGCCGTGGCACGCCGCGCCTGGCCAACCGCCTGCTCAAGCGCGTGCGCGACTGGGCCCAGGTCGAGGGCAACGGCTTCATCGACGAAGACATCGCCGCGCAGGCTTTGAGCTTCTTCGAGGTCGACTCGCTGGGGCTCGACGCGATCGACAACCGCATTCTGGAATTGCTCTGCGACCAGTTCGGCGGTCGGCCGGTGGGCTTGTCCACGCTGGCGTCGGCGCTTTCGGAAGACCCCGATTCGCTCGAGGACGTCTACGAGCCCTACCTTATGCAGCAGGGGCTCATCGTCCGCACGCCGAAGGGCCGCCAGGCCACCGCGCGCGCCTACTACCACCTGGGCATGCAGGCGCCGGAAGATTTGGCATAGAGCGAAACGCAATGCGCGAACGAACCCCCTGAGGCAAGCGATCGCTCAGGGGGTTCGTTGTCGTGTGCGCCTTTCGCGCGCGTGCTTCCGGCCCCAGGTGCCAGCGACGGTTAACGCGCCTTTCGCGGTGACTTGTCTTCGTTTCAGCGAAAACCCTCGAGAAAGGCGCGTTAATCCCGGGCATGCGCAGCGGGCCGCTACTCGGGAAGGGCCTGCGGGGCGCCACCCGGGTCGGCCGCGCGCTACCCGATTCGCCTTTCGCCCGTACTGGCCTTGCGGGCCTCCGCTGCGCCGCGCACGATTTGCGCGAAGGCCTTCTGCGCCTGCGATTGGTAGCGACCGGGCATCTCGACCAGGTAGAGATTGCGCCAATAGCCCCCGCCCGACGCCGAAAAGCAGATGAGCCGGTCCTCTTCGCCCGACCCGCTCACCATGCTGCGTGACAGCACGCCCACGCCCAGTCCCTCGGCGATGCAGGCGCGCATGGTTTCGGCGTCGTCGATCTGCGCGACCACGTGCATCGCATCGAACCCGCGTCCCATCGCCTCGAGCAGGCGGCCGGCCTGGGTCTGCGTGCCCGATGTGGTGCTGCGCACGAGGAAGGGCTCGTCGAGCAGGGCCCGCGCGCTCGCGCCCGATCGCGCGAGGGCCCGGTAGCGCGGCGTGTTGGGAGCGGCCACCACGAGCTCGTCGGAGGCGAAGGGCGTGAAGGTGCAGGGACTCTGCGGGTTTTCGGCCCCCGTGAGCCCTAGGTCGACCTCGCCGGATTCCACCTGCGCGATCACGCTCATGCTGTCGCGCTCTTCGACGCGCACGCGCATATCGGGCTGGGCGCGGCGGTAGGTGGCGAGCAGGGTGGGCAAGTGCGCGCGCGACGGTGCCGACGACGCCCCGATCACGAGCCGGCGCGCGCCCTTCGAAGCGATGGCGAGCGCCTTGTCGCGGGATGCGAGCATGACAAGCGCCTGCTCGTAGAGGGCGCGGCCTTCGGCGGTGAGGGCGAAACGCTTGGCGTTGCGCACCACGAGTGCGGTGTCGAGCTCGCGTTCGAGCGCCGCGATGTGCGCGCTCACCGTGGGCTGGGAAACATGCAGTGACTGGGCGGCGAGCGAAAAGCTCTCGCATTCAGAAACTCGGACAAAAGACTCAATCTGGCGCAATTCCATGCTTATCCCTGCCTTCCAGATGGGGGAGTCCCCATCCCTTTGAACAGGAAGTATAACGAAATCTGATAGATGGGCAAAACCGTATCAAGAAATGCTATTCGGTCGGTGCCACTTTCACGACTATAGTAAGGAACCGGAACTATGCGTGCCGCCCTTCTGCATGCGGCGCGTGGCCCGTGAAGGTGATTCTGCCGCCGCCTAATTCACGCTCGCATTCGCATTCTTTGAAGGGGAAACAACTATGGACTCTCGCACTCTGTCTGCACTCGGCACCGACCTTACCCGCCGCCGCTTCCTGGCCGGCCTGGGCGTGGCGGGCCTCGCCGTGGCCCTCGCGCCGCTTGCCGCCTGCTCGTCGGGCTCGAGCTCGTCGAACTCTTCCAGCTCCGCTACCCAGTCTGCCGTCACCGGCACGGCCGACCCGACCGAAGACAACCCGATCGTCACCGATGCCGACGCCGGAGAGGTGCGCTACCTGGCCGAGGTCAACGCGGTTTACTTCACCCAGGGCACGCGCCACGGCGTTGTCTACCAGGGTGGCTCGAACGGCGAGAAGGCCATCCTGCGCGGTTTGGGCGACGAAAAGGAGTTCTACCAGGCTCTCGTTGATGCCGGCTTCACCCCGGGCAACAACCTCACGGCCGAGGACATGAAGGCCGCGGCCGGCCAGGGCAAGAGCGTCGACGGCGACAAGCTCGACGTGACCGTCAAGTGGGACGGCCAGGACGAAATCCCCTTCGTGAACATCGTCAGCTGCACCGCCGGCGACTACACGCCCGACTTCCGCTTCGGCGGCAACTTGGAAAGCGCCCAGAAGAACAACACGGGCTGCGTCCTCTGCCTCGACAGCTGCGCCACCGGCATCGTGAGCGACGCCCACTGGCCCACTGGCACCACCCAGACCGGCACCGCGATGTTCACGGGCCGCGAAGACGTCCTTCCCGCCGACGGCACCCGCGTCGTCGTGACCTTCAAGCGCGCGTAGGGGGGGCGCACATGGCCAATACCGTTATGAAAAACGTCTCCTACATCTACAACGCCTTCCTGTGGGCGCTCGCCATCGGATACATGTGCTACGGCATGTGGAGCCTGCAGATGGCCTTCAACACGGGCTACATCTTCTACGGCTCGTTCGTCCTGCTGGCGGTTGTCTCCTGCGTGCGCGGCCGCAAGGAGGAATACGGCATCGGCATCGTCGGCACCGCGGCGAGCCTGGCGGCGGTCGTGCTTATGGGCCTGCTCTTCTTCGGCCCCAGCAAGTCGCTGCTCACGGCTCCTGCCGCCTTCGTGCGCGAGGGCATTCACATGAACACCCTGCCGCTCGGGACCGTGCAGGCCATGCTCGCGGTGCTCATCGTCGCCGGCTTCGTGGCCGTCGCGATCGAGGCGGTGCGCCATCCGCGTCCCGTCGAGGTGGAAACCGACCCCGACGCCGCTCGTCTGAAGAAGACCGAGAAAATCACCCGTTGGGCGACCTTCGCCGTCCTCGCCGTGCTGATCATCGTGGTCTCCTGCGTGCCGTCGGTCCACGCCGAAATGACCCGCATCTTCTCGCTGCTCTCTTCGGGCAACGTGGGCACCGTGGCCGATCTCATCCGTTCCTACGGCGCCGCCGCTGCGGTCGTGTCCTTCCTGCTCATGATCCTGCAGAGCCTGGCCGCTCCTATCCCCGCCTTCCTGATCACCTTCGCCAACGCCGGCGTGTTCGGCTGGTGGCAGGGCGCCATCCTGTCGTGGGCGAGCGCCATGGCGGGCGCCGCGATCTGCTTCTGGATCGCCCGTGCCCTGGGTCGCGACGCGGTGGCCCATTTCGTTTCGAACACGGCGCTCGAAAGCGTCGACCGCTTCTTCGACCGCTACGGCAAGAACGCGATCCTCATCTGCCGCCTGCTGCCCTTCATGTCGTTCGACTACGTGAGCTACGCGGCAGGCCTCACCGGCATGGGCTTCGCCGACTTCATGGTGGCCACCGGCATCGGTCAGCTGCCCGCCACGATCGTCTACTCCTACGTGGGCGGCATGCTCACCGGCAGCACCAAGACCGTGGTCATGGGCCTGCTCATCGCCTTCGCCCTGTTCGCCCTTATCGTGCTCGTTCGCCAGGTCTTCAAGAACCGTCACGCCGACCTGATGGAAGACGACGGCACGGAGGGGTCCCATGTCGAAACAGCCGCGCAAGGACAGTAGCGACGCGGCGGCCACGCGCGTGCCCGCTTGGACGCGCGTGGCCGCCTTCGTGGCGCTCATCGCTCTGCTTGCGGTGCTGAACGCCCATTTCGGCTGGTCGGACAACATAATGGGGACCGACGCCGTGGAGCGCATGCAGACCGCGCTCGCCACCCATCCGGTGGAGGCGGCGGCCACCTACGTGGTGCTTTCGGTCGTGGGCTGCGTGGTGCTCGCCCTGCCGGGCATCGCGTTCGCCGTCGTGGCGGGCGTGGTGTTCGGCCCCTGGCTGGGCACGCTTCTGTGTTGGCTCGCGATGACGATCGGCGCCTGCCTGTCGTTTCTGGTGGGGCGCTACTTCCTGAAGGACGCGATCGGCCCGCGCCTGGCGCGCAATCCCACGCTCAACCGCTTCCTCTTCGAAGGGGCGCACAAAAGCGACGTCTACCTGCTCGCGGTCACGCGGCTCGTGCCGGTCTTTCCCTACAACGTGCAGAACTTCGCTTACGGGATCACCGACATCGGGTTCGCGCCCTACGCGCTCTATTCGGGGCTCTTCATCTTCCCCGGTACCGCCATGTACACGCTGGCGGCCGCCGGCTTCACGGCCGGCGAAGACGCCGTGGCCTGCTTTATCGCGGCGGCGGTCCTGCTCGCCGTCTCGCTGGCGGTCGCAGCCGCACTCAAACGGAAGGCTCATCTGGAATGAACATGGCAAAGCTCATCTGCGTCGCCGAAAAGCGCCGCTACCCGTTCAAGCGCTACCCGCGCACGCAGTGCTCGACGCTGCTGTTTCCGGGCTGTTCGTTCCCCTCGCAGTTTCCCCGCACCACCGACGCGCTCGAGCGCCTGTGCACCGCGCACGGGGTGGGCGTGGCCTTCGACTGCTGCGGCCATCCGCTCGACGGCTACGGCGAACACAAGGCGGCCGCGCGGGCAGTCGACCATGTGAAGCGCAAGCTCGACGAGCTGGGCGTCGAACGCCTGGCGACGGTATGCCCCAACTGCCTGGCCTATCTGGGCCCGCGCCTCGACGTGCCCGTGGTGTCGGCCGTCGAGCTGTTGCGCGAATGGGGTGTGGGCGCGGGCACCGTCTTCCCCGAAGGCGTCCTGCACATCCCCTGCCCGGACCGCCGCACGCGCGAAGGCGAGGCCCTGGTGCGGGGCCATGCCGACATGAGCGCGGTGGAAACCCTCGCGCGCGTGGGCTGCTGCGGCCTGCGGCCCGACGTGGCCCTGAAGGGCCCCCAGATGGTGCAGACCTGCACCGACCGCATCCTCAACGCGGCCGACGACCGCACGATCTACACCTACTGCGCGTCGTGTGCGGGCCAGTTCGCCCGCGCCGGCTACGGCAACTGCCGCCATGCGGTGTCGGTCATGTTGGGCATCGACGAGACGCCCGACGCCGCCCATGCCCTGGCCAACCGCGCCCGTCGGCGCTTCGACCGCGCCGTCGAAGCGGAAACGGCGGTCTAGCATGCTCTCGATCGTCGTGCCCGTCTACAACGAGGAAGCAGCCCTGCCCGGCTTCCTTGCCATGATCGACGCCGCCGCGCCCGACTGCGAGGTCGTCTTCGCCGACGGCGGCAGCACCGACGCGACGCGCGCCCTGCTCGCGGGGCGCAGGGTCGTGGAAGGCGCCAAGGGTCGGGGCGCGCAGATCCGCGCCGGCATCGCGCAGGCCGCGGGCGATGCCGTGCTCGTGCTGCACGCCGACGCCCGCATCGACCGGGCGGGCATCTGCGCCGTGCGTCGTGCCCTCGACGCCGGGGCGCCCTGGGGCTGCATGACCATGCGCTTCGACGACGGCGCCCTCGTCTATCGGGCGGGCGCTTGGGTGTCGAACATGCGCGTGACCTTGTGGGGCATCGCCTTCGGCGACCAGGCCATGTTCGCCCAGCGGGCGGTCCTCGACGCGGTGGGCGGCGTGCCCGATTTGCCGCTTATGGAAGACTACGAGCTCTCACGGTGCCTGCGCGCCCAGGTAGGCAGGCCCTGTTACCTGAAGGAGCCCGTGCTCACGTCGGCCCGCCGCTTCCAGCAGGGCGGCCCCTACCGCCAGGCCTTCCTCATGCGGCGCCTGCGCCGCGACTATCGGGCCGGCGTGCCCGTCGAAGAGCTGGTGGCACGCTATGCCGACGTGCGGAAGGGGCGCTCATGAGCGGTCGACCCGTCATCGTCCTCTTCACGCGCGTGCCCGTGGCGGGCGCCGTGAAAACGCGGCTCGCACCGGCGCTTTCGGCCGACGCCCGCGCCCGCCTGCAGTGGGAGATGGCCTGCGACTGCGCGCGCCATATTGCCCAGGTGCCCGCCGACCTGGCGGTGCACTACGGCGACGAGTGGCGGCGCGCGCCCGAAGGCGAAGCCGTGTGCGACGCCTTCATCGCGAGCCTGAAAGACGCCTACGCGGGCCCGGGCGCCGGCAGCTTCCGCGCGCGCGAGCAGCGCGGGGCGGGGCTGGGCGTCCGCATGCAGGAGGCCCTGGCTTGCGAGCTCGGCCGCGGGGCGGACACCTGCCTGCTCATGGGCAGCGACCTGCCCGAAGTGCGTCCCTACGACCTGGCCGCCGGGCTTGCCGCCGCCCGCACCGCCGATGTGGTGCTGGGCCCCAGCACCGACGGCGGCTACTGGCTCGTGGGCCTGCACGAGCCCTTTCCGCAGCTCTTCGACCATAAGTCCTACGGGTCGGCGTCGGTGCTGCAGGAGGCTCTGGCCGTCTGTGCCGCGTACGGGCGTCGGGTCGCCTTCGCCCCGACGCGCGACGACGTCGACACTCCCAGCGACTTGGAGCGCATCGAGCGGCTGCCGGCCTATAGGGGCTTCGCCCCGGCGTCGGCGCCCCCGACGAGCGCATGAGCCGCTTGATTTCCGCATCTACTGCATCTTCTGCCAACGAATCGATCCAACCAACGAAAGGATTTCAATGAACGCATCCGATCAGCCCAACCTCTACAGCCGCCGCTCCTTTCTGAAGGTGTCGGCCGTCTTCGGCGCCTCGGCGGCGCTCGTCTCCCTCGTGGGGTGCGGCTCGCAGGCGCCGTCTTCCTCCTCGAGCGCTCAGGGCGAGCTCGACTACAGCGATTGGGACGCGGTGCTCGAAGCGGCCCGCGGCCAGGAAGTGTCCTGGTACGGCTACGGCGGCCAGAGCGACCGTAACGAATGGATCCAGAACACCCTTATCCCGCGCCTGAAGGAAAACTACGACATCACCCTCAACCTGGTGGGCATGGACATCAACGACATCCTCACCCAGCTTTCCGGCGAGATGCAGGCCGGCGTGGGCGATTCCGACGGCACGATCGACTTCGTGTGGATCAACGGCGAGAACTTCGCGTCGGTGAAGGAAAACGGCTACGTGTGGGGCCCGTTCGTCGATTACCTGCCCAACTACCGCGACTACGTCGACGGCACCTCGACCGACATCACGGTCGACTTCGGCAACCCCACCGAAGGCTACGAAGCGCCCTACGGCAAGGCCCAGATCGTCCTGTGGGTCGACGGCGCCAAGATCAGAGACACGCCGCGCAACCCCGACGAGTTCCTGGAATTCTGCAAGGCGCATCCCGGCCAGGTCACCTATCCCGAACCGGGCGACTTCACCGGCACGGCCTTCATCAGCTGCCTGATCGCCGGCGTGGTGGGCAAGGACGTCTTCGAACAGCTTTCCACGATGACTAACCCCACCGAAGACAGCGTGCGCGCGATCATCCAGCCCGGCCTCGACTACCTCAAAGAGCTCAAGCCCTACCTGTGGAAACAGGGCACCACGTACCCGGCCGACTCCAACACGGTTGCGCAGATGTACGCCGACGGCGAGCTCGTGTTCAACATGGGCTACGGCGGACCGCAGGCGCTCGTCGACAAGGGCCAGCTGCCCGCCACCACCAAGGCTTTCGTCTTCGAAAGCGGCACGGTGGGCAACACCAACTTCATGGCCATCCCCGCCAACGCCCCGCACAAGGCCGCCGCGCTCGTGGCGATCAACGAGGTCATCAGCCCCGAAATGCAGCTCGACCAGTACAAGGTCCTGCGCAACCTCACCGTGCTCGACATGGACAAGCTCTCCAGCGACATGCGCCAGCAGTTCGAGGACGTGCCCCTGGGCAGCGCCGAGGTGTCGGCGTCCGAAAAGCTCAAGGTGCGCGTGACCGAAGCGTCCGGCCAGGCCATCCCCGTGATCGAGCAGCTCTGGCGCACCGAGGTGGCGGGCAACTAGCATGCGCGCGGCATCTGCGGAAGAGGGGCTGCGCCGCAGGCGGCGCGCGGTGCGGCTGGCTCCCTATGCGCTCGCGCTGCCTGCGGCCGCCCTGGCGGTGGTGTTCGCCTACGGCGTGGTGGTGGGCGTGCTGCAGGGCTTCGGCATCATGCCGTCGCTCGGCATGAACGCCTTCACGCTCGACTACTACGCGCAGGCCCTCGCGCGGCCCGACTTCACGGCCTCGATCGGCTACAGCCTCTACCTTTCGGCCGTCTCGTCGGCGATCGCGCTGGCGGGCGGCGTGCTGCTCGCCTGGGCGCTCACCACGATGCGGGCGCGCACGGCGGTGCGGATGGCGAGCCTGCAGGTGCCCATTCTCACGATGCACGCCCTGGTGGCGCTTGCCGTGGCCTTCCTGTTTTCGGGATCGGGCCTGGTGTCGCGCCTGCTGGCCGACCCCGCCGCCCAGAGCGCCGCGCAGAGCGCATTCTCGGTGGTGGGCGACCCGTCGGGTTGGGGAATCGTCGCCGTGTACGCGTGGAAGGAGATTCCCTACGTGGCCTTCTGCACGGTCACGATCATGATGCACGTGTCGGGCACGCTGGGGGAGGCCGCGGCGATGAGCGGCGCTTCGCCCGCCCGCAGCTTTTTCAGCGTGACCCTGCCCCTGTGTGCGCCGGCGGCCGTGCAGGCCTTCGTGGTGGTGGCGGCCTTCTCCTTCGGGTCCTACGAAGTGGCCTACCTGCTGGGCCCCACCTACCCCAAGACCCTTCCCGTGCTCGCCTATATGGAATTCCAGGATCCTGATTTGGTGAACCGGTGCTACGCGATGGCCCTGAACGGCATCACGACCGGCGTGTGCGCGCTCACGGCGGCGGTGTACTTCATCGCCGCGCGCGTGCAGCGCAGGCAGGAGGGTTCCCGTGGCTAGGCGGAAGGGACGGGGCGCCTCGCGCGCGGCGGCCCGCGTGCTCGTGGCGGTGCAGCTGGCGATCGTGGTCGTGACGCTGGGCGTGATGGCCGTGTGGTCGTTCGCCGACGCGTGGCCCTGGCCCCAGCTGGCGCCCCAAGCCTGGTCGCTGCGCGGCTACGCGATCGTGTTTTCGGGCTCGTCGGACGGCTGGCCGAGCCTGGCCCTTTCGGTGGGCATCGGCGCGGCGAGCTCGCTTGTGGCCACGGTGGCCGGCGCGATGGGCGCCCGCGCCGTGTGCTGCCACGAGTGGCGTGGGAAGGGCGTCTTCCGCTTCGCCACGATGCTGCCCTTCCTCATTCCTGGCACCGTGTTCGCGATGGGCGTGCAGGTGGCCTTCATCCGCATGGGGCTGGCCCGCACCGTGCCGGGCGTGGTGCTCGCGCACGCGATCGTGGCGCTGCCCTACGCGTCGGCCCTCATGATCGACGTGGTGCGCGCCCAGGGGACCCGGCTCGACGACGCGGCCCGCCTGCTCGGCGCGGGACGGGTCGCGACCCTTTTCCAGGTGACGATTCCCTCGCTCGCGCCCGGCCTGCTTTCGGCCCTGTCGATGGGCTTCATCATCTCGTGCTCGCAGTACTTTCTCACGCTGCTCGTGGGCGGCGGCAAGGTGCGTACGTTCGCGCTGGCGATGTTTCCCTACGTGGCCGGCGGCGACCGCACGATCGCCGCGGCCTACGGCGTGATCTTCATGGTGGTCACGCTCGCGGTGTTCTGCGTCTTCCGCCTGCTGCTGCGCAGGCTTTCCTGGAACGCGGACGATGCAGTGCTCTATGAATAGGAACGAACGGTGAAGATCGAACTAGACGATATCCGCGTGGTGCGCGGCGGCCGAACCATCATCGACGGTCTGGGCTTTACGGTGCCCGCAGGGGCGTTCGCGAGCATTTTGGGGCCTTCGGGTGCCGGCAAATCGACCCTGCTCGGCGTGGTCGCCGGCCTGCTCGTGCAGGACGGCGGCAGCGTGCGCTTCGACGGGCAGGCGGTCGACGCCCTGCCCGCCCACAAGCGCGGGGTGGCCATGGTGTTCCAGGACGCGCGGCTCTTTCCGCATATGAGCGTGGGCGACAACGTGGCCTTTCCGCTGAAGGCGCGCGGGGTCGCGAAGGCGGCGCGGCGTGCGGAAGCCGCCGAATGGCTCGCGCGCGTGCAGCTTGCGGGCTTTGCCGACCGTCGCGTGCAGGAGCTTTCGGGCGGGCAGAAGCAGCGCGTGGCCTTGGCCCGGGCGTTGGCGGCGCATCCGCGCGCCCTGCTGCTCGACGAGCCGTTCAGCGGGCTCGACGAGGCTCTGCGCGACGCGATGCGGCAGTTGGTGCGCAGTCTGCACGAGCAGACGGGCGTGACCACGCTCATGGTGACCCATGACGCGATGGAGGCCCTGGTCATGAGCGATACGGTGGCCTACGTGCACGAAGGCGGGCTGGCGCAGGTGGGCGCGCCCGTCGATCTTCTGCTGCATCCGGCGGCGCCCTGCGTGGCGGAAAGCTTCGGCGGGGCGCGCGCTTTGGAAGGCACGGTGCGGGCGGGCGCGTTTTCCCGCGGGCGCCTGCAGGTGCCGGCGCCCGGCGTGGCGGACGGGCCGGCGGTGCTCGTGCGCACGGCGGCGGGATCGGTGGCCGTGCACGCGGTGGAAGGAGGCGGGGCGCATGCTGCCCTTTAGCGAGAGCGACGTGGCGCGCTACGTGAACGAAAGCGAGGAGGCGCGCGCCTGCCTGGGTGCGGCTCCCGGTGCGCGTTTCGAGCTGCGGCTGTTGGCCCAGGGCGAGTACAACGTGAACTACACGGTATGGGACGGCGAGCGGCAGCTGCCCTTCCTGGTGCGGGTGAACACGGCGTCGCAGATGGGGCTCGACGACCAGATCGGCTACGAGATGGGGGCCCTGCGCGTGCTCGAACCCTGCGGGCGCACGCCGCGCGCCTACTTCGCCGACGGCAGCCGGCGCTCGTTCCCCTTCGGGGTGGGCATCGAAGAGCTCCTGCCCGGACGGCCGCTCGACTACGGCTGCGATTTGGGAAGGGCCGTGGAGGCTCTGGCCTGCGTGCACACGGTGCCCGTGCCGGCGGGGTGCGCCCTCATGCGGCCCGAGCGCCCGCTTCGGGCCATGCTCGACGAATGCGCGGCCATGTGGCGCGTCTATACCGCATGGGCGGGCGCCGATGGGGCGGTCGTGGAGCGCGTGGAGGCGATGGCCTGCCGGGCGCGCGCGCTGGCGGAAGCGGCCGGCGACGGGGCGCCCGTGCGCTGCATCGTGAACACCGAGCTCAATTCGGGCAACTTCTTGGTGAACGACGAGGCCCCCACCTACATCGTCGATTGGGAAAAGCCCCTGGTGGCCGACCCTGTGCAGGACCTTGCGCACCTGCTTTCTCCCACCACGACCTTCTGGAAGACCGACGTTGTGCTCTCGCGCGATCAGATGCGGGAGTGCTTGGAAGTGTACGTGCGCGCGGTTGACGGCCGGCTCGAGGTGGCAGGGCTGTCCGAGCGCTTCGACGTGTACCTGACCCTCACCTGCCTGCGCGGGGTCACCTGGTGCGCGATGGCCAAGGTGGGGTACGCGGAAGGCACGCATGCGGCCGCCAACGAGAGCACGGCCAAGAAGCTCGACGCCTACCTTTCGGCCGCCTACCTCGACGAGGTCTGGCGTCGCGGCGGCTACGCGTAAGGGGAGGGTGCTGGGCTTTCGACCGCCCGCGCGGCGGCCGTCGCGCGGGCTGTGGCCTCGATTAACGCGCCTTTCTCGGCGATTTCCCCTAATGCGAAGAAAAACAGCGAGAAAGGCGTGCTATTCCGAGCGTGGGCGTGGGCGACGGCGAGGCGCGCAGATTTGCGTGCGTCCTGCGCGCCTTGCGCCCCGCTCGTTGCCGGGTACAATCCTCTGTGACGCCCGAATCCTCAAGAGGAGACCCATGCTTCAACAAGATTACCTGATGCGGATGATCCTTCAGCTCATCGAAGCCATCATGAAAAGCCTCGAAACCTCGCGCGGCGCTGCGCCCGACCCCGAGGCTTCGGCCGACCTGCTCGAAGCGGCGATCGGCACGGCGACCGACATCGACGGCGCGACCCTGCTGTCGCTCGAGCCCGAATCGGTGGTGAGCATCCTGCAGGTGTCGGGCACCGACCCGCGCGTGGTGGAATACGTGGGTCGGTCGCTCTTCTTGGAATCGGCCTACCTTAACCAGGCGTCGAACCCCGAGCTTGCCGCGCTGCGCGCCTCGCAGGCCCAGGCCCTGGCGGACGCCTACGGCTTCGACCTCGATGCCGAAGTCGGCGCGGAAGCCGCCATGGACGCCTTTCTGGAAAGCGAGCGCGAGAAGCTGCCGCAGGCTTAGGCTGCGCACCTGCTCTTGCGGCTCGCGCTTGCCGAAGCTGCGCCCCGCTCGACGCGCGGCCTTGTCGCATGCGGCGCTTGAGGCCGCATCCCCTTCCGCGTGCCCGCTGCGCCCTTTCCGCGCCCCTTAGGCCGTGAAAATCCGGGGAAGCTGCACGTCGTGGGCGTCGGTGGGCACGTGCTCGACGCGCTGCTCGCTGAAGGCCACGCCCGCAATCTGCGCCTGCGCGCCCAGGCGGGGGAGGAAGCGGTCGTAGCAGCCGCCGCCGTAACCCAGGCGGAAGCTCCGCTCGTCGAAGGCGACCATGGGCACCACGACCACATCGACCGATTCGGGCTCGCAGAGCGGGCTTTCAGCCAGCAGGGGGTCGGCGGACGCGTAGCTTTTCATCGGATGCTTGAAGAAGGCGTCGGCTCCGTCGTCGAGCTGGGCGGCGGTGATGTAGCGGAAGCGCATCACGGGCAGGCCGGGCACGTCGGTCGGTGCGGCCTCGCTGCGCTTCAACATGCAAGGATAGGCCACGCGCCAGCCGCCCTCGAGCGCCCAGCGCACGAAGGCGCTCACGTCGACTTCGCTTCCCATCGCGCGGAAGGCAGTGACCGTGAGGCCGCGCCGGCCCGCGGCCACCTCTTCGGCGAAGGCTTCGAGCTCGTCGCAGATGACGCGGCTCTTACGGGCGCGCTCGCTTTCGCTCACGGCGTCGCGCGCGGCGATCACCTGGGCGCGCAGGGCGGATTTGGTCGCATCGATCGGTGTGGGCATGGCGCGCTCCTTCGCATGAGGGCCGCGCAGGCACGTGCGCGGTGTGCGCGGGCCCGAAACCAAAAAACGCAACTGCCGGAGCGGTTGCGTTTCATATCTGCATATAAAAAGAGCTGCATTAAAAGTGGTGCGCCGTGAGGGATTCGAACCCCCGACGTACTGATTCGTAGTCAGTCCCTCTATCCAGCTGAGGTAACGGCGCACATCAAATGCAGCGATGACTATAATGCCGTTTCCTCCCCGCCGTGTCAACAGTAGGTTTCAAAAAATTTTGCATATAGGGCTTAAAGAGACAGAACGGTACAATAGGCGAAACTGCCGCTGAAAGGACTGTCCATGGAACACGAGCATCAGTTCAACCTCTACGACGACTTTATTCAGGTGAACAGCATCGACCCCAAGTGGTACCGCGAATACGACGTCAAGCGCGGCCTGCGCAACGCCAACGGGTCGGGCGTGATCGCCGGTGTGACCAACATCTCGAACGTGCACGGCTACGTGATGTCCGACGGCGACAAGTATCCCGACGAGGGCCGGCTGACCCTGCGCGGCTACAACATCTACGACCTTATCGGCAACGACGGCCCCGAGCGCCGCTTCAACTTCGAAGAGGTGGCCTACCTGCTGCTCACCGGCGATTTGCCCACGCGCACCCAGCTCGACGATTTCGTGGCGGCCATCGACGAATGGCGCGATCTGCCCGACGGCTTCACCGCCTCGATCATCATGAAGCAGACCCCGCCGCACATCATGAACGCCCTGCAGCGCAGCGTGCTGCTGCTCTACGGCTACGACGAGCGCGCCGAAGACCGCACCTACGAGCACGAGATCGAAACGTCGATCCAGCTGATCTCGCGGATGCCGCGCATCGCCGTGCTCACGTACTACGCGATTCAGGCGCGTTTCTTCCACGATTCGATGATCATGCACCGCTTCATCCCCGGCCAATCCACCGCGGAAACCTTCCTGTCGATGCTGCGCCCCGATCGCCAATTCACCCCCGAAGAGGCGCGCTTGCTCGACATTATGCTCTGCCTGCACGCCGAGCACGGCGGCGGCAACAACTCCACCTTCGTGTGCCGCGCGATTTCGTCTTCCGACACCGACCCCTATGCCGCCTACGCCGGCGCGATCGGGTCGCTGAAGGGCCGCAAGCACGGAGGCGCCAACCACCAGGTGCGCGAGATGCAGGCCGAAATCAAGCAGAACGTGAAGGACTGGGAAAACGACGACGAGGTCGCTGACTACCTGGCCAAGATCGTGCGCAAGGAAGCCTACGACCACACGGGGCTCGTGTACGGCATGGGGCACGCGGTCTACACCAAGAGCGACCCGCGCGCCGTCATCCTGAAGCGTTACGCCGGCGAGCTGGCCAAGGGCACCGAATTCGAGCGCGAGTTCAACCTGCTTACGACCATCGAGCGCCTGAGCCCCGAAGTGATTCTCGACGTGAAGGGCACCAAAAAGGACATGTGCGCCAACGTCGACATGTACTCGGGCTTCGTCTACAGCATGCTGGGGATTCCCGACAACCTGTTCACGCCGCTGTTCTGCTGCGCGCGCATGGCGGGCTGGAGCGCCCACCGCTTCGAGGAGTTGGTGAGCGGCAAGCGCATCATCCGGCCGGCCTACAAGTCGACGCGCCTGGAAGAGCGCGTCTTCAAGCCGATCGACGAGCGATAATCGATGTGGAAAGGCCGTCCCGGTGGGCGGCCTTTTTGCTGTGCGGGGATCAACGCGCCTTTCGTTGCGAATTCGCCGATTTTCGGCAGTTTCACCGAGAAAGGCGCGTTATTCGGCGGGGGAGTGGGGGCTGCACGGCCCCCGAACCAAAAAGAGCTCCCAACTGGGAGCTCATACATTCATGGCGGAGGAAGTAGGATTCCGGTCCCGCTTCGCGGTCCCGACCCCTCCCTCGTAGGCTCGGTCGGGCGAAACGCTACTCAGGCGCCACCGGCGCCTTCGCTTCACGCGTTTCCACCTCATCGGTTCGAATCCTACTTCCTGGTGCTGCTGTGCCATCTCTAAACGAAAAGAGCCCCCATCATTGGGAGCTCACACAATCCTGGCGGAGGAAGTAGGATTCGAACCCACGGAACCTTGCGGCTCAACAGTTTTCAAGACTGCCGCCTTCAACCACTCGGCCATTCCTCCAGTTTTCAAGGGCGCAACAAGGCCCCTTGGCCTGTCGCACGCGACACAGGATAGCATATAATCAGGCGCGATATGGAAGACAAGGATGCGGCATACATGCAGCTCGCGCTGGAAGAAGCGCGCGCTGCCGGAGCTATGGGGGAGGTGCCCATCGGCGCCGTCGTGGTTTACGAACCCATCGATCCGGCCACGCGCCGTCCGCTTGCCGAGCCGCGTGTGATCGCCCGTGCCCGCAATCGTCGCGAGACCGACCGCAACCCCGCGGGGCATGCGGAATTCGCGGCGATGCTCGCGGCTTCGCGTGCCCTCGACGCCTGGCGGCTTTCGGGCTGCACGGTCTACGTCACGCTCGAGCCCTGCATCATGTGCGCGGGTCTCATGCATCAGGCGCGCATCGACCGCTGCGTCTACGGCGCGCCCGACCCCAAGGCCGGCGCGCTGGGCAGCCTCTACCGCATCAACGAAGACAGCCGCTTGAACCACGCCTTTCCCGTCACGGCGGGGGTGTGCGAAGCGGAATGCGCCGCGCTTCTGAAGGACTTTTTCGCCCAGAAGCGCGCCGCGGCAAAGGAAGCGAAGCGCCTCGCACGCGAAGCGGCGCAGCAGAAGGAGACCTCACGGTGAAGACGATCGAGCTTATCGCTCCGGCAAAAGTGAACCTGTTCTTAGGCATCGGGGAGCGCCGCGCCGACGGCTACCACGATGCCACCACGGTCATGCACGCCCTGTCGATGCACGACTCCCTGCGCATGACGCGCCTGGGCGCCGGCGAGCATGCCGTGCTCGTGGAGCCCTGCGACGAGGCCCAGCCCCTGCGCGAGTTCGAAATCGACGTGAAACCGGGCAGCGGCCTGCAGGTGACGGCCAACGTAATCTGGCACGAAGGCATCCCGGCGATCGACATCCCGCACGAAGAGAACCTGGCCTGCCGGGCCGTGCACGCGCTCGCCCGCGCGCTCGATCGCCACGAAGACGAGTACATCCGCATGACGATCGACAAGCATATTCCGCACCAGACCGGCCTGGGCGGCGGCAGCGCCGATGCGGCGGCGGCCTTGGTGGGCGCGGCCGATTTGTGGGACGTGGCTCCCGATGACCCGCGGCTCGAGGAAACGGCGCAGGCGCTTGGCGCCGACGTGCGCTTCTTCCTGCACGGCGGCAGCGCCCTGCTCGACGGCCGCGGCGACCATCTGGTGCACCGCCTGCCCGTGCGCCGCGACGCCCTGGTGATCGTGCGCCCCGAAGGCGGCGTGTCGACGGGGTCCGCCTACGCTGCCTTCGACGAAGCGCCCGCCTATCCCAGCGACGAGACGCTCGCCGCCGTGGCCGCCGCGCCCGAAGCTGCTTCGGTGCCCCTGTGGAACAACCTGCAGGCTCCGGCCGAGCAGCTTGTGCCCGAGCTTGCCGAGGTGCGCGCCTTCCTCGAGGGCTTCGACGGCGTGCGCGCCGTGCTGCTCTGCGGCAGTGGGTCGGGGACGTTTGCGGTCTGCGACACCGCGGCCACGGCCCAGGGCGTGGCGACCGAAGCCAAGAAGCGCGGCCTGTGGGCGCGCACCACGTCGTTTTCGCCCATTCGGGCGGCCAAGCTTCCGGATAAGGACTAAGGCGCTATGCTCGCGCGCATCTACCGCATCATTCCCCTGGTGATCGTGCTCGCCCTGTTGGCGGGCATCATCTATGTGGTGGCGGCCTGGCGCTATTCGCCCAACAAGGCCAAAGAGATCCTCATCCGCGCGTTCACGGCGATCACCGGCGCGATTTCGATCTTCTTCGCGCTCGCCACGCTCTATGCGGCGATGGAGCGCAACTGGGTCGCGGTCGAGTTGGCGGCTTCGTTTCTGGCGGTGGCGGCCGGCGGGCTTGTGGTCACGCGGATCTGCCGCGCGGTGTTCGTGAAGCACCATCCACATTACGCCGATGCGCCGGTGAAGGCAGAAGTGGTGAACGAGCCCTTAGGCAAGCGTTTCCTGCGCTGGCTCGCGGAGCTCATCAGCCTGAACATGCCCCGTCGCTAGACGGTTATGACAACGGGGGCGCGTGATGTTGTCACAGCATGCTGTGACAACATCACGCGCCCCCGTTGTCACGCAGCAACAAAAAAGCGCCCCGATGCGGGGCGCTTTTCACAGTTGAAAGAAAGAGAAAAAGTGGCGGAGAGCTGGGGATTCGAACCCCAGATACCCTTTGGGGGGTATACTCGCTTAGCAGGCGAGCACCTTCGGCCTCTCGGTCAGCTCTCCGCGGACGTCGATTGACGCGGTTTGTAATGTTACCGCTCGTCTCGAGAACTTGCAAGGAGCGAAGCGAGGTTCACAACTTCGCCGCAAGATTGCCGCGCGGCGCGGCTGTGCTCGACGGGGCCTTCCGCCCAGCGAAACACGCGACGGCGGAATCCGGCATGCGTTCGGCGCGCCTTTCGGCCACCGCGAACGCGGCGGGAGCCGGCCAGTGCCATGCGCGCCCTTCGGCCTGTGCATTCGCAATCGGCGGGCCGATACTTTAGAATCGAACGGCCCGCACAACGAGCGGACCAAACCTCTCGCCCCTGGCTGAAAGCAGGTGACACGCATATGACAGACCGCCGCACGCGCCGCGCCCCGGCATCCTTCGCCGCCTGCGCGTTCGCGCTCGTTGCCTTTCTGTGCGTGCTCGCGCTCGCCTTCGCGCCCGCGGCCCGCGCTGACGGCATCGATTCCACCGGCACCTACGAAATCACCAAGGTCAACATCACCGCCGACGCGCAAAGCGACGGCTCGCTGCACGTGGTCGAACAGCGCACCTTCGTCCTGCACGGCGACGTCGACTGCATCCGCTGGAACATGCGTAGCAGCTCGTTCACGCTCGATTCGGTGCAGGTGGGCGTGCCCGACGAAAACGGCGACGTCCAGCTCGCCGACGCGACCCAGGCCACCTTCGACTTCAAATGGCGCGAAAAGGGCGGCCCCGGCACCCAATCGTACGCGGTCGACGCCGGCCGCAGCGATTTCTACTTCTACGTGTACGGCCAAGACGAGCAGGTCGTCATGCAGATGGACTACACGATCAAAGCCGGCGTCACCGCCTACAAAGACTGCGCCGATCTCTATTGGCAGTACATCGGAAGCGACTGGAAGGTACCCACCTACAACGTGACTTGTACCATCTCGCTGCCCGTGCCCGGCGGTGTGGCGCCCGTGCCCGGCGACACCGTCTACGCCTGGGGCCACGGCCCGGCCAACGGCACGCTCGCTTTCAACGACGCAGCCACCACGGTCACCTACCACGCCGACTACGTCCCGGCCCACGAGGCCGAAACCGCCCGCGTGCTCTTCCCGCGCACCTGGCTCACGAGCATTTCTGCCGACGACCTGAAGGCCCACGGGTCGGTCACCTTCAAAGACCAGATCCTGAAAAGCGAAGCCGAATGGGCCGACGGGGGCAGCTACCAGTATGGCTATTGGCTCGCCTTCTCGATTGCGATCGCCGTGGTCGCCATCCTGTTCGTGGCGGTCGCGCTCATCGCGCTGAAGCGCTGCGGCGCCTGGCGCACCCCGGCATTCCGCGACCGCTACCTGGCCGAGGCCGCCTGCCCGGACGTCGACCCGGCCGTGGTCGCCCGCCTGTGGAACGGGGGAGCGCGCACCGACGACGAGGCGATCGTGTCGGTTATGCGGCTCGTGCGCCTGGGGGCCGTGCGCCTATCCTGGGTGGAGCGCGACGGCGGGCGCATCGCCTGCCTGGAACGCGGCCGCCGCGAGCTCGCGCAGGACAAGCTCGACCGCGCCACCTACGACCTGCTGTTCGAGAACCTGGCGGGCGGCGACGACTGCCTGTTCGAGGGCGATCTGGCCCAAATGAGCCCCGACCGGGCCGAAGCTTACCATCGCGCCCAGGCCGAATGGCGCGCCGCCGTCGACAAGGCCGTCGACCGCGCGGGCGTTTTCGGCACCGCCGGCGTGAAGGCCCAGGGGCGCTTCGGTATCGCGGCGATCGCGGTGGCCGTGCTTTCGGTGCTGTGGTGGTGGAACACCAAGGATTGGCGCCCGGTGGCCTTCCTGCTGCCGGCGGCGCTGGTGGTGCTCGCCCTTTCGAACTTCATGCCCCGTCGTACCCAGGCGGGCGAGGACTACCTGGCTCGCTGCAAGGCGCTCGCCCGCTGGATGGCCGAAGGCGACCCGGCACAGGGCCCCACCGACCCGGCCGCACGGGAAACTCTCGCCGAATACGCCTACCTCTTCGGCGCCTGCGACCGCCTGGCCGCGATGCCGGCCGCCCAGGCTTCCGCAGCTCCCGCCGACGACGGCGTCGCCTGGCCCGACCGTGCCGAAGCGGTGCGAAAGGTGCTCGCGCATGACTAACGTCCCCGCCGGCGCCCCTGCCGCCGGCAGCCCGGGCGCCAGTTTCTTCGACCGCCTGCCCAGCTGGGTCTACTACGCCATGCTCTTCGGTTGCACGCTTCTGTGGGGCTCATCGTTTTTCGTGGTGAAGGACGTGACCGAAGCCGTGTCGCCGGCCACCTTGGTGGGCATCCGCTTCACGATCGCCGCCGTCCTGGTGCTCGCCTTCTTCTTCAAGCGCGTGACGGGCCACGCCGACGCCGCCACCGTGCGCGCGGGGCTGGCCATGGGCGCTGCCTACTTTCTGGCCTACTGGGCGCAGACAGTGGGCATCACCGACACCACGCCTGGCAAGAACGCCTTCCTCACGGCCACCTACTGTGCGATCGTGCCCTTCCTCTACTGGTTCGTGGCGCGCCGCCGCCCCAGCCGCCTGAACATCGTCTGTGCGGCGTTGTGCCTGGTGGGCGTGGGGCTCGTCTCGCTCGACGGCGACCTTTCCATGCGCACCGGCGACGTCCTCACGCTTGTGGGGGCCGTGTTCTTCGCCGCGCAGATCGCGCTCATGGGCAAGTACGCCGGCGGCAAGGACGTCATGGCGCTCACCTTCTGGCAATTCGCCGTCACCGGCGTGGCGAGCCTCGTCGCGGGCACCGCCACCGAGCC
>Ga0214872_100147_pt1 | contig 30881 bp, 25 predicted proteins | sample Stichaenrichm18X_FD_168614 | JGI IMG/M metagenome (GOLD analysis project Ga0214872, IMG submission 168614) | Xylose enriched microbial communities from anaerobic bioreactor in Madison, Wisconsin, United States - 18X | ecosystem: Engineered > Bioreactor > Anaerobic > Unclassified | place: USA... | reverse complement strand
CAGAGCGGCCAGGCCCTGCTTTCGGCCTACCAACTGGCCTAGCCAACGCCCGCATGCGGCCCCTACCGGGGCCGCATGCGGGCGAGTGACGACGGGGGCGCGTGATGTTGTCACACCATGGTGTGACAACATCACGCGCCCCCGTCGTCATGAAAAAGGCGCCCCGCGGGGCGCCTTTTTCATATATGAGTCAAAGGGACCTGACCCCTTTGACTCACGCGAGCAGCTCATCTAAGGTTTCGGCGTCCTGCTGGGCGAAGCCCAGGGTCAGGTTGCCCAGGCCCTTGTAGAAATCGGTTTGCGCGAACTGCTGCATGTCGCCCACGAGCATGGGCAGCCAGTTGAGCAGGTGGTCGTTCACGAAGGCGCGCTGGGTCTCGAGCTTTTCGGCTGCCGCGTCCTCGTCGCCGGCGCGCAGGTCCTCTTCGGTGCGCAGGGCCATGCGCTGCATGAACTCCAGCTCGAGGGCGATGTGGTCCTCGCCTTCGTTCCAACGGTCGCGCTTGAGCTCGTTGTCGCGCATCACCTGCAGGACCTCGGCGCGCGCCTCCTGCATCATCAGGCGGCGCTCGCTCGTGTAGACGCTCTCATAGGGGTAGGCGGCCGAATACCCGTTCACGCCGTGGCCGATGAAGCACTTCACGTAGTCGACGGCGAGCTCGCGGATGCTGTCTTCCCAGGCCCCGCGCAGGTAGGTGTAGAGCTGGCGGTAACCCGCGTCGACCAGGTCGCTGCCGGTCGCCGTGGGGAAGCGCATCCCCCGCATCTCGTCGAGCGTTTCCTTGTCGACTTCCACGCGGAACAGGCGCGCGAGCATCCCGTAGGTCCGTGCGCGCATATTCATCAGGTCGGCAATCTGGGCAAGCTCTTCGTTGTCTTCCACGGCGACGGTCGCCGTTGCTTCCTGGCTCATCTAGGCCTCCTTCACGTCGAGGGCGGGGCGCATCGCATGCCCCAAATCGGTGATACACCAGGCATGGTCGTGCCAGGCGATTGCGTCGGCGCGCTCGAGCACGTCGATGAAATGGCCGCCGAAACGGCGCGGGTTCTTCACGATGGGGAAGGAATCGACGACGTCGGCGATGTCGTCCTTGGTCTTCGGGCCCGTGGCCAAAAGGTCGAGCACGGCCGCATAGACCGCGCTGTATGCCGCGTCGGCGCCGAGCACCAAGCGCTTGAAGGTCGCCCCGTCCGCGTAGTCGGCGCACACGGCCAGGCCGGCGGCCGTGGCCGTCCACACCGGGTCGGGCGCTTCGTCGATCGTGAGGTATTCCACGCCTTCGGCCACGTCTTCGTGGACCTGCGCCAGTGCGGGCTCTTCCAAGGTGAGCGCGCCGGCGCGCTCGAGCATGCGGCACAGGGTAACGGGCGCGTAGACCGAATAGTTGTCCTTCTGCAGTTCGTCGACTTTGGCGACCACGGCGCTCGTGGGCGCCCCGTCGCGACAGAGCTCGACGATCGCGGTGAGCACCGGGCGGCGCTGCGGGTTGTAGTCGAACATCTTGCGGATGGCCGCTTCGGCCGACCCCTGCGTAGCGGGCGTGAACACAGCCGCGCGCTGCATGTGCTCGGGCATCTCGCGCATCGTGGGATAGTCCACGGTATCGTATGGGTTGTCGTCGTCCATGTCTTCCTGATCGATGACGGAATCGTCGACCGCCAAGGGGTCGAAATCGTCGTCCTCGTCGAAGACGCTGCGAAGCTCCTCTTCTGGCATAAAGCCCCTCCTTAGCTCGCGCTTATCTTGCATACATCGAGTGTAGGCGCGCCCGCTTCGGCCCAATCATCCTGCGCGTATGAAAGTGAAACCGCAGGTGGAACGCGCAACGGATGATTTCATCCCCAGCGCCCGACGCGCACGCGCCGCCCGCGCCCTACAATGGCTCCGTTGCCGCAGAGCGGGTTTCAGCTTCCCTTAACAGAAAGGAGCTCCCATGGTGAACGTAGCCATGAGCAAGAAACGGCTTCTTGCATTCATCGTGGCGGCATGCATGGGCGCGTTGCTCATCGCCATGCCCGCCTACGCCATGTTCTACGTGCACGGCAACGATTACGGTGTGAGCCAAGACGAGAACGGCGCCTATCCGGTGACCGTAACCGTCGACGGTTCCGCCGTCGGGCAGCCCGTGTGGACGACCCCGGCGATGATCCCTGCGAACGCGCCGACCGTGCAGGCCGCGCTGGAACAGGCGATCAACTCGAGCGAGTCGCAGAACGGCGTCGATGCGATCCACAACTACGACTACACGTCGGTGGACGATCTCATCGCCGGTAAAAACGCGACCGTGAAGGTGTACAAGGCTTCCGACCAGAAGCCCGGCACCCAGACCACGCAGGACAGCGCCGGCGAAGAGGTGTCCAACCCTTCGTCGACCACGCTGGACCGTTACGACCAGGTGGTCGTAACGCTGGGCTAGCCCACCCGGCGCCGGGCGGTTCCGACCAGCCGCCCGGCGCGCTCGCCCCTCCCTTGGCGGCGGCCGGTCCCTTCCCTCCTCACCAACCGGCCGCCGCGACCTGACCTGACAAACCGTCAGACTATTTGTCAGGAAACCTGACAAATAGTCTGACGGTTTGTCAGGTCCTCCCCCTCCCATCGGGGAAAACGCGAATCATCCCAGCGGGATGATTCGGCTTGCGGGACCATGACGTATATTCCCAAGCAGAGAGAGGGCGCGCATCGCGAACGCGCATGCGCTGAACAAGGGGGAGGCAGCGATGGGAATCGCCGTACCGCGCTTGAGCGTGCATGCAGAGTCCGGCGACAGCGAGAGCATGGGCGAGGTCACGTCCATTTCGATCGGCTACGGCCTGCATCAGGCCTGGATCCTCACGGCGATCTTCGGCGCACAAATCGTTTTCGGCATCGCGCCGGCGAGCTCGAACGCCCCCTCGGACATCATGCCCATCTCGCTCGTCGTCAACCTTGCAACCCTGCTCGCGTGCGGCATCGCGGGCCAACGCTTGATCCGGTTCGTCGTCGACCGCCGCATCGCCTTCGCTGCCGCCGGCATCTGCTGCGCGGGCACCCTGCTCATCCTGGTCTACAACCCCGCCTCATCGCTGCAGCTTGCCATCGACGTGACCGCCGGCGTGCTAAGCGGGTTCGGGTCGGCCGTACTCCTCTTGTTCTGGGGCACCGCCTTCGCCCGACTCGACCTCACCTCGATCATCATGAACACGGCCCTTGCGGTGCTCGTGTCCGCGGTGGCCTACGCTCTGCTGCTCGTGATTCCCGCCCCTGTATCGGGCCTGCTCTGCGCCCTCATCCCCTTGGCCGAAGCCGCCCTGGTATGGCAGCACACGCCCCTGCCCTACACCCAACGGCGCGAGGTGCCGATCTTTTCGAACCTCTCGATTCGCACGGGCGCCTACTTCATGCTCATGGGCGTCCCCATGGTCTTCTTCGGCCTTGCCTTGGGCTATCTGCGACAGACTGCGTCGTTTCGCCTGATCGGCGTGGCACCCTGGCAGGAGCAGGTGCCGGCCATCATCATCAGCGCCCTCATCGCCTCGCTCGTGCTCGTCATCGCCCTGAACGTCATGGCATCCGACCGCATCGACGACCTCATTCGCCCTATCGTGCCGTTGGTGGCCATCGGCGTCCTCGTCGTGCCCGTCACGACGACCCTGCCCTTCAACGCGGCCAGCTGGACGGTCATCGTGGCTTACTTCGTTTTCGAAGCCCTTATGTGGATCATGCTCGCGAGCTTCGCCCAGCACTACCGCGTGTCGCCGCTGGTGGTCTTCGGCATCGGGCGGGGCGCCCTGGGCGTGGGCACCTTCTTCGGCCTGCGCCTGAGCCGCTACCTCTACAACACCACGATCGACACCGGCATGTTCGCGGGCATCATGCTTGTCTGCCTCATCTTCGCCGTGGTCATGCTGCCCCACGTGCACGACGTGCGCAAAGCCGTGTCGAACTTCTCGCTCACGCCCGAAGCCGCTGCCGCCGTTCTCGAGCGCGTCAACGCCAACCTGCCCGAAAGCGAGCCGACCGTCGCCGCGGCGCCCAAGGGCGCGGCCGAAACGGAGACGGAAACGGGGCCCGCGCAGTCGCCCGCCGGCACGGGCGACGAGCCCGAACACCACCAGGGCGGCGTCTACCGCAAGAAATGCGAATCGGTGGCCGACACCTACCTGCTGTCGAACCGCGAGAGCGAAGTCCTCTTCTACCTGGGCAAAGGCTTCAATGCCGCCTACCTGCAGGAAAAGCTCTTCATTTCGGAAGGCACGGCCAAGACCCACATCCGCCACATCTACGGAAAGACGGGCGTGCACAGCCAGCAGGAGCTCATGCGCCTGATCGACGACACCAAAGTAGCGTAAGGCGGGCGCCCTTCCTGCCCGCGGCGCCCTCGCGCACGGCGACGCGGCCGAATGTGGTGACCTTGTGCAGCCGAAAACGAACGCTTACGCGGCGCAGGCACTCTCCCCTACTATCGATACTCGTTAGCGCATTCGGCGCACGCGTTTCTCGAACGATGGCTCGCACGCCATCGCCATCATCATGGCAAGGACATGCTTTTCCCCGGGCCCGCAGGGCCCCAAGCACCGTCGGTTTCGTAAGCGGCGCACCCTCCGGCAGGGTGCGCCGCTTTGTTTTGCCGCGCGCCCCGCGAAGTCGGCCGTATGGACGGCCTCTATGATGAAAGGCGGTTTTCCCACCCTATGAACCAGCAACCCGAAATGCCCAAGGCCCACGTGCAGGTGAAGAACCCGTATCTGGCCCTCATGGGCCTCTACCTGGGCGGCTTCACCGGCATGTACAGCGAGACCTCGCTCAACATCGCCCTGCCCCACCTTTCGGCGGCCTTCGGCGTCGATATCTCGATCGTGCAGTGGCTCGTGGTGGGTTACATGCTCGTCATCGGCCTGGTCCTGCCCTTTTCGAGCCTGCTCACCAAATGGTTCCCCGCGCGCAAGCTCACCCTGTTCGCTTTGGGCGCCTTCGCCGTGGGCGCGCTGATCAGCGGCTTCTCGTCCACCTTCGCAGGCGCCCTCGTGGGCCGCTGCATCCAAGGCATCGGCACGGGCATCGTGCTGCCGATCATGTTCGCGATGGTCATGGAGGTCGTCCCGCCACACAAAATCGGCGCCGCGATGGGCACTACCGCCCTCGTCATCATGGTCGCGCCGGTCGTAGGGCCCACGCTTTCGGGCATCCTTATCGCCGCGCTCGGCTGGCGCTGGGTCTTCTTCAGCTTCGTGTTCTTCCTGGCGATCGGCATGGTCTTCACCGCCAAATTCATGGTGAACCCCTATGAGCTCACGAAGCCCAAGGTCGATGTGGCTTCCGCCGTCCTGTCCTGCCTGGGCTTCGGCGGCGTCGTGTTGGGCAGCGGCATCGCCTCCGATCTGGGCTGGCTTTCGGCACCGGTGATCGTCTCCCTCATCGTGGGCATCGTCTCGCTTGCGGTCTACATCCGCCGTCAGCTTGCCAGCGACGCCCCCATCCTCAACCTGCGTGCTTTCGCCACGCGAGGCTTCGCCAACGGCTCAATCGCCGTCATGGCCAACTTCGGCATCACGCTCTCCGTCATGTACGTTCTGCCGCAGTTCTACCAAAACGCCATGGGCCTACCCGTCGACGTGGCCGGCCTTTTGCTGCTCCCGGGCGGCATCGCCAATATGCTCGCAAGCGTCGCAGCCGGCCGCATCTTCGACCGCGTGGGCGCCCGCGTTCCGGCCATCACCGGCTTCGTCCTGTCGATTGCAAGCGGCTTGCTGCTCGCCACCTGCTCGCCTGCCACGCCCGTCTGGCTCGTGGTGGTCTTCAACATCCTGTGCATGATCGGCGTGCCGCTTGCCATGTCGCCCATGCAGACGCATGCGCTCGCCTCGCTGCCGCCGCGTCTGAACACCGACGGCTCGACGATCATGAACACCGGTCAGCAGGTCCTGGGCGCCATCGCCACCGCTGTTTCCACGAGCCTGCTCACCTCGGGCAGCGCCGCCTATCTGGCCCAGAATCCCGACGCCAACGCGCTCGCCTTCACGGCCGGTTCGCGCGAGGTCTTCGTGTTCGCGGTCGTCCTCGGCATCGTGGGCTTCTTCTTCGGGTCGCGCCTGAAGGCGGCCGACCTGGGAGCTGCAGCGGCCGCGCCGAACGAGAGCGCGCCCGCCGACGCCACGGCCACCGTGTCCGACCTCATGCACCGCGACGTGTACGCCCTGCATGCGGCGCAGACGGCTTCCGATGCCCTTCAACTCTTCACCGAAAAGGGCATTTCGGGCGCACCCGTGCTCAACGAAACCGGCGACCTGGTGGGCTTCCTTTCCGAGGGGGACATCATGCGCACGCTGGCTACCCAGGAGCCGCGGCTCACGAGCATCTGGTCGATCGTGATCGAGCGCAACAACGAATCGATTTCGAGCAAGGTGCGCGCCCTGCTCGACCTGCCGGTGACGACGCTCGCTACCAAGAACGTCATCACCGTTGACGTGCGCGACCGCATGGCCGACGTCTGCCAGACCCTTACCGACCGCAACCTGAAAAAGGCACCCGTCATGAGCGAAGGCAAGATGGTCGGCGTGATCAACCGGTCGGACATCACCGCCTACGTTGCCGGGTTGCTGAAGTAGGTCTGCCGACGCGCGTGTCACATGCGGCCCCTGCCGGGGGGGGCCGCATGCTGACAATGGGGGCGCGTGATGTTGTCACACCGCGGTGTGACAACATCACGCGCCCCCATTGTCAGCATGCGAAATATGAAGGGTCTGTGTTCGAATTCCCACAGCTCCAAATTTTACGGAAGGGTCCCCGGTTAGGGGACCCTTCCGTATTTAGAGGCTTTGACCTGGGCTTTTGCAATCGCTTTAGGTTGGCTTCCCTAACCGTTGCGCCCACTGACCACAGGCAGCCTTTCGCTATTCCCATTGACACACTCAGAACTTGTCCTAGTCTAAGGGCCGTCGAGCAAAGGGCTCGACGAACGAAAGGATGAAACATGAACCTGCTGGTTACCCTGATTTCGATTACGAGCGTGATTAGTTAGCACGGGTAGCCGGTTTGCGCCGCCCGTGCTTCCTTGACGGGCGGTCGATGAGCTGAAAAGCCAGCGACTGCAATCAGTGCAGCCGCTGGCTTTTTTACGTTTGCAGCAGCGCTCCGCCGAGGACCCCGGACGATACGGTTCAATTTCGGAAGGAGCACACACATGTCAAGTACGGCAACAGCAACGCGCTCGATGGCGATGAGCACGCCCGCGAAGGAGCGCGACTCGGTCGCGAAGGTGATGGGCGCCTCGATGGTGGGCACCGCCATCGAGTTCTACGACAACTACTGCTACTCGATCGCCGCGGCCAGCTATTTCGGCACGATCTTCTTCACCGACGTGGCTAAATCCGACCCCCTGCTGGCCACCATCATGGCCTTCGTGACCTTTGCCGTGTCCTTCATCGCGCGCCCCTTCGGATCGCTGCTCTTCGGCCACTTCGGCGATAAACTCGGCCGCAAGAAGACCCTCGTCGTCGCCCTCATGATGATGGGCATCGCCACCTTCACCGTGGGCCTTTTGCCCGGCTACGAGCAGCTCGGCACCCTCGCCGTCGTCCTGCTCTGCGTCTGCCGCGCCTGCCAGGGCATCGGCCTTGCCGGCGAATGGTCGGGCGCCGCGCTCGTCGCGACCGAAAACGCCCCGGCCGGCAAGCGCGCGATCTTCGGCGCCTTCCCCAACATGGGCGCTCCGATCGGATTCTTCCTGGCCTACGGCATCAACCTCCTGCTCGACACCAACCTCTCGAGCGACGTCATGGTTGCCTGGGGCTGGCGCATCCCCTTCCTGCTTTCCGCCGTGCTCGTCATCGTGGGCCTCGTCATCCGCCTGCGCATGAGCGAAACGCCCGTCTTCAAGAAGGCCGTTGAAGAGAACCGCACCACCCGCACCCCGCTGCGCGACCTTCGCCACTACTGGAAGCAGGTTGTGCTGGGCATGTGCGCCATCTCGGTGACCTACACCCTGTTCTACTCGCTCGGCACCTGGTCGCTGGCCTACGGCGTGAAGAGCCTGGGCTTCACCCAGTCGCAGTACCTGTCGATGGAGCTCTTCGCCGTCCTCTTCTTCGCCGCCTTCATCGTAGTGGGCTGCCTGTCCGCCGACCGCTTCGGCCGCAAGCGCACCCTCTACACCGCGACCGCTGCGATGCTCGTGTTCAGCCTGGTCTGCCCGCAGTTGCTCACCGGCACGCAGAACTTCGCCGGCGTGCTCGCCTTCCTCTGCGTGGGCTTCAGCATCATGGGCGCCCTCTTCGGCCCCTGCGGCGCCTACCTGCCGGAACTCTTCCCCGCGAAGGTGCGCTACTCCGGATCGGGCCTGGCCTACAACCTGGCTGCCGTGACCGGCGGCGCGTTCGCCCCGACGATCGCCACCGCGCTCGTTACCTCCTTCGGCATCCAGGCGCTCGGTTGGTACCTGGGCATCATGGCCGTGATCGCGCTCGTGGCTCTCTACTTCATCAAGGAGAGCAAGGACGTCGACTACGAGGTGTAAGGCCCGCAATCCGCAGACACGCTTGATTCGCACGAGCGCCCCGATTCCCGCATGCGCGGGGTCGGGGCGCTTGCCCGTATGGGGGACTGAGCGAAGCCGACCGCGGCGCCCGCCTTTCGATGGGCGCGCCTCTCCCGCGCATGCGCCATCCCGAGTGGGGCGATTCCTGCGCGCATGCTGCGCGCGTTGCCCCGCCCTACTTCCGCAGCACCTTTTCGAGCGACTTGCCTTTGGCGAGCTCGTCGACCATCTTGTCGAGTCGGCGGATCTCGCGCATCGTGGAATCTTCCACCGCCTCGACGCGCACGCCGCACACCGTGCCCGTCACTTTGTCGCGATGCGGGTTGGGCGCCGGCGCCCGCCTGAAGAAGTCGCCGTAGGTCGTGCCATCCGCCGCGGCCGCCGCGATTTCCTGCGGCGTATAGCCGGTGAGCCAAGAGGTGGCTGCGTCGACCTCTTTGCGCGTGTGACCTTTCCGCTCGGCTTTCGCGACCAGGCACGAGTAGACGCGGCCAAAATCCATCGCGAAGACCTTTTCGTTCTGCATGGCGCCCTTCCTTTCGCGTCGGCGGCCCATTGTGAGCGCAGCCATCGAAGCTCAGGGTACACTGGAACCATCCAGACAGAAAGGACTCACATGTACTATTCCGATCCCCTGAGCTCGTTGGAATCGAACTCGTCCTTGCTCGGCACCGGAGTGCTCGCTGGCGTGCTGAGCGTCGTCGCCGTTCTCGCCTTCATCGCCCTCTGCGTGGCCGGCTACATCATGCTGCTGGGCAAGAACGCCTCGCATCGCACGAGTGCGCTCGGCCGCTTCTTCAACTTCGACCATTTCTATATCGAGAAGGTCCTGCAGGTCCTCAACCTCATCGCCGCGGTGGGCATTGCCGTGTTCGCCTGCTGGCTGGCGCTTTCGTCGTTCGGATCGCCCCTGCTCATCCTGCCGGGCATTTTACTGGGCGCCCTTGTGTTCTTCGTGGGTCAGTTCGTGAACCGTATCATCTTCGAAGGTGCCCTGCTCTTTGTGCGCCTGGTGACCGACACGCAGGCCATACGCAACACGGTGGCCGGCCCGCGCACCATGGACGAGCCGCCTGCGCCTGCGGCGCCGTTCGCGCCCGCGAGCGCGTATCGTTCGCCCGCTGCCGTCGCGCCCGCGACACCCGCTGACAAGCCAGCTTCCCCGGCTGCTGCGGCGGTCGGCGCAGCAGCGCCTGCGCCGGCCCCCTCGGCTCCCGAACCTCCGACGGCTGCGCCCGCGCAGGTGCCGGCCCCCGCTGAACCTCAGACGCCGGCACCTGCACCCGAAGCACCTGCGGCTACTGCACAGCAGCAGGCCCCGGCTCCGCCCGTGCCGCCCGCGTTCACGCCCAAGCGCACCTGGCACTGCCCTGCGTGCGGCACCGAAAACGACGGCAACTTCTGCGTGAGCTGCGGCACCAAGCGCCCGTAAATGCGCCGCCTCTCGCGTCCCCGCTCATAGCGCTGAAAGCGCCCTGCCTCCCGAACCGGGAGACAGGGCGCTTTTAGGATGAGGGGCCAAACGCGTGCCCAATAGACCTTCGTCGATGCAGGTCGGAGCTGAATTACGCCCGCGCGCATCCCCGCACCGCACGATGGCTCGTGGGGACCACGATGCACCTTGCGCGCAAGGCAAGCCGGAGCGCAGCGGCAAATCGGGCGCCAGGTCACGGGACGGCGGCGCACGTCGGGCAGGGCAGCGGCCGCGTAACGCGCTTGCCGCATGGCGCGACCGCCGCTCGAGCGCGCGGGGCTGGCACAGATGTGCCGCTGTGCAGTGGATTTCTCGGGTCGATGGCAGAGATGTGCCGAAATGCAGCATCGAATCGGGCCGAATCGCGCGAATCGGTTCCGCCGGCGACGAACCCTTTCGCAAAACTCCAGGTCAGGGGCTCGCGCGCAAATCCCGTCCGAAGGGCGCCGGCCATCGCATACTGCACAACGCGCGATCTCTGCCATCGGGCGGCAAAATCTACTGCACAACGCGGATTCTCTGCCACCTGCGCGCAGGAATCGCTCATCTGGAGATAGCACGTGCAGGAAAAGCGAGCTCGCCGAGTGACGGAGTGCCGCGACCGGGCTGAACGCACCTGCCAAGTGGCGAGGTACCGCTGCCGGATGCGACGTCGTGTCTGTTGGGCGGCGAGACGCCGCGATCGGATGCGGCGTCGTGCCCTGGGACAACGCGCATGAGGACTGGCCGAAATAGGCAGACATGCGGTCGATTTCGATTGTCGCTGGCTGAGATAGGCAGAAATGCGGTCTTCGATTGAGCCGGATCACGGGAATCGAGCCCGTTGGTGATGCCGCGATTTACAAAACCCCAGGTCAAGAAGTCGCCCGCAAGGTCCGCCCCAGAGGAGCCCGACATCGCAGACCGCATAACGCGGGATTTCAACCAACGGACGACAAAATCGACCGCATATCTCGTGATTCCAGCCACCGCCGCGAAGATGTTAGAGAGCGGAACGGGACAGACCTGCCGAGAGGCAGGGCGGACAGGGCCGGGAGGGGTGAGGTTGCTGGGAGGCGAGGCGGCGGGGACGGGACGGAGGCCGCTGGGCAGCAAAGCCGGGACGGGGCCGCTGGGCGGCGAGACGCCGCGGGCGGCTGGGCAACGGCAGGGCGCTTTCCCGCCTGCGAGCGATGCGCAACCGCTAGGCCGTCTTCGTCGCCGCCAGCATTTTCGAGAGCAGGGCCACGAGCTGGGCCTGCTCTTCGTCGGACAGGCAGGCCATGAGCTCGCGATACGACGTCGTATGACGGGCGGCGCGGCGCTTGCCTTCGGCCATGCCCTCGTCGGTGAGCTGCATGAAGCCCGGGCGGCCGTCGACTTCAACCATCTTCAGATAGCCGGCGGCCTCGAGCGACTCGATCGAAGGCAGCAAGCCGGCCGTGTTCGTGTAGAGCAGCTTGGCCATGATCGAGGGGGCCGCCAGACCGCGGCGGCGCATGACGGCGCAGAGCAGCTTGTCCTCCACGCGCTCGCCGGCCGCAGCGCGCAGCTTGTGCGGCAGCACGGTGAGCAGGTGCTCGATGCGCACGTCGGCAGGAGCGCTCGCATGATGCTTGGCGGCGGGCTTCGCCGCGGGTTTGACCGCGGGTTCGGCCGCAACCGCAGCCGACCCTTCCGCGCGCTCCTTCTGCGCCTGCTCCCACCGGTAGGCGCCCAGCCCGCACATGAAGTGGTCAAGCCGGCAGTGGAAGTGGCAGCCGGGGCAAACGGCTGCAGCGGAAGCGTGCGTCATCGCGATCCTTTCGCGCAGAAGCCCACGAAGGGCGGATTCGATTATCCGCCCTAGTGTAGGCTGTCGCGGCCGCGCACTCGGTTGCTCTTCCAACCGCTGCGTTGAAGAGGCAACGCAAGCCTTGTCTAGAAGTACCCGTAGTAGGGGGTCTGCACCACGGCCGCATGCACCCAGTTGATAAGGGTGATGAAGTCGAACACCGGCCGGCCCGTGGCCGCCTGGATCACGGCCGCATACGGGGGCAGGTCGCTGCACTCCAGCAGGATAGCGCCCACATCGGGATTATCATCGCAAACGCGCGCCGCAAGGTCCCGTAAATCGGCCGTCAGGCGGCCGTTGTCCAAGGTCGTATCGCCCCAGCGAATCGCGGCGAAGCTTTCCCGATCGCCCACGTTGCACACAAGGCAGCGCTCGGGCGTGCCGCCCATATGGGAGATAAAGGCGCCGTCGACGCTGGCCGCATCGGCCGTGAGCACGAGCACGCGGCGGCTCGCCGGCAGGCTGCGCTCAACTAGCGGCAGTTGCAGCATGCTCGAAAGGAAGACGGGCACCTGCACGGCTTCGGCCACGTCGTCCTGGAAATGCGCGAAGAACCCGCAAGCGCCCACAATCGCCCGCACCCCCTGCGCTTCGAGCCGCCGGGCCGCGCCGACCACCTGGTCCTTGATCGCCGGGTCGCCGGCGAAGAGCTGCTCGATGGGAAAATCGACCCGCTCGTAGAGGACGGGGAAGGCGAAGGTCGTCGCGTTGGCCACGTTCCCCGGAAGCTTGGGATAGCGCAGATCGACCGCGATCACGCCGATCGCGAACCCCGACGCGAAATGCGCGGGCACGGAGAAGGCGGCGTCGAGGTCGCCGGGGGCTTGCAAGGTTTTCTGCCAGGTCATGACGGTCCTTTCACGCAGGGGGCCCGGCACCCGCGCGCACCGCGCAGGCACCGGGCCGCAGCATCGGGCGGAGCGGCCGCTAGGCCTCGACGTAGACGCCGTTGTTCAGGTAGTCGAGCAACTCGTCCTTCGACAGGTGGGCGATGCCCAGCTCTTCGAGCGTGAGGCCCATTTCGAAGTAGTTCTTGTGGGTCATAACGCCGGCGATGGCGATCATCGAATCGATGATCGGCGTGCTCACGCCGAACTTCTTGCCCAGCTCGTGGTAGACATGGCAGCCCACCGGCACGTCTTCGGTGACGTAGCGGTTGTAGATCGAGAACGGGCCCGTGGCATAGCCCACCTCCCATTCCTCTTCGAAGGGCACCGTGCAGCCTTCGCCCATGTACTCTTCGCCCAACACGCTCGTGCGCTGGAAGAAGACGTCCTTCTTGAACTCCTGAATGCCCACGCCGATGGCCTTGGCCAGGGCGATTTCCTCGTTGTAGAACTCGTACTGCACTTCGGAAATCGAGGGGCAGAAGGAGTGGCTGTAAATCGAGTAGTCGTGGATGTTGCCGCGCAGCACGGTGCCGAAGTTTTCCATCGTCGACACGCCGAGCACGGTGCCCGGCACGTGGATCACGGGGTTCACGTTGGAAAAGCCCGTATCGAGCACGGTGCCGCCGCTCACCACGCCGTCGCCTTCGGTGATGGCGTCGAAGCAACCGAGCGCCTTGGTGCTTTCCAGGAATTCGTCCTGGTCGGTCATGGGCAGGGCCGCGCCGCGCAGGGTGATCGCGCGGTAGACGAGCGACACGTGCGCGTTCATCACGCCGCCTTCGGTGTCGACGCGCGTGCCGTAGGGAGCGCTCGACCAACCGCCGATGACGACGTCCTTGTCGCAGCCGGCTTCGCGCATGAGCTTGCGCAGCTTCAGGCTGCCGTAGTTGTCGGGGATGATGTGGATGATCTGGCCGTCTTCCAAATGCGGAATGAGCTCTTTGAAGAAGGGCTCGTGCGCGATGGACGGCACGCCCACGATGATGAGCTTGGCGCCCTTCACCGCTTCGGCGACGCTATCGGTGACCAAGCTGAACGTGGCCTTGCCGAAGCGCTCGAAGCCGTACTTCGACTGCGTCGCGGGCGGCTTGGCCTGCACGGTGATGCCCGTGCGCTCAACCGTGGCCAGCGTCGTCTGGAAGAAGGGCTGCAGGTCGCAGATGCGCACCTCCTGACCGGCCAGGGCGCAGTCGGCCGCGCAGGTCTTTCCCACGGCGCCGCCGCCCAATACGGCGATGGGGGCCTTCCTCAATGCTTCGATGTCTGCCATTCGATGTTCCCTTTCCCTTGTATCCGCCGCATGGTCACGGCGCGTTATCGGTTCGGCATATGCACGCAGCAAAGCCCGCTGCTGCGTGCAGAGGGCTTCGCTCGGTGTGCGGGTCGGTTAAAAGACGGGCACCACGGCGCCGTCGAAGGTGCTGTTGATGTAGTCGCGCACCTCGTCGGAGTTGAGGGCCTTTTCCAGTTCCTTGGTCTTGTCGGTGTCTTCGTTGCCCTCTTTCACGACCAGGTAGTTGGCGTAGGTCTGGGCAGCGGCGGAATCGGCGGTTTCCACGGCGAGCGAGTCCTTGTTCACGCTCAGGCCGGCGGCAAGGGCGTAGTTGCCGTTGATGACGGCGATGTCGACGTCCTGCAGGACGTTGGGCACGTTGGCGGCCTCGAGTTCGTTGAACTTCAGGTTCTTGGAATTGCTCGTGATGTCGTTGACGGTGGTGTTCACGTCGGTGGGGTCCTTAACCTCGATGAGGCCGGCCTTGGCGAGCAGCAGCAAGGCGCGGGCTTCGTTGGTGGCGTCGTTGGGGACGGCCACGGTGGCGCCGTCGGGCAGGGCGTCGAGGGAAGCGGACTTGCCGGCGTAGATGCCCATGGGCTCGAAGTGCACGGCTTCGACGGCAACCAGGTGGGTGCCCTGCTCTTCATTGAAGTTATCGAGATACGGAATGTGCTGGTAGTAATTGGCGTCGACGTCGCCCTCTTCGGTGACGGTGTTGGGCTGCACGTAGTCGGTGAATTCCTTCACTTCGAGCGTGTAGCCGTCGGCTTCGAGCAGGGACGCCACGGCGTTTTCCAGGATCTCGCCCTGGGGCGTGGGCACGGCGGCCACGGTGATCGTCTTGTCGTCGCCCGACGCGGATTCCCCGGAAGCCTGCTGGGTGGCACCGCAGCCGGCCAGCGAGAAGGCGGCAACGGCGGCAAGGGCCGCGCCGGCGAGGGCGAAACGCAGTTTGCGGCGATGACGTTCGGTGTAGGTCTGCATGGAATGTCCTTTCCTCGTATTGCTTGGAAAGGGATGATTCCAGAAGGCGCCGCAGGGCGCAAACGCGGCCGCTTGGAGCCGAACGCGGCGTTTTCGCAGGTCAGATCCTATGCTTCAGAATTTACGATAACCTGTATACGGGAACCCGTATATATCGGAGCGATGAAATTCCGCGGCAGAATATACACAGTATTTCGATTTTGACGGGCGGTTACAACGCGCCCAAAGTATCTGCTGTTCTTCCAACGAGGGCTCGAAAAGGCGCCTGTCTACCGCTGGCCCGGGGTCACCAGACCCGTTTCGTAGGCGATCACCACGAGCTGGGCGCGGTCGTGGGCATCGAGCTTGTTCATCACGCGAGCCAGATGTGTCTTCACGGTGGCGGGCGAGATGACAAGCTGTTCGGCGATCTGCTCGTTGGTCAGGCCGTGCGCGACGAGCTTCAGGATCTCGCTCTCGCGGTCGGTGAGGCCCGACAGCTCTCGTTCGGCGCGCACCTCGCGCACGCGCGAATCGACGAAGGTTTCGATGAGGCGGCGCGTGACCGACGGCTGGATGAGGGCGTCGCCTTGGGCCACCGTGCGCACCGCGCGCACGATGTCGTCGGGCTCGGCGTCCTTCAGCATGAAGCCGCTCGCGCCCGCCGCGAGCGCGTCGTAGACGTATTCGTCGATGTCGAAAGTGGTGAGCACGAGCACATGGGTGCCCACCAGGCGCTCGTCTTCGGCGATGCGGCGGGTGGCCGAAATGCCGTCTTCCACCGGCATGCGGATGTCCATGAGCACCACGTCGGGGTGCAGCTCGAGCGCGCGGTCGTAGGCGGCGGCGCCGTTGCCGGCCTCGCCCACGACGTTGATGTGGTCGTAGGACGAAAGGATGAGGCGGAAGCCGCTGCGCACCAGGTCCTGGTCGTCGGCGATGAGCACCGACACGTCATCGCCCAGCCGCGCCTCGTCGGCTTCGCGCACCGCTTCTTCGCTCTGCTTGCGCAGGCGCTCCTGCGCCTTGCGGTAGTCTTCGTCGTACAGCTGCGATCCGCCGATAAGCTCTTCCGCCACACCGGCCTCCGTTTCCTTCGTTGCTCTTCCCGCTTGCCCAGCGGCAGTTCCACGCGCACCGCGAAGCCGCCCTGCGGACGATTCCCGGCCGAAAACGTCCCTTTCAAAACTGTAACGCGTTCGGCCATACCCTGCACGCCGTGCCCGCTCGATTCCGAAAGGCCGTCGGAAGCGGCGCCGCCTTCGGGCATGCCGCAGCCGTCGTCTTCCACCGAAAGGACGGCGGTGTCGTCGGTGTTCGCAAGCCGCACCTTCAGCTTGTGGGCGTGGGCGTGGCGCACCGTGTTGGTAATCGCCTCGCGCGCGATACCGAACAGGGCCACGTCGACGTAGGCGGGCACCTGGGCGGCGTCGTAGCCGGCGTCGTCGTAGGTGACCTCGAGCCCGGCCTCGCGTGCGTACTCGCACAGGTCGGACATGCGGTCGGTGCCGTTGGTGGGCTTGGTTTCGGCTTCGGCGTCTTCGTTGCGCAGGACGCTGATCATCGAGCGGATCTCTTCCAAGGCCGATTTCGACGTGAGGCGAATCTGCGCCACCGCTTCCTTGGCCATGGCCGGGTTGCGGTCGATGAGGCGCTCGGCCGCGGCAGCCTGGATGCTCACCGCCGAAAGCGAATGGGCCGTGATGTCGTGGATTTCGCGGGCGATGCGCACGCGCTCCTCTTCGACGCGGCGGGCCGATTCCTCTTCGATGCGGCGCTGGGTTTCCTCGGCGCGCGCCTTCGATTCTTCCTTGTAGTTGTTGAAGGCGTAGAGGGCCAGGCCCACGCCGGCGGCTACCGCGAACAGGGTGAGGTTCTGCACGACCACCGCTAGGCGGATGGCCGCGTTCTCGCCCGGGGGCGGCATCCAGAACAGGAGGATGACCACGATGGCCGCGGCGACGCCCGTTTCGTAGAGCGTGCGTTCGGACGCAAGCGTGAGCAGGGCGATCATAGGACCGATGGCCGAAAACGAGTAGCTGGGCGCGTCGCCTTGCGAGGTCACGAAGACCAGGAAAGTGAAGATGAAGACCTCCCAGGGCAGGCGGCGACGCACGACGAGCGGCAGCGTGGTGAGGGCGAGCAGGATGTAGATCGACGGGTCGGGGTTGCGCGAGATCACGCCCATCATACTGCGAAAGAGCGAGTCGCGGAAGACGAGCGGCGACGAGCTCAGCGTAATCTGGATGAGCGCGAACATGAAAGCGGCCACGGCGATGAGCACGTCGAGTACCCAGTCGAGCCGGTCCATCTTGCAGTTGTTAACGAGAATGTCTTTCATCGTTCGCACTATACCGAAGCACGGGCGCAAGCGCTAGCCAAGCTGGCCGTTTGGCGGGAGAAGCGAGGGGGATGCGGGGCGGGCGCTGCGGACGCGAGCGGCGCGTGGCGAGCCGCAGGGCGAGTTGGCCGCGCAGTCCCCGGGAATCACCGCCGTAGTTTACGCTACTTGCCCTTCGCCTCTTTGCCCGAAAGGCTGCTCGCCTCAATGAGCGAAAGACCATTGGTTTCCGGCGCATAGAGCCACGACAGCACGAGGCCCGCGCCAACAAGCCCAGCGGCAATCAGCATAGTTACGCCAATGCCGCAATTCGCCAGAACGATCGGCGTTGCGTATGTCGCAATAATGGTGAAAATGCGCGAGAACGAAATCGCAATCCCCACAGCGCTTGCCCTCACCGATGTAGGAAAGAGCTCGTTGGGATAGAGCCATTGAAGGATTCCCGGACCGCCGCTGAAGAACGCATAGAGGCCGAAAGCCACGACCACCACGACGATGGGAGCGGTCGGCCACACGCCAAGTACGACGAGCCCCAGGAACATCATCGAAAGGCTGATCAAGACGAGCTTGCGCCGCCCCAAAGAATTGAGCCAATGCATCGCGGGGAAAGATCCCACCAGGAAGAACAGGCTCACCAAACTTTCACCCAAAATCGACTCACGGCCCTCGCCAAGACCGAACGCGGTCATGATGTCGGGGCCGAAGGTGTAAATCGCGTACATCGGCACCACCTGGCACATGATGAATACTGCAATAAACGCAATGCGTTTGAAATACCCCGACTTCAACAAGGTATGCAAGGGAATTTTCGTCGTCTCTTCTTCATGGGGAATGTAGTACCCCGGTCCGTAAATGCCGTCGACGATAGCTTGGGCTTCCTCACGACGCCCCTTTTGGGCAAGCCATAGGGGAGATTCGGGAATGCCAGCTCGGCCCACAAGCAAAATGGCGCACGGAATAACAGCGCTGCCGAACATCCAGCGCCACCCGCCGTCAACAGGGAAAAGAGCATAGCCAACAAATGCAGCCACTGTCGCGCCGAGATACCACGCTGCCGAAACGGCACCCATCGACGTCGCGCGGTGGGCCTTCGGAGTGAACTCGGCGATGAGAGAGGTAGCGATCGGGTAGTCGGCGCCAACGAACAGGCCAATACAGAAGCGATAGAACACCAGCTGCCACACGCCTTGGGTAAACATGCTTAAAATCGAAAACACGGCAATGGCGATAACATCGATCGTGAACATCTTCTTGCGACCGATCAGGTCGGTAAGATACCCGCCGAAAATCGTGCCGAACAGAATGCCTACCATTACCGAAGCGCCGATAGCGCCGCTTTCCATGGTGGAGAGCTGCATCATCGGCGTAACCTGGGTAAGTGCTACCCCAATGAGCGAGAGCACATAGCCGTCGAGGAACGATCCACCGCTTGAGAAGATCGATACCTTGAATAAAAACCGCGTCATCGGCGCTTCGTCAATGGATTTCAGTTCTTCGGGCGGGCTTACAACGCCCGTGCTCTTCTTTACTTCGTTCATAATCTCTCCCTGATCGTGTCAACGAAGAAGGACGATCGGGCGATCGCCCTTCGCATGCGTTCCGTGTCATTCCCAAACGGCAATCGCGTCTTTGATGTAGGGCTTTGCGCTGGGGTCTTGCGCATTGACCACGTTGAAACGCACCTCACCGTCTCCCGTGTGCCACATCTGCGTGCGCAACCGTGCGCCCGGCAATACGGGCGCCGTGAATCGGCAAGCGAACCGCTTCAAACGTTCCGGCTGGCTAGGGAACCACGTGGCGATGACGTGCCTCATCGCCATGCCGGCGCTCGACACGCCGTGAGCGATAGGGCGCGCAAGGTCCGTCTGCTCGGTGTAGGACCAATCGATATGCTGCTGATGCCAATCGCCCATAAGGCGATAAACCAGCGGCCAATTGAGCCCGTAAACTTCTTCGCACACCTTGTCCGGAAGGCGATCGGGCACGGGAATCGACAGACGAGGCGGTTCCTCCCCGCCGAACCCACCGTCATAGATGCAGCAATCGTAGGTAGCAACCGTGCAGAGCAGCGTGTCGTCAGCGGAATACGAGAATCCCACCTGCTTCGACAAGGATCCGCGACCTGGGCCGCGATCCCAAATCGCCCCCTGCGTCACGTAGGTGGAAACGCGGTCTTCCATGCGAAATGGCGCTTGATAGGTCACGTCGATGCCATAATGCAGGGATCCGGAATAGTCATAACCGTAATCAAGCGTTCTGGTGACCTCTTCGTTCACCGTAAACGGCACGCCGAAAATGGGCAAAACGAGAAGATGGGGATCGTGTGCGTCGCCTTCGTTCACGTAGCCCAAATCAACTTTGCCGTCCCACCCGCACCCGCAACCGAGCGCGCAAATCTCAAGATCTTTGAAGGTATACGAACGCACGAACGGCCCGAAGGTCCGCCCGACGATTTCAGTGCTGATCGCCATCGCTCTCTCCCTTGAAACGATGCATGGCCCGTTACCTGAGCCGTTTTTTCTCGACTTTCATGCTCACCGTGTGGGGCAATTCCGTACGAATGTGCACTTCACTTGGTACTTTGAACGCCGCGAGGTGGGCGCGGCAGAAAGCGAGCACGTCATCCTCTGCCAGAGCCGCGCCCCGCGCAGGCACTACGTACGCAACCACCATCTGGTCGCGAATAGGGTCGTCGCGACCGACCACCGCCGCTTCCGCAATGCGATCGTCCGTGAGCAAGACGTTTTCGATCTCCGTCGCGGAGATGTTTTCGCCTGCGCGCTTGATCATGTTCGACTTGCGATCGGCAAAATAGAAATAGCCGTCCGCATCGCAATAGGCCTTGTCGCCGCTCTTGAACCAGCCGTCTTCCGTAAAAGCCGCATTCGTAGCAGCTTCATCGCGAAAGTAGCCTTTCATGATCGTGCGGCCACGAACGCCCCTGATCTGAACTTCGCCTACTTCACCGGGAGGCAACGGCAGGTCGTTTTCGTCGGCGATACGCACCTCATAGCCCAAGCCTACGCGGCCCACCGAAGGCCAGCGACGCTCGCCGGTCGGATAGTCAGTCAGCACCCAGGTCAGCGACTCGGTTGATCCGTAGGAGTTCAGGAGCCGCACGTTGAAGCGTGATTCGAATTCGTCCTTGCTCTCGGTATCGAGCGGGAGGAAGTACATGACTTCGCGCACATCGTTGTCGCGATCGCGTTCCGAAGGGGGCTGCAGCAACAGCGTGCGCACAATCATCGACACCGCCTGGAAGACGGTGGCATGGTAGCGACGCACCTGGCCCCAAAAGCGATGGGCGCTGTATTTCTCAACCAGCACGAGCGTAGCCCCTGCGGCTATGACCGGCATCATCGCAGCCAGTTGGAAATTGGAGTGGCAGGCAGGCATCGTGGTGAGCAGGCGATCGTCGCCGCGCAGGCTCACCTGCCACTGCGTGTAATATGCCGCATAGAGCATGTTAGCGTGGGTGAATTCTACGCCCTTGGGAGCCGAGGTCGTACCCGACGTGTACATGACTTCGCACACATCGTCGCTTGAAAGCGGCACTACCGTTGCGAGCTCATCGGGCTGCAAGGCGATATCGTCGCGCAGGTTGCGCGCGCCCCCATCGCTCGCATCGCAGCGCGCAAGCAAGAGTTGCGGAACCAACTCGGGGTTTTCGCTTTGAATGCCGCGGTACAGATCAAAGAACGAGGGCTCGGTCACCACGACGCGCGGTCGACATTTATCCAAAACGTACAGAGCCTCATCGTGCACGCTCTGTTCGTTCACGGGAACCATGATCGCGCCGATTTTTGCGATTCCGAACAGGCAGACCATGAAGTCAACGCTGCTGCACAGATGCACGCAGACAATATCCCCCTTGGCAACGCCCATCGACGCAAACATGTTGGCGCACTGGTTGATGAGCCCGTTGAATGCCCGGTAGGTGTAGCGCGCTTCGCGACCCGTGGGATCCACGAACACGAGAAATTCGCGTTCCGCAAACGATTGCGCCGCCCTGTCCCAGAACGTGCGCACATTCTGCCCGGTCATCGCGTCAGCCATTGTTCCCTCCCCTCGAAAAACGCGGGGCGCCTCGTCAGCGCCCCGCCTCGCATCATTGGCTTATTCGGCCTTCACAACGCCATCGACAATGAGCTTGTCAATCGTCTCTTCGCTGTAGCCCAGCTTCTGCAGGACATCGCGTGTATCGCCGCCATGCTTGGGCATCGGGCGCCACACAGAGCCCGGCGTCTGCTGGAACTTGGGGAACACACCGAGACCATGGAAGGTATCACCGTCTTCGGTTTGCCAATCCATCCAGTTGTCGCGCAGCTTCAGATGCTCTTCCTTCACCAGGTCGGGGAATTCTTTGACCACCTGGGCGGCAATGCGATGCTCGGAGAAGTCCTTTTCCACATCGAACTTGGAATGCGCCGCCAGATAGGCTTCGAGATGTTCTTCGATTTCCTTAGCATGCGGGTTGGAAAGCCACAGAGCGCTGCAATCCTCGGGAATATCGGGCGTGCCCCACAGGTCACCCAGACCAATGGTCTCGAGCAGGTACTTGTTCTGGCTCACACCGTACAGGCACAGGCCAATGAAACCGTCGTTGCACTTGTACTCGCCAATGCCGCAGAGGTTCTGATTGCGCGCGCCGGGACGAGGCCAGAGAATGCCAGCGTTGGTGTAATCGACCAGGTAGTACTGGCCCATAGTGAGCAGCGTCTCGTACATGGCAAGGTCAATGCTTTCGCCCTTGCCCGTGCGCTCCACTTTGTGCAGAGCCGCAAGCGCAGACGACAAGATCATCAGAGAGTTCATGTAGTCGCCCGTATAGGGGCCGGGGTTCATCGGCTGTTCGGGAGTGCCGTTCTGGCTCATATAGCCGGAATAGGCCATCACCGTCAGGTCGTACGCGGCGCGCTTGACCATCTCGGGCGCACCCGTCTGGCCGAAGCCCGACACGTGGACGATGACGAGCTTGGGGTTGGCTTCGAAGAGCACCTCATCGCTCAGGCCATGGCGGGCGTAGGTGCCGCCCTTGGATGCCTCGACGAAAATGTCCGCGTCCTTCAGCATGTCGAGCAGAACTTCGCGGCCTTCGTCGCTGAAGTAGTTCAGCGCGACGGAACGAACGTTACGGCGTTCCTGCTGCTTCAGATAGGCGGTATCGCGCACGGTGTCACCAGCGCCGGTGTTCTCAAGCCAGGTCACATCGGCGCCCCAGTCGGCCATAAGGCCGCACGCGCGAGGAGCCGCTTCTTCGACAGCCGCATAGACGACCTTTACGTCGTCGAGAACACCGAACGAGGGCTTCTGGGTTTCGATTGCCATATCGGCACCATTCCTTTCGGAACGAACGGATAGAAAGTGCCCTCCACATGAAGAGTCCAAGCGTCGGTCAGGAGTTCCGCCGACGCCGCGCGGAGGGCGCGCGAGGAGCTGAAGCCCGCCCCTCTTGGGCTGCGAACTACTTGCGGAAGGGCTTGATGGCCTGCTTGCCCGCCGTGAGGATCATCATTTCGTCAGTACCGCCGGACACACGGTCAACGCGCAAGTCGCGCCAAATGCGGTTGATACGATGCTCGCTCGCTACGGCAATGCCGCCCATGATCTGCATCGCATCATCGACGACTTCGAAGGAGGCATTGGCGCAGTAATACTTGCAGGCAGCCGCAGGGCCCGGCAGGAAATCTCCGCCGTTGTTGTCGGCGTTCCAAGCCGCTTCGTAGAGCATGTTCTTCATGTTGTCGAGCTTGATTGACATCTCGGCGAACTTCAGCGTGTTCAGCTGGAAGCGAGCAATCGGCTTACCGAAAGCCTCACGCTGCCAAGCATGCTTGGCAGCGTCTTCGAAAGCGCAGAGCGCGGTGCCGTAGTCGCAGGCGCCAACGAGCCAGCGTTCAAAGTTGAAGTCGGAAACGCCGCGGTTGAAGCCGTTGCCTTCTTTGCCGAAGATGTCTTTTTCCTCGAGCTCGACATCATCGAAGTAGATTTCGGCGCAGCTGTCCATGCGCAGACCCAGCTTGGGCAGCGGGGACTTGCTGATGCCCGGCTTGCTCATATCGACGAAGAACTCGCTGATCGTATCGGGGTTGTCAGCATCGCGCGCCATGACGACCAGGTACTTCACTCCCAGAGAAGAGGTGATGAAGGTCTTGGTGCCGTTGAGATAGATCTTGCCGTCGCGACGCTGATAGTTGGTGGTGAGACCGCCCACGTCGGAGCCGGCGCCCGGTTCGGTGCAGGCCGAGTTCCAAATCTGCTCGCCGGTGCCCACGTACTGCATAACGGCATCGATCTGCTCCTGCGTTCCCTCGCGCAGAATAGTGCCGAACCCCGGCAGCTGGTAGAGCACGTAGGTCGGGCCGCCGTATTCGCCCAGAACCTCGTAAATGGCCATCAGGGTCACAAGCGGCTGGTCAAGCCCCAGGCCACCCTTGTCCTCGGGCAGCATGACGCGGTCGAAGCCCAAATCGCACAGGGCCTTCACCCAGCGCAGGGGGTACTCGTGCTTTTCGTCGCATTCCAGGAAGTAGTTATCCCAGTTCTCGCTTTCCATAAGGTCGCGGAAGCTGTCGACAATGAGCTGCTGGTCTTCGGTCAGTTCAAAGTTCATTTCTCGCTCTTTTCTTTCGAGTTGAAGCCCGTGTGCTAGATACGGGCGGATGCATGATGCGCGCGATAGAAATCGGCGCTGTGGGCAATAAGGTCGTTGGCCTCATCGAGCATGCGGGTGTAATGAATGAACGCATGCAGCACGCCAGAGAAGTTCTCGTACACGCAGGGCACGCCTTGGCTGCGCAGCATCTCGTACAGACATGCGCTGTCATCGCGAAGAGGGTCAAGGTCGGCCGAAGCGATGTAGCATGCGGGCATAGACGTGCGCAGGTCGTTGGCGAGCATGTCCACATAGGGAAGATGCAGGTAGCCTTCGGTTACGGCGCCGAGCCACATCTCGTTGTAATATTCGAGATCTGCTTTTCCCATGCCGTCGATCGGACCGCCATAGAGCCGGCGCGATGCGGAATCGGTCAGACCGTAGAATCCGTAGTACAGCAGCAGCGTGGTGACGTACGAGTTATCGCCGTCTTCGTCCCGCAGCCATAAGTTGGTAGCCATCGAAAGGACCGCACCGCCCGAATCGCCGGCAAGGCTCACGTCGTTTCCGTCAACGCCCCATTCGCCCCCGTGCTCATGCAGGAATTTTGCAACGGTCGCGCATTCCTGGATATTCGCCGGATAACGGCTTTCGGGGGACAGATGGTAGTCAACGGCAACTACAGCTGCTCCCGTCTGCTCAGCGAGGATGCGGCATGCTCGGTCGTGGGTATTCAAAGAGCCCACTACGAACCCGCCTCCGTGGATGAACACGATCACGGGGAGTTTTTCGGCCGCCACCGGATAGTAGCGACGCACCTTGAATGCTCCCAGCGGCCCGGAAAGTTCGCTATCCTCCACATGCGCCATCTGCGGCCCGTCCTCGTTCCAGAACGTGCGTTCCGTTTCATAGTCGGCACGCATCTTCTCGAGAGTCACATTGGTTTCAAACGGACCGGCAAGCTCCTTTGATTTGGCGATTACCGCTTTCATCTGATCGTTCATGAGCGGTTCGACATCAAGCTTATTGGGGTCCATGCGTTCAACCTCCCATCAAGAATTGGTTGGATGAATATGGGCCGGGGGCGCGGGTTTTGCACCCCCGGCAAAGAGATGAGGCAGCGGAGCTATTTGGCCTCGTCGGCCTCGGAAGCTGCTTTGTCGGCAAGTGCCTGCAGCTTGTCGGCGTTCTTATTGACGTAGAAGCGCAGAAGCAGAGCAAATGCAGCGGCGATGAGAGCGGAGACACCCAGAATCAGGAAGATCTGGTGATAGGCGCCGGCCACGTCGCCCGCCGCCTGACCGGCGTCGATGATGGCGCCGAACCAGGTGGACGAGAAGGTGTCAGGCAGGAAGCCCACGACCGAAAGGATGCCCGTCGCAGCACCGAAGATGGTCATCGGGACCTTGCCTTCGGTAAGGGTGGAAGAGCCAATGGAGAACACGCCGTTGGCGATAAAGCCCAGAGCGATGATTACAACGGCTGCTGCCACGGCGGCACCTTCATTAGAGGGCATAAGCATCAGGATGACAAAGCCCGCGAAGGCAAGCACGGAACCAATCACGATGCCGGTTGCAGAGGAGTTGAGCTTCTTGGCAATCCAACCGAACACCGGGCCGGAAAGAAGCGTGATGCCGTAGGTACGCACGACCGACACAATTGAAGTGACGGCGAGTGACGCGCCGAGCACGCCAGAGAGGTACGGCGTGGTGTAGGTGACGCCCGTGTAGTAGAAGTACACGAAGAAGTAGGACAGGGCGGCAATCCACACAACGGGGTTCTTCAGCGCATGGCCGAACGGCTTGAAGAACTTGCCCAGGCTGAACTTCTCGTCGTGAACGAGCTCGCCTTCGAACTTCGGGATGAACAGGAAGGAAAGGATTCCCAGAACCAGAATGAGAGCACCGAGCCACATGAGCAGCGCAGTAATGCCAGCTCCAGCGTTATCGGCAAAAGCAGTCACGATAGCCAGGTTGATCATGCCGACCACAAGACCCGCAGCACCGTAGATGCCATAGGAAATGCCAATGTTCTGAGAGTACTTCTCGTCGGAATCAATAAGGCGGATGACCTTGAAGCGCGTGCCCCACCAGATGAGAATCGTAGTGATGCCCATGCCGACGAACAACGCATAGCACGTCGCCAGCGAGGGGAGCGTGGCGTAGATGAACACCAATACGGACGTGGACACGAACCCGACCCATGCAAGCGTGCGCATGCGCACCTTGTCGGCGATGATACCCGAGGGCAGGTAGCAGATAGTCGCCGTGATAGCGTAGGCGCTCATCATGAGGCCCAGGTCGGTGTTGGTGCACCCGAGCGCCTGCTGCAGGGGATCGTAGAAGACGCCCTTCAGATAGGCCGGCGCGTAGATTGTGGAAGAGCCCATGCTGATCAGGATCAGCAGGAAAATCCGATGGGCCTTCGACAAGTCCTTCGCGCTCTTCTCACCGCCTTTGAAATACAAAGCCATTAGAGTTCCTTTCTCTCTTTCCGAAGCCTCATGGGTCCTCCGCCCATCCCTTGCTCCGTTGCGTCGATATTCGCCCGCTCAAAGACGCGCGCCCATCGATGAAAGGGCATCAATGGCGAATTACTTAACTATTAATGATAGGTTTGACCTGGGCATATACATATAGCTGTATAATCGCCCCGCGATTGATAGACACTCGGGATAGAATTGTCTCGACATTGAAGGGGGGGGATTCGATGCCCGAAACGAGCCAGCAGGAGTCCGTTGAGCCCATCGTCGAAAGCGATGGATCACAGGGCGCGGTCAAGCGGTCGTCGGCCAAAGAAGCCTTACGAAAATCTGCCATCACGCTCTATTCGGGCATCGCCTTGTTGCTCGGGTGGTTCTACGGAATTTGGTTCGTGCCCAGGACGTTTTGCAACGTGATCATGATGGGATGGGACGTAACCGTCGCCTGGCTGGTCATGTTGTTCGCGTCCGCAGCGACCATGCTTGCCGCACCGTTCTTCGTGCGAAAGCAAACGCTGCTCGACCATGGCGCTTTCATCTGGATATCAGCCGCAATGATGTCGGCAGGAGGTATCGCCCTCAATATGGGCATTGTGCCCCATGCGGATCTGGTAACCGCCGTGCTCGCACCTATCGTTATGGCGGCGGGGAGCGGAATCCTCTGGATCCTCTGGGGCGAGTATTATACGTCGATTCGCATCATGTACAACGTGAGCCAAGTTGCTATTGCAGTGGGCATCGTCATGCTGCTCGCCGTAGTAGGAGCACTCGCAATTCCTCAACCTATCAATTTGATGTTCGTCGCAGCCTTCCCCATCCTATCCGCCTGGTTACTGTGGACCGTACGCAGCCGGGCCGGAGAACGCAATATGCCTCGCCTCGCTCCGAAGGAAGAGCGTTTGGAAGCGTTCAAAGTAGCCCTCTTCGTGTCCGTACTCTCCTGTTTGGCAAGCGCCGCTTGCTACTTCGTTGTCGCCATTATCCCTTGGGAAGGTCTTCTGTTTTCCGACTGCGAGTTTACCGTCGGCGTCATCGTCGGCGGGCTCTCTTTGCTGGCACTCGGCGTATACGGATATGTGCGCACGACGAAAGTAAGCATCTTCCGCCTCTTCCCCTGGCTGTTCGTGTCTGCGGCCATCGCGGCAATCCTCTACTTAAGCGGCGAGAGTGGTTACTTCGATCTGTCCTTCTTGATCGCCCTTGCAATCTCGGTCGTATTCGAGGTGCTGCTCCTCATGTACATCGGCATTTTCGCTACCAAGGGCTATACGACGCCGTCATTGTCGTTCGGCTTTTCGGGCGGCTTCATCCGCCTCGGCGTATTTCTTGGGAACGGGCTCGCTATCATGTTCGAGCAAAATATGCTCCCCGAATCGAGTCTTCTCACGCCCGCAACGATTTGTTGGACCGTGCTGATGGTGGTCGTTCTCATTCCCCTGGTTCGACTAGAATCCACCATCGTGAAGATGACCGCCCCCGTTGCCAGCGAATCCGACCTCGATTTACGCGTCGATTCTGTTTCGAACGAATTCGACCTCTCGAACCGCGAGACCGATGTACTCCGGCTGCTCGTGCGCGGGTACACCGCCGAAAGCATCGGAAAGAAGCTTTACATTTCCAACTACACAGTGCAAACGCATGTGCAGCACATTTACGCAAAGATGGACATCCACAAGCGCGCCGAGCTCATCGATTACGTCACGCGAAGGGATGTCGAAGCGAAGGAAGAATCGTCGGAAGCGAAGCGCGACGACTTGCCCGAATACTGGCCCCTCCCTTCGTAGCCGCGACCCATTGTCGAGCGCCCTGCGCGCGTTCGCATCTGCCGCTGCCGGGCCTCCTGCGCTCCACGCCAGTTATACGAAAACGGCCGAGCTCACCGAAGCTCGGCCGTTTTCTTTATTGGGTGGGAACCCCAAAAGGAGGACTCGTGTATGTGCCCACGAGTGAGTGAAGGTAACTAACGACCCTGCCAGACCGGATTGCGCTTTTCGACGAAGGCCTTGGGGCCCTCGATGCCGTCCTCGGTCTTCTCGAGGAAACGATAGGCGGCGTCGCTGTAGCGCATGGCGTCTTCTTCGGACATCTGATCGGCAGCATGCACCACGTACTTGGTCCACTTCAGGGCCAGAGGAGCGTTCTTCAAAATTTCGTCCGCAAGCTCGATCGCCTTGGGCATCACGTCTTCGGCCGGCACAACGTAGTTGATCATACCCAACTCCTTGGCCTTGTCTGCCTTGATGCGACGACCGGTGAGCAGCAGTTCCATGGCATCCTTGCGGTTGATGTCGCGCGCCATGCGAACTAGGCCACCCGTCGAGGCGATAATGCCCAGGCCAACTTCGGTGAAGCCGAATTTTGCGCGGTCAGACGCAACGACGATATCGCAAGACATGGCGATCTCCATACCGCCGCCCGCTGCCGACCCGTTGCATGCGCAGATGATGGGCTTGCTGCACAGACGCGCCGTCAAGCCGCCGAAGCCATGCTCGGTCACCGTCTGGCACTCACCGCCGGCGGACAGCTCGGAAAGGTCCTCGCCTGCGCAGAACACCTTGCCCGTGCCCGTAACGATGATTGCGCGGACCGCCTTGTCCTTTTCGGCGTGGTTCATGATGTTTTCCATTGCATCGCTCGTCACGCCATTGAGGGCGTTCGCGACCTCAGGGCGATTGATGCGAATGACGAGCAGGCCGTCTTCACGCAAGTCGGAAACGACGGTATCGGTGCCATAGTAGTCAGCCATAGTTCTCTCCTATGCAAACGCTAGCTGTGTTCGCTCTCCCGCGAACGGAACGATTGCATCTTAGGAGCCAATCCGGCGCCCTCGCGTCGCAGAAACAGCACCATAGTAGCCTCAGATGCGAAATACTGAATAACTAATGAGGCGTTTACCTGGGCAAATGTCGGAGGCCCGTCACGTGCCCTCGCGCTCCTAGCGAACGCTCGTTCCCCTACTGGCAGAACTGGTAGAATGCCACGGCACTTGCGGCGGCCACGTTGAGAGAGTCGACGTGGTGGCGCATGGGGATCTTCACCGTGTAGTCGCACTGGGCTATCGTACGCGGCGCAAGGCCATCGCCTTCGGTTCCCAGAACGATCGCCAATTTGTCGCAGGCGTTCACTTCCGGGTCCTTGATCGACACGCTCTTGTCGGTGAGCGCCATCGCCGCCGTCTTGAATCCGAGTGCATGAAGGCGCGCGATGCCCGCGTCGGGCCAGTCGCGCGCGGCGTTTCCGATGCGCGTCCAAGGCACCTGGAAGACCGTGCCCATGCTCACGCGCACCGACCGGCGGTAGAGCGGGTCGCAGCAAGTGGGCGTCACGAGCGCCGCGTCGATGCCCAGCGCCGCCGCCGACCGGAAAGCCGCGCCCACGTTGGTGTGGTCGACGATGCCTTCGAGCACGGCCACCCGGCGCGCGCCCGCCAGCAGATCCTCCACGCTCGGCAGCGCTGGCCGGCGGAAGGCGCACAAAACCCCGCGCGTGAGCGTGAAGCCCGTGAGCTTGGCCAGCTCTTCGCTAGGCCCCGTGAACACGGGTACCTCGCCGCCGTCTTCGGCCCGCGACCGATCGATGAGGGGCGCCACCGCCTCGAGCCACTTCCGCTCCATCAAATACGACAGGGGCTGCAGGCCCGCGTCGAGCGCGCGCATGATAACCTTGGGCGATTCGGCGATGAAAATCCCCTTTTCGGGCTCGAGCTTGTTGCGCAGCTGGGCTTCGGTGAGCCGGGCGAACACGTCGAGGCGCGGGTCGCTAAGACTGGTGACTTCGATGAGGTTCACGTTCAGCTCCTAAAGGTTCAGAAAACGCTCGATAGCCGGCCATGCTTTGGCCGCTTCTTCGAGCCCCTGCTCGTAGGCGGCGAAGAGCTTGTCGGGGTTGCTTTCGGTCATCGTCACGTCGAGGCGCTTCGGCGGCCAGATGGCGAACAGCTCGCCTTTGTCGTGCAGCTCTTCGATTTCGCAATAGGCCAGGTTGTAGAGGTGAGGCCGCTTCCACCAGGCGGTCACGAACTTGGGGTAGGAGCCGTAGCGATGGCGAGCGTAGCGCTTCACGCGCGCCGGATGCATCACGTGGCCGCGCTCGTGCGTGAGCACGACGACCTGCCGGCCCGCGTAGCGTTCGCGTCCCCAGCGGAAGGGCACCGCGTCGCATACGCCGCCGTCGAGCAGATGCTTGCCGTCGACGCGCACGATACGGTTGGCGAAGGGCATCGACGACGAGGCGAGCAGGTAGTCCTTGCCGCGCTCGTAGGTTTCGTCGGGGCCGAAGACGTGGTAGTCGGCCTGACCCGTGTCCAAGTCGCTCGCCACCGACACCAAGCGCATGGGAGACCTCACGAACCAGGAGTGATCCAGGTGCATGATGTCGTTGGGAATCGTGTCGAACATGAAGCGCGACCCCACCAAATCGCCGGTGACGATCTTCGAGCGCACGCCCATGAAGCGCCAGTCGCTGCGGAAGCGCAGGTTGATGTAGGCCTGCCGGCCCGGCGCGCCGCTCACGTAGTTGTAGCCGCACAGGGCCC
>Ga0214872_100141_pt1 | contig 32028 bp, 31 predicted proteins | sample Stichaenrichm18X_FD_168614 | JGI IMG/M metagenome (GOLD analysis project Ga0214872, IMG submission 168614) | Xylose enriched microbial communities from anaerobic bioreactor in Madison, Wisconsin, United States - 18X | ecosystem: Engineered > Bioreactor > Anaerobic > Unclassified | place: USA... | reverse complement strand
GAGTCTCTGGGCTGGATGAGCCCGATGCAGTACAGGCGGGCGACGACGGCGACGCGGTAGGGTGTATCGGAAATTGTCCGCACGTCCCGCGTGATGTTGTCACACCAAGGCGAGACAACATCACGCGCCCCCGTTGTCACACGGAGTGACGATTTCGCAACGGTGATATGCGGCCAGGATTGGCGCGGTATGATGTGCGCGGAAAGGAGCGTACATGCCCCACTCTGGCTACTACGAATACTACGAGCGCATCTCCCAGCCCTTCATGCGGCTTGCGCGCCCGCTCGCCATCGTCGACAAAGCGCTCGTGTACGCCTTCGTCGCGATTTTCGTCGCCCTCGTAACCTTCCTGTTCGTCACGCAGGACCCGCGCGCGGTGCGCGTAGTGCTCACCTGCGCGATTTCGTTCGCCTTCTGCACGATTCTGCGCTTCGTCCTGAACAAGCCGCGCCCCTACGACGAGTTCGCCATCCACCCGCTCGTGCGCAAGGACGTCCACGGCCTCTCGTTCCCCAGCCGGCACGTGTTCAGCGCGGCCGTCATTTCCGCCTCGCTCGCCTACGTGAACGTGCCGCTCGGCATCGCGGCCTACGTGCTCGTGGCCCTCATCGCCGCGGTCCGCGTAATCGGCGGCGTGCACTACCCGCGCGACGTGGTCGCCGGCATCGTGCTGGGCACCGCCTGCGCCCTGGCGGGCTACCTGCTCATTCCCTAGCAACATGCGGCACGGGCGTCTGCGCTGCGAAAGAAACGCGCCCGCCTACGCCACGCCCGCCAGCTGAGCCACGAGCCGCACGGCGAACACGGTGAGCACCACCAGGATGATCGGCCGCACAATTGCCTGCCCCTTCGAGCTGAACATCTTGGCGCCCAGGTAGTTGCCCGCGATGTTGAAGGCGCCCGAAAGCAGCCCCAGCCCCACGAGCACCACCCCGTTGGACAGGAAGACCACGAGCGCGGTCACGTTGGTCGTGAGGTTGATCGCCTTCGTGACGCCGGCGGCGCGGAACACGTCGAGCCGCGCCGCGCCGGTGAGCAGCAGCATGAGGAAGGTCCCCGTGCCCGGCCCGTAGAAGCCGTCGTAGATGCCCACCGCGAACGCGATCGCCGCGCACAGAGCGAGCGTCCGCCCCGCCGACAGGGCCGGCTTTTCGTTCACCAGATCCTTCTTCCACACCACGTAGAAGGCGATGAAGGGCAGTGCGACCAGCATGAACACGGTGAGCGCGAACTCGCTGGCCACCAGGGTGAGCCGAGCGCCCACATACGACCCCGCGAGCGCGAAGGCCACGCTCGCCCCCGCCGTCTTCCAGGGAATGTAGCCCCGCTGCGCGTAGTGCCAGGTGGCGACCGCCGTGCCCATAGACGACGACAGCTTGTTGGTGCCGATTGCCAGGTGCGGCGGCAGCCCGCAGAACAGATAGGCAGGGATCGAAATAAGCCCGCCCCCCCCGCCGATCGCGTCGACGAAACCCGCGATGAAGAGCAGGGGCAGCACGATGGCAAGCCCCCAGGCGGGCATGCCGCCGGTGAAAAAGGTCAGCAGATCCATGGTGCTCCTTTATACGCAAAGGACGGGCCGCCGCATCCCTGCGGGACCCGTCCCTTCGGTACCCGGGTCCACGCCCGGCGCGCGTCGCTACTTCTTGCGGACGACCGGCTCTTCGACGTCTTCGAAGATGTCGGGCGAGCCTTCCTCGCCGATTTCGGTCGGTTCGCCCTTGGCGGTGAACTCGTTGACGTCGACGGGGCTTTCGGGTTCGGAAACCGAATCGAGGTCAACGGCCTCCACGTCGTCGTTCTTGAACACGCTCACGTCGAGGAAGCCGGTGAGCTTGCCCATGATCGTGGTGACCACGGCGTCGCCGGTGATGTTGATCGCGGTGCGGCCCATGTCGAGGATGCGGTCGATGCCCATGATCATGGCCACGCCTTCGGCCGGCAGGCCCACGCTGTTGAAGACCATCGCGAGCATGATCGTGCCCACGCCCGGCACGCCCGCGGTGCCGATCGACGCCGTCACGGCCGTGACCACGGTGGTGAGCAGCATCGACGGAGTCAGGTCGATGCCGAAGGCCTGGGCGATGAACACCACGGCCGCGCCCTGCATGATGGCGGTGCCGTCCATGTTGATCGTGGCGCCCAGGGGGATGGTGAACGACGTGACCTTGTTATCGACGCCGACCTTCTTTTCGAGCGTTTCCATGTTGAGGGGGATCGTGGCGTTCGACGAGCTCGTGGAGAAGGCGAACACCATGACCGGCCAGAACTTGCGCAGGAAGTGGAAGGGGTTCAGGCGGGTGAACAGGAAGAGCAGCAGCATGTACACGACGAGCAGCTGCAGGGCCAGGCCCAGGTAGACCGTGCCGATGAACTTCACCATGGGCAGCATGCCGTCGATGCCCAGGTTCGCGAAGGTGCGCGCGATCAGGCAGAAGATGCCGATGGGGGCCACGCGCAGCACGAGCCCGATCATCTTCATCATGACGGCGTTGAACTGGGTGAAGAAGCGGTTGACCGTGGCGACCTTCTTGCCCAGGCGGCCCAGGATGAAGCCGAGCACGAGCGCGAAGAAGATGACCTGCAGCATCGAGCCGTCGGCCATGGCGCTCACGATGTTGGTGGGCACGATGTTGATGAGCACGTCGGTCATGGTCTGGTCGGTCGAGGTGGCCGAAGGCTCCACCGACACGACCTTGCTCAGGTCGAGGCCCACGCCGGGCTGCAGGGCACTGGCGAGCCCCAGGGCGATAACCACGGCGAGCGCGGTGGTGCACAGGTACATCACGATCGTGCCCACGCCCACCTTGCCGAGCATCTTGGGGTCGCTCATCGAAGCGGCGCCCACGACGATCGAGCAGAAGACGAGCGGGATGACGAGCATCTGCATGAGGCGAATGAACCACTGGCCGAAGACGTAGAAGACGCCCTCGATCAGGATGTTGTCGACGGCCGACCCGCTCGGCACCGTGAAGCTCAGCACGATGCCCACGACCACGCCCGCCACGAGCGAGATGAGGATCCAGCTCGTGAGGCTCAGTTTTTTCTTTTTCGTATCGCCCGCGTTCGGCGCGCCCTTGGACGCATCCTTAGCGGCAAGAGCGCTCTCTGACATGCGCCCATCCTTTCAATAGCGCGGCGTCCGAGCGCCGTGCGTCTGCATAGCAGGTGGATTCTACCGCGAAGTTTACGAAATTGTTACAGAGGGGCGCGAAATTCGTCAGTTGGAAACAGAACAACCAGTTAGTTGGCCAGCGCACGCATGATATCGCCGATCGAGTAGAGGCTGCCGAAGGCCACGACGAGCCCGTCGGGGCCGGCGAGCATGCGGGCCGCGTTGACGCCGCGCTCGATCGTGGCGGCTTCGAGCACGTTGGCCGCGCGCTGGTCGACATGCGGGGCGGCCGCAACCGCCTCGCGCACGGCCTGGGCCAGTTCGGCCACGGGCAGGGCGCGCGGGTTGGGCGGCTCGATGCACACGACGGCCTTAGCGTAGGGCAGCACCGTATCGAGCATGGGGCGGTAGTCCTTGTCGGCGAGCACGCCCACCAAGAGCACCGCGTCGCGGCCCGGGTAGTTCAGGTCGAGCGAAGCCGCGAGCGCGCGGGCCCCCTGCGGGTTGTGCCCCCCGTCGACCACGAATTCGGGCGCGTGCCCCACCACTTCGAAGCGGCCCGGCCACGTGGCCTGGGCGATGCCGTTTTCAATCGCCATCTGCGAAATCGTGAAGTGGCGGCGGCGCAGGGCCTGGGCGATCTCGATCGCGAGCGCGGCGTTTTCCGTCTGGTAGCTGCCGCGCAGGCGGGTGTGCAGGTGGCGGGCGTCCCCGTAAGAGAAATCATCGGGCGTGCCCGAAAGCGCGCTCGAGTCGACCACGGTGAGCTCGCAGCCCTCTTCGGCGCACTTCGCCTGGATGACCGCCAGGGCCTCGGGGTCCTGCGGCGCGCTCACCACGCTCGCCCCGTGCTTGATGATGCCCGCCTTCTCGCCGGCGATTTCGGCAAGCGTCGAGCCGAGCAGGGCCGTGTGGTCGTAGGAGATCGGGGCGATCGCGCACACGTCGGGCGCCGCGACGACGTTGGTCGAATCGAGCCGGCCGCCCAAGCCCACCTCGAGCACGGCCACCATAACGTCGGCGCGGGCGAAGCACACGAGCGCCACCGCGGTCATGAGCTCGAATTCGGTGGGGTGGTCGGCCATGGCTTCGGCCTGCGCGCGCACCTCGAGCGTGGCGGCCGTGAGCTCTTCGGGTGACACGTTTTTGCCGTCGATGCGGATGCGGTCGCTGAACTCGATGATGTAGGGGCTCGTGAACAGGCCCGTTTTGAAGCCGGCGTTGCGCAAGATCGCTTCGGTGAAAGCGCAGGTCGAGCCCTTGCCGTTGGTGCCCGCCACGTGAACGATCCGCATGTCGTCCTGGGGGTTGCCCAGCCTGTCCATGAGCTCGCGGATCCGCTCGAGCCCCATCCGGCTCGAGCGCCAGCGCGGCTCGTTGATGTAGGCGACGGGGTCGAAGGCGGTTTCGCTGGTCATAGGGGTCCTTCCGAAGCGATTGGGGTCAGCAGATTCGATAGTACCGCCAACCGCGCGCACCATGCGATGCCGGCGGCCTCTTCGCGGAAATTACCCCAAGCCCCGCGCGTCCCGGCGGCGCGGGACGGCCCGGCCCCTGCTATGCTTGAGGGAACCGACCGAAAAGGAGGGCCCATGGAACGCACGCAGGCGCAGGTGCGCGTGATCAGCAGCAGCGAGTTCGCCGCGATGGCGCCCACCTTCCACCACCGCGCCGCCCTTTCCACGATGCGCACGGTGCTCGCCTGCCACGTGAGCATGCTGCGCACCTGCATCGCCGGCGGCATCTACCTGCCCGACAAGGACGACCTGAACGTCGACCCCCACCCCATCGCCTTCTACCTCGACCGCAATCAGCTGCTCTTCGTGGACGATTCGCAGGAGGTGGCCGAATCGCTTGGGCGCGTGGGCGACATGGAGCCGCGCACGCCCGCCTGGACCCTCTTCCGCGTGATGGAGGATTTCCTGCTGGACGACGCGCCGTTTCTGGAAGAAATCGAAAGCCAGCTCGAGGCCCAGGAGCAGCTGATCGCCTCCGACGCGATGGAAGACGCGAGCGACGTGGCCCGGCTGCGGCACAACCTGGTGAAACTCGACTTCTACTACGACCAGATGGAAGAGGTCGCCTCGATCATGGCCGACAACGCCAACGAGCTGCTCGACCCCGACGAGGCGCCCCTGTTCGACGCGCTCGCCCGCCACGCCAACCGCCTGTCCGACCGCACGCAGGCCCTGAAGGACTACAGCCTGCAGCTCTACCAGATGTACCAGGTGCAGTTGGACAAACGGCAGAACGAGGTCATGCGGTGGCTCACCGTGGTGACGACCCTGTTCGTGCCGCTCACGCTGATCACGAGCTGGTACGGGATGAACTTCACCACAATGCCCGAGCTGTCGAGCCCCTACGGGTACGCGGGCGTGATCGTGCTGTGCGCCGCAATCGTGGTGGTCGAGCTCATCTTCTTCCGCCACAAGCACTGGCTCTAGCGGGGCGCGCGGGCGCTCGCGCAGCCGCCCGGCGGCCCGAGAGCAACCGGCCTGCCCCGCAGCTGCCTGCAGCGCCCCTAAGCCTCCCTACAGTTCCAGGGCGGCCTGGGCGTCGCTTTCGGCGATGAGGCGGCCGAGCGTCGCGAAGTCCTCTTCGAGCGCCGCCTGCTTGGTGCGGTCGTAGATCGCCGCCGCCGGATGGTAGATGGGAAAGACCTTGAACTTGCCCGCCATCTGCAGTTTTCCATGCAGGTGCGTGATGCCCACCTGGGTTTTCAGGATGAATTTTGTCGAGAAGTTGCCCAGGGTCACGATGAATTCCGGGTCGATCGTGCGCGTCTGCTCGCGCAAGAAGGGCGTGCAGGCCTGGATCTCTTCGGGGCGCGGGTCGCGGTTTCCCGGCGGGCGGCACTTGAGCACGTTGGCGATGTAGACGTCGCGCTCGCGGTCGAGCCCGGCGATTTTCAGCAGCGCGTCGAGCTTCTTGCCCGCGGCGCCCACGAAGGGCTCGCCCTGCAGGTCTTCGTTCTTACCCGGCGCCTCGCCCACGATGAGCACGCGCGCCTGGGGGTTTCCCACGCCGAAGACCAGGTTGGTGCGGCCTTCCCACAAAGGGCAGCCATGGCAGGCCTCAGCTTGGGCGCGAAGCTGATCCAAGGGAATGTGCGGCTTGTGCATCGCGGCCTCCTTACACGTAGAAGCGCGGGAGGCGGTGGCTGAAGCCGATCGTGATCTCGTGTTCGATGGTGTGGGCGTTGTAGGCCATTTCGGTGATCGTGGTCACGGCGTCGCCGTCGCGGCCCACGATCGTCACCACGTCGCCGATCTGCGGGTCGAGCCGCTTGCGCGTGCCATAAGTGCGCAGGTCGACTTCGAACATGCACTGGTCCATGCAGATGTTGCCCACCTGCTTGCAGTACTGACCGTCGAGGATGAAATTGGTCTGGCCCGACAGCATGCGCACCAGGCCGTCGGCATAGCCCAGCGGCACCGTGCAGATCTTCACGCTGCCCGGCGAACGGTAGTTGAGCCCGTAGCTCACGCCTTCGCTCATGGGAACGGTCTTCACGTCGGTGATGCGGGCGTAGACGCTCATGGCCGGGTGCAGGTCGACCATGCCGCGGGTTTCGGGGCACGGATGGTAGCCGTAGAGCGAAATGCCCTGGCGCACCATGTCGAAGTGGGTCTGCGGGTAACGGTAGATGGCCGCCGAATTGGCCGCCGACACGGTGCCGGGGTCGATGCCGGCCATCCGCATGTTCTCGATGGCTTCGGTGAAGCGCTTGAGCTGGATCTCGAAATCGAGGTTGGCCGGGCAGTCGGCCGTGGCGAAGTGGGTGAAGGTGCCCACCTGCTGCAGGGCGCGGTGGAACTGCACCTGGCGCTCGAATTCGATCACGTCTTCGGCGCGCACGCCGATGCGGTTCATGCCGGTGTTCAGAGCCAGGAAGAAGGGGGCCTTCATGTGATGGGCATCGGCGGTTTCGCCGTAGGCCAGGGCGAATTCGGGCGTGTAGACCGCCGGCGTGATGTGGTAGCCCAAAAGGAGCGGGGCCGCGGTGGCCGGGGGCTGGGCGAGCAGGAGAATCGGGGCGCTGATGCCGGCCTTGCGCAGGGCGATGCCTTCGTCGACCGTGGCGACCGCGAGCTCGTCGGCGCCGCTGTTGAGGGCCGTGCGGGCCACTTCCACCGCGCCGTGGCCGTAGCCGTCGGCCTTCACCACGGCCATGAGCTTGCAGCCGGGGCGCAGGAGGTGCTTGGTGACCATGACGTTGTGGCGAATCGCCGACCGGTCGATTTCGATCCAGGCCCAGCGGCGCTCGCGCTCGTCGATTTCGTCGATGCGGGCCTCGTCGAAGGGGATGGCGCCCTTCTTCTGTTCGGAAGACGCGACGTCGATGTACTTGAAGCTGTTGTTCTTGCGGCTGAATCCGGTGAAGCCGTTCAGCGGTTCGTCCTTGGTCACGGTGAGCCATCTCCTTCGGAAAAATCGTTTTCACAGTATAGCGCGCGGCCCCTGCGCGGGCCGTTCGGCGAACGAGTTTTCCGCAGCAGGGCAACGCGGCCTCCATGCGGCGGGCGGATGGGACGCGGGCGGGCACAAGCTGCCAGGTGCGTGCGAGCGGACGCGGGCGGCGAACGAAGGCCCCGCCGCTTGAGGCCCCGCCCCGTCCCGAGTCCCGCGCGGCGCCCGCCCCGAAACGCGAAGCGCCCGCCTGCGGAGCTACCACAGGCGGGCGCGGGGGCGCGAGACGTCCCGAAGTATCAGTGGCCTTCGCCGGCCATCATCGACACGGCGTGCGGCAGGGCGGGCTTGATCCCTTCCCAGTTTTCGCGGGCGGCCTTCTCGCTGCCCGGCAGGTTGACCACCAAATGGCGGCCACGCTGCATGCACAAGGCGCGCGAGAGCATCGCGTGCGGGGTGATCTTCAGGCTGTAGGCGCGCATGGCCTCGGCGATGCCGGGGACGTTGCGTTCGCAGACGTCCATCGTGGCCTCGGGCGTCACGTCGCGCAGGGACAGGCCGCTGCCGCCGCAGGTGAGCACGATGTCGGCGTCGAGGTCGTCTGCCGCGTGCACGATGGCCGCGCCGATCTGGCCGCGGTCGTCTTTCACCACCGTGTGGTCGACGACCGTCCAACCTTCGGCCTCCACGAGCTCGACGAGCACCGCGCCCGCAGTGTCCTCCTTCATGCCGCGCGTGTCGGAGCAGGTGATGATCGCCACGCGCGGGATGTGCGCGTGCGGCGCCTTGCCATGGGCCACGTCGTGCGCGTGGGCGGTTTCCGCTGCGTTCGTCATTACAGGATCAACTCCTCGGGGATGTCGAGCAACAGGCATTCGAGCTCGTCGCCGGCCTTTTTCGCTTCAAGGCCTTCGGGCATGATCGCCAGGCAGTTGCTGCGCTGGATCACGCCGAACAGGCCGCTCGACTGGTTCTTGGCCGGCGTGACCAGGTAGCCTTCGGCATCCTTTTCGAGCGTGGAGCGCAGGTAGATGCGGCGCGGATCCTTCTTCTTCATGTCGCGCGTGAGGCGGGCGCGCACCTTGGTGTGGTCGAAGTGGGTGTAGCCCTGCATCTTGCGCAGCGCCGGGCGAATGAGGGTTTGGAAGCCCACGTAGGCAGCCGCGGGGTTGCCGGGCAGGCCGAACACGGGCACGCCTTCCACCAGGCCGAACGCCTGCGCCTTGCCCGGACGCATGTTGACGGTGGTCATGTGCAGGTCGCCGAGCTGGGCGATGACCTCTTTGATGAAGTCGAAGTCGCCGTTGGCCGCGCCGCCGGTGGTCACCACGAAGTCATGGCTGGGAACGGCTTCGCGCACGGCCTGGGCCAGGGCGTCGAAGGTGTCTTCCACGATGGGGAAAATGTCGGCGATGCCGCCGGCCTCGCGGGTGAGCGCCGCCATCGCGTAGCTGTTGGAGTTGCGGATCTTGCCCGGGGTGGGCACTTCGGTGGGCGGCACGAGTTCGGAACCGGTGGCGATGATCGCCACGCGCGGGCGACGGTAGGTGGGCACCTCCATCACGCCGCAGCTGGCCAGAAAGCCCACGCCGGCGCTCGTGATGACCTCGCCGGGTTCGACGATCACTTCGCCGGCCCGGGCCTCTTCGCCGGCCTCGCGGATGTTCGAGCGCTCCTTGGTGGGTGCGGTGAAGGCAACCGTGCTGCCGGGCTTGCCGTCACCTTCCACGACGTCGACGATCTCGTACTTCACCACGGCGTCGGCGTCGGCGGGCAGCGGGGCGCCCGTCATGATGCGCACGCATTCGTCGGCGGCGATGGGGCCTTCGTAGACGCTGCCGGCAGGCTCTTCGGCGATCACGCGCAGCTGGACGGGGGCGTCGGGCGTTGCGTGCGCGATGCTCGCGCTGTGCAGGGCGAACCCGTCCATCGCGGTATGGGCGAACGGAGCGATGTCGATGTCGCTCGCAAGCGGCTGGGCCGCAACGCGCCCGACGGCGTCGAGCACGGGCACCGTCTCTCCCCCGAGCGGCTGCACCAGGGAAAGGACGAGCTCGCGCGCGTCTTCGGGCGAAATCATCTCGTTAATCATTTCCACCTCGCAGGTTGGCTTGTGTCAGTGCTGACCATTATAACCGTTTGAGAATAAAGTAACGAGCAGGGACGAAACGGGATGAGCGTGATAGGGAAAAGCCGCGGCGCGTGGGCCCGGCGGTGGCACGGGCGCCGACGCGCGGATGGGGCGGGCGTGCGGGCAAGGGCGCGATAGGCGCACGCCATGCGATATCGGACAAAGTGAGAACCGCCTTACGGGATTCGGAATAATCGACGCGACCGTGCGGGCCGTATCCTTTCATTCAGCTAACCGACCGAAAGGACGCACCATGGGATGTAGCACCGACGCCGCACAGGACACCGCCGCCGCAACCGCCAAGGAGGCGAACCTGGGCTTCGCCACGCGCTGCATCCACCACCGTGCGCACTTCGCCGACCCGGCCCATTCGGTCGTCGAGCCCCTCTACCTGTCGACCGCTTTCGACCATTCCGGTTCGAAAATCGAAGGGGGCCACATCTCGAACGGCTACGATTACGCCCGCTGTCAGACCCCCACGCGCGAAATCCTGGAAGACACCGTGTGCTCGTTGGAAGGCGGCGACTCCTGCGTGGCCTTCTCTTCGGGCATGGCGGCGATCACCTGCCTGTTCGAGCTGTTCGCGCCCGGCGACCGCATCGTGACGTCGTGGGACCTCTACGGCGGCACCATCCGCCTCTTCGACGCCGTGTCGCGCAAGAACGGTTACGCGATCGACGCCGTCGACACGTCCGATTTGACCGCCACGCGCGCCGCGCTCGCAGACGGCGCCGCCTGCCTGTTCGTCGAAACGCCCACCAACCCCACGATGGCCGTTTCCGACATCGCCGCCCTCGCCGAAGAGGCCCACAAGGCGGGCGCCCTGCTCGCGGTGGACAACACTTTCCTCACGCCCTACTTCCAGAACCCCCTGAAGCTCGGCGCCGACGTGGTGGTGCACAGCGGCACCAAGTACCTCAACGGTCACAACGACGTGCTCGCCGGCTTTTTGGTGAGCGGACGACCCGACCTTTCGGAAAAGCTGCGCTACCTTTCGATGACCACCGGCGCCACGCTGTCGAGCTTCGATGCCTGGATGGTGACGCGCGGCCTGAAGACCCTGCCGCTGCGCATGGAGCGCCACCAGAGCAACGCGCTCGCGCTGGCCGAATGGCTGAACGACGCGCCCCACATCGCCTACGTGAACTATCCCGGCCTGCCCGACCACCCCGGCCACGACCTCTGCCTGCGCCAGGGCACCGGCTTCGGCGGCATGATCACCTTCGGCACCGACACGCCCGAAGCGGCGCGCCACGTGCTCGCGAGCGTCAAGGTCGCCGTGTTCGCCGAAAGCCTGGGCGGCACCGAAACGCTCATCACCTACCCCGCCGTGCAGACCCACGCCGACCTTTCGGAAGAGGAGCGCCAGGTCAAGGGCATCGACGCCTGCATGCTGCGCATTTCGGTGGGCCTGGAAGACCCCGACGACCTGATCGCCGACTTCGCCCAGGCGCTGGAGGGCTGCTAGATGGGACGCTACGATTTCGACGCCGTCGTCGACCGGCACGGCACCGGCTCGCTGAAGTACGACTGCGCCGAGCGGCGCGGCAAGTCGCCCGACTTGCTGTCCCTGTGGGTGGCCGACATGGACTTCCCCACCGCCCCCGCCGTGGTGCAGGCTATCAAAGACCGCACCGACCAGGGGATTTTCGGCTACACCGAGCCCGATGACGCCTACGTGGCCGCCCTGCGCGGCTGGTTCGGACGCCGCTACGGCTTCCGGCCCGAAGCGAGCTGGCTCACGGTGACGCCCGGCGTGGTGTTCGCGCTGGCCCAGGCCGTCCGCGCGTTTTCGGCCCCCGGCGATGCGGTGCTCATCCAGCCGCCCGTCTACTACCCGTTTTCGGAAGTGGTGGAAGACAACGGCCGCACGCTCGTCGAAGCGCCGCTCGCCTACGACGCCGCCGCGCACACCTACGCGATCGACTTCGACGCCTTCGAGCGCGTCATCGCGGAAGCGCGGCCCAAGATCTTCCTGCTGTGCAACCCGCACAACCCGGCCGGTCGCGTGTGGTCGCCCGACGAGCTGCGCCGGCTCGGCGCCATCTGCAACGCCTACGGCGTGCTCGTAGTGTCCGACGAGATCCACGCCGATTTCGCCCGCCCGGGCTTCACACACACCGTCTACGCCACGCTGGGCGACGCCTTCCGCGACAATTGCATCGTGTGCACGGCCGCCACGAAGTCGTTCAACCTGGCGGGCCTGCAGGCGTCGAACATCTTCATCCCCAATCCGCAGCTGAAGGAGCGCTTCGACGCGGCCGTGGCGCAGGCCGGCTACAGCCAGCCCAACTGCCTGGGGCTCGTGGCCACGCGCGCCGCCTACGAGCAGGGCGAAGAGTGGCTCGAGGAGCTGAAGGCCTACCTCGACGGCAACTACCGATTCATGGTCGATTTTCTGGCCGCCCGCGCACCCCAGCTCGCCGTGGTGCCGCTGGAATCCACCTACCTGGCGTGGGTCGATTGCCGCGCGCTCGGCCTCGACGACGAAGGCCTTACCGATTTGGTAGAAGGCAAGGCGGGCCTGTGGCTCGACATGGGCTACGTGTTCGGCGAGCCGGGACGGGGTTTCATCCGCTTCAACATCGCCTGCCCGCGCCCGGTGCTCGCCCAAGCGCTCGAGCAGCTGGTCGCCGCCCTGTAGGGCGTGACGACGGGGGCGCGTGATGTTGTCACACGTCAGTGTGACAACATCACGCGCCCCCGTCGTCACCCGTTGTCACAACAGGACGGCGCAGGCAACCAGGGCTGCGGCAGCTGCCGCAGCGGCCGCCCATTGACGGGGCGCGGCGGGCAGCGGATGCAGGCGCGTGGGCACGAGCACCGCCCCGTAACAGCGGGACTCGAGCGCCGTAGCCAGCGTGTCGGCCCGCTTGAACACGCGAATGAACAGGCCCATGAAAAGCGCCTGCCAGGCTCGCACCGCAGCACGGGCGCCTCCCCCGGCGAAACGCGCCCCGCGTGTGGCAAGAGCGTCGCGCGAGGCGTAGTACTCATCGAGGATCTGCGGGATGAAGCGCAGGGCCACCGAAACGACCGCAGCGATGTCGCGCACGGGCACGCGCAGGCGCGCGAGGGGCGCCATCAGGTCTTCCAAGGCCTGCGCAAGCGCGAGCGACGAAGTCGTGGCCGTCAGACAGAAGGAAGCTGCCACGAGCAGGACGATGCGAGCGCCGAAAAAGCAGCCGCGGTCGAGCCCCGCGAGCGTGAAGCCCGCAGGCGCAAGCGCGTTGGCTGCGATAGTAAAAGCCACCAGAATCTGCACGGGCACCGTTTGGCGTACAGCCGGGCCCACGGGAATGCGCGCACCCGCCCAGACCGCACCCGCAGCAGCAGCAAAAAACACCATGCCCGCCCAGGTGTCGATCCAGAACAGGGCGAGCGAGTACACGAAGAGCAGGATCACCTTGGCGCGCGGGTCGGCGCGGTGCACGCGGGTCTCGCCCGGCACGTATGCGGCAGCATTCAACGTCACGCCGCGCTCCTTTCCCCTCGCCCGCCGCGCACCGCGCCGCAGGTTCCGCCCTTAGATACAAAAAACGGAGGCCGCAGAAACGACCTCCGTTTTCAAATGCAAGCGCACGCGCTTGGCGCCTATTCGGCCTTCTTTTCGGCTTCGGCAGCCTCTTCGACCTTGGCGTCGTCGGCAGCTTCGGCGGCTTCTTCAGCAGCGCCTTCGGCAGCTTCTTCCACGGTCTCTTCGGCCTTTTCTTCAGCCTTGGGAGCTTCTTCCTTGGCGGGAGCGGCTTCCTTCTTGGCCTTCTTCTGCACCGGTTCGGTGACGAGCTCCATAATCACGATGGGAGCGTTGTCGCCCTTGCGGTTGCCGAGCTTCATGATGCGGGTATAGCCGCCCTGACGGTCGGCAAACTGGCCCTGCGCGACCTTTTCGAAGATCTCGCGGACGAGTTCCTTATCGCCCAGCTTGGCGATAGCCAGACGGCGGGAATGCAGGTCGCCCTTCTTCGCCCAGGTGATGATGCGATCGACATCGGGGCGAATCTCCTTGGCGCGAGCCTCGACCGTCTTGATGCGGTCGTTGGTGAACAGCGCGGCGACCAGGCTCTTCTTCATGGCCTTGGTATGCGCGGCGTCGGTACCGAGCTTACGACCTTTCTTGTAGTGTCTCATTGGTTATCTCCTATTGCTTCAAGTTGAGGCCCATGGAAATGAGCTTGTCTTTCACTTCTTCAATGGACTTCGCACCGAAGTTCCTGATGTTGAGCAGATCGTTTTCCGAGTACTCGACCAGCTGGCGCACCGAATGGATGCCCGCGCGCTTCAAGCAGTTGTAAGAACGGACCGAAAGGTCGAGGTCCTCGATCTGCTTGTCGAGCTCGGCGTTGGTCTCTTCGCCTTCGGGAGCGAAAATCGAGGCCGGCGCTTCTTCGCCTTCCTCTTCTTCCGTTTCGTTCAGGGCGAGGAACGCACCCATGTACTGGTTGATGATGTTGGCCGCCTGGCACACCGCATCGACGGGCGTGATGGCGCCGTTCGTTTCAACCTCGAGCTCGAGCTTGTCGTAGTCGGTGCTCTGGCCGACACGGGTGTTCGACACGTTGATCGCGCAGCGGCGCACGGGCGAGAACAGCGAGTCGACGTGGATGATGCCGATCGGGTCCTCGGTGCGCTTGTTGCGGTCGGCGACGACGTAGCCGCGACCCACACCGATGCGGATCGTCATGTCGAGCTGGCCGCCATCGGCGACGGTGGCGATCACGTGCTCGGGGTTCACCAGGGTGAACTCGGTCGGAACTTCCAGGTCGGCGCCGGTCACCGTGCAGGGGCCTTCGACCGACACGTGCGCGGTGGCTTCGGTGGCGTCGTCGATGAACGTGCTGAAGACCAAGCCCTTCACGTTCAGGACGATGTCGGTGATGTCTTCGATGACACCTTCAGCCGTGGTGAACTCGTGCTGCACGCCGTCGATCTGAATGGCGGTCGCGGCGGCGCCGTCGAGCGAGTTGAGCAGCACGCGGCGCAGAGAGTTGCCCAGCGTGTAGCCGTAACCGCGCTCGAGCGGCTCGACGGTAAAGCGAGAAGCGGTATCGCTGATTTCTTCCGTGGTAATCGTAGGCCTCATGAACTCTGTCATATGTTGTAAGCCTCCTAAAAAGCCGCGAGATGTTCTACTTGGAGTAAAGTTCGACGATCAGCTGTTCGTTGATGTCCAAGTCGATCTGATCGCGGGTCGGAAGAGACAGCACGCTGCCCTGCAGCTTCTCGATGTCGACTTCGAGCCACGCGGGAACCTGCACGCGCTCGTTGCTCACGAGAGCGCTCTTGATGACGAGCAGGTCCTTGGCCTTCGGAGCCACGGCGATCAGGTCGCCGGGACGCACGCGGTAGGACGGGATGTCGACGCGCTTGCCGTTCACCGTGGTGTGGCCGTGCGTGACGGTCTGGCGAGCTTCCTTGCGGGTGCGGGCGAAGCCCAGACGGAAGACGATGCTGTCCAGACGGGATTCGAGGATAGCCATGAGGTTTTCACCGGTGATGCCGGGCATGCTCTTGGCACGGCGGAAGTAGCCGCGGAACTGCTTTTCCTGCACGCCGTAGATGAACTTGGCCTTCTGCTTCTCGCGAAGCTGCATGCCGTATTCGCTTTCCTTGCGGCGGCGGTTCGGCTGGCGCTTGGATTCCTTGCCGGAATAACCGAGGACGACAGGGTCAATGCCGAGCTGCCTGCAACGCTTCAGAACCGGAGTCCTGTTCACTGCCATAATTCAATATCCTTTCAGTTAAACGCGACGACGCTTGGCCGGACGGCAACCGTTGTGCGGAATGGGCGTGCAATCCTGGATGCTCGAGACCTCCAGGCCGGCAGCCTGCAGCGAGCGGATAGCGGTTTCGCGACCGGAGCCAGGACCCTTGACGAACACGGAGACCTTCTTCAGGCCGTGCTCCATGGCGGTCTTGGCAGCGGCTTCGGCGGCCATCTGCGCGGCGAACGGGGTGGACTTACGGGAGCCCTTGAAACCCACGGTGCCGGCGGACTGCCAGGAGATCACGTTGCCCTGAGAGTCGGTGATGCTCACGATGGTGTTGTTGAACGTAGACTTGATGTGCGCGGCACCGGTCGTGACGTTCTTACGCTCGGAACGCTTGATGCGGGTGCGCACGTTTTTCTTCTGAGCCACTGGTTACCCCTACTTCTTCTTGCCGCCGATTTGCTTGCGCGGACCCTTGCGGGTACGAGCGTTCGTGTGGGTGCGCTGACCGCGAACGGGCAGGCCCTTGCGATGACGCAGGCCACGGTAGCAACCGATTTCCATAAGGCGCTTGATGTTCTGGTTAACTTCGCGATGGAGGTCGCCTTCCACCGTGAGGTTTTCGTTGATGTAGTCGCGGATCTTGGAAAGATCTTCTTCGGAGATGTCGCGAACGCGGATGTCGGGATCGACGCCGGCTTCGGCGAGGATCTTCTTGGCGGTGGTAGCGCCAATGCCGTAGATGTAGGTCAAGCCGACTTCAATGCGCTTATCGCGAGGGAGGTCGACACCAACAAGACGTGCCATATTCTTTCTTCCTCTTTCTCTAGCCCTGACGCTGCTTATGACGCGGATTTTCGCAGATCACGTAAATCTTGCCGTGGCGTCGGATGATCTTGCACTTGTCGCACATTTTCTTGACCGAAGGACGTACCTTCATATCAATCTTCCTTTCGGTATGTGTGGTTAGCCTATATGCACACCCAGCCGCAGGTGATTGCTTTCCAACAGGCGCGCAGCGGCTTGCGCGGAATTGCTGCCTACTTGAAGCGGTACGTGATACGGCCGCGTTCGAGGTCGTACACGGAAAGCTCGACCGTTACGCGGTCGCCCGGCAGGATCTTGATGTAGTGCATGCGCATCTTGCCGGAAATGTGAGCCAGAATCTCGTGGCCGTTTTCGAGTTCCACGCGAAACATGGCGTTCGGCAGGGCTTCAATGACCTTGCCCTCGAGCTCGATGACATCTTGCTTGCTCAAAAGGTTCCTCCGTTAAGCGAAACAGCAGTTACTCGGCGCCGATGCGACTTCTGCCAAACATAGAGAAAGGGCCCAAAGAGCCCACTTTCGCCCGAGACTACGGGCGAACAGGCGGTCGAACGGCGCCTAGCACTATGCGGCAGAATACGGGGTAGAAGCGTTGCCCGTGCGAACATCTGCACTCCGAAAAAACGAGCGGCGCGGAAGCGTGTGCATCCGTGTCGCTCGAATTGCTCCAGTTGCGTATTTTAACGCCTTTCGCTATGGGCGGGCGAGGTTAGGATTCCTTGACCAAAACTCCATTTTCGAGAAGGAGGTCGCGAACGTCATCGGCGATTTCGGGGACCGTGCGGCCCGTGGTGGACACGTAGGCGTCGGCAGCGGCTTCGTAGAGGGGCTCGCGTTCGGCGACGGTCTTGCGCGCGACGTCGAGGTTTTTGAAGAGGGGGCGCGAATCGGTGTTGGGGATGCGGGCCGCGGCTTCGTCGGCAGTGACGCCCAGGTAAACCACGTAGCCGTGCTCCTTCATGATGCGGGTGTTCTCGGGGCGCTTGATCACGCCGCCGCCGCAGCCGATGAGGCGGGGCGAGCGTTCCGAGATTTCCTGGAGGTAGCGGGTTTCGAGGTCGCGGAAGGCGTCTTCCCCGTCTTCGGCGAAGATGTCGGCGATCACGCGGTCTTCGAGCAGCTCGAGGTACTCGTCGGCGTCGAGGGAGGCGAGGCCCAAGGTGAGGGCCAGGTACTGGGAAACGCTCGTTTTGCCGGCGCCCATGAAGCCGATGAAATAGACCGGCTTGGTGAGCGTGTAGCCGCCTGCGTGTCTGCGTCCAGTGGGCATGGGTCATCCTTCCTGTTGGAGCGCGCGTGCGGGTGCGGGCGGGCTGTAGGCCGACAGCGCGATTGCCTCACGCCCTTGCGAACGAACCGTGCGCCGGCGAACCGCTCGGCACTCTAGCGCGCGCTAGTGCTTTTGGGGGCGATTGTAGTTCTGCTGCAGCGCGGAGGGCGGGCCGGGACGCGTTCTGAACAAAACCTTCATTGACCTTGGATTGAGGCACCGATACAATAGCCGTTGCGCAATGGCACTTGATGCCTTTGTCGGGCCGTTAGCTCAGTTGGTAGAGCAGAGGACTTTTAATCCTAAGGTCGTGGGTTCGAGTCCCACACGGCCCACCACTTCGAAACCGCAGGTCAGGGGCTTGTCGCTCCTGGCCTTTCTTGTTTTTCGGGGCCTGTGTACCCCATGAATACACAGGCGGGTACACAGACTTTACAACGGACCCGGACGCCGCCCCGATAGGCGCGGGCGTTCAGCCATGCCCTGCTGCCGCCTCGGCCCATATCCACCCACAGATCATTCCCCAGACTCACCCATCTCAGACCCATTCCCCAGACTCACCCATCTCAGACCCATTCCCCAGGCTCATCCCACTCAGACGCATTCCACTCGTAGCTCATCCCGCCCTGGCCCATTCCGCTCGAGGCCTCTTCCACCCGTGGCCCATTTCATCCCTGGCCCATATCAAGAGAAATGCGGTCGATTTTCACTTCGGATGGCTGAAATCGCAAGAAATGCGGTGTGCGGAAGCGCGATTCGAGGCCGCTGAAGGCCGAAACCAACCGCATCTCTCGTCATCCGAGCCAAATCGAGCACAAGCGGCAACCACATATCTGACGATTTCAGCCACACGCATCCCTAAACGACCGCATATCTCACGTTTTCAGCCAGCTCTCGGCGCGGGACCGAGGCGGGCAGCGTGGGACGGTTGGCGCGTGGCGCTGGATCGGCACCGTGCGCATGACCAGGCAGAGCAACCGGCGCTGCACGGGGGGGGTGCGACCGAGAAACCGCCGATGCGTTCAAGGGCCCGACACGCTCGAAATGGCGGCATACTTCGCGCGCACCTGCCAGCGAGCCCGGTCCTCGCACCCCGTCCGCATGCTCGAACCGCGCTCCTTCAGCACGTTCGACCTCGCCGTTCCCCACCATGCCCCTGCAAGTGGCAGAGATTGCGCGTTATGCAGTAAAATTCGCCGCCCCCTGGTAGAGATTGAGCGTTATGTAGCATGCAATGGCCAACGTCTCTTGGCTCGGGTTCGCACGCGAATCTCTGACCTGGGGTTTTGTAATAGGGTGTGCCGCCAACGGATTCGATTTGCGCGGTTCGGCCCGATGAGATGCTACACATCGGCACATCTCTGCCAGCGACGCTCAAAATTTGCTACACATCGGCCAATCTCTGCCAGCCGGGGCGTTCGGCACGGCGCGGCGACGCTGCGCAATCGCCGCATGACCCCGCGTGGCCGGCGGATGCCGGCGCTGCCCCCGCGTGAGCGGCGAGTGCCCAGAGGGCGCCGGCGCTGGCGCGGCGCAATTGCCGCCGCACTGCTGCCGCGTCCCGCCGACGCGATCACCGCGTGACCCCGCGGGCCGCCGCGTCCTACCGGCCCGCGCCCAACCCTAGGCGCCGCAGCGCTCCTTGATCACCAAGGGCACCGTGTAGCTCGCGTTCAGATCAAAGGCCATTTCGGGCTGGATGCTCTTCACGTAGTCGGTATAGAAGAAGTCCTTGTACCGGGCTTGAATCTCTTCGTTGGAGCAGCCCTCTTCATGCGCGCGCACGATCAGGTCGGCCGCGTACTGGGTGAAGTAGCGGGCCGCGCGCAGGAATCCGCGGCCCTCCTCCCCCGCCATGATGCCGTAGTGGGGCACGAGCACGTGTTCGGGTTCGAGCGCGATCGCGCGCTCGATGTAGTCGAGCGACATCCGCCACCCCACCAAGAAGCAGGTGTCGGCCAGGAAAGGCACGTCGGCCGGCGCGGGGCGCCCGCTGAAATCGACGAAGCCCGTGGGCAGCGGGCCGCCGTAGACGCAGGAAGTCTCGCAGGTCACGAGTAGGCGGCTTTCCGCATCCCAAAAGGCCAGGCAGTCCTTGGTGTGGCCGGGCGCCGCCATCACCGAAAGCGTCATGCCGCCCGAAGCCACCGTGTCGCCTTCGTCGATGAGCACGTCGACGGGCATATGCTCGGGCACGTGGGGGAAGTCGGTGCGACCCTGGTTTTCGGCTTCGTTGGCGTTGAGCTTGTTCATCGTGCGCAGAGCGCCCGGGCGCTTAAACACGTGCGCCGCGTAGGGCGCGCAGGCAAGTTTGGCCTGAGGCATGCGTTCGTGCAGGTAGGCCGCGCCGGCGCAGTGGTCGTAGTGGGAATGCGTGAGCAGGATCCACTCGATGCGAGCGGGGTCGCACACGTTCGAAAGGCGGGCGAAAGTATCGGCCGCGTCCCAGGCGTAGCCGGCGTCGACCAAAAAGCCGCCGCCGCGCTCGGGCAGCACGGCGAAGCATTCGCCGCCCGCCGCGCCGCCGACCTGGTAGACGCTCGCCCCCGGCAGGTGCCATGCACCGTGCTGGAAGGGATTCGTGCGACCCTGCTCGTGTTGTGACATGTACGTGAGATCCTTTCGTTGTGCGCGCCCCGAAAACGAGTCAAAGAGATGTGACCCCTTTGACTCACGCGCGCTAGAATTCCAGCTCTTGCAGGCGGTCGAAGACGACGTCCTTGCGGGTGAGGAAATCCCAGGGGTCGAAGATCTCGTCGAGGGTTTCCTTGGAGAGCGTGCATTCGGGGTCGGCCTCGAGGCGCTCGCGGTAGCTGGGGCCGGGCTTGGCCTGCTGCACGTCGTGCCAGGTGGCCATCGCATTGCGCTGCACGATCACGTAGGCGTCCTCGCGCGTGATGCCGGTCTGCACGAGCGCCAGCAGCACCTTGCTCGAGAAGATAAGCCCGCGCGTCTTGTACATGTTGGCCTTCATGGCTTCCGGATAGGTCTGCAGGCCGTCGAGGATCCAGCGCAGCTTTTCGGCGATGTAGTCGAGCGCGATGAAGCTGTCGGCCAGGGCCGTGCGCTCGGCGCCGGAATGCGAGATGTCGCGTTCGTAGAACAGGGCCACGTCGTCGAAGCCCACCTGGGCGTTCGCCTTGATCGTGCGGGCGAGGCCGCAGACGCGCTCGGCCGTGATGGGGTTGCGCTTGTGCGGCATGGCCGACGAGCCCTTCTGTCCCTTCTTGAACGGCTCTTCGGCTTCGATCACGTCGGACTGCTGGAGCAGGCGCACCTGCAGGGCCACCGATTCGAAGCTGGCGGCGACCACGGCGAGCGTGGACATGACCTGCGCGTGGCGGTCGCGCGCGAGGACCTGCGTCGACAGCGGGTCGGGCGTGAGGCCCAGGTGCTCGCAGACGTATTTCTCAATGAAGGGGTCGATGCTCGAATAGGTGCCCACCGCGCCGCTGATCGCGCCGGTGGCGGCCACGTCGCGCGCCTGCTGCAGGCGGTCGAGGTCGCGCTTCATCGACCAAGCCCAGCTGCCGAACTTCATGCCGAAGGTCATGGGCTCGGCGTGGATGCCGTGGGTGCGGCCCACGCAGAGGGTGTTCTGGAATTCGAAGGCGCGGCGCTTGCAGACTTCGCCGATTTTCTTCACGTCGTCGATGATGATGTCGAGCGCCTGCGTGATCTGGTAGGACAGAGCCGTGTCGCCCAGGTCGCTGCTCGTCATGCCGTAGTGCACCCAACGGGAGGGCTTCTCTTCGCCTTCGGGCACGTCGGCGTCGATGTATTCGGCCATGTTGGTGAGGAAGGCGATCACGTCATGGTTGGTGACGGCCTCGATTTCGTCGATGCGCTCGACGGTGAAGTCGGCGTGGTCGCGGATCCACTGCGCTTCCTCTTTAGTGATGCCCGACGCGCCCAGTTCGGCTTGAGCCTCGCACGCGAGGATCTCGATTTCCTTCCAGATGTTGAACTTGTTTTCGTTCGACCAGATCTTGCCCATTTCGGGTCGGGTATAGCGAGGAATCATAGACGTCCTTCCCATGCGGACTGCGCCGCCCTGCTGTCGGTGTGCCGGGCGGCCTGCGCCGCCGTTGGGACGATTGTACCGCGCCGCCCGCGCGCGAGCGGCCGAATGTGTGACAACGGGGGCGCGTGATGTTGTCACATGCCCGTGTGACAACATCACGCGCCCCCGTTGTCACCGTTGCCACTAGAGGGAACGCAGAACCTGCACGGCCGCCTGCTTGAGCTCCTTGTCGCTTGCGATGACCACCACGTCGCCCGGATGCAGGTAGGTGTCGCTGCCCACCACTTCCATGTCGTTGTTGTCGTCGCGCGACACGGCCACGATCAGGCAGCCGTCGGGCAGGGGCACGTTGTAGGCGAGCACGCCCTCTTCGGGGTTGTGATGGCGGAAGCGCGGCACGCTCACCTGGTTCAGGGCGACGTTGCCGTGCGACAGGCTCGACAGGACGCTGATGCCGCCGAGCACGGCGTCCTCTTCGATGATGGTGGCGATCAGCGTGGTCGACGAGACGCATTCGATGCCGCATTCGCGGAAGATCCGCTGGTTTTTCGGGCTGTTCACGCGGGCGATCACGCGCGGCACGTTGAACACGCGCGTGGCGATTTCGCACGACACGAGGTTGGCGTCGTCCTTGCCGGTGGTCGACACGAACACGTCGGCCCGGCGGATGTCGGCGTCTTCCTGGTAGCGCGACATGCAGCCGTCGCCCCAAATGACCAGATAGCGCCCCGTGAGCACGCTCGACAGGCGGTCGGCCGCTTCCTGGTCCTCTTCGATGACGGCCACTTCGTTGCCGTCGGCGAGCATGACCTGCGCCAGATACTCGCCGACCTTGCCGCCGCCGTTGATCACGATGTACATGCCGCGCTCCTAACCTTGAATCCAACGGCTGAAGGCCGGGATGAGCGAATGGCGCACGCACGCGAGCACCGAATCGCCGTGGTGCAGCACCGAATCGCCCGACGGAATCGACGACGACCGCCCGTCGGCGCGCTCGAAGGCCACGATGCGCACGTCGTGGCTACGCTCGATCTGCGAGACCTTGATGCTTTTCAGCTTGTTGCCCTTCAGGTTGAGCGAGAAGCGCAGCAGCTCGAATTCGCCGAAGCTGTCGACGTGGAAGCCGTGGCCGTAGCTGATTTTGGAAAAGATTTCCTCCGCCACGAGCGCCGTGCCGCACACGTAGTCGAGACCGAGCTGTTCGTAGGCGCGTTCGTGGCCCTGGTTGTAGAGGCGAGTGATCACATGGGGCACGTGAAAGAGGCGGCTCGAGACCTCGGCGGTCATGAGGTTGGTGTTGTCGGACTGGGTGACCGCCGCCACGCAGTCGCATTCCTCGACGCCGGCGCGCAACAGCGTGTCCTCGTCGAAACCGACGCCCTGCAGCACCGATCCGTTGAACGACCCGCCGAGGTTGGAAAACGCGTCGGCATTGCGGTCGATCACGCACACGTTGCTGCCGTTTTCGGAAAGCATATTGGCCAGCTGCGAGCCCACGCGCCCGCATCCGACCACGATGATGTTGGCCAACGCCGCTCCTTCGTCTTAGTCGCATATGCAGGGAAGTATACGCCTCGCGGGTGACAACGGGGGCGCGTGATGTTGTCACACGCCCGTGCGACAACATCACGCGCCCCCGTTGTCACCCGCCGTCACGCTACCCGCGCGGAATGACGAGCGCCAGCAGCAGGTAGATGAGCAGCATGAGCGGCGGGCTCGCCAAGAACAGCAGGAGCACGCACACGCGCACGATCGTGGGATCGATGCCATAGTATTCCGCGATGCCGCCGCACACGCCCGCAATGCGGGCGTTGGTCGTGCTGCGATGCAGGCTTTCGGTGCGGTTGCCATGCGCCGATTTCAGGCCGCCGTTGAAATACGCCCAGATGAGATAGGCGCCCAGTCCGATAACCGCCAGTGGGAAGAGGGCGTTGAAGAACACGCCGAGCGCGCCCACGAACACGCGCCACACGTCGACGGTGAACCAGCGCGCCACCACGCCGAGCAGGCCGATCCCCACGAGCACGGCGCCCAGCCAGAACATCGTGCGCTGGCGGGCCGGATAATCGTTCAGGCGCTTCATACCGACCAGTCCTCGAAAAAGTCGACCGCAACGTCGGAGCCCGAAGGCTCGTTGAGCGGCACCTCGCGGTAGGGCAAGAGCATCCAGTCGTCGGCATGGGGGCCGGCCGCCCCGTAGAGGGTGGCGCCCAGCACGCAGAAGACGACGAGCACCGCAGACGCCGCCACCGCGAAAGCGGGCATGCGCAGGGCGCGCGCCTGCAAGAGTAGGCCCGCCATCACGAGCAGGAAGGGCCATTCGTGCGAGATCCATTCGTCGACGTTCACCAAGATCACGCCCACGCCCGCAAGCAGGAGCACCACGCCCAACACGAGCAGGACGATGCCTTCGACCACCGAATAGACCGAATAGCCCTTGGGCCCGGGCACCGCCAGGCGCAGCACGCCGAAGACCACCAAGAGCAGGGGCCAGAACGGCATCGCATCGAGGCCCGGCACCCACAGGGAGAAGAGCAGGCTCATGCCCGCGGCCACGAGCACGGCGCCCATCACGAGCAGGACGGCGACCTTGCGGCGCGGGGGCTCCTTGGTTTCGGCGGGCGTTTTACCGCACACGCCGCAGCCCACCTGCGACGCGAACGAGTTGGGGTCGACGTCGAGCGGACGGTTGGGATCGCAGTCTTTGGGCATCACGAGCCACAGGGCCACGTAGACAAGCACGAATGCCCCGCCCGTGAGCACGGTAAGGGCGACGAAAACGAGCCGCATAATCGCAGGATCGATGCCGAAATAGCGCGCGAAGCCCCCGGCGACGCCCGCGATGGGGCCGTCGCAGGTACGGCTGAGCTTGCGTTTCGACGCTTGGTGTTGCACGATCCCGCTTCCCCCGCGCGGCCGGCGGCCGGGCGGCAGTGAACCTTGTGGTGGGACGTTGCGAGCATCGCGGGGCGCTTCGGCGAAGCACGCCGCGAGGCCGGCGACGCTGTCTTTCAGCCGATATTAAACCATCGGGTCCGCAGCGCACGCCATGCGCTGCGGACCACTGTTGCCTACTTGTTGGCATCCCGACCGGGAGCGGGAATGCGAGGGGAAAGCGGGCGAGACACGGACGCGCCGTTTCCGCGACCGTTATGCGGCGTACGCGCGCCGTTTCCGCGACCGTTATGCGGCGTACGCGCGCCGTTTCCGCGACCGTTACGCGCCGTACGCGCGCCGCCCCCGCGCGCTAATCGTCGCGGTCGTCGCCCTCGTCGTCCGAAGTGCGCGCATCGTCGTCGTCCAAACGCTCCACGCGAATCACCTGGATGCGGCGGCGGCGCATCGACTGCACGGTGAACCGGTAGCCGCTGAAGTCGTAAGAATCCCCCACCTGCGGAATCGTGTCGGCCATGTCGATCAGCCAGCCGGCCACGGTTTCGTAGTTGTCCGATTCGCCCAGAGGCCAGCCCAAATCGATCGCGTCGTCGACCGGCATGCTGCCCTGCACGAGCCATTCGCGGTCGGTAAGGCGCGTGACGAACTTGTCTTCCAGGTCGGTTTCGTCGACGATTTCGCCCACGATCTCTTCCACGATGTCCTCGATCGAAATGAGGCCGTCGGTGCCGCCGTACTCGTCGACCACGATCACCATTTGCTGCCTGCTCGCCTGCATTTCGGAAAGCAGGGGGAAGATGTCCTTGGTTTCGGGCACGAACTGAGCCGTCGACACGTAGTCGGCCACGGGCGCGTCCTCCTCGTCGCCCAGCACCACCGGGATGAGATCCTTGTAGTGCACGATGCCCACGATGCGGTCGTAGTCTTCGTGGAACACGGGCATGCGCGAGTAGCCGGTGCCGTGCATGCGCTCGAGCACCTGGCGCACCGTGTCGGTGTCTTCGACGAAGATGATGTCGGCACGCGGGGTCATGATGTCGCGGGCCGTCGACTCGCTCATGTCGAGGATCTCGTGAATCATCCGCTTCTCGTCGGGCAAGAGCTCGTCGTTGTCGGCGACCATGTACTTGATCTCTTCTTCCGACACTTCCCCGCGGTCGTCGGGCGACTTCACGTGGAAGAGCCGGCCCAGGCCGTCGCTTGACGCGGCGGTGAGGGCCACGAGCGGGCGGGCGATCGTCTGGCTTTTGCGGAAGCTCGGGGCCATCCACATGGCCACGCGCTCGGGGTCGGCCAGGCCCAGGCGCTTGGGGAAGAGCTCGCCCACCACGATCGACACATAGGACACGATGAGGGTGATGATCACCGTGGCCACGCCGGTCGAAATCGATTCGGGCATGCCCAGGCTCTCCATCCAGAGCGAAAACGGGCCCGACAGCGTGGTCGCCGCAGAAGCCGAGGCGAAGAAGCCGAGCAGGGTGATGTAGACCTGCACCGTGGCGAGCATGTCGTCGGCGTCGTCGGCGATCTTCATCGCGATTTCGGCGCGCTTGTTGCCGGCCTTGAGCTCGGATTCCATGCGCGCGGGGCGGATGCTCACGAAGGCGAGCTCGGCCGCCGAAAAGTAGCCGTTACCCAAGATGAGGATGATGGTGATGAGGATGCTTAGGCCAACTGACACAGGTTTATGCTCCTTAAAGCACGCTTCGACGATACAGCGAGAAACGCAGGCTCCGCGCTCGTGCGCTCGGACGAGGCGCATGCGGAAGGGGTTAGGTGCGCCACGCAGGCATACGAAAGCGCACGTCGCTGGCGCGGCGCGCGGGCGGCAGAGCGGGCGCCCTGCAAATATGCACACGTGAAGAAGGCGGAAGAGCCCGCCGGAAAACCTAACGCATGGGCAGCTGAGTCGGGCTGGGCGTCGGGCCCAGGGTCGCAGGAAGCGGTACTTCGACCGCCTTTCGAGCTGGATGTGCGTGCATGCGTTCTCATAATGAAGGCTACTCTAGCACATCGGGCAGTGCGCGACCTTCCACGCAGGGCCGCCGGCCCTATATCACCAAGGACTTTTGACCGATTCGTTACGTGGAGCGTGTGACAACGGGGGCGCGTGATGTTGTCACACGCGCGTGTGACAACATCACGCGCCCCCGTTGTCAGTCACGCCCGCCGGCGATGGATGATCACGTCGACGGCGATGCCGGCGGCGGCAAGCGCGGCGATGAGCAGCGCCCATTCGCGGGCGCCCCAGTGGCGGTTGGCCAGCGAGCTCGCATCGGCGGCCTCGCCGGAGTCGTAGTCGGTGCGCTCGCAGTGCACGAGCAGGCGATGGTCGTTCACGCCGTAGGGCGTGCAGGTCACGAGCGTGAGCAGGTCCCGCCCGGGCTCGATCGCAAGCGAATCCACTTCGTCGGGCCACACCACGTCCGACCCGGTGACCCGATAGGCGTAGATATCGCCCATCGTGTGCAGCAGGACCAGATCGCCCGGCTCGAGCTGGCGGATGTCGTCGAACATGCGCAGGTTGCTCATGCCCGAATGCGCGGTGAGCACGCAGTGGGTCGAATCCCCGCCCACCGGCAGGCTCGTGCCTTCCAAATGCCCCACGCCCGCCATGAGGGCGGCGTCGGACGTGCCGTGATAGATGGGCATGCTCACGTTGATCGAGGGAATTTCGACCCAGCTCATCATGGGGTCGCGGTCGAAGGTGAGCTGGTCGTCGTAGCCCACGATCTGCGACGGGTCGATCGACGGTGTCAGGCCAGCCAGCTCGTCGTTATAGGCGTGGGCCTGGTCGAGGTACCACTGCTTTTCGTCGGCGGGCATGGAATCGATGCGCGACGACACTTCGGAAATGGTGTTGCCCACGCCCGTTTCCTGGAAGAAGTCGGCGACCCAGGGCCACACGAGCAGACCGATGCCGCCCAGGATGAGCACGACCGTGATCAGCCGGTCGACCCATCGGGGTAGGCGGCGCTTTGCGCCGGTCTTCGCCTTGTCCGTGTGCGTTCGCATGGCCCTCCTAATGGCAGGGGTCCCGCCAAAGCGGGACCCCCTCACAGCTTTCCGCGCGCGCTGCGGTTACTGCTGCGCCTTGTCCTTCTTGCGCGAGCGCACCAGGTGCGTGGCGCCCGCAGCGACCATCACGCCGCCCGCGACCCAGAGCAGGGCCACGCCAGACTGGCCGGTAAGAGGCAGCGCCATCCCCGCATTGTCTTTAACGGTAAGGGCAATGACGCCGCTGTTCTCGGGAACCGCAGCCGTCGCCACGTTTGCATTGCTCGTCGAAACGGCGAGGTTGATGATATCGCCCGTAGTCGTGTCGTACACCGGATGAATTTCGAACGTGAAGCTCGCCGCCTTGTTGTAGCCGGAAGGAGCCTGGGTCTCCACTACGGTGTAGGTACCCGCATCGAGGCCGGAAACATACATGCCGCCGTCGGTTCCTGTGGTGAATTCGTAGGCGGTATCGCCCAGCGAGCCGTCGGCCTGCACGTACTTCGTGCCTGCGCCTTCATCGGCACCCGTCGCCTGGATGGTGAACTTGGCACCAGAAAGCGCGGTTGAATTGCTGGCATCGACCTTCACGAGCATGAGCTGATAGGTGTAGTCGCGCACCTGATCCTGCTCCGTGCTGCCCTTGCTGTTGGTGCCGGGGTTGTTGGAATACGTAAGAACGACTTGGTTGTCATTGTGAGCGGAAGCAACCTTGGCTTTCTCGTTCAGATGGGCCGTGTAGTAAACGGTCACAACCGAATCCGGCGTCACCGTAATGGCGTTTCCATTTTCGTCCTTGATAGTTTTCAGGTCGTCGAGGGTCACCGTGAGCGCATTGTTCTCATAGGTTTTGGTGTAGCTCGTTGCAGCAACCGTGGTTTCCGTCTGAGCCGTATCGCCGCTCGCAGGCGTCTGCACCTTCACCGTCACCGAGTCCGTATCGAGCGTGATGCCCGAGTCGAACGTGTCGTAGAAGGAGTAATAGTATGTGCTGTAGCTCGCACAGGCATCGGCAATCGTGCCGGTAAGCTTGTAGTCAATGCTCTGACCGATTTCGGAATCGGCGTACTTGCCCCAACTCGAACCCGTGGCGTCGTTCTTGATGAACTTGCTCACCGTAGGCAGGTTCGACTTTTGGTTGACCGTAACTGCGCTTCCGCCTACTACCGCGTAAATCGGGGCCGTGCCCACCTGATTAATCACGTTGTTTGTCGTCGTTTCGTTGGTCACGAACAGCCAGTAGCCCGCGTCGAGCGTGGCGGCCGTGCCGGGGGTTACCGTCGTTGCCGTCACGCCAGAAGCACGAAGGGCGCTTGCAATCTTGCCGAAGGCGTCCGTCGCATCCACTACCGTCGACGAGCCGGAGCCCGATGCATGCGCGCTCAGCCACGTAGCAGCCCCTTGGGCGGTCGTGTCCGTATAGCTGCTATCGACGGCCTTGATCGAAGTCACAACAGCGGTCTGAACGGCATCGCTTGCCCACTCGATGTTGGAAACCGCTTTAGTCGTCACCGTACCGACCGTCTTGTCGGCCACGTCGGCCTTGAAAATCCGATAGCCGGAAAGCGTCGTGTCGTCCGCCGAAAGGTTCTTGTTCGTATTGATCGTGATACTGCCCGTGGCTGCAGTGGCGTCCGCGGTAACGCTCGACGTTGCGCCGCCTGTCGAATCATCGGCGTACGACTGCGGGACGGCCGCCGCCATCCCTCCCAGGGCGAGCGCCGCGGCCAAGCCGCCCGCGAGCGCGAGGTGCGTGAAGTGGTTCCGTACTTCCATGTGGTCTCCTTGTTTCCTTCCGATGCGCGTGCGCGCAATCGTCTATTACCGAATGTCTAGGCGCGGCGCGAATGCGCCGGCCCGTGCTCGTGCGCCACGTTCGGCGCGTGTCCGAACGTCAACTACGAGACGCCCCCTTCCCTCGTCGTTTCGAGAGCAGGACTATCGCTCCTGCAAGAGCGGCCAGTGCGACCAGGATTCCGTAGAACCGATCGCCGGTTTTCGGCAGAAGGGAGGCGATGCCGCCGCCCTGCGAAGTTGCGGTTGCGCTGTCGAGCAGCGACACGTTGGCCTGGCCCGCGGCGGCATCGAAGGAATCGGCGCGCAGCGGGGCGGCGGCTTTCACGTCGGTCTGGATCTGCGCGTGCACGATGTGGCTGGGATCGAGATCGACGGACAAGGTGACCGTGGAGGCGCCGCTTGCGAGCGCGTAGCCAACGGGTGCCTGCACCTCTTCGACCGTGTAGGTTCCGGAATCCACGCCCGCAGCCGTAACTTGGCCGTTGGCATCGGCGGTCACCGTGGCGTCGTCGGCGGTCCAGGTGCCGTCCTGCGAAAGGTGGCGGCCCTGGTCGTCGGTCACGCGCAGAACGGCGCCGGCCAGCGGGGCGTCGGTGGCGTCGTCGCGCTTGGTAATCTGCAGGGCCCACGTATAGGCGATCGCCGACTGGGGCTGGGTTTCCGCGAAGGCGTCGCTATAGGGCGATTTCGGGTAGCGCAGCGTGACTTCGTTGGGGTTGCCTTCGGTCGACCCCTGCGCGGCGCTCGCGGTGAGCGGGGCGTCGTAGACCACGGCGATGCGGGCGCCGCCGGCGAAGTCGAAGCCGGCGTCCTTCATCGCAGAGATGAGGTCGTCGATAGTCACGTCGAAGGTGGCGCCGTCGCCGGTCGCCGTATAGGCGGTCGTAAAGGAAGACGCGTCGAGTTCGGTCCATTCGTCGCCGGGCTCGGTCCCGTTGGCCCAGAAGGCGGCCGCGTCATCGGTGGCCGGGGCGGCCACGTAGACGTGCACGTCCTTGGGTTCGGCAAGGCCGGCGGAAAGCGTGTCGTGGAAGGTAATGCCGTAGGAGCTGTAGCCGGTGATGCCCGCGGGCAGGGTGGCCGCCAAGCGCCAGGAGAGGCTGTCGCCCACCGTGGCGTCGGCCTGCGTCTGCCAGGCGGACGTGGCATCTTCCAGCACCTGCTTGCCCACCGTGGGAGCGGCTGCCTTGGCGGTTGCCGTGGCGGCAGAACCGCCCACCAGGGCCAAGACGGGCGCCGTGCCCGCCTGATCGGTGCCCACCGCGCTATCGGCGCTTGCCACGAGCCAGTAGCCCTGGGCCAGGGTGGCGGTCGTGCCGGCCGTCAGATTCGTAGGTTCGGCGCTCGAAGCGAGCAGGTTCTTGGCAAGGGCCGTGACGGCCACGTTGAAGGCCGAGGTGTCTTCGGTTTCGGCAGCGGCGAACCAGTCGGCGGCGTCCTGGGCCGTCGCGCCCGCGAAGGAGCCGTCGGCCTCCTTGATCGCCGCGACGGTCGCGGTTTCGGCGCCGGCCGAAGCCCAGGCGATGTTAGCGGCAATCTTGTGCCCCATGCCGTCGGACACGTCGGCCGCGAAGACCCGGTAGGCCGCAAAGTCCGCGGCCGCCCCGTCTGATGCGTTCACCGTGAGCTGACCGGTGGCCGTGGACGTGCCGTCCTCCGCCTGGGCCGCGGCCGGCAGGCAGAAGGCTGCCAAGACGAGGGCGAAGGCGCAGACGAGTGCGGCGAGCAGGGTCTTGCGCAAAGTAGCGTTAGCGCTCATCGGCATCGCCCCCTTTCGTTGCAAGGCGCGCTCGGCGCCGATGGATGCGCACCGCTGCGATCGCCAGCAAGGCGGCGCCCGCCAGGAACAGGGCGCCTATGCCCTCCTGGCCGGAAAGGGGCAGCGACGTCGTGCCGCGCGTGTTGGTGAAGCTCACCGCTGCGGTGTCTCCCTTGGTGATTGTGCCCGTGGCATTTTCGGACGCGGTGGTGTACTTATCGTTCGATTCCTCGACCACTTCATAGGTGGCGCCAGCAGGCAGCGCGCTCGCGGTCTTGGTTTCGCCGTCCTTCAGCGTAAAGGTGGCCTGGCCTTTATCGAAGAGCATGTCGCCGTATTGGCCCGAAAGGTTCGCGCCCGCGCCGCCCAGCTTCACCGTGAAGGTGAAGGCCTGCTTGGAGTTCACTTCGCCCTTCACGTGCTTGGTCACGGAGAGCTTGCCCTCCTGCACGGCGTTGTTCACGGTGACCGTAGCGTCGGCGGAAAGCGTGCCCGTCGCCGCCGTGGAGCTACCGTTGTAGGTCGCGTCGTAGAGCGGTTTGTCGGTCGCGGTGCTCGCAGCCTCCTCCACCTCGTAGGAGGCGCCGGAGGGCAGGCCTTTGATCGTCACCGTCTGGCCGGGCTTCAGCGTGACCGAGCCCTTGCCCTCGGCGTCGAGCGCGATCGTCCCGTCGGCGTGCGCCGTGGCGGCGGAGCCGGCGACCGTGCCGCCCGCGTAGGAGTAGGTGCCCGTGAGGGCCTTGCCGGAGGAGTCCTTCAGCGTGACGTCGAGGGTGAAGTCCTGAGACGAGTCCGCCGCCTGGCCCGAGACGGTCTTGCCAAGCGTGAGCTTGTAGAGGCGCGTGTTGGTAAAGGCGGCCGTGGCGGTCGCCTCGTCCGCGATCTTACCCGTGGCGCCTTGGGAGGTCGACGCGTAGTCGTCGTTCTTGGTCTCGGTCACGGTGTAAGTCGTCCCCTCGGGCAGGTGCTCGGCGGTCGCGTTCTCGCCCGACTTAAGCGAGACGGTCGCCACACCGTTGGTGAAGGTCATGCCACCGTAGGTGCCGTTGACGGTCTTGTCGCTCAGCGTGATCGTGAACTCGAAGCTCGTGG
>Ga0214872_100136_pt1 | contig 35199 bp, 28 predicted proteins | sample Stichaenrichm18X_FD_168614 | JGI IMG/M metagenome (GOLD analysis project Ga0214872, IMG submission 168614) | Xylose enriched microbial communities from anaerobic bioreactor in Madison, Wisconsin, United States - 18X | ecosystem: Engineered > Bioreactor > Anaerobic > Unclassified | place: USA... | reverse complement strand
GCATCGCACTCGCCTGGCAGTCGGGCAGCAACGTGGCGATGTTCTACGCGGGTATGGCCGTCTTCGGCCTGGGGTATGCGGGCCTCACCGTCATCGCCCCTATGCTCGCTCGCGCGGCGTTCGGTTCCAAGAACTACGCGCAGGTCTATTCCTGGTGTTCCACGGGCATCTTCGTGGCCTCGGCCATCGCGTTTCTGGTCTACGGCCTCATCTACGACAATACCGGGTCCTTCGACCTGTGCTTCCTGCTCGTCATCGTGCTCTACGTGCTCGCCGCGGTGCTCGTCCCCCTCACGGTGAAGGTGGGCCGGCGCACCTGGCAGGGCAGGGAATAGCCGCGATACGCGCTCTTGCACCTACCGATTCGAAGCAGATAGACGGATAAACCAAGAAAGGCGGATCTATGAGTACACAGTATCCGATCCTGGGGTCGCCGATCAAAATCAACGGCCTCGAGCTTCCCAACCGCTTCCTGTCGACGTCGTTGTCGCCGGGTCGCGGCTATATCACCGACGACAACCGGCCCACGCAGCGCCTTGCCAACTACCTGGCCGAACGTGCGGCGGGCGGCACAGGCCTCATCACCCAGACCCTCGTGCCCTGGAAGCGCAACGAGATCGATACCCAGAACAACCCCATGCTCACGCCGCTCGCGTCTTGCTACGACGAATCGTGCATCCCCGACCTGCAGAAGTACGAAGTGAACCCCGTGCATGAACACGGCGGCCGCATCTGCGCCCAGCTCTACTGCGTACACGACTGGAAGCCTTCGGCCGACCTGCCCGAAAGCCCGTACGGTCCTTCGGATATCGCGATCCTGAAGTTCATGGGCGGCTTCAAGGCCATGACGATTGACCAGATCCACGACTTCCAGCAGATGTTCTTCAACGGCGTGAAGGTCGTTAAAGAAGCCGGCTACGACGCCGTCGAAGTGATGGCCGGCGTGGGCGGCATCATGTCGCGCTTCATGGCGCGCGCCACCAACAACCGCACCGACGAATACGGCGGCAGCCTTGAAAACCGCGCCCGCTTCGCTTGCGAGGTCATCCGTGGGACGCGCGAGGTCGTGGGGCCCGACTTCCCGATCCTCGTGCGCTGGTCCCCGGTCGACTACATCGAGAGCCCTGCGGGCCCGGGCCTTACGATGGACGAGGCCCTTGCAATCGTGCCCATGCTCGAAGAGGCGGGCCTCGACCTGCATGATTTGGCCGTGGGCTGGCACGAGACGAGCAAGCCCCTCACCACCAAGAAGATCCCCGACTTGCATTGGTCCTGGATTTCCGAAAAGATCAAGACCGTGGCCAAAAAGCCGGTGGCCCAGGGCTACCGCAACACCGACCCGGCGGAAATGGAAAAGGCCCTCGAAGCGGGCAAGCTCGACATGATCGCCGGCCTGCGCTACAGTCTGGCCGATCCCGACCTGCCCCGCAAGGTTATGGAAGACCGCACTGACGAGATGCGCGAGTGCATCGTGTGCTGCCGCTGCCTGGACGACGTGGTGAGCCAGGGCAAGCCGCTCAACTACTGCGGTGTTAACCCCCGCTTCGGCGAAGAGCTCGACCATGAGAAGATTCCGCCGCTTGAGCACGGCAAGAAGAAGGTCATGGTCGTGGGCGCCGGCCCGGCGGGCATCAACGCCGCCGTCTATGCGGCCATGCGCGGCCACGACGTTGACCTCTACGAACAGGGCCCGCGCGTGTGCGGCTGCGTGAAGATGAGCTCGATCTTCAGCCCCTACCACGAGCGCTACCTCACCTACATGCAGAACCTGCTCAAGCGCCACCCCGAAGTGAAGCTGCACCTGAAGTGCAAGATGACGCCCGACAAGATCAAGGCCGCCAAGGCCGACGTGGTCATTCTGGCCGCGGGCGGCGACGTGGCCAACCTGCCTGAAAGCGTGCCCGGCCAGCAGTTGCCCAACGTGATCAACTCGCACATGTTCCTCGACATGCTCAACGGCGACAAGCCCAAGGCCACGGGCGCCTTCAACAACTTCATGTGGTGGGGCGCCACGACGGTGCTCAAGTTCCACTACACCCCGGCCTTCGCCCGCAAGGCGACCGCGTCGATGTCCTGGCCTATCAGCAAGGACGTGGCCATCATCGGTGGCGGCCTGCCGGGCTGCGAGTTCGGCGAGCTCGCGATGAACACGGGCCGCAAGGTCGCGATCATCGACGATCACAAGAAGATCGGCTTCGACGTGGGCGGTTCCGACCGCTTCCACATGACCACGGCCTTCAAGAAGGCCCCCAACGTGAGCCTCTACCCGCTCACCAACGTTACCGAAATCACCGAAAAGGGCGTCAAGGCGGTGCAGTCCGACAAGGAGGGCAACGAGCAGGAGATCTTCGTCCCCGCGAAGACGGTCGCCGTCACGCTCGGCTTCCAGCGCAACGACAGCCTCTACGAAGCCGTGCTCGACGCCGCGCCCGAAGTCTATCTGATCGGCGACGCCGACGATCCTCACCGCATCGCCGACGCGACCAAGGCCGGCTACCGCGTGGCCTGCGCCATCTAGAGCAAAGGAGGATCCCGTGTCCGAAGAAAAGGACGTCGTGTACCTGGAAAAGGCCGGCGACGGCGTGGCCGTCGTCTACCTCAACCAGCCGAAGAAGAAGAACGCGATCAACGAGCGCATGATGGTGCTTCTGCGCGAGCTCTTGCTCGAAGCCGACGAGGACGACGACGTGCGTGCCCTCGTCCTGCGCGGGGCGGGCGACTGCTTCACGAGCGGGGGCGACTTAAGCCAGTCTGCGCCCGAAGAGAACACGCCCGAGCATGCCCGCAAGACCTACCGCCAGTACGTCAACGCCCAGCTCGTGATCAGGCAGATTGCCAAGCCGGTGATCGCGATGGTCGATGGCTACGCGGTGGGCGGCGGCTTCGCCCTCATGCTGGCAAGCGACCTCGTGTGCGTCTCGCGCACGGCCCAGATTATCCCCGCTTTCTGCCAGATCGGCATTGCGCCCGAAATGGCCGTCGTGAAGTTCTTGCCCGAACTGGTGGGGGCCCAGCGCGCCAAGGAGATCCTCTTTTTGGGCGACCGCCTGTCCGGCGAGGACCTCTACCGTTTGGGAATCGCCAATCGGGTCTGCGACAGCGCCGATTTGGAAACGACCGCCCTGGAGCTCGCGCGCCGCGTGGCCTCGATGCCCGACGCGTCGATCCAGGTGGCCAAGGGCATGGTCAACGCCGTGTCCGACGCCAACCTGGGCGTGGCCCTCACCATGGAGCAGACGGCCTCGCCCTTCTGCACCACTACCCGGGCCTATGCGGCCACGCAGGAGAAGTTCGCCCGCAAGTAGCGCCGCGGTGCGCGACGAAAGTGTTCGGAAGGGAGAGACGAACATGTTTGAATATCGCAACATCGTAGAGCCGTTTCTTTCGAACGCGCAGGCGGACCCCGACCGCATCGCGGCGGTCTACGAAGACACCGAGCTCACCTATCGGGAGCTCGACGAGCTGTCGATGCGCATCGCCTGCGTGTTCCGCGACCACGGCATCCGTCCCGGCGACCGCGTGGCCTACCTGCTGCCCAACCGCATCGAGCTGATCAGCGTCTACCTGGCGATCGAGCGCATGGGGGCGGTGGCGGTTCCGCTGAACTTCCGCCTGATCCCGCGCGAGATCGCCTTCCTCACCGAATCGGTGGGCGCCCACATGCTCGTCTTCGACAAGCGCTTCCTCGACCGCGTGCGGGAGACGCGCCCCCTGCTCGATGCGGGCGTGGAGCTCATCTCGGTGGGCACTTCGACCGAATTCTCGCAGCGCCTCTACGATTTGGAAATCGAAAAGGAGGGGAGCTGCGTTCCCCTCTACCTTGGCGGCGGCCTGAGCCGGATCCAGTTCACGGGCGGGTCGACGGGCGTCCCCAAAGGCGCCTGCCGCACGCACGCGGCTGACCTCGTCGAGATGCACGCCGTCTTCGCGAGCAACGGCATGGCGGACATGCCCCATCCCGTCGCGCTCATCCAATGCCCCTTGGAGCACCACGGCGGGCACAGCTGGTTCATGTCGTCGCTTTGCGTGGGCGCCACCGTGGTGATCTGCGGAAAGTTCGACCCGCAGAGTATCTTTGACCAGATCGACCGCTACGGCGTGACCCACATGATCCTCCTGCCGCCCACCACCTACCTGCGCCTCGTGCGCGAGGGCCATCCCGCCCGGCATCGGACCGACACCCTGCGCATCGTGCAGAGCGCGGCCGGCGGGATGACCCCCGAAATCGTCCGAGCCGTCTTCGACGCCTTCCCCAACGCCGACATCAACTACGGCTGGGGCCAGAGCGAGAGCGGCGTGGGCACCTCTCTGCGCATGACGCGGGAAATGCTTGCTGCCGACGACCCGCGGGTCGCGTCGGTGGGCACGCCGATGGAAACCCTCGAGGTGCGCATCGTTGACGATGACGGCGCCGACGTGGCGCCGGGCGAAGCGGGGGAGGCCTGGGTGCGCACCCCGGCGGCCATGACCGGCTATTGGGGCCACGACGAGCTCACGGCCCAAGTCTTCACCGACGGCTGGCTGCACACCGGCGACATCATGCAGCAGGACGCGCGGGGCTATCTCTACCTGCGGTCCCGTAAGCGCGACATCATCAAATCGGGCGGCGAGAACGTTTTCATCAACGAGGTTCAGACCGCCATCCTGCGCAACCCCGACATCGCCGACTGTGTCGTCTTCGGCACGAGCGACCCCGTCATGGGCGAGGCTGTTGCCGCCGTCGTGCAGCCGGTCGCCGGCAAGACGCTCACCAAAGAAGACGTCCAAGAGACCTGCAAGCGCTACATCGCCAGCTATAAGAAGCCCCGCTACGTCGTCTTCACCGACGATTTGGGCCGCGACGACGCCGGCAAGGTCCGCACCAAAGACGTGATCGCGTATTTCGACAGCAAGAAGAAATCGCTTGCTGGGGAATAGATACCAGTCAACATAGGCACATCGAAAGAGGAGATTATGAACTTTCAACTGACCGACGAACAGCAGCTGCTCTTGGAAGCGGTGGACGACGTCTGCGAGCGCTACGGCAGCGAGCAGTACTTCAAGGAATGCGATGAGGCTCACGTCTGGCCCAAGGAATTCACTGACGCCCTGCTTGAGAACGGCTTCCAGTCGCTCGGCCTTCCCGAAGAGTACGGCGGCACCCCGGTTGACGTGCAGACCCTCATGCTCGTGGCCGAGCGCATGTGCAAGAACGGCGTGCCCATCTACGTCTACGGCAACCTCTGCTCCCTGAAGGACATGACCGAATACGGCAGCGAGCAGCAGAAGAAGGAGTGCTTCGACGAAGTGGCCAAGGGCAACCCCGGCTTCGTTCTGGGCTTCACCGAACCGGGCGCCGGGTCGGATTCCAGCTCGCTCGCCTCTACCTACGAGCGCCGCGACGGAAAAGTCTACCTCAACGGCAACAAGTCGTTCATGACCAATTCCAACAATGCCAAGTACATGCTCTGCGTGGCCCGCAACGCCGCCGACGACGCCTCGCTCAAAGAGAACCGCTCGAAGTTCAGCATGTGGTGGGTCCGCCTGCACAACGACGACGGGTCGGTGGCCCAGGGCATCACGATCGAGCCGCTTGAAAAGATTGGCTGGAACATGGGCAACACCTGCGAGCTACACATGGACAACGTGGAGCTCGAGGAAAGCGACCTGGTGGGCACCGAAGGCAACGGCTTCATGCAGGCCATGGTCAACTTCGAGGTCGAGCGCCTGCTCGCCTGCGCCCAGAGCCTCGGCGCCGCCGAGTGCGCCTTCGAAGACGCCACCCGCTACGCCACCCAGCGCATCCAGTTCGGCCGTCCCATCGGCAAGAACCAGCTCATCCAGGAGCACATCACCAACATGTACATGGAAATCGAGAACATGCGCAACTGGGTGTACAAGACCGCCTGGGAAATCGACAACGACATCCCCGTGCAGATCGATTCCGCCGTGGCCAAGCTCTACTGCGGCCGTGCGGCCTTCCGCGTCATCGACACGGCCCTGCAGATCATGGGCGGTATCGGCTACACCAAGGACTGCCGCATCTCGCGCCTGTGGCGCGACCAGCGCGTCTACCGCATCGGTGCCGGCACCGACGAGATCATGATTCACATCGCCGGCCGCGCTATTCAGAAGCTCTACAAGGACTAAACGCCGCCCGCAAGGGGCGCAAGGGAAAAGGCGCGCGGCCGAACGTGCGGTTGCGCGCCGCGGTTTTGAAATCGGAGGTACTTCGAAAATGGCAGATGAAGAGAAGAAGACGGAACTGTTCAGCCCGCTCGACGACCTAATTGCCGAACAGGCCACGGTCGACTGCCTCGTGCAGGACTTCACCGAGGACGACTGGAACAAGATGGCATCCTACTGCACCACCTGGAAGCTCAAGGACGTCATCACCCACATCGCGTTCTTCGACTACTGCGCCGCCGAGCTGCTCAACGGCCGCGGTGAGAGCGTCAACGCGGTGGCGGACGCCTTCTCCGACCAGGACGAGCACTACCACGTGCTGCGGTGCCAGGATATGACGGGCGTCGAGGTACTGAAGTGGTGGCGCGAGCAGCGCACGATCATGGACGAGACCTTCATGGAAGGCGGCCCGAAGAGCCGCGTGCCCTGGGCGGCCGGCATCCCGCCGATGAGCAACCGCTCGCTTGTTTCGGCGCGCCTGATGGAGCTGTGGGCCCATTCGGTGGACATCTACGACGCCCTGGGCATCGAGCCGGTCGTGAAGGACCGCATCACGTCGACCCTGTTCCTGTCCTGGCAGGGCCGCCCCAACATGTACCACGTCAACGGCAAGACCTTCGACCCCAGCGTGCCCATGTACCTGAAGCTCACGCTGCCGTCGGGCGCCGTATGGGAAAAGGGCGACCCGAACTCGCCCAACTCCATCACGGGCACCGCGCGCGACTGGGCGCTCGTGTCGATTCGCCGTCGCAACTGGATGGACACCGACCTTGAGGTCGTGGGCGATTCGGCGCGCGAGTACGCGACGATCGTGCAAACCTACGCCGGCCCGGCCGAAGCGGCGCCGGCCGCCAAGCGCCAGCGCTAGGGAGCGGTAGAGCGCGATGAAAAGAGGAGGGCCTGCGGGCCCTCCTCTTTTCGCGTGTGGGGTGCCAGCTGCCTTGGCGCGCGGACGAGGGCGGGGGAGCGGCGCCGGTCCGATTGGGGCGCCGTTCCCTGAGCCCGGCCGTTATGCGCCGGCGCCCGCAGGCGGGCGCGCCTATTCGTAGACCATCGGCAGAGGGTGGCAGGTGCCCGCTTGAGGGCAGACGTCGCAGTCGCTGGCGACTTCGGGGGCGATGTCCCCCCAAGCTGTGGGCGCGCAGCCCAGGGCCCGGTAGAAGGGGACCGCGTAGCCGCGCGCCACGAATTTTAGCCGGCCGTGGGCGGCGAGGGAGGCGCGCATGAGCGCGACACCCACATGGCGCCCCCGCACGCGCGGCGCGGTGATGATCGGGTTGACATAGTGTTCACCGTTGTAGGTGCGCACGCGGCAGAAGCCAGCGATGCCCTGCGCGTCTTCGGCGACCAGCGTGTCGTCGAAGCCTTCGAGTCCTTCCATATCCTCTGAACAGGCCATACGCACGAGCGTAGGCTCGTCTTCGGGGCGGGCGGGGCGGATTGCGACGGTGCTGCCGTCGACGGCGGTGAAGCGTTCCATAGTGTTCCCTTCGACTCTCTTGACATTTCATAGCAAAATTCGTGCCAATATTTGAAAAATATGCAAAATCCGCGTAGACTAATTTGCGAACGGTAGCTGTGCAAGGGAGAGTGACCGCAGCTACCCACGTTTGAAAAGTTTTGCTCGGGCTTTGCGGGGGAGAGCAGGCGTATGGCAGCTGGGATGACGACAATGCAACCGCGCGCCGCAGTCGGCGTGAAGACTCGTGTGCGCCTTGCGCCCAACTTGGTGCAGGGCATGAAGGTCCTCGCTATGCCACTGGGCGACCTGGCGGCCTTCGCCTCGCGCGCGGCCGAAGAGAACCCGCTGCTCGAGGTCGATTTCGAAAGCGACCCCTTCCGCGTCGACCATCTGCCCGATGCCGCTGAGCGCGCGCGGGCCCAGCGGCGCCGGCAGACCGAAGGCTCTGCGCAAGCGGCCCCCTTCGAATGGGACTTCTCGCGCATGGCCGACGCTTATTCCGAAACCGAATCGCTCGCCGCCTACCTGCGCCTGCAGGAAGCCGGGCTCGATTTGACCGAAGACGAACTCGCCGTGTTCGACGAGATCGTCGACGGCCTGTCCGACGAAGGCTACTTCTGCGGGTCGGTGCCCGAAATGGCCTTCGAGCTCGGCATGAGCGAAGACGCGGTCGCCGGCGTGCTCGCCAAGGTGCGCACGCTCGATCCCGCGGGCGTGGGGGCCTCGTCGCTGGGCGAGTGCCTGGCTCTGCAGGTCGACGCGTCCTTCGCCTACGCCGACCAGATGCGCCAGATTCTCCGTCGCGATCTGCAGCGCTTCGCCGCCAACAAGGCGGCCGAGCTCGCTCGCGATTACCGTGTTCCCCAGCGCGCGGTGGCCAAGATGCGCGCGATGGTCCGCACGATGGACCCGCGGCCCGGCTTGGCCTTCAGCCAGCGCAGCGCGGCGCAGTACGTCGTGCCCGACATCGTGGTGCGCATGGAAGACGGCCGCATCGACGCCCAGGTGGCAGGCGCGGCTCAGCCCTGCCTGCGTCTCAACGCCGAGTACTTGGATATGCTCGAGGAGCAGGACCTGCAGCAGGAGGCCCTGGCCTACCTCGCCGCCCGCTATCGCGAGGCGCGGGTCGTGCTCAACAACCTCGACCAGCGACGGCGCATGCTCCAGCTGTTCGCGGCGTATCTGGTGAAGAAGCAGTACCGCTTCTTCGCGACCGAAGGCCAGCAGCTCGAGCCCATGACCATGCGGATGGTGGCCGAAGACCTCGACGTGAGCGTGTCCACGGTGAGCCGCACCGTGCAGGGTAAGTACCTGCAAGCGCCCTGGGGGACTGTGTCGCTCAAATCCCTGTTCACCCGGGCGGTGGAATGCGAGGCCCCGGGCGCGGCGCCCGGCGAGATCTCGTCGTTCGAAGTGAAGAACACCATTCGCGCCCTCATCGAGCACGAAGCGGCCGAAGCCCCCCTGTCCGACGCCAAGATCACCCAGGTTTTGAACGGCCGCGGCATCGACATCAAGCGGCGCACGGTGGCCAAGTACCGCAACGAGCTGGGCATCGGCACCCAATCGGCCCGCAAGCTCATGGCGGTGTCATAGAAGAGCGTGTGCAACGGTCCTGCGGAGGGAGAGAGGCGGCCTATGTACGACAGAGAGAAGATGGCGGAGGCCTGGCGGACCTTCGTCAACGGCGACGTAATCGACGAAAAGGTGGTCAGGCCCGAAGTCGCGCGGTCATGGCGCCGCTGCAAGGCGGCGGGGCTGAGCCCCTGGTCGAGCGATTTTCCCGCCATGGACGAAAAGCTGCTCAAGGAAAAACGGGCCGCATACGCCCATTCGCTCGCCGCCAACCAGCCGGTCATGAAGATGCTCTTGGCCCTGTGCCAGTGCAACGTCTCGCTCATGGACCAGGAGAACTTCGTCTTCGAGTTTTATTCGCCTTTGAGCTACTACCCGCGCACGTTTGGCACCCATCTGCGCGAAGAGGAGGTGGGCACGGGCAACGCCACCTGCGTGGCGGTGGAAAAGAAGCCGGTGCGCTTCGACGGCTTCGAGCACTACCGAACGGTGGCTCAGTCGTATTCGGGCGTGAGCGTGCCCTTCCTCGACGCTGAAGGCCGCTATTTCGGCGCCCTCAATATGAACAGCCCTTTCGGCAGCCTGCCCGACTTCGCCCTCGAGATGTGCGAGGTGGGCGTGTCGCTGGCCGATTCCTTCTTCATGATGGGGCAGTCGATGTGGTCGCGCCTGCGCACGCTCGACCCCTTCGCCCCGCTCGTGGAACTCAGCGACGACCCCGTGCTCATCTGCGACACGCATGGCAAGGTCCTCATGGCCAACGACGCCATGCGCCCCTACGTGCCCGGCCTCGATTCCTACGGCTACGGCGAGCAGGACGTCGCCGCCTATCTGGGCAAACACACGTCGTCGTTCTACCTGATGAACGAGCCCTTCGACGAAACGCACCCGCTGACGGTCAATTTTCAGGAGGGGCCACGCAAGCCTGCGCACCAGCTTCTATGCGACCATCGCAACACGGTGCAGTTCCCGAACGGCCTGCGCTTCATCGTGATGGTCTTCCAGGCGCCGCGAGCGCAGGGTGAAGGCGAAGGCGGGGCCGCTGTCGCAGGCGACGCCGGTGCGCAGTGCGCGGCGCAGGCGCCCGCGGCCCTGAAGGCCGATGACGCGGCGGACTACGTGGGCGCGTCGGACGCCTGGCAGCGCGTGGACCGCGTGGTGTCGCGCATCGCCCCGATCGACGTGAACGCCCTGATTATGGGCGAGACGGGCACCGGCAAGGAGCTGGTGGCGCGGGCGATCCACCGGCGCAGCGGTCGCAAGGGCAACTTCATAGCGATCAACTGCGGAGCGATTCCACACGACCTGTTCGCGGCCGAGCTCTTCGGCTACGAGGCGGGCGCCTTCACCGGGGCCCGCGAGAACGGGGCGCTCGGCAAGATAGAAGCGGCCAACCACGGCACTCTGCTCTTGGACGAAATCGGCGAAATGCCGCTCGATCTGCAGGTGGGGCTTCTGCGCGTGATCCAGGAGCAGGCGGTCACGCGCCTGGGCGCCACCGAGGCGCGGCCGCTCGACGTGCGCATTCTGGCGGCCACCAACCAGAACGTGCGCGAGATGATCGGGATGCGCCGGTTCCGTTCCGACCTCTACTACCGCCTGAGCACGATCGAGATCTATCTGCCGCCCCTGCGGGAGCGCGGCGGCGATGCTCTGCTTTTGGCCGACTACTTCAACCGACAGGTGTCCGCCTCGCTCAACCTGCCCTATTCGCCCTTTTCACCGGTCGCCTGCGAGGCCTTCACACGCTATTCCTGGCCGGGCAACGTGCGCGAGCTGCGCAACGTGGTCGAGCGCAGCCTGATCATCGCCGGCGAGGGCGCCAAGGTGACCGAAGACGACCTACCGCCGCACGTGGCCAACGCGCGCACCAACGGCCTCGCGCCGAGCTATGCCGCGCCCACTTCCACGCCTGTCCCTGGCGTGCCCACCGCGGGCCTCACCGAGGCCGAGCTCGACGACCGCGCGCTCATCGCGAGCCTTCTGCTGGAAAACGACGGCAACATGAGCAAGACCGCCCATGCGATGGGCGTCTCGCGCACAACCCTCTACAAGCGCATGCAGAAGTACCGCCTGAAGGTGCACGTGAGCGTCGACGTCGACGGCGTGCCCTTCAACCCCGAATCGTAAACGAGCGCGCCCGCGCGGCTGGACGCAGGCGGGCGCAGGAGAGAAAGCAGCAAGCGATGGCACAGGAAACGAAGCTGAAAGGCGAGGCGACGATTCGCCTGGGCGGCGTGAAGAACGGCCGGATGCCCGTGGCGATCTGCATCGAGGGTCCCGATGGGCGGGCCCTGCCCCTGATCGAAGAGGGGGCGCGCGTGCCGAAGACCTACCGCAACGTCTTCACGCCCACCGGGTCCTACCAGATGAGCGCCTACCTGCACCTGGTGCTGGGCAACCGGCCCTGGGTGGCCGACTGCCGCGATCTGTGCACGGTGCGTCACGACGAGGGGTCCTTCCAGATGGCGGGTCGGGCCCGCTACCAGCTCACCGTGAAAGTGACCTCGGGCGGGCGGGTGACCGTGTCGACGGCCAACCTCGATGCCAAGGGTCGCACGGGCGAGATCAGCCTGCCTGCCGGCGAGGTCGCGGCGAGCGAGGTCGCGGCTCTCGTCGCCGACGCCCGCGCCCATGCCGAAGACGACGCGCGGTCGCGCGAGCGCTACGAGACGATGAGCGGCCTGGTCGAAAAGCTCGGTGCCATCCACGACGAGCAGTGGCCCATGGCCAAGCGCAAGATGACCTTCGGCGAAAAACGCGGCTACAAGCAGTGCCGCAAGAAGATGCTCGATCTGCTCAAGCAGGGCCCTACTAACATCGACGATGCGCAGATGGGCACGCTCGCCGACCTCGATGCCGAAATGGACTCCTGGCAAGCCGTGCTCGCCCAGCGTGCCGACCAGGTAGCCGCCTGGTACAAGTAGCTCGCGTGCTTCGGCGGATCTCTCTTCCAAGCGTTGCAAAGCTGGGCATGCGGTGTTCTGATACGGATTCGGCGCGCCCATGGCATGCCGATTAAGTTTTCGATCAATTCCACTCTATCCGAAACAATATAATCAACGAAATATAAGTGAATGTTGAAGAACATTGCGCAATACGGCAGTACAAGGAGCATTTTTCTTCGAAAACTTGATTGGCAGACCATAGCGCCCGCCAAATCGTTTTCGAAGGAAGAAGCGGGCGCAGTTCGACGTGACGTTGAAACTGTCTGCGGCACGGTCTCTCGCGGTATCATCGTTGTGATGTTGGATTGTACGGGGAGGGCACCATGGAAGAATCAGAGGTCACGGCTTATCTGCCAAAAGACAAGAAGGAACGCGGGGACGCGGTGCTCGCGCGAGCGGGCCTGAGCGCTTCCCAAGCGATCAACCTTATGTACGATCGGCTTATCGAAGACCAGAGCGCCGCATTCCCACACGAGCGCACCGACCGGCCTTCCCGGGCCGACTGGCAACGCGCCGCTGCAATCGTCGACGGCGTATCTTCCGCTCATGTTTCGCGTTTCGACGTCATGTCGCGCGCCGGCATCAAGGCGGACCGCCTGCGCGCCTGCGGGCTCATTTAGCGCCTACGTGCCCGCGCCGCCTTGCGCATTATGGAGCCGCCGTGGAAGCGGCCGGCGTTCGCCCGCGAGCCGGTCGGGCGCATGCGCTATAATGCCACCGCAATCGAATACGCAAAGGCAATGACGAAGACAGCATCGCGCATTCCCGCCGAAGCAGAGAAGGGCCCCACCGGCTGAAAGAGCCCCGAAGCGCGCGCGATGATTCCCTTCACCAGCTGTGCGGTTGAACGGCGCCCGCCCGCGGGCCTGCCCAGTAGGCTGCATCGGCCCGCCCCCGTCATCGGGCAGCAAGTGGATGCGCGGCCCGCACGGCCGCGGTCAACCAGGGTGGTACCGCGAGAGCCCCTTCTCGTCCTTGGATCGAAGGACGAGAAGGGGCTTTTTCCGTGGAAGGAGACATGCATGGCAATCGTTGACGAAATCAACGCGCTGCAGGCCGAAACGCTCGCCGCGATCGACGCAGCCGACAGCACGGCCGCGCTCGAGCAGGTCCGCGTGCACGTGCTCGGCAAGCAGGGCACGCTCACCGGCTACCTGCGCTCGATGGGCAGCGTCCCCAAAGAGGAGCGCGCTTCGGTAGGCAAGACGGTCAACCTGGCTCGCGCCGCCGTGGAAGGCGCGCTCGCCGCTCGCAAGGAAGCCCTGGCCCGCGCCGAGCTTTCGGCCAAGATCGCCGACAGCGCCGTCGACGTCACCCTGCCGGGCCGCGCCCAGCAAGTGGGCTCGCGCCATCTGATCAGCCGCATCACCGACGAAATCGCCGAAGTCTTCATGGGCATCGGCTATTCGGTCGTTTCGGGCAACGAGGTCGAAAACGACTACTACAACTTCGAGGCCCTGAACACCCCGCCCGACCATCCGGCTCGCGGCATGCAGGACACCTTCTACGTCGTCGACCGCTCGGGCGACACGGCCGCCGTGCGCGGCGAGTCCGACGTCCTTCTGCGCACCCAGACCTCCGGTGTGCAGGCTCACGTGATGGAAGAGCAGGAACCGCCCATTTACATCATCGCGCCGGGCAAGGTCTACCGCCGCGACGTGGCCGACCCCAGCCATCTGCCCCAGTTCAACCAGATCGAGGGCCTCGTGGTCGACAAGGGCATCACCTTCGGCGACCTGAAGGGCACGATCGACTACATGTGCAAGCAGATCTTCGGCGAAGACCGCCGCACCCGTCTGCGCGCCCACTATTTCCCCTTCACCGAGCCGTCGGCCGAAGCCGACGTGTCCTGCGGCGTCTGCGGGGGCACGGGCCACTTGCACAACGGCGACCGCTGCCGCATGTGCAAGGGCACGGGCTGGATCGAAATCCTGGGCTGCGGCATGGTCGACCCCAACGTGTTCGCCTACGCGGGCATCGACCCGGAAGTCTATTCGGGCTTCGCCTTCGGCATGGGCGTCGAGCGCATCGCTTGCCTGAAGTACGACGTTCCCGACCTGCGCATGCTGCTCGACGGCGACATGCGGTTCCTGCGACAGTTCTAGAAAGGCGCGAAGATGAAGGTATCTCTGAAATGGCTGCGAAACTACGTCGACGTGCCCAGCGACACGAAGGCGTTCTGCGATAGGCTCGACCTCACCGGCACGGGCGTGGAAGGCGTCGACGAAACCGGCTGCGGCTTCAGCGGGGTCTACGTGGGCCGCGTCGACAGCATGGTGCGCCATCCCAATTCCGACCACATGTTCATCACCCAGATGAACGTGGGCGAGCGCCATCTGGGCGAAGACGGCGAGCCCGCGCCCCTGCAGATCGTCTGCGGCGCCCAGAACTTCAAGGAAGGCGACCGCGTGCCCGTGGCGATGATCGGCGCCAAGCTACCCGGCGACGTCACGATCAAGAAGGGCAAGCTGCGCGGCGAGGTGAGCTACGGCATGAACTGCAGCCAGCGCGAGCTCGGCCTGGGCGAAGGGGTCAACGGCCTCTACATCCTGCCCGAAGACGCCCCGCTCGGCGCCGACGTGGCCAAGTACCTGGGCCTTTCCGACACGGTGCTCGATCTGGAAATCACGCCCAATCGTCCCGACCAGCTTTCGATCGAGGGCATGGCCCGCGAGGTGGGCGCCATGTACGGCAAGCCCGTCGCGCCGGTGACCGGCGACTTCACACTCGAAGAAGGCGAAGTGCCCACGTCCGATCTGGTCGATGTGGAAATCGCCGACGAAGACCGCAGCCCCCGCTATACGGCCCGCGTGATCCAGAATGTGAAGATCGGCCCGAGCCCGGCCTGGCTTTCCGAGCGCCTGGCTACCTGCAACTGCCGGTCGGTCAACAACGTGGTCGACGCGACCAACTACGTGCTCTTCCTGCTGGGCCAGCCCCTGCACGCCTTCGACTACGACAAGCTTAAAGGCGATAGCGACAAGGCCCATATCGTCGTGCGCGCGGCGAAGGACGGCGAGGTGCTCACCACGCTCGACGGTCAGGAGCGCGAGCTCACCGGCGACATGACCGTCATCGCCACGCCCGAGCGCGCCGTGGCGCTTGCGGGCGTCATGGGCGGCCTGGAAACCGAAGTGACCGACGCCACGACCAACGTCCTGCTCGAAACGGCCACCTTCGATTCGGCCCATACGAGCCGCACGAGCCGCAACCTGGGGCTCATCAGCGAAAGCTCGATGCGCTACGAGCGCAAGGTCGATTCCGCCGACATCGAGCGCCGCGCCGATTACGCAGCCGCGCTGATCGCCGCAATCGCGGGCGGCACTCCGAGCCGGGGCCTGGTAGACGTGGCCGTGCGGGTGAACGAGCCCACCGAGCTCACCTTCCGCGTGGCCCGCTTCCAGCAGATGATGGGCGCCGAAATCCCCGAAGCCTTCGCCGTCGACGCGCTTTCGCGCCTGGGTTGTCAGCTTGCCGAAACCGAGCCGGGCGTCTACCGCGTGCTTGCCCCGACCTTCCGCCCCGATCTCGAGCGCGAGATCGACCTCTACGAAGAGGTCCTGCGCCTCTACGGCATGGACCAGGTTCCGCCCACGCTGCCCGGCGGCCGCGGCCGCATCGGCAAGCGGTCCTGGGCCGAGCAGATCAAGGGCAAGCTGCACGACGCCCTGCGCGCGAGTGGCATGAACGAGACGATGACTTATTCGTTCGCACGCCCCGGCGATCTGGCCGACCTGCGCATGGATGGGGTCGTTTCGGGCGAGGCGGTCGAGCTCATCAACCCGATCAACGCCGACCAGAGCGTGATGCGCCAGAGCATCATCCCCGGCCTTCTGCGCAGCATCGTGCATAACCAGAACCACGGCGTGAAGAGCGTCCAGCTCTACGAGATGGGCAACGTCTTCAGCATCACCGAAGGCCACAAGCTGCCCAAGCAGCGCGAGCGTCTCGCCGGCGTGTTGGTGGGCTCGATGCATCCGGCGGGCTGGAACCGCCATGAGGTGCCGGCCGACTTCTTCGACGGCAAGGGCGTCGTGGAAAACATCGTGCGCGAACTCGCCCTGCCCAAGGTGCGCTACAAGGCCCTCGACGCCGACGAGGCCCCCTTCCTGCAGCCGGGCCGCGCGGCCGAGGTGCTCTCTAACGGCAACCAGATCGGCTGGGTGGGCGAGATCCATCCGCTCGCCGTGGCCGCCTTCGAAGCGGAAGGGCCTGTGGTGGCTTTCGAGCTCGACGTCGCGGCGCTCGTGAACAACGCCCGCATCGAGCGCGACACCTTCGAGCTGTCTGAGTTCCCGCCGGTGACCGTCGACGTTGCCTTCGTGGTCGACGAGGCCGTTACCAACGAGCGCCTGGAACAGTGCATGCGCTCGGCCGGCGGCAAGCTGCTCGCGAGCGTGCGCCTCTTCGACGTCTACCGCGACGCCGACCGTCTGGGCGCGGGCAAGAAGTCGATGGCCTATGCGCTCGAATACCAGGCCATGGACCGTACCCTTTCCGGCGACGAGGCCGAAAAGGCCCACAGCCGCCTGGTGAAGAAGGTCTGCGCCGCCACCGGCGCCGAGATTCGCGCCTAGCAAAAGGCTTCGGCCCGGCATAGAGCGTTTCGCAAAGAGCCCGCTTCGGCGGGCTCTTTTCGTGACAACGGGGCAGGGTGGTGACAACGGGGGCGCGTGATGTTGTCACAGCTGGCTGTGACAACATCACGCGCCCCCGTTGTCACACCCGCTGCAGGGGCGACAGCGAAGCGCCTCGCCCCGTCCCGCGAGCAGCCAAAGCCGCAGCAACCTGAAACGTCGCAACCGGAAACCGCCACCCCCTCGCGGGCGGCCGCAACAACCCCTGCCCCAAAGCGGACCTGTGCACGGGGCGGGCGGGCGCGGCGGGCGCCGTTGGAGCGCCCCGCCAAAGAAGCGCGCGTGAGAGGGCGCGCCTGGTAAGGCCTGTCGGTCGTGCGGCTGGGGCATGCGATGACGCCCGCCCCGACCCATCGGCGCGCCCCGAGCGCGCTTCGACGCGGGATAAGCGCGACCCGGCGCCCACCGCGCCCGCCCGTCCGGCAACCCGCTCTGAACTGGGAAAACGCCACAATTACCCCACAGGGGTCATTCCCGCACACGCGCGTGAGGGCGCACAATCGTCCCATATTCAGACGGGATCCGAAGAGTGAAGGAGGGAATCTCATGTCTGAAGAAGGAAAAGGGGAAGGGACGCCCCAGGACGCGGCCGCAGCGGTCGAGCCCGCTGAAAAGAAGCGCAAGAACAAGTGGCTCGTGCTCGGCGTAATCGTCGCCGTGCTCGTGGTCGCCGGCGTCGGTTTCAACATCTGGCACGAGCAGCCGAGCTTTTGCAACACGGTCTGCCACGCGCCGATGGACAACTACGTGGCCAGCTACACCTCCGACGACCCGGGCATGCTCGTCACCCCGCATGCCAAGGCCGGCGTGAACTGCCTCGACTGCCATAACCCCAAACTCGACGAGCAGCTCACCGAAGTCGCCGCCTGGAGTGCCGACAACTTCCCGGTCGACGAGCAGGGCAACCTGGTCAACCCCGATGCCCAGAATATGGCCAGCCCCGAATTCTGCCTGAAGAGCGGCTGCCACGACTGGAACGACGTGGTCGACAGCACCTGGGGCTTCGCGGGCAACGACGCCAAGTACAACCCGCACAGCAGCCACCAGGACGGCTCGGTGCAGTGCGGCGACTGCCACAAGTCGCACAGCACCTCGACGCTCTACTGCGGCAAATGCCATGCACTGAACCTGCCCGAGGGATGGGAGAACACTCATGACGCAGACTAACTTTTCGCGTCGCAGCTTCCTGAAGGGAGCCGGCATCACGGCGATCGGTGCGGCCGCCATGGGCGCGCTTTCCGGTTGCGGCAACGGCGTGCAGGCTGCGAACGCCGAAAGCGCCAGCGCTTCGTTCGACGTGCGCACGCAGGGGACGACCACCCCGTCGTGGTTGGGCGAGGCTCCCGACGTTGCCGAATCCGACATCACCGAAACGCTCGACTACGACGTGGTTGTCGTGGGGTGCCGCACTGGTGGCTTGCCCGCCATCATCAGCGCTGCCGAAAACGGCGCTCGTGTGCTGGGCGTCGACCAGCAGCCGTCGGTTCAGGCCCCGCGCGAGGACATCGGTGCGATCAACTCGCGCCTGCAGCAGGAGGGCGCAGCGGCCCATCCCGATTGCGCAATCGACAAGGACGTCGCCCTCGACGACCTCATGCGCTACTCAAACGGCGTGGCCGATCGTCGTTTGCTCAACGTGTGGGCCGACGAATCCGGTGCCCTGGTCGACTGGATCACCGACATCATCACCCGTAACGGCCACTACAAGATGAACTGGGAAGCCGGCGTGGGCAACACCGATCTGCCCGAGCGCGCCTGGGCCACGAGTCACAGCCCCGAAAAGCTCGTCGACGACAAGAGCATCACCTTCGGCACCGAACTGAAGGAGTACGCCGAAGAGATTGGCGCGGAATTCCGCTGGAACACCTCGCTGATCAAGTGCGAGCAAAACGAAGAGGGTCGCGTCACGGGCGTCATCTGCCGCGATGACAACGACAAGCACTACATCCGCATCAACGCGAGCCACGGCGTCATCCTGAGCACGGGCGGCTATGCGGCCAACACCGAAATGCTCGAAGCGCGCCAGCCTTGGAACCAGCAGATTCGCATCAACATCCCCATGGGCGGCGGCAACTCCGGCGACGGCATCCGTGCGGCGATGTGGTGCGGCGCCCATATGGATCCGGTGGGTACGAGCGTGCTGTTCAATCGCGCGGCGGTCAAGCCGAGCGAAACGGCTGGCTCCGACGTGAAGGGCTCAATGTTCTGGTTCGGCGAGCAGCCCTTCTTGAAGGTCAACCTCAAGGGCGAGCGCTTCACCAACGAGGCTCTGCCCTATGGCTACGTGCTCCACGCGGCCATGATGCAGCCGGGTTCCACATATGTGGACATCTGGGATTCCAACTACTTCGCCGACACCAAGGCCTTCGACGAGCACGGCTGCTGCCGTCTCTATCCCTGGGACAACGGGGCGCCGTCGAACAAGGACATCTCCGAAATGCCCGCAGCTCTGCAGAAGCTCGAGGACAACGGCTACGTGCAGCGCGCCGACACAATCGAAGAACTGGCCGAAAAGCTCGACGTGCCCGCCGACACGCTGAAGGCCACTTGGGAGAACTACAATGCCTATGCCAAGGCGGGTCACGATCCCGAATTCAACAAGGAGCCCCAGCGTCTGATCGCCCTCGACCAGCCGCCCTACTTCGGCTGCCGCACCGGCTGCTGGTTCCTTGCCACGATCGACGGCGTGCGCATCGACACCAACATGCACCCCATCGACGACAACGGCGACCCGATTCAGGGCCTCTACACCGTGGGCAACGATTCGGGCGGCATCTTCTGCTTCACCTACCCGAGCCTGTTCGTGGGCTTCGCGTGCGGTCGTACGATGACCTTCGGCCGTCGCGCCGGCAGGCTCGCGGCCACGATGGAAGCTTAAGGGCTTTCGCACCGGAACTTACACGGTACAATTGCACGGCGGTCCCGGCTGGGACCGCCGTTTTCGCGTAGGTAGGGAAGGGGACCGAACCATGACGGAAGAAAAGGTCGCGAGCCTGTTCGCGAGCGGTCGCCTGTGGTCGACGGCGGCGGCCCTGGCCTGCCTGGAGCTTGCCGCTATCGCGATGAACGCGGCCGTCTTTCCCGCCTTCGACGCAGTATACGCGCCGGCGCGCGACTTGTCGGTGCTTGCGAATGCCCTGTTTCTGCTAGCAGTGGGCGCTCTGGCCACCTTTAAGCCGCAGGTCCTGCACCTGAAGTCGTTCGACGTGATCACCTTCGCCTGCCTTGTGGGCGGCGCTCTGCTGCTCCTGCCCGCCCTGCAGATGGGCAATGCCCCGCTGCTCGTTGTGGCGTCGTGCGTGGTATCGATCGGTCGCGCGGGCTCTCTGCTCTTCGTGGGGCTGGCTCTGCTCGACCTGTCGCGCTATCAGATATGGATCTCCGTGACGGTGGGCTTTCTCGCGGCGCTCGTGCCGGTACCCCTGCTTTCCGAGGCTCCCGCGTTCGTGTGGGCCTTGCTCTATCTGGTGCTCCCCGTCATCGCCTTCGGCCTCGTGTTCAAGGGTGCCCAGCCTCTCTTCGACCAGGCGAGCGAAGGTGAGCCCCCGGCCGAGGTGGCCATCATGCGCCCGGCCACCTTCCTGCCGCTCGCAAGCCAGCTCTTCGTCTGCCTGCTCCTTTTCCATGCGGCCTTCGGCTTCAGCCTGCGCTTCGACGAGGCCCTGCGCCTGCCCTTCGCCGACGCCCTGCTCGCCGTGCCGCTCGCGGCGTTTCTGGCCTATCTGGTGGTGTCGCGGAAGACCCCCAACGACGACGTGCTTGCCCGCGTGTCGATTCTCTGCGTGATTGCCGGCTTCTTCGTGGTCACGAGCAGCAACCGTGTGGCGCTCGTGTCGAGCAACGTCCTTCTTTCGGCAGGCAACACCCTTTTCGATATGGTCGCGTGGGCCGTGCTCGCCGAAATCGCCAACCGCAATCGCGCCGGCGCCGTTGCCGTGTTCTCCTGGGGCCGCGGCGTGTGCGCTCTGGGGTCGATTGCTGGCGCGGCTCTGGGCGTGTGGTGCAACTCGCTCATCGCCACTTCGCCCGATCTGCTCGAATTCGTGTCGGGCGTCATGCTCGTGGCGGTGGCGGCCTACGCCCTGCTCGGCTTGCGCACCTTCAGCTTCAGCGAAACGGTCGAGCACGTCGACACCGGCGAGGGCCCTGCCGCGGCCGCGTCGCCCGAAGACGTGTTCGAGGCGCGGTGTGCCCAGGTCATCGAGCAGTACGGCCTTTCCAAGCGAGAAGGCGAGGTCTTCCGCATGCTCGCGCGCGGGCGCGACCGCGCCTACGTGCAGGAGCAGCTCGTCATCTCGCGCAACACGGTGAAGGCCCACGTGCGCCACATCTACGAGAAGCTCGGCGTGCACAGCCATCAGGATCTCATCGACCTCGTGCAAGATTAATGTGACAACGTCACCTGCCCCTGTTGTCACCGTGACGACGGACAACAGGGGCGCGTGATGTTGTCACACGTCGGCCCCGGCGACTCGTGCGCCCCTTTCGCGTGCATGCGGCGTCCCCTGCTGCTCTTTCGCCGCAGCGGGCGCCGCAGGTCGGCGCGCGCTCTCCGCGCCGGCGCCGCGCACCTTTCTGGAACTTCCTCGTTCTCCCATGGCATAGTCGAAGCGTGTGGTGGCGACGATGTGGCGATCTCCGCGCACAGCGACCTAGGGAGGGACGCACAGTGAGAGATGAGGAGAGATGCTATGGGAGAACGTGCGGGTGCGGACCGTGAACGGCAGGCAGCGGAAGGCGAGGTGTACGGGTACGCGCGCGTGTCGTCGGTCGACCAGAACCTGAACCGGCAGCTCGATGCGCTGCGGGCGTTCCCGGTGGCGGCGGACCGCATCTTCGAAGACAAAACGAGCGGAAAGGACTTCAACCGTCCCGGCTATCGGCGCCTTATGCGCACGGTGGGCCCCGGCGACGTCATCGTCGTGCAGAGCATCGACCGCCTGGGACGCAACTACCGCGAGATCCTCGACGAATGGCGAACGATCACCCAGGTCAAAGAGGCGCAGATCGTGGTAATCGACATGCCCCTGCTCGACATGCGCGCGGCGGCGCACAGCGTGACCGGGCAACTCATATCCGACATCGTCCTGCAGCTGCTCAGCTACGTGGCGCAAGTGGAACGCGAGCACATCAAGCAGCGGCAGGCGGAAGGCATCGCGTCGGCCAAAGCGCGCGGGGTGCGGTTCGGCCGTCCGCGCATTCCGCTGCCGCCCCAGTTCGACCAGGTGAGGGGAGCGGTGTCGGCCGGCCGCATGACGCGGGCCCAGGCCGCTCGCGCGCTGGGCGTGAGCGCGTCCACCTTCGATCGATGGGTGCGCCGCGAGAGGCTCAAATGATGGCAGAAGCGCACATTTGAAAACCCTTGTGAGATTTCTGTAATTTTCTCAAAACGTAGACCTTTTGGATAGGGAAAAGCGCTAGGTTGCAAAGGCAGACCAGAGGATGCGCAGGCGCACGCGGCCGGCAAGGGGGCAATTCTCTCACCAATTGACCATTCCCCATTTCTAGGTCATTGCGGATCACCACACACATGCACCGAGGGGATTGCCTCCTAGTCGGCCGCGTGCGCCCAGCTCACGCGGCCGAAGCGACGCTCGCCCGGACGCACACGCGCTCGTTCGGGCGAGCCGTCGCTGCACGCGGCGACGGCTCGGCCGACTGCAGGCGAATGTCTTGCACGCCGAGCGCGCCGTCGTCAAAAGGTCTGCTTTGTGACGAGCAGGACAAGGGATGGGGAATCAGATGGGAACAACCGAAGACGGTACGCGCGAGCGTGCGCTGAAGGGGATTGCGGCGACCGTGGCCGCGGTGGCGGCGGTGGCGGCCGTACAGGCGCCGGCCGTTGCCTACGCCGAAGATGCTGCCGAAGCGGCGGACGGGCAGCCGGCTGCCGCGCAGGGCGCCGATCAGGGGAAGGCGGCCGCGAGCGCCGATGAGGGAGCGCAGGCCGCAGGCGATGCTGCCGCGACGTCCGCGAGCGCCGCTTCCGAAGCGTCCGCGCAGAAGAGCGCTTCCGCGGCGACGCAGAAAGAATCCGCTTCCAAGGCCGGCGCCGCTCGCGCAGACGACACCGCCGCCCAGTCGGGCGACGAAGCGAGCGCTGCGGGTGCCGCCAGCCTGGAATCAGGCACCGACGGCCGCTACGAAGACCACGGCCTCTACTTGGTAACCGTGCGCTACGTCGATGAAAACGGCGCGCAAATCGCCCCGAACTATCAAACCGAACTGCGCGCGGGCGCCTCGTGGAGCGCGGCTAGCCCTGCAATCGGCGGCTACGACCTCGCCGATGCGTCGCAAGCCCGGCTTTCCGGCACGGCGGAAGGCTCCGACCACAATCCTGTCTACACGGTGGTCTACCACGCCAACCTCGCCACCTACACGGTGGCCGTCGAGCTGCAGGTGGGCGACGGCTACCGCGTGGCCCGCACCGAAACGCGGACGGCGCCCGCCGGCACGCGGGTGGCCGCTGCGCCCGAAGACATCGCTGGCTACCATTGCGTTACCGGGGAAGCCGACCGGGCGACGACCGTCACGGCCGACGGCAAAGCCGTGATCGAACTTCGCTACGATCAGGACGTTCCCAGCTACGGGGTCTACTTCGAAACGGGCGGGTCCTACGTGGCGCCCCAGACGGGCCACGCGGGCGACACGCTTGTGGCGCCCGCCGCGCCCACCAAGCAGGGCTATGCCTTCGCGGGCTGGGATACCGACGGCGACGGGGCGGCCGACGCCCTGCCCACGGCGATTCCCGACCATGACGTCACCGCCCGGGCCGTGTGGGCCCCCGCCCAAGCGACCTACCAGGTGCGCTACTACCTGCAGCGGTCGGGCGACGAATACGGCGGCGAAAAGCACTATCGGCTTATCGAAACCCGCACGCTCACGGGCGCGACCGAGTCGACGACGCCCGCAGCCGAGCGCCTGGACACGAACAAGGGCGCGGCCTATCAGTACTACCAGTACGCGCGCGAGACCCAGGCGACCATAGCCGGCGACGGCTCGACCATCGTGGGCGTGTTCTACGACCTCAAGCCGGTGACGGTGAGTTACTACGTGTCGATCGACGGGGTGCACGTGCATGACGCAGACCTCATCGAGAAGAAGACGCTTCTGATGTTCCAGGATTTCTATCTTCCCGGTACGGACGCGGCGCTTTCCTTCTACAAGGCGCACGGTGGGAAGGCTTCGGGCTTTGAAGGGTACCTGAACAACGAAAGCGGGTACTGGCTTGCTGCCGGTAGGGTGATGGTCACGCCTATCGATGTGGCCTTCACGGGGTCCGGGTCTCTTGAATCGACAGTCATCGCCCTGTTCGCCGATGGGCTGGTCATGACGTATTCCCGCAATGTCAATGAAGGATTGATCCCGGGCGATTACTCCGCCGACCCTGCCTTTAGGGAGGATTCAACAGAGGGGGATTATCACTGGTTTGTGGGGGAGGGCGAGACTACCCCCTGGAAACCCGTTCAGTGGCGTTGCTCGAAGAGCCATTGGGACGGGAAAGACGAGAGCACGATCGATTGGGGGCCGTGGCAGACCTTCGACGAATCCTCGCTCGATGCGACTGGCCACTATACAGTGCCCGGAGGGGGAAAGAGCTTCGACCGCGTCAACCAGAACGTCGTCGAATTCCGCTTCGCCCGCCGTTCCTACACCGTCACCTACTACTCCAACGGCGAAAAGGTGGGCAGCGTCACGCGCCGCTTCGGCGAGCAGTTCGCAACGGGGGAGGGGGTCGACGCTTCCGTCCTCGCGCCCCACGACGGGCTCGTCTTCGCCGGCTGGGCGGTCCGGCCCACCGCGACCGCCACGGTGAAGGGCACGCTCACGATGCCCTCGCAGAACGCTTCGCTCTACGCCCTGTGGAAGCGTCCCGACGTGACGGTGACCTTCGACGCGGAAGGCGGCACGCCTACCGCCGCGCAGACGGTCGCCTGGGGCGCCAAGGCCTCCGCGCCCGTCGCGCCCACGCGGGAGGGCTACACCTTCGGCGGCTGGTACTACTTCGGCGAAGGGTCGCCCGTGCCTGCCCGCTTCTCGTTCGACCAGGCGCTCGAGAGCAACATGACGCTCTATGCGGCGTGGAAATCGACGGCGGAGCCCGTATCCTACACGGTGGTGCACGTGACCGGCGACGGTCGGGTGCTTGCGCGCGAGACGCACCAGGGCCTCGTGGGTGAAACGGTCACGGCCACCCCGCTTGCCGCCAGCGACCCGGTGCGAGCGGGCTATCGCTACGTGTCGTCGACGGGCTCAACGCTCGACCTTTCGCGGAATGCGGAGGGCAACGTGATCACCTTCGTCTACGCCAAGGACCCGGCATACGCCTATGTGGTGCGCGGGATCGATGCGGAAACCGGCCGCGACATCGCCGATATGCGCTGTATCCTTTCGGGCGACGCCCTCATCGACGTCGACGCGCCCGTGGTGAACGGCTGGCGCGTGCGCGGCGCCGGGACGGGCTACGTGGGCGCATTGGGATCGCGCGAGGTCGTCTTCGTCTACGACCGCGTGGCGCAACCCGCAGCTCCGGAAGGCGAGCCCGCCGCGCCGCGCGGCGCCCATGCGGCAGCCGGGAGCGCGACGGCGTCCGCAGCGGCGGGAGATGTGGAAGCCCGCGCCAAGCATGCGGCCCCTGCACCCGAAGCGAGCGCCCTGCCCGCGACCGGCGACGAAGCGCCGGCGGCTCCGCTTGCGGCCGCAGCCCTCGCCGGCGCGGCCGTCGCCCTGGGCGCCCGGCGCCGCGGCAAGCACGCGCGCCGCTAACGCATCCGTGTGACAACGTCACCTGCTCCCGTTGTCACCGTGACGACGGACAACAGGGGCGCGTGATGTTGTCACGCGCGCAACGAAAAACGCGGCCTGCCCGGCTCTTCGCCCGGCAGGCCGCGTTTCGTTTCGGGGGTGCGCCAGAGGGGAGGGCCCTCTTGCCTCCTATTCCTTCACCACGGTGAGCAGCATCTTGTAGCCCTCGATGCCGCGCACCGCATGCTCGGCGCCGGCGGGCATGACGATCGCCTGGCCGCGGGTGAGCACGTGCGGCACGCCTTCGAGCGTCACTTCGCCTTTGCCGGCGATGCAGGTCACGAGCGCGTCGCCCGGGGCGGAATGCGCGGCAATCGATTCGCCGTCGCCAAAGGCGAGCACGGTCATCTTGCAGCCCGGCTGCTGGGCCAGGGTCACGCTGTTCACAGCGCCCGGCTCGCAGTCGGCGATGCCGGCAAGCTCGAAGGTGACGGACTTTTCGACGTTCTTGATCAAATCGGCCATGGGAGGTCCTTTCTCGCGGCTCTTATTCGTTCACGTTCAGCTGGAAGATCTTGAAGGCGCCCTCGCCGGAAACGGCGTGCGGGACGCCGGCGGGCACCATGAGCGCGCTGCCGGCGGGCACGCGCTCGTCCCGGTCGGGCAGGGACACGAGCGCCGTGCCCTCGACGCCCAGGTAGAGGGTGTCGCCGGGGTAGGTTTCCTCGCTTACGCTCTCGCCCTCGCCGAAGGCGAGCAGGAGGGCGTTGGCTGCGGAAGACGTGGTGAACTGCCGGCTCGACACCTGGCCCGGCTTGCAGGCGGCAAGGCTGGACAGGGGAGCGGCATGGTCGGTGGGAAGGTTCTTCATCGGGTGCTCCTTTACGCGGGGCTTCGTGCTTTTCGGCACGAGCATACGGCCTGCTTCGCCCCGCGTACGTTGCCGTTGCAACGGCCCGCCTGCGTTTCCGCCCCGTTGCTTTCCGCTTGGGCCTTCCGCTTAGAACGCGATGTGCTGGCGAATGTCGTAGCCGTCTCGCCGCAGGCCGGAATCGAGGAAATCGGCCTCTTCGGGCACCACCTTGATCAGGTGCAGGCGGTCGCCGGCGCGCCGTGCGGCCTCTTCGGGAATGTGCTTGGCCGAAAGCGCGCGCTGGAATTCTTCGGATTCCGGCTCGACGATCGTCGCCGTGCCCTGAATCTGCGCGCTGTGCAGGGCGCCGTATTCGGTGCCCGTGTCGAACACCGCCAGGCTCACGTGCGGATTGCGCGCCAGGCAGGCGAACTTGCGCCCGCCTTCCGAAAAGAGCCAGAAGGCCCCGTCGCGCCAACCGTACTCGATCGGCGTGCACCGCACCGCGTCGCCGGCGCCCGTCGCCAGGGCGCACACGTGCCGCGTCGCCAGAAACGCCTCGAGCCTCTCGCGCGCATCGGGCGCTTTCGCCCCGCTCGCGTCGCGCTTTTCCCAGAATTCTGCCGCCTGTTCGTAATCCATGGTCATCGCCTCCGTCGCCATGTTACCGCGCGAGGAAGCCCAGGTACTCGTCGAAGACGTTGAAGAGCATGTCGCCCGAGCAGACGGCGATCTCGCCCTCGCAGCCGGGCACCGCCTCGAAGGTGAACAGGTCGGCGGCGCGCGTGAGGACGAGCGCGGGCACCACGTTCACGTCCGGACCCATCGCCACTTCCAAAAAGGGCGCGTACTTGGCCGCCTGCGCCACCTCTTCGGGCTCGATCGCGCCCTTCATCTTGAATTCCAGCGAGAAGGCCCATCCCGGCGCCGCGACGAGGACGTCGGTGTAGATGCGCACGCGCCGGCCGCGCTTGATGCGCACCTCGAAGCAGACCTCCCAGTCGGCGCAATCCATCTCGGAAAGGTCGCCGAACAGCTGCCGTATCGTCGCGTATTCGTCGCGGAAGGAGTGGATGAGGCCGCGCGCGTCGTTCAGGTTGCGGCCGATGCGGGCGCACCCGGCCTCGAGCGCGGCAAGCCAGGCGTCCTCGCTTGTCGCCATGAAGTCGGCCGCCGTGCCGTACCAGCCGCAGTAATCGGCGAGCCCCACGTGCGGAAAGCCCTGGCGGATAAGGCCCCACCAGCGCCATTGGTCGTCGCAGTAGCACAGGTCGTGGATGAACGGCGAGTTGTAGAGGTAGTGGTTGACCGCCTTCTTGTCGATGCCGCAGGCGGCGGCGATCTCGCGCGCCTTCACGCCCTCGTGGCCGCAGATGCAGGCGTAGATCGCGCGTTCGTTGTCGTCGGCGACCGACCGTGCCATCTTTCGCGCCTCCTCCGTTGCTGCCCGCCGCACCCCGTGCGTCATTCGTGCCCTGCAGTTTCCCACATTCGCCCCGCTCGTGTCGAAAGGAAAACGAATCGTTCACGCCGCGCCTGCGCAGGCGCGGGCCTCGCGCGCCCTGCGCTATCCTTCCAACGAACCACACGTGAGAGGAATACCGTCCTATGAACACCAACGTCATCGATTTCGACGCTAGCAAGCGCGCCGGCGACCACACCGTGCGCGGCACCGCCGCCGATGGGCAGGTGCGCGCCATCGCGATTTCCTCCCGCGCCACCGTGCAGAAGGCCCACGAAATCCATGCCACGAGCCCGCTCGTCACTGCGGCCTTGGGCCGCCTCATGATGGCGGGGCAGATGATGGGCGCCCTGTTCAAGAGCCCCGACGAGCTCATCACGCTCACGGTCGCAGGCGACGGTCCTGTGGGCGGGCTTACGGTCACGGCCAACAACAAGGGGCAGGTCAAAGGCTTCGCCAACAACCCGCACGCCTGGCTGCCCCTGAACGCGGTGGGTCACCTCGACGTGGGCGGCGGCCTGGGCCACGGTATGCTCACCGTCGTGCGCGACCAGCCCGGCATCGAGCCCTATTCGAGTCAGGTCGAGCTCGTCTCCGGCGAGATCGGCGACGATTTGTCCTACTACTTCGCCATGAGCGACCAGGTTCCCACCTCGCTCGGCGTGGGCGTGCTCGTCAACCGCGACACGTCGGTGCGCCAGGCGGGCGGCTTCATCGTCCAGCTCATGCCCGGTGCGACCGATGAGGTGGCAAGCGCCCTGGAAGCCAACGTCAAGCGCGTGAGCTCGATCACGACCATGCTCGAAGAGGGGCTCGCGCCCGCCGACATGCTCGAGCGCGTCCTTTCCGGCCTCGATTTCGAAGAGCTCGAGGTCATGCCCGCCTCCTTCCACTGCGGCTGCAACGAAGACCGGGCCGAGCGGGCCGTGCGCGCCCTGGGCCGCGCCGAGCTCTCCGACATGATTGACAAGGGCGAGCCGGCCGAAACCGTCTGCAACTTCTGCGGCAAACGCTACCTGTTCGGTCCCGACCGCCTGCGCGCCATGCTCGCCGACTAGCGCCGTTGCGCCGGCGGGCGCACGCGCGTTTCGCGCTACCATAGGCCCGCAGGCCCTGCGGGCCGCCCATCCTACACGAAAGGCATCACCATGATCGTCACCACCACCCCCACCGTCGACGGCTACCGCATCACCGGCTATTACGGCATCGTGTTCGGCGAGGTCGTGAGCGGCGTCAACTTCATCCGCGACTTCACGGCCGGCATCCGCAACTTCGTGGGCGGCCGTTCGGGCGGCTACGAGGAAGAGCTCACCAAGGCCCGCGACGAGGCCCTGGCCGAAATGGAACGCCGCGCCGCCGAAAAGGGCGCGCACGCCATCGTGGGCGTCGATATCGACTACGAAACGCTCGGCGAGGGTGGCAGCATGCTCATGGTGAGCGCCACGGGCACGGCCGTCACGCTCGAGAAGATCCAATAGGTCCGGCACCGCGCGAGCGCGTTGCGGCACCGGGCCCCGGCGTGATCGGTGCCCAGCGGGGGAGCGCGCCTTCTTTCCGCTTTGCGCGCGCCATTTGCTACCCTTAAGGCATTGCACGCGTTTCCAATCGAAAGGATTGCCATGGAAGAGATTGCTCAACCGGCCGGCGAGGCTCCCGAAGCCGCCGCGCCCGCGTCCGAAAGCCCCTACACGATTGAGCCGCTGGCGACCGAAGACGTCACCTTCGACCACTTCTGCGCCTGCGACATGCGCGTCGTGAAGGTGAAGGATTGCGTGGCCGTGCCCAAAAGCAAGAAGCTGCTGCAGTTCACGCTCGACGACGGCACGGGCACCGACCGCACGATCCTTTCGGGCATGCATCCCTTCTACGAGCCCGAAGACCTGGTGGGCAAGACCCTCGTGGCCATCGTGAACATCCCGCCGCGCAAGATGATGGGCATCGAATCCTGCGGCATGCTGCTCTCGGGCGAATGCATGCGCGGCGACGATGAAGTGGTCAACCTCCTCATGGTCGACGACAAGATCCCCGCCGGCTCGAAGGTCTGCTAGCGCCGCGCGGCGATTCTGCGGTGCCCTCACGCAAAACGCCCCCGCTTCCAGTGACGAACTGCCTTGTAGCGATACGAAGGACGGTTCGGTTCATGGAAGCGGGGGCGTTGCTGTGCGCGCGGTCTTGCGGGACGCCTAGTCTTCGATTTCCACCAGGGTGATCTCGAAGTTGAGGTCCTTGCCGGCCATTTCGTGGTTCAGATCGAAGGTGGCCACGCCGTCTTCGATTGACACGACCTTGGCGGGGATGGGCTGTCCCATGGGGCCCTGGAAATAGACCGTCTGGCCTACGGGGAGCTGCTCGACGTTGGGGATCGTGTCGGCGGGCACGCGCTGGATCAGCGATTCGTCGCGCGGGCCGTAGGCCTGGTCGGCGGGGATGTGGACGTTCTTGGTCTCGCCCTGGGCCATGTCCTTCACGGCTTCGTCGAAGCCCTTGATCATCTGGCCGGCCATGCAGGTGAATTCGATCGGCTCGCCGCGGTCGACCGACGAATCGAACTTGGTTCCGTCGTCGAGCGTGCCGACGTAGTGCACTTTGACTTTCTTGCCTTCGTTGCTCATGAAGACGCCTTTCACTCAATTGAGCCGCGCGAGGCGCGCGGTGTCGGTTGGGCCATTATATCGCTTCGGTGTGTGACAACGGGCGCGCGTGATGTTGTCACACGTGTGACAACATCACGCGCGCCCGTTGTCACATGGCGGAAAACCCCATGCGCTCGAGGCCGGCGACGTGCTACCATGGCGCACTATGACTACCGGAAACCCAAAGAGCTACGACAGCGTCGAAGATCGCGTCTACCGCGAGAAGGCCACCCTCGCCCAGATGGTGGGCATCTACTGCGCAGGCAACCGCCATGACGCCCGCCCCGCCGAAGCCGGTCCCGTGCCCGCTTTCGCGGCCGACATGCCCGAAAAGGTGCAGGCCTCCGTGGCGCGGATGTGCCCCGACTGCCGCGAGCTCACGGAGTACTGCTTCACGCGCATCGACCACTGCCCGCACATGGCGGTGAAGACCTTCTGCAGCTCGTGCCCCACGCACTGCTACAGCCCCGCGATGCGCGAGCGCGTGCGCGAGACCATGCGCTACGCCGGGCCCCGCATGATCTTCCACGACCCTCTGGGCGCCCTCACCCACATGCGCGACACGCTGCGCGCCAAAAAGGCCCAGTGACAACGGGGGCGCGTGATGTTGTCACATCCTCGTGTGACAACATCACGCGCCCCCGTTGTCACGCTCCGAACGGAGAGGGCGGAGCAGGTGTGCCAACCGAGATGCTGACGGCCCGGAACTGGCGCGAATGCTCCTAATTCGAAGCTTGCTGCAAACGGCGACTTCTGCAAATGCACATAACAAGACAAAGTGTACAGTAATATATTTCTAAACCTTAGCTTAGGCGGTATGACGCTTCTCAAATCTTCGAATGAGGGATAGGTTCGCCAACGGTCCACGCGTCGCGAAACGATCTGAGCGCCCGGATGGCGTGCGGATCGAGTTTTCGAAGCAAACGGCCCTTTCAACTGCTATAGACTGACCTGTACATCAACATATACACCTATATCGTTCAGTAACGTATCGTCTCGAGCGCCATTGAGCAAGCGGACGCTTCGAAAACTTGATTCTCATGCCATACCGCCGCATGTTCCGTTTCGCGCGACGACGGACGTGACGAGGGGAGATGACAACGGGGGGCGCGTGATGTTGTCACATCCTCGTGTGACAACATCACGCGCCCCCCCGTTGTCACACCCAAATCGTTCCGCGATGAAACAATAAAATTATGCAAGCGAATAAATAATTAGATGAGCTCTAGCACATTTACCTGCGGAAATATTCTTTACACTGCAAAACTTGCTAAATAAGTACAAGAAAATATTGCACATGCACAAAAATTGGCATATACTTCGGCCCAGAAGCGGAGGCAAGGAGAGGTCATCCGCCCGGGCATCGCCGGCAGCCCATCAGATGTCGTCTTTCCAGCATGTCGCTCACGTATTGGTCGCGTGTTTGTTTTCAAAAGAGGCCGTCAACGTGGCCTCGGACGAAAGGAGACTCAAATGCCCAAAATCGTCAACTCTTGGAATGACTGGGATCCGCTGAAGCGCGTCATCGTAGGCCGCTGCGATTTCGGCATGATCCCGCCCGAAGAGCCCGCCACTTCTGAAAAGGTGCCCGTCGACTCCGACATGCGCGGCATGTGGGGCCCGCGTCCGACCCGCACCGTTGAGGCCGGCAACGCCGCGCTCGACCGCCTGGTCAAGATTCTCGAGGACCGCGGCGTCGTCGTCGACCGCCCGACGCCCCTGCAGTGGAACCAGGCGATCGCCACGCCCGACTTCCGCAACGACTCCATGATGGGCTGCATGCCCCCGCGCGACATCCTGCTCACCGTGGGCAACGAGATCATGGCCTCGGCCAACAGCTTCCGCTGCCGCTACTTCGAGTACCTGGCCTACTGGCCGCTCATGGAGCAGTACTTCGAGGAGGACCCCGAGTTCAAGTGGACCCAGGCCCCGCGCCCGCGCCTGACCGACAAGTCCTACAAGCACAACTACTACGACGAGTCGATCACCCTCGAGGAGCGCCTGAAGCGCACCGCCGCCAAGGACTTCGTGACCACCGAGGTCGAGCCCATGTGGGACGCCGCCGACTGGATGCGCATGGGCAAGGACATCTTCGTCCAGCACGGCCTGACCACCAACCGCGCCGCCATGGACTGGATGCAGCGCTACTATCCCGATCTGCGCATCCATGCCGTCAACTTCCCCGGCGACCCCTATCCGATCCACATCGACGCGACCTTCGTGCCGCTGCGCCCGGGCCTGATCATCAACAACCCGGTGCGGCCTTTGCCCGAAGAGCAGCGCGCGATCTTCGAGGCCAACGACTGGCAGATCGTCGACGCCGCCCAGCCGGCGCACGACACGCCGCCCGAGCTCTGCTACAGCTCGGTCTGGCTGTCCATGAACTGCCTCGTGCTCGACCCCAAGACGGTCATCGTGGAGGCCTCGGAAGTCTACCAGATGGAGCAGATGGACAAGCTCGGCATGAACGTCATCCCCTGCGACCTGCGCGACGCCTACCCCTTCGGCGGCGGCCTGCACTGCTCCACGGCAGACGTCTACCGCGAGGGCACCTGCGAGGACTACTTCCCCAACAGGGTGAAGGACCCCACGCTCGTTCGTCCCGAAATGTGGGAGTAATCGCTAGCCGTTCACCGACTTCCTAGGGCGTTGCGCGACGCATTCCTAGGACCCCATGAGAGGAGGAGCCCGGTATTCCATTCGGATGCCGGGCTTCTCTGCTTTCCGCTTACGTTGCGCCGCTCCGTCCGCTTGGCGCCTACGTTACAAGGAGGGAATGATGAATGAGAAATTCGCCGCGAACCAGGAAGGGTCCGCGCACGGTGAATACAAGATGAACCGAAAATGGGGCACCATCGCCATGCTCCTCTCCGCTACGGGCATGGGCTTGGTGCCCCTGCTCTCGCGCGCGGCAACGCGCACCGATTTCCTCGACGGCACAAAGGGCCTCAACGCCGGCGACAGCGTGGGCGCCCTCATGGCCACCGGCCGAATGACCATGGGCATCCTCTTTTTCGTAATACTCCTGTTCGCCACCCATAAGGCGGGCGTCTTCAAGAAGCTCAAGCTCACGCCCGCCATCGCCCTGGGCGGTCTGATGATCGGCCTTTCGCTCGCCTGCTACGTCACCTCGACGCTCATGACGTCGGTGGCCAACGCGGTGCTCTTCATCTACACGGGGCCGGTCTTCTGCGTGATTTTGGCGCGCATCTTCAGAAAAGAGCCCATGAGCAAACTTCAATGGATCTGCCTGGCGGCGGTGTTCGTGGGCATGCTCTTTGCCGAGGGCCTGGTGGGCTTCGGCGCCAACGGCTTCCGCGTCGACCTCAACTTCGAGGTGTCCACGCCCGAATTCCCGCAGAAGGGCGTCGGCGACATGTTCGGTCTGCTCTCCGGCGTCTTCTACGGCGCGAGCATGTTCTTCAACGGGTACCGCAAGGACGCCGACACCACGGCGCGCGGGGTATGGAACTTCATCTTCGCCGCCCTGGGCGCTGGGAGCCTGACGCTGATCATGAATTTCATGGGCACTTCGGGCCTCGCTGCATCCACCTGGGCGCTCGACCTGCACCTTACCACCGCCAACTGGATTGCCGCCGTCGTCTTCTGGATCGTCTGCGGCCCGGTCGCCTTGGGCCTGCTGCTTGCGGCGGGGCGTAACCTGCCGGCGGCCGACTACTCGACGATCGCCTACTGGGAAGTGCCCGTGGCCCTCTTCATCGGTCTGGTAATCTTCGGGGAAGCCTTCACGGTCAACACGGTCATCGGAACGGTGCTCATCGTGGGAGGCGGTGCGATTCCCGCCGTCAAGGGTATGATCGGCGCGCGAAATTCCGGCGGCAGCAATTCGAAGGGGGATGCCGGCAATGAGCGAACCGACTGCAACGACACGCACGCAGCCCAGGAACTATAGCGGCGAGGAGAAGCACCGCACGCTCAAGCGCGTCACGTTCTCGTCCTTTTTGGGCAACTTCATCGAATGGTTCGACTACGCGAGCTATTCCTACCTTGCGACGGTCATCGCCGTGGTTTTCTTCCCGAGCGAAGACAAGATGGTGGCCACCATGTACACCTTCGCTGTCTTCGCCCTTGCCTTTCTCGTGCGTCCCATCGGCGCCGTCTTCTGGGGCAACATGGGCGACAAGAAAGGCCGCAAGTGGGCGTTGTCGATGTCGATCCTGCTGATGAGCGGCGCGACCTTCATGGTGGGCTGCCTGCCGGGCTACGCGGTGGTGGGTGCCGCCGCGCCGGCCCTCTTGCTCGCCTGCCGCGTTGTGCAGAGCTTTTCGGCGTCGGGGGAGTATGCGGGCGCGGCGACCTTCATCGCCGAGTACGCTCCCAAAGACCATCGCGGGTTCTACTGCTCGATGGTGCCTGCATCCACGGCGGTAGGTCTGCTCACTGGGTCGCTCTTCGCCACCTTCCTCTACGGGGTGTGGGGGTCGAGCTCTCCCTTCGTCGTCGAATGGGGCTGGCGCATCCCCTTCCTGCTCGCCGCGCCTTTGGGGCTGATCACCCACTACATCCGCACGCATCTCGAAGATTCGCCGGTGTATGAGGCCATGCGCAAAGACGTCGAACAGGGGCAGGGCACCGACAAGCCCATTCGCACCCTTCTGCGCGCCTATCCGCGCAAGGTGATCATCTGCTTCGGTGCCTGCATGCTCAATGCGGTGGGCTTCTACATGGTGCTCACCTACATCCCCAACTATCTCGAGA